>Ga0187894_10000045_pt1 | contig 164966 bp, 153 predicted proteins | sample GBC1701081metaG_FD_136650 | JGI IMG/M metagenome (GOLD analysis project Ga0187894, IMG submission 136650) | White microbial mat communities from a lava cave in the Kipuka Kanohina Cave System on the Island of Hawaii, USA - GBC170108-1 metaG ... | reverse complement strand
GTCGTGGTTCATGTAGTAAGCGGGCAGCGGCTCGCGGTCGCGCATCATCTCGAGCGGGTTGCGCTGATTCGGGTTGCCGCGGAAGTACTCGTACATCGCGCCCGGCTTCGCGATCGGATCCCAGGTCGGGTTCTTCACCGCGTGCGTGACGCGCCCGCCGACGACGTGATGCTTGCGCCCGTCGATCGTCGCCCACTGCACGCAGCGCGGCTGCATGTTCTTCGGCACGTGCCGCGTGAAGGCGTCGAGCGCCTCGTAGTAGTGGTTGTCCGCGTCGAACGCGGCGTAGCCGAGCCGAGAAGTCGTCATCGCGAGATTCCTCTGTTGTGGGGTCCGGCGGCTGCGGCCTGCCGGCCGTCTAGGGATCGGGCCGTGATAGCTCCGCCAGGCGGCGGCTACCAACCCGCTTGCATGCCGCGGCCGGAGGCGGGCCGTTACGCTGCGAATCATCGTGCGCTCCATCGCCGCTGTCGCGCTGTTGACTTGCTCGCTCAGCGCTTGCTCCGAGCCCGAGGCGCCACAGGCCGCCGATCCGGCATGGGCGAGCGAGCTGACGCGTTTCCGCGCCGACCGTGAGAAGTCGATCGCGGGCCCGGACGGATGGATCACGCTGGTCGGTCGTTTCGAGCTCGAGAGCGGCGCCAATTCGGTTGGCTCCGACCCCGGCTGCACCGCGGTCCTTCCGTCGGACCGCGCTCCTGCGTTGCTCGGCACCGTGCACGTCGGGGCCGGCGCGCTCTCGTGGACGACCGCAGCCGGCGCAGACGTTCGAGTGGACGGAAAGCCCGTCACCCGCATCCGCGTGAGCGACGACTCGGCAGGCAACGCGACGGTGCTCGAAGCGGGTTCTCTTCGACTGCACGTGATCCGCCGCGGCGATGCCCTGCTGTTGCGTGCCCAAGACCGCGAGCATCCGGCGCGAGCCACGTTTCGGGGCCTCGACTGGTTCGCGCCGGACCCCGCTTGGCGGGTTCGAGCCCGGCTCGAGCCGTCACCTCCCGGGACGACTCTGCCGATCGTCAACGTGCTGGGTCAGAGCGAGAGAACGCCCTCGCCTGGGCTGCTGGTGTTCAGCGTCGATGGCGTCGAGTACCGCCTCGCCGCGCTGACCGGAGACGACGGCGGCTTCTTCGTGATCTTCAAAGATCGGACGTCCGGCCCGTCGACCTATCCCGCCGGCCGCTTTCTCGACACCGCGGCGCCGGACGCGCAGGGCTTCGTCGACCTCGACTTCAACCGCGCCTACAGCCCGCCCTGCGCGTTCACCGCGTTCGCCACGTGTCCGCTCCCGCCGCGCGAGAACGTTCTCGAGCTGAGAATCGAGGCGGGCGAGAAGTTCGCCGGCAAGCACTGAATCGAGCGGCTCGACTATTCGTCGTCGCTTGCCCGGAGGCGCGCGAGCACGCTCAGATCTTCGAGCGTCGTCGTGTCGCCCACGGTCTGCTTGCCGGCCGCGATGTCGCGCAGCAGGCGCCGCATGATCTTGCCGCTGCGCGTCTTCGGCAGCGCCTCGGTGAAGCGGATGTCCTTCGGCTTCGCGAGCGCGCCGATGTGCTTCGCGACGCCGTCGCGCACGGAGTCGGCGAGCGCGCCGTCGGCGACGATGCCGGCGCGCGGCGTCACGAACGCGACGATCGCGGTGCCCGTGATCTCGTCCGGGCGCCCGACCACCGCGGCCTCCGCGACGTCCGGATGCGCGACGATCGCGCTCTCGACTTCCATCGTGCCGATGCGGTGGCCCGAGACGTTCATCACGTCGTCGATGCGGCCCATGATCCAGAAGTAGCCGTCCGCGTCGCGATGCGAGCCGTCGCCCGGGAAGTAGACGTTCTTCCACTTCGCCCAATAAGTCTCGCGGTAGCGCTGCTCGTCGCCCCAGATGCCGCGCAGCATGCCGGGCCACGGCGCGGTGAGCGCGAGGAAGCCGCCGTTCGGCGGCGCGACCTCTTTCCCCGCTTCGTCGAGGATCGCCGCGTGAACGCCGGGGAACGGCAGCGTGCCCGAGCCGGGCTTGGTCGGAACCGCCGCCGGCAGCGGCGTGATCATGATTCCGCCGGTCTCCGTCTGCCACCAGGTGTCGACGATCGGGCAGCGCTTCTTGCCGATCACCTCGTGGTACCAGATCCACGCCTCCGGGTTGATCGGCTCGCCGACCGTCCCTAACAGCCGGAGCGACGAGAGATCGTGCCGGTTCGGATGCTCGTCGCCGAGCCGGATGAAGGTGCGGATCGCGGTCGGCGCGGTGTAGAGGATCGAGATGCGCCAGCGCTCGATGATCTCCCACCAGCGGTCCGGCGCCGGGTGCGTCGGCACGCCTTCGTACATGAACGTGGTCGCGCCGTTCGAGAGCGGGCCGTAGACGACGTAGCTGTGCCCGGTGATCCAGCCGATGTCGGCGGTGCACCAGTAGACGTCGCTGTCCTTCAGGTCGAAGATCGCCTTCGCCGTGGCCGTAACGTGTGTCAGGTAGCCGCCGGTCGTGTGCAGGATGCCCTTCGGCTTCCCCGTCGTGCCGCTCGTGTAGAGGATGAAGAGCGGGTGCTCGGCGTCGAGCTTCTCGGGCTTGCAGTCGGCGGACGCGCGCTTCATCAGCTCGTGCCACCACAGGTCGCGGCCCGGCTGCATCGCGCACTCGCCGCCCGTGCGCCGAACGACGACGACGTGCTCGACCTTCGAGCCCTCGCACGCGTCGTCGACCGCGGGCTTCAGCGCGAGCGGCGCGCCGCGCCGGAAGCCGCCATCCGCAGTGACGACGACTTTCGCGCCGGCGTCGTCGATGCGGTCGCGCAGCGCCTCGGCCGAGAACCCGCCGAAGACGATCGAATGCGGCGCGCCGATGCGCGTGCACGCGAGCATCGCGATCGCGAGCTCCGGGATCAGCGGCATGTAGAGCGCGACGCGGTCGCCCTTCGCGACGCCGAGGCCCTTCAGCACGTTCGCGAACTTGCAGACCTCGCGGTGCAGCTCGCCGTACGTGAGCGTGCGCGAATCGCCGGGCTCGCCTTCCCAGATGATCGCCGCCTTGTTGCGGCGCCACGCGTTCGCGCCTTCGAGATGTCGATCGAGGCAGTTGTAGGAGACGTTCGTCTTCGCGCCGACGAACCACTTCGCGAACGGCGGCTTCCAGTCGAGCGCTCTCTTCCACGGCGAGAACCACGCGACGTGCTCTTTCGCCATCTGCGCCCAGAACTTCTCGGGCTTGCGCCCGAGCTTGCGATACGCCGCGACCTGCTTCGGCGACCAGTTCGCCTGCTTCACGAACTCGGGCTTCGGCTTGAAGACGCGCTTCTCTTTGAGCAGGGACTCGATGTTCGTCACGTTCGTTCGACTCCGCTCGGCTTCGCCTCGCTGCGCGCGGCCTCCGCCGCCTCGCGGCTCGGGCCGCTTGCTAGAACGACCGGCGCCGGCGGCCTCGCTAGCTCCGGAGGTTCCAGGAAAATCCGCGCGAGCTTGCCCTAGCTAGGCGACGTCGCGCACCCACGCTTCCACGTCGGCGGGGTGCTTCGGGATCAGCGGCGCGGTCAGGTTCTCGTGGCCGTCCGCGGTGATCACGATGTCGTCCTCGATGCGCACGCCGACGCCGAGCAGCTCGCGCGGCGCCTTGTCGTCGTCGACCCCGACGTACAGGCCCGGCTCGACCGTGAAGCACATGCCGGGCGCGAGCGGGCGCGGCTTGCCGCCGACCGTGTACGGGCCCACGTCGTGCACGTCGAGGCCGAGCCAGTGCGACGTCCCGTGCATGTAGTACTTGCGGTAGCCCTCGCTCTTGATCAGGTCGTCGACGTCTCCGCTGAGCAGGCCGAGCGAGAGCATGCCCTCGGTGAGCTTGCGTACCGAGGCTTGATGGATCTCGGGCAGCGTCGCGCCGGGCTTCGCGGCTTCGAGCGACGCGAGCTGCGCGGCGAGCACCACCTCGTAGAGCGCGCGCTGCGCGCCGGAGAACGAGCCGCCGATCGGATAGGTGCGCGTCACGTCGGTCGCATAGCCGGCGAGCTCGCACGCGGCGTCGACGAGCAGCAGCGTGCCGTTCGCGAGCTTCGCGTCGTTCGCGACGTAGTGCAGGCAGGTCGCGTTCTTGCCGCCGCCGCAAATGCTCGTGTACGCGGGGCCCGCCGAGCCGCGCCGCCGGAACGCGTGCTCGAGCGCCGCCTGCGCCTCGAACTCGAAGCGCCCCTCGTGCGCGAGCCGCGCGGCCTCGCGGTGGCCCTCGGCGGTGATCGCGGACGCGCGCCGCAGGATCTCGACCTCCGCAGGCTCCTTGATCAGCCGCATCTCGTGCAGGATCGAGCGTGGGTCGACGACCTGAGAAGCGGGGATCAGGCCTTGCCGCGAGCGCCGTCGCAGCGATTCGAAGATCTCGGCGAGCCTCGCGTCGAGCTTCGGATCGCGGCCGAGCATGTGGAACACGCGCTCGGCGTGCTCGAGCACGCGCGGCAGCTCCGCGTCGAGCGCTTCGATCGGATGCGCGTCGTCGGCGCCGAAGTCGGCTCTCGCGCCCTCGACGCCCGGCCGGTAGCCGTTCCAGATCTCGCGTTCGCGGTCGCGCGGCTCGACGAACAGCGTGTAGGCCGGCCCGCCATCGGTCCGTAACAACGCGACCGCGTGCGGGTGATCGAAGCCGGTCAGGTAGTGGAAATCGCTGTCCTGGCGGAACGGGAAGTCGGTGTCGTTCGAGCGCGCGACGAGCCGCGCGCCCTGCAGGATCGCCACCGCACCCGGGCCCATCGCGTCGAGAAAGCGCTTGCGTCGTTCGGCGTACATGGCGGCGCAGGCTATCAGCCCCGGCACGATCAGCGCGCCGGCAGGCAAAGCACTTCGACGCCGGCGCAGCGCGTCGCGCAGACCTCGCGGTCCTGCGCGACCGCGGTGTAGTAGAGCGCGCCCTCGAGCCTCGGCAGCGCGAGCGTCCGGACGTCGCCGCGGCGCGAGACGACGTGCACGATCCCGCTCCAGCGCGTGACGACCGCAGAGCCGTCCGGCGCGAGCTTCACGTCCTGCGCGAAGTCGTGCGCGGGGAACGAGTCGTCGAGCAGGACGCTGCGGCCGGCGAGCTGGAGCGGCGCGTGCGAGTCGGGGTCGATGATGCGCAGCAAGAGGCGCTCGGCGTCGCGCTCGACGAGGAAGCCGGTGCCGTCGCCGGCGAACGCCATGAACTGGAGCTCGGGCGTGCGCCAGCGCGCGAGCTCGCGGCCGTCGCTGAGCGCGAGCACGCGCGCGTCGTGGTCAGCTTCGCCGCCCGCGTCGTTCTCCGGCAATAGGTCCGTGTTCAACCAGACGGCGTCGCGGCTCGCGTCGTACGCGAGGCTCTTCGCCGCGGAGGTGACGCCGGGCTCGCTCGCGAGCGCGTGCTCGGCGAGCAGCGTGCCGCGCTCGTCGAGCACGACGACGGATCCGCTCTTGCCGTCGCGGCCGTAACGAGTCGCCAGCACGCGGCCGTCCGGCACGAGCGCGAGCTCGTTGAGCCCCGTGCCGGCGACGTCGAACCACTCGACGCGCGCGGTCTCGGGATCGACGCGGCCGGCGCTCTCGAAGAACGTCGTGAAGTAGAGCCAGCCATTCGGGTGCGCGAGCACGTCCCAGACGCCGCCGCGCGCGTCCGCTGCGATCACGAGAGGCGGCAGCAGGAGCTCGCGGGCGAGATCGAAACGACCGAGCTCGCGTGCGCCATTCGTGCGCAGCTCCGCGCTGGGATCGCCGCGCGCGGCGCGCGACGCGCTCCAGAAGCGCGAGATCCCGAAGTAGAGGACGTCACCGCGCACGTCGCCGAACCACGCGCAGGCGCTGGGCGACGAGTCGCCCGTGCTTGGCGGAGGCGAGCTCGCCGGCGGCGCCGGCGGTTGCTGACAGCCTGCTAGCGCGACCGCCGCGCCGAATGAGAGTGCGGCGGCCGCGCGTCTCGTCAGAAGGGCCACAGATCCGAGGCGGTCGCTCCCGTGAAGTTCCAACCGATCCGCGCGCCGTAGGTGAGCGGCGCCGCGAGCCAATAATTCCTCGGGCGGTTCAGGTACGTCGTGACCTGCGTCTTCACCTTCTGGTTGTTCTCGAGGTTCTGTCCGTAGACCTCGAACCAGATCGGCTGGCTCGCGAGGTCGAAGCGAACGCGCAGGTCCGTGCGCGTGTACGCCTTCTGGCGATCGAGCGGATTCTCGAACTGGCGGTAGAAGACTTCGCTGCGGTACGCGAAGTCGAGCCGCGGCGTGATCACGCCCGACTCGATCTCGAACGCGTAGCTGGCGCTCGCCGAGACGTTCCACTCGGGCGCGCGCGGCAGCACGTTGCCCTTCAGGTTCTGATTCAGCCCGCCATCGCAGGTCGGCCCGGAGCCGTGCCGATCGCCAACCGCCGGCAGGCCGCCGAAGAATGAGCCGGGCGTGAACGGATAGACCTTGGTCGGGCAGAAGCCCGTCGGATTCGCGGCGCTCACCGAGTTGTCCTGCGTGATGAAGTCCTTCGTGAACTCCGAATGAAGCCAGCCGATGTTGCCTGTGAGCTGGAGCTGGTCGGTTGCCGCCCAGATCCACTGCAGCTCGACGCCGTAGATCTCGGCCTTCGGCGCGTTCACCGTCGTCACGACGTTGTTCACGGTCTCGACGATGAAGCGGTTCTCGAAGTCGTAATAGAACGCCGTCGAGGCGAGGAAGAGCCGGCCGTCGAACAATGCGTTCTTCGCGCCGATCTCGTACGCGTTGATCGTCTCCGAGTCGAAGGACTCGGTGGACGGTACGAAGTTGAATCCGCCGTGGCGCTCGCCGCGGCTGTAGCCGGCGTAGAACAGCTGGTCCTGGACCGGCCGCCACTCGATGCGGGCACGTCCCGTGACCGAGTCCCAGCTCTCGCTCTTCACGACCTCAGTCGCGTTCAACGTGTTCTGGTCGCGGTTTCCCTTCAGCGGGAGCAGGAACGCGACGTTCCCCGCGGTAAGCAACGGCGCCGGGCCGACCTGAGGCTGAAGGGCGAACGGACGGATGAAGTTCTCGAAGCAGTTCTCCTTGGGATAGAGCGGGTGCCCGACCACATCGGCGCCGGGGAAGATCGCGCCGCAGAATCCGTCGGTGATGATGTCGTAGGGCTCGGCCAGGATGTCGAGGTGCGACTCATCCTGCATCTGGCGCTTCGTCCAGCTGTAACGGACGCCGGCCTGGAAACGGAACTGCTCGGTGATGTCGATGCCGCCGTCGGCAAAGATGCCGATCGTCTCGGTGTCGACGTCCGACTTCAGCCGGATGTACGGGTGGTCCGGGTTGCCGGGCTGAAAGATGCAGGGACCACCGCAAATGGCCTGGAACTCGGTCGAGGACGCCGAGAGGCTGGAGAACGCGTCGAAGACGGCGTAGTTCGCGAGCTCCGCGCTCGCCTGATAATTCCAGATCGGGACGTTGGTGTTCGGCGCGTCGTCCTTCTGACCGTTGAGGCCGAACAGCCAGTCGAAGCGCGCGTCGTAGTCCGAGCGGATCGTCGCCTCCCCGCTCCACGTCTTGTGGCGGTCGAGCAGCACCAGCCGCTCGCCATCGATGTCCGTCGAGTCGTAGTCCGCGTCGACCGCGTAGTCCCAGTACTGGTAGTTCGCATTCAGCTTCACGACGTGCTTCGGAATCTCGAACTCCGTGATCGATTGCCCCCAGAACGTCGAGTACTTCTGGGTCTGCTCGCGATTCGCGTGCAGCTTCCTCACGTCGTCGGAGAGCGGAGTCGCGGCGGTCGGGTCGATGCCGCCGAAGAAGATCGTGCTCTGGCCGGGTTGGAACGCCGGATACGGAGCGAGCGGCCGCGACGCGCCGCCGTCGTCGCGGTCGATCGAGTACGAGAAGATGAAGTCTTGGGTGACTGTCTCCGTGGGCACCCAGCGCAGCGACGCGCGGACGTTGTGCCCGCCCGACAGCGCGTTGTTCGTCAGCTTCTGCTTGTGGCCGTTCTGACCGCTGATCTCGTAGTAGTTCGACGGCCACTCGCGCTGGTAAGCGAGGCGGCCCGCGAGCTTGCCCGGGACGATCGGCGCGTTGGCGACCAGGCGCGTGCGGAAGTTGTCGTAGCGCCCCCAGTCGAAGTCGCCCGAGACTTCCCACTCCTCGAGCAGCGGCCGCTTCGTGTGCAGGTTCATCGACCCGCCGGTCGAGTTTCGGCCGAACAGTGTGCCCTGCGGACCGGGCAGCACCTCGACGCGCTCGAGGTCGTTGAACGCGAGCAGCGCGACGGCGAGCTGCGCGACGTAGATGTCGTTGATGTGGAGCTGAAAGCCCGGGTCGATGCCCGGACCGAGCACGTCCGTGTCCTGGCCGAGGCCGCGCAGCGTGATCGCCGGCAAGCCGCCCGTCGCAACGAGCGCGGGCACCTTGAGCTGCAGGTCGTACGCGTCCTGGATGTTCGCCGCCTGGAGATCCTCCGCGCGAAATGCAGTGATCGTTTGCGCCACATCCTGGAGGTTCTGCTCGCGCCGCTCGGCGGTGACGATGATCTCCTCGACTCCGCGTGGCCCGCTGGGAGCCGGAGTCGCCTCGGGCGCTGGAGCGGGAGCAGGTGCCGGGGCAGAAGCCGGATCAGGGGCGGGCGCTTGTGCTGAAACCGACACCGGCAGCAGCAGCGCAGCGCAGATCGAGAGCAGAATCGGGCGCATCTGTGACCTCCGTTACTCGCGCGATTCTGTCACGACTGCGCCCGCTCTCGCTCGCGAAAGTGCAGCCCGAGGCTGCGTGCAGCGCAGGCTGCGGATTGCAGGGAGAGCGGGCGACGGTGCGGAGAGCAAGGCCCTCGCGGCATTCGCTCACCGCTTGGGTGCCGCCTCGATTTGCGGAGCCGGCGCACCCGCGCTTCGTGCGGCCGTCCTGATAAGTGCCCGGAACTCGCGAGCTTTCTCGCGTAGCGCGGCTCGAGCGCCGGGTTGGCACGGCGCGTGCTCTAACGCAGACCCGTGACCTGGTTCGGTTCTCCGGTTCCATCGGGCGCGCGAATCGGAGAATCAGTGCGAGGAGACGACTCAGAGGCGCCGAAAGGCGCTCCCCCGGAAACGGCACCCGCCAAGGTCTGAGTCAGCTTCGAGCCCCAAGTCAAGCGGCCCCCGGGAATGGTTCCCGGGGGCCGCAGTGCATTTCAGGGCTCTTTCGACTCCGCTCGCCTGCGGCTCGCTGCGCGCCGCCTACGCCGCTTCGCGGCGTTGGACGGCTTGCTAGAGCGTCGAGGCTCGACGCCGATCAAGACCGCGGAGGCTCCAAGAGGCGGTCGCGCGGGTCGGTCGTCAGACCTGGCTCGCCTCGGTGGCGAGGGTGGCGAGGACTTCGCTGCCGAAGCGGCGGCCGAACCAGCCTTTGACGCCGGGGGTTGCGGCGAGCTCGTTCAGAGAGCTCGGGCGCTGCATTGCGATCGTCTCGAGCGTCGCGTTCGGGCAGAGCACGCCGGGATCGAGCGCGAGCTCCTTGGCGCGGGCCGAGCGCCAGCGCTTCAGCGCGGCGACGAAGCGCTCGGCGTGGCGATCGATGCGCCGCCGAACGGGTCCCTCGCCTTCGCTGCGGCGCGGCAGCGGCCCGTGTTTCTTCTCGATGCCGCGCTCGACGGCGCTCAGCACCTCGCGCCCGAAGCGCCGCAGCACGAGCTCCGTAACACCTTTCACCGCGGCGAGCTGCGCCTCGGTCGTCGGCTTGATCTCGGCGATCTCGAGCAGCGTGCGGTTCGCGAGCACCTTGAACGGCGGGCGATCGATCTCGCGCGCGCGGCGGTCGCGCACCAGATAGAGCTCGCGCAGCACGCCGAGGTTCTCCGGCGTCATCGCGCGCGCGCCCTTGATGCGCAGATAGCCGAGCTTGTCGAACGAGCGCTCGGGCCAGCTGCGGCGCGTGAGCGCCTCGAACTCTTCCTGCGCCCACTCGAGGCGGTCCGCCTTCTTCAGCTCGCGCTCGAGCTTCTCGGCGAGAGTGATTAGGTGCGTGACGTCGGCCGCGGCGTACGTGAGCTGGCTGTCGCTGAGCGGACGCGCGGACCAGTCCGAGCGCTGCTCGTCCTTCGGCAGCTTCAGCCCGAAGTGGCGCTCGACCAGCGCCGCGAGCCCGATCGCCGGATAGCCGAGCAGCTGCGCGCTGATCATCGTGTCGAACAGGTTCGCGGTCGTGAAGCCGCAGTCGCGGCTCATCACGAACAGGTCGTACTCGGCGGCGTGAAAGATCTTCTTCACATCGGGCGACGCGAACACGGGCGCGAGCGGCGCGAGCTCTTCGGGCCCGCCGATCGCGAGCGGATCGACCAGGTAGATGCCGCGCTTCGAGCCGATCTGGATCAGACAGGTCTTGTCGAAGTAGTGGTAGAAGCTGTCGGCTTCCGTATCGACGGCGATGACCTTCTGCTGCGCGAGATCGCGCGCGAGCACTTCGAGCTCCGCTGCGGTCTCGATGCGCTCGAAGTCGGCCACGCTGTGCCTCGCTGCAGTGGGCGTCTGGTTCGGATGGGTCACGGATGCGCCGGCGAGGGGGTCGCAGCGGGGCGACGACAGCGCGAGGCACTCTAGCCGACGAAAATTTCGAAGGAAGCCGAGTTTTTCCTCCCCGCTCGCTCTGCACGTCGATAGGATGTTCCGACATAACGGATAGTGTTCTGACATTCGGAACGTCGCATGGAAAGCCTCACGAGTCTGGACAAGGCGATCGACGTGCTCGAGCACCTGAGCGATGCGGGTGCGCCGCGCGGGATCACCGAGATTGCTCACGCGCTCTCAGTCCCGAAGTCGAGCGCGCACCGGTTGCTGAAGACGCTCGTGCGCCGCGGCTTCGCCGAGCAGGACGCAACCGGGCGTTATCGCGTCGGCCCGGCGCTGATCGCGCTCGGCCTCGCGGCGCGCGATCGCGATCCGGTGGTCGCGCTCGCGCGGCCGGTGCTCGAGAGCGAGGCCGAGGCGCTCGGTGAGACGGTGTTCCTCACCGCGCCGCGCGGCCGGCAGATCATCGTGCTCGACAAGGCGGAGGGCCGCGGCTTCCTGCGCGCCGCGCCGACCGTCGGGCAGCGCGTTCCCGTCGCCGCGACCGCGGTCGGACGCCTCGCGATGGCGTTCGATCCCGAGCGTTTCCCGTTCGCCGAGCATCCGCTGACGGCGTTCACCTCGGCGACTCGCGTCGCGCCCGATGCGGTCGCTGAAGAGATCGCCCGCGCGCGCCGCGACGGCTACGCGATGAACCGCGGCGAATGGATCGACGGCCTCTCGGTCGTCGCGGCGCCGATCTTCGGCGCCGCCGAGCCGCCGCTCTTTGCCGGCGCGATCGCGGTGGCCGCGCCGACGCCGCGGCTCGATGCGCTCGGCCCGCTCGCAATTGCGCAGCGTGCCGCGGCCGCGGCGCGCGCGATCTCCCTGAGGCTCGCGGCGCGCGATCCCGCGTGGCGGCGCAGCCCGACCCCGAACGGAGGCACGGCATGAAGATCTGGCTGGACGGCCGCATCGTCGACGGCGCCGAGGCGAAGGTCTCGGTGCTCGATCACGGCTTTCTCTACGGCGACGGCGTGTTCGAAGGCATGCGCGTCTACAGCGGCCGCCTGTTCCGGCTCGAGCGACACCTCGACCGCATGGAGGCGGGCGCGCGTTGTCTCGGGCTTGCGCTGCCCGGCGGTCGCGTCGGCCTCGCGGCGCTCACACTCGCGACGGCCCGCGAGCACCTGCGCGCGAGCGGCGAGAGCGACGCGTACGTGCGGCTGATCGTCTCGCGCGGCGTTGGCGAGCTCGGCGTCGACCCGACGAGCTGCCCAGAGCCGTTCATCACCTGCATCGTCGACAAGATCCGGATCTTCTCGGAAGAGAAGCTGCGCAGCGGGATCACGCTGATCACGTCGAGCCGGCGCTCGCCGCCGCCCGACGTGCGCGACCCGCGCGTGAAGAGCCTGAACTACCTGAACAACGTGCTCGCGAAGCAGGAGGCGCGGCGCCAGGGCGCCGACGACGCGCTGCTGCTGAACCAAGCGGGCGCAGTCGCGGAAGCCAGCGTTGCGAACGTGTTCGCAGTTCGCGGCGGGCGACTGCTGACGCCGCCGGCGAGCGACGGCGCGCTGGAAGGCATCACGCGCGCGAGTGTGCTCGAGATCGCCGCGCAGCTCGGCGTCCCGACCGAGGAGCGGACGCTCGGCCGCTACGACCTGATCGCGGCCGACGAGGTGTTCCTCACCGGCAGCGGCGCGAAGGTGGTGCCGGTCGCGGCGCTCGACGGCGCCCGCATCGGCCGCGGCGAGGCCGGCCCGCTCACGCAGAAGCTGATCGCCGCGTTCGACCGCTACGCGCGTGACCCGGAGAACAGCACGCCGCTCTGAGCCGCGCGCGGGGTCGCAAGAGCGGGGTCAGACCCTGCAAACTTGCAAACTCCGCGTTCGGCCCCGCGTCGGCTGATAGGTTCTCGCGTCCTCTCCTCGTCCGACCCAGGAGCTCGCCGTGCGCTGGACCGCCGCCTTCATCCCGACCCTTCGCGACGACCCGGCCGACGCCGAGGCGATCTCGCACAAGCTGCTCGTGCGCGCCGGCTTCATCCGCCAGCTCGCGGCGGGCACGTACTCGCTGCTCCCGCTAGGGCAGCGCGTCGCACGGAAGATCGAGGCGATCCTGCGCAGCGAGATCGAGAAGATCGGCGGGCAGGAGTTCTCGCTGCCCGCGCTGCACCCGGCCGAGCTGTGGAAGGAATCCGGCCGCTGGGACGCGATCGATGCAACCATGTTCCGGCTGAAGGACCGCCACGGCGCCGACGCCTGCCTCGGCATGACGCACGAGGAGGTCTTCACGACGCTCGCGAAGGAGCTGCGCTCCTACCGCCAGCTCCCGCAGACCTGGTTCCAGTTCCAGACCAAGTTCCGCGACGAGGAGCGACCGAAGTCCGGCTTGTTACGGGTGCGCGAGTTCGTGATGCAGGACTCGTACTCGTTCGACAAAGATGCGGACGGCCTCGACCGCTCGTTCCAGAACCACTTCGACGCGTACCGCAAGATCTACGAGCGCTGCGGGATCGAGACGATCGCGGTGCAGGCCTCGTCGGGCGCGATGGGCGGCAGCGAGTCGGTCGAGTTCATGGTCGAGACCGACGCCGGCGAGGACTGGGTCGCCGCGTGCGGCGCGTGCGGATACGCGGCGAACGTCGAGAAGGCGACGTCGCTGCTGCCCGAGATCGCGGATCCGGAGAGCGCCGCGGCCCCTGAGAAGTTCCCGACTCCAGGCGTACGCACGATCGACGAGCTCGCGCGCATGCCCGGCGGCGCGCCGGCCGAGCGCCAGATCAAGACGCTCGTCTACGTGCTCGACGGCGCGACGACGCTCGTGCTGCTGCGCGGCGATCACCAGCTCGTGCTGCAGAAGCTGCTCGACGGCACCGGCGCCCGTGACGTTCGGCCTGCGCACGCGGGCGAGATCCGCGCCGCGCTCGGCGCGAGCGCGGGCAGCCTCGGTGCGGTGAGCGTCTCCGGCCTTCGCGTGATCGCGGACGTCGCGCTGCAAGGCCGGCGCGGCATGACGACCGGCGCGAACGCCGACGATTTCCACCTGCGCGGCGTCGACGTCGCGCGCGACATCGCGGTCGCGCAGTGGCTCGATCTGCGCCTCGTCAGCGAAGGCGAGCCGTGCCCGATGTGCGAGGCGGAGCTCGCAGTGCGCAAGGCGGTCGAAGTGGGCCACATCTTCAAGCTGGGCGCGCGCTACAGCGAGAAGCTCGGCGCGAGCGTGCAAGCCGAGGACGGCAAGAACGTCCCGATCGTGATGGGCTCGTACGGCATCGGCGTCGGCCGCCTGCTCGCGGCGATCGTCGAGCGCAAGCACGACGCGAACGGCATCCGCTGGCCGGTGAGCGTCGCGCCCTACGAGGTCGTGGTGACCGTGCTCAATCCGAAGGAGGTCGCGCCGCACGAGGCGGGCGAACGGCTCTACGAGGCGCTGATCAAGCTCGGCGTCGACACGATCCTCGACGATCGCGATGAGCGGCCCGGCGTGAAGTTCAAGGACGCGGAGCTGATCGGGATCCCGGTGCGCGTGACGGTCGGCCCGAAGGGCCTCGCGAACGGCAAGCTCGAAGTGTTCTTCCGTGGCAGCGGCGAGAAGCGCGAGATCGACCTGCACAAGGCGGCGGACTTCGTCTCCGAGGCGGTGTTCGAAGGCCGCCGATAGCGCGCACATGCGGAGTCGTGCGTGAGCGTTCTCTACCTGATCGACGCGCCGGTCTACGTGTTCCGCGCGTGGGTCACGCTGCCCGCGCTGCCGGCGCCCGACGGCTCGCCGACCGGCGCGGCCTACGGCTACGCGAACACACTGCTGCGCTTCCTGCGCGAACGCGAGCCGACACACGTCGCCGCGTGCTTCGACCAGGCGCTCACCAGCTTCCGTAACAAGCTGTTTCCCGCCTACAAACGCTCGCGCGGCGACGAGTTCCCGCCCGATCTCGAGCCGCAGTTCGACCTGTGCATGGAGCTCTCGCGCGCGCTCGGCGTCGCGTCGTACGAGGCGGCCGACTACGAGGCGGACGACCTGATCGCGACGCTCGCGGAGCGCGCGGCCAAGGCCGGGCGGGTCGCAGAGATCGTCAGCACGGACAAGGACCTCACGCAGCTCGTGCGCGAGGACGGCGCCGCGCGCTTCCACGATCTCGCGCGCGAGGCGACGCTCGATGCGGATGGCGTGCGCGCGAAGTTCGGCGTCTCGCCGGCGCAGATCCCCGACTACCTGGCGCTGCTCGGCGACAAGGTCGACGACCTGCCCGGCGTGCCCGGCTTTGGCACGAAGAGCGCGGCCGCGGCGCTCGCCGCGTTCGGCTCGCTCGATGCGATCCCGGACGACCCCGCGCGCTGGGCGGGCGTGCCGGTGCGCGGCGCCGACAAGCTCGCCGCGAGCTGGCGCGCGCACCGCGCGCAGGCGCTGCGCGTCCGCGAGCTCGCGACGCTCGTGCGCGACGTGCCCGGCTTCGCGGTCCAGGTCGAAGACACCGCGTGGCGCGGCGCCGACCGGGCGGCGTTCACCGCACTCTGCGCCCGGCTCGGCTGGGGCCGCATCCTCGAGCGCGTTCCGAAGTGGGCCGGCGGGCCGGCCTGAGCTCGGCCGCCCCGAGTCGAACCTGAGCGATCACGCGTCCCGATTTCACGTGCGGGGCCTTCTATCGCGCGGCGCAGCGCCATAGAATGCGCGCCACTGCGCAACCCACCTTAATCGCGGGAGGCCACGTCATGGACAGCGCGCTCACTCAGTACATCGAGTTCCTCTTCCGCTGGATCCACTTCCTCGCCGGCATCACCTGGGTCGGCATGCTCTACTACTTCAACCTGGTGCAGACGCCCTTCTTCGGCACCGAGCTCGGCGGCGGCGTGAAGGGCGTGATGACGCGCGGCCTCGTGCCGAACGCGATGTGGTGGTTCCGCTGGGGCGCGATGTTCACGTTCGCGACCGGCTGGCTGATCGTGCTGATGCAGTACGGCCACGGCGTCGCGCTGAGCGACGGCTACATGACGCGCATCCTCACCGGTGGCCTGCTCGGCACGCTGATGTGGTTCAACGTGTGGTTCATCATCTGGCCCGCGCAGCGCGACTACGTGATCAAGAGCGCGGAGCAAGTGGCCGCGGGCGGCAAGCCGGTCGATGGCACGCCGGACAAAGCGGCGCTCGCCGGACGCGCGTCGCGCACGAACACGTTGTTCTCGATCCCGATGCTGCTGTTCATGGGCTCGGCGCGGCACGCGCCTGCCGGCTTCAACGACGGCGACAACGACCTGCTCTACTGGCTCGTGTTCGCCGTGATCGTGCTCGCGCTCGAGCTGAACGCGGTCGCCGGGCCGGCGGCTCCCGCGCGCCAGAAGTACCTGACGACCGTGTCGGGCGTGATCCATTACGGCGTCATCGTCGCCCTTGCGCTCTACGCAGTGGGCTTCGCCATCAACTCTTAGGTCCGGCGAGCTGAGCAATCTCACCCAGTCGCCGCAGGCAGCCGAGCGCTCCTGCGGCGATTGCACGTTGTGCTGCACGGTTCTCAGGGTCGACGCGCTGCGCAAGCTGGGCGGCGTCGCGTGTGCGGCGGTCTCCGCGCGCGGCTGCACGATCTACGAGCGGCGTCCGCAGATCTGCCGCGGCTACCGCTGTCTCTGGCTGCAGGGAAAGCTCGACATCGAAGATCGGCCGGATCGGCTCGGCGCGGTGCTCGACGTCGTGGTCGAAGCCGGCGCTGCGCGGCTCGCGATCCGCGAAGCCACGCGCGGCGCGTTCGAGCGCAGCGACCGGCTGCGCGCGATTGCCGAGCGCTACCGCGACGCGATGCCGGTGCGCATTACGTGCGCGAGCGATGCGCTCGCGGCGGCGGCGCCGGAGCGCGTGCTGCTCGCGCGCGGCGAGGAGCTCGCGATTGCGGGCGACGTCGCGGTGCGCCTGCGCGGCGGCCGCGAAGTCGAGCGCGTGCGCGCGCGTTGGCTCGAGCGCGCCGCTCGGCGCTTGCGCCTCGCGTGGCAGCGCCGGCGCGTGCGCGGCTACGGCGACGGCGCACAGGCGATCCGCGAAAACGGCGCTTAACCTGCGCCTTTCGACCGAGGCCCCGCGCGTGACCGTCCCCTTCGAAGCGATCCCGAACGGCTGGTTCTGCGTCGCGACGACGAGAGAATTGAAGCCGGGCCGCGTGCTCGAGAAGCGCTACTTCGATCGCGAGTGGGTGTTATGGCGCACCGGCTCCGGCGCGCCCGTGATGAGCGACGCCTATTGCCCGCACCTCGGCGCCCACCTCGGCAGCGGGAAGATCCGCGGCGACCACTTGCGTTGCCCGTTCCACGGCTTCGAGTACGCGCGCGACGGCGCCTGTGTTGCGACGCCGGACGGCCGCACGCCGCCGCGCGCGCGGCTGCGCAGCCTGCCGCTGCTCGAGCGCCGGGGCGTCGTGCTCGCGTACTGGCACGCGGAAGGCGAGGAGCCGAGCTGGGAGCCGCCCGCGCTCGACGAGCCGAACTACACCGCATACGCGTTCCAGCGCTCCACGTTCCGCGGCCATCCGCAGGAGATCTGCGAGAACAGCTCGGACCTCGTGCACTTCGGCCCGACGCATGGCTACGGGAACGCGCACACGACGAGCGAGCCGCGCGTCGACGGCCACGTGCTGCGGGTCGACTACGCGATGGACCGCAGCCTCGACTTTCTCGGCATGCCGCATCGTCGCGCCGCGCTCGAGTTCTCGGCCGAGGTGTTCGGCCTCGGCTTCTCGCGCGTCTGCGCGCGGCTGCCGAGCATCGACGTGCAGGCGGACTTGCTCGTGATGCCCACGCCGATCGACGCCGAGACCGTCGAGCTGAACTTCGCCGCGCGCGTGCTGCGTTGGAAGATTCCGTTCCTGACGCCACTGCTGCGCCCGCTGTTCGTGCGCGGCTACACGTCGGACCTGATGGCCGACGTCCCGATCTGGAGCCGCAAGCGCTACGTGGCGCGGCCGGCGCTCACCGAGGGCGAGCAGCCGATCGCCGTCTACCGGAAGTTCGCCGCGCAGTTCTACTCGCAGCCCCCAGAGCCCAAGCCGCTCGCGCCCGTCCTGCGCGCGAGCTGACCGCGCACTAAGTCACCAGAGCGGGGACGTTCATACTTCCTGGTGACATGAGGGACAGTCCTCGCGAGTGTCCCCGAAGTCACCGCCAGGTATGAACGTCCCCGGACTGGTGACTTGTTCGCGGCGGGCGGAGTCGACGGCGTCAGCGCCCGTGCCACGCGTCGTCACTCGCAGCCGAGCGACTGCAAGTAAGCCGCCAGCGCGGGCATCTCCTTCTCGAGGTACGGGAGAGGCGCCATCGCGCGCGTGTCGCGCTTCGGCGTGTAGCCGGGCGGGTACTCGTTGCGCAGCACTTTCGCCTCGAGCAGCTCGAGCGAAGCGCACGCGTTCGCGGGCCCGACCGGGCCGTCCTTGCGCGGATCGGGTGAATGGCACGCGATGCAGTTCGTCTCGAACACGACCTTGCCGCGCTGTACGAGCGCGGCCTGCGGGTCCGAATCGCGCGACGGGCAGGCGGCGAATAGGGGCGCGAGAGCGAGCAAGAGCACGAGCAGCGAACGCATCGGGCCTCCGAGAAGGCGCGCACGGTAGCGGCGCTCGGCAAGTCGACGGGAGCGCTCGTTACGCTGCGCCGCGATGCAGCCTGCAGATCCTGCGGGGCGGCGCGGATCCGATCTGCCGCCGGCGCTCTCGAAGCTCGCGACGCGCGCCAACGCGCTGACGCTCGCGCGGCTCGCGCTCGCGCCGCTGCTCGCCTGGGCGATCTGCGCGCACGAAGCGCAGCTCGCGCTCGCGTGCTTCGCGCTCGCGGTCGCGAGCGATCTCGCGGACGGGCGCGTCGCGCGTCGCTTCGGCGAGGCCAGCCCCCTCGGCGGCTTTCTCGATCACGCGACCGACGCGACGTTCGTCGCGAGCGGCCTCGGCGCGCTCGCGCTGCTCGGCCGCGTGCCCGCGCCGCTTCCGCTGCTCGTGCTCGCGGCGTTCACGCAGTACGCGCTCGACTCGCGCGCGCTCGCCGGCCGGCCGCTGCGCGCGAGCGCGCTCGGGCGCTGGAACGGCATCGCGTACTTCGTGCTGCTCGGCATCCCGATCGTGCGCGACGGGCTCGGGCTCGCTTGGCCCGCGAATGGGCTCGCGCACGCGCTCGGCTGGGCGCTCGTCGCGACCTCGTGCGCGTCGATGGCCGACCGCGGGTTCGCGCTGTGGCGCGCGCGTCGCAGCGCCGCCTGAACGGCGCTTTTCAGAATCCGAGTCGCGGCAAGATCACCATCACGATGATCTCGACGGCGATGCCGATCAGCATCAGCAGGAACACGTTGCGGACGAGATTCTCCGGCGACAGCGCTTTGGCCACGACGAGAGTGCCTCCGACGCGCGCATCGATGCAGCGCGCGTGCCGGGCGCGAGGTCTCGCCTAATCGCTCATTGCGGCGCCGCTGCGGCGTCCGACCTCAGCCGTGCGAGGCACGCTGGGCCACGCGCCTCACGCCGGCGCGGCGCGCGCGAGCTCGCGGTTCGCCTTCGGCAAGAAGATCGCGCCGATCGCGGCGTTGAAGAGCACGAAGAAGTTGTGCATCACGAGCCCGAACACGGCCATCTGCGCAGTGTGCTCGGGAAACAGCACGGTCCACATCGTCACGGCCGCGGCGCGGAACGGCCCGGGGATGAACGTCCCGAAGAAGATCACCGGCAGGAAGCCGAGCATGTCGGCGAGCGGGATCTCGACGCCGAACAGCGCCGCCGAGCGCGAGTAGACGAAGACCGCAGCGAGCAGCGCCGGCGAGCGCAGCGCGAGGATCGTCAGGTATTGCCACGGCGCCGCGCGGCGAAAGGCATGGAAGATCTGGCGCTCGCGCAGCCCGATGCTCGCGAACGCGGGTAGCCGGAAGAACGCCCAGATGCCCGCGACCAGCGCGAGCGCCGCCAGCGCGAGCGCCGGGATCGCATGAAACAGCTCGGGCACGCGCTGCCAGGTGAGCCGGACGCCTGCGACCGCCCATAACAACAGATAGAGCGGCTCGCACAGCATGATGAACAGCATGCTCGAGGCGACCTGCCAGCCCGGTACGCCGTGGCGCCGATTCAGGTACCAGCCGATCGCGCCCTTGCCGACCTGCTCGTTCAGGATCGAGATGATGTACGCGCTCGCGCGAATCGGCAGCAGCTCGCGATACGAGACGCGCGTGTTGAACCAGCTGACGACGCGCCATAGCACCGCGGTGTCGATGAACAGGTAGAGCAGCGAATACGGGATCATCAGCGCGAGCCACGCCGGCCAGTCGACGCCCGCGAAGATCGACGCGAGATAGGCCGGCACGCTCTGGCCGGCGGGGGCGCGGCCGCCGATGCGGAAGTAGAGGTACGCGAAGCACGCGATCGTGATCAGCCATGGGACTGCGTGCCGGAGCAGGGCTCCCCTTGCGCGTGGCCGTGCGCTCGCGGCGGCCTCCCGCTCCCGCGCCTCGCTCATGCCGCGCGCTTCTCCGCTGCGAACGTGTGCGCGAGCGTCTCGGCGAGCGGCGTCAGCGTGAGACCCAGCCGCCCGGCGGCGGGCCGCGGATCGATCGCGTCGTCGTGCTCGAGCACGCCCAGCATTGCGCGCGTGATCGGCGGCTCCGCGAGCCGCTCGAGCAGCGCGGCGGCGCCGAATGCGAGCGCGGCCGGCACCGGCACGATGTGCGGCTCGCGCCGGCCGAGCACGCGCGCGACGCGCGCGACGAGCTCTCGATGCGAGATCGACTCCGGACCGGCGAGATCGAGCGCGAGCCGCTCGCCGCTCGCGTCCGCGGCTGCGAGCCGCAGCGCCGCGACGACGTCGCGCGTGTCGATCGGCTGCTCGCGGGTGCTGCCGCCGCGCACGAGGAACACGACCGGCGCGCTCGCCTGAGCGCGCAGCGCGAACGCGGCGATCTCGCCGGGGCCGAGCACCATCGGCACGCGCAGCACGCTCGCGGGCACCGCGCCCGCGAGCAGCGTCTGGTCCGCGCGTCCCTTCGACGCGAGGCACGCGTTCCGGCTTTCCGCCGCGGCGCCGAGGATGCTGAGGCACACGACGCGTCGGACGCCCGCTCGCGCTGCGGCGCGCGCGACGTGCTCGCTCGTGCGCTCGTGCGCGTCGACATAGCGCGCGTCGCGCGTCTGCTTGAGGATGCCCACGAGATGGATCCACGCCGCGCAGCCGTCGGCCGCGCGCGCGAGCGCGGCCTCGTCGCGCAGATCGAGCACACGCACGTCCGCACCGGTTTCGGCGAGCGCGTCCGCGGCGCGCTGCGAGCGCACCAGCGCGCGCGCGCGGCCCGCAGCGCCGCGCAGCAGGCTCTGCCCGATGCGCCCGTTCGCGCCGGTCACGACGAGCGAGTCCGCGTCCACGCGTCGCACCTTATCACCGGCGCGAGGCGCGGAGGCCGAGCGGAGTTCGGATAAGGTCGGCCCGTGGAGCGAATCCCCGACGAGCTGCTCGCGCGCTTCGTGCGCGGCGTGAACCTGATGCCGGGCACGCTGCGGGACCAGCTCGGCAGCGCGCCGACGCTGCTCGTGTTCTTGCGCCACTTCGGCTGTCCGTTCTGCAAGCAGACGATCGCCGACCTGCGCGACGTCACGCAGCGCGTCGCCGGCTATCCGCCGGTGCTGTTCTTCTATCAGGGAACGCAGAACGAGGGGCGCGCGTTCCTGCGCCGTTACTGGCCCGATGCGCGCGCGGTCGCCGATCCGGACGGCGCGTTCTACGACGGGCTCGGCGTCGGCCACGGCGGCTTCGTCGAGATGTTCCATCCGGGCGTGCTGCCCGCGCTCGCGCGCGCGGCTGCGAACGGGCATCTCGGCGGCGACGAGAGCGGCGGCGACTCGCGCCGCATGCCGGGCCTGTTCGTCGCGCGTGGCGGCGAGATCGTATGGTCGCACCGCGCCCGTCATCAGGCGGATCACCCCGCGTTCGCACGGATTCCTCGGCTCGCGGGGCTCTCGGCGCGGCCCTAGCGACTCGGGTCGCACTCGAGCGCGTTCGGGCCGATCCATCAGGGAGCCAACGTGTTCTTCCCGGTTCGCGACGAAAACCCGACGCTCGACGCCTCCGTGGCGACGATCGCGCTGATCGGACTGAACGTGTTCGCGTGGGTGTTCATCCAAGGCCTCGGCGAAGAGGCGCGCCTCACGGCGTCGGTGTGCCGGCTCGGCGCGATCCCGGGCGTGCTGCTCGGCAACCACGAGGAGGCCGCGGCGCTCGCGGCGCAGCTCGGCTCGCCGTGCCCGATCGCACCGGGAGCCGACTGGGCCACGGTGCTCACATCGATGTTCATGCACGCCGGCTGGCTGCACCTGATCGGGAACATGTGGTTCCTCTGGGTGTTCGGCGACAACGTCGAGGACGCGATGGGGCATCTGCGCTTCGGCGTGTTCTACGTGCTGTGCGGGCTCGCGGCGTTCTTCGCGCAAGCGTTCGCCGATCCGGTGAGCCCGCTGCCTATGGTCGGCGCATCGGGCGCGATCGGCGGCACGCTCGGCGCGTACGCGCGGCTCTATCCGCGCGCGCGTGTGCACGTGCTCGCCGGGTTCCCGATCTTCTTCCGCCGCTTCGTCGTGCCGGCGGTGGTCGTGCTCGGGCTGTGGTTCGCGTACCAGGTTCTGGCCGGCCTCCCCGGTCTCGGCACGTCGGCGGCCGGCGGCGTCGCGTTCTGGGCGCACGCCGGTGGCTTCCTCGCCGGCCTCGTGAGCGTCGGCTTCTTCACCGACTCGGAGCGCCTCGAGCTGCACAAGATCCACCGCTTGGGCCGCCACCAGCGCCGCGAGCCCGACGGCGGGGGCCGGGGCTAGCTAGGAGACCGTCCAGCTGCGTGCGCCGCTGCGCGGCGCTTGCCTAGCGAGCGCGCAACAGGTCGCGGATCTCGGTCAGCAGCTTCACGTCGGCGGGCGCTTCCGCCGGAGGTGTGGGCGCCGCCGCCTCCTTGCGCTTCGCCGCGTTCATCGCCTTGATGATCAGGAACAGCACGAACGCGATGATCGCGAAGTCGATGATCGTCTGGAACAGCTTGCCGATGCCGAGCGCGGCGTCGCCGTGAATCGGGATCTCGTACGCCGAGAAGTCGACGCCGCCGGTGACGGTGCCGACCACTGGCATGATCAGATCGTCGACGACGGACGCGACGATCTTTCCGAACGCGGCGCCGATCACGACGCCGACCGCCATGTCGACGACGTTGCCGCGCATCGCGAACGCTCTGAACTCGGAGAGCATGGACATCGCGATCCTCCTGTCCGCCCAACAACTGCTGGGCGCGACCACGCTACCACGGCCCGCGCGTCAGGAAGCGGGTGCGAGCGAGACCACGATCGACTTGAAGGCCGGCGTCAGGCTCTCGTCCGCGAATTGCCCGATCGGCACGAGCGGGTTCGCCTCGGGGAAATAGGCGGCGACGCAGCCGAGCGGCAGCTCGTACGCCACCGCCCGCAGACCGCGCAGCGTGCGCCGCTCCTCGCCGTTCTCGCCGCTCCAATGGCTCGTCACGTCGACGCGTTGGTCAGGCGCGAGGCCGAGCGCGGCGAGGTCGTCCACGTTCGCGAGCAGCACACGCCGATCGCCGGCGATGCCGCGGTAGCGGTCGTCGTCCGAGTAGATGGTCGTGTTGAACTGGTCGTGGCTGCGGATCGTCATCAGGATCAGCCGGCCCTCGGGCAGCTCGAGCCGCGGCAACGGCACGACGCGCAGCTCCGCCTTGCCGCTCGGCGTCGTGAAGCGCCGCTCCGCCGGCGGGCGCGGCAGCACGAAGCCGCCGGCCTCGCGCACGCGCTCGTTCATCTGCTCGCAGCCCGGGACGACGTGCGCGATCCGCTCGCGGATCTCGTCGTAGTCGTTCGCGAGCTGCTCCCACGGCACGCGGGTCTTCTCGCGCAGCGCCGAGCGCGCGATCCCGGCGACGATCGCGACCTCGCTGAGCAGCTCGTCCGACGCCGGCGCGAGGCGACCCTGCGAGCGGTGCACGGTCGCCATCGAATCCTCGACCGTGACGAACTGCGGGCCGGCGTGGCGCACGTCGCGCTCGCTGCGCGCGAGGCACGGGAGCAGGATCGCCTCGCGGCCGGCGACCACGTGCGTGCGGTTCAGCGTGGTGGCGACATGCACCGCCAGCTCCGCGCGCGCGAGCGCTTCCTCGGTGTACGCGGTGTCGGGGCTCGCGGCGGCGAAGTTCCCGCCCATCGCCATGAAGAAGCGTGCGCGGCCCTCGTGCAGCGCGCGGATCGCCTCGATCACGCTGAAGCCGTGCGCGCGCGGCGGCGCGAACGAGAACTCGCGCTCGAGCGCGTCGAGGAACGCCGCGCTCGGGCGCTCCCAGATCCCCATCGTGCGATCGCCCTGCACGTTGCTGTGGCCGCGCACCGGGCACAGCCCGGCACCGGGGCGCCCGAGGTTTCCCCGTAACAACAGCAGGTTGGTCAGCTCCTGCACGTTCGCGACGCCGTGGCGGTGCTGCGTGAGCCCCATCGCCCAGCACGCGATCGTGCGCTCGCTCGCGGCGTAGAGCTCGGCGAGCTCGCGCATCACGCGGCGCGGAAGCCCAGCGGGGCGCTCGAGCGCCTCGAACGGCTGCGCTTCGAGCGAAGCGCGCAGCGCGTCGAAGCCGATCGTGTGCTCGGCGAGGAACGCGGCGTCGAGCACGCGCCCCGGCCGCTCCGTCTCCAGCGCGAGCAGCTCCTTCATCACGCCCTTCAGCAGCGCGACATCGCCGCCGACGCGCACGGGCACGAAGCGCTCCGCGAGCTTCGTGCCCGCGCCGAAGATTCCCCTCAGCTGTTGGGGGTGCTTGAAGCGCACGAGCCCGCGCTCGCGCAGCGGGTTGATGCTGACGATGTGGCAGCCGCGCTCCGCGGCCGCAGCGAGCGTCGTCAGCATGCGCGGGTGATTGCTGCCGGGGTTCTGGCCGAGCACGAGGATCAGGTCGGCCTGCTCGAAGTCGGCGAGGCTGACCGTGCCCTTGCCGATGCCGATCATCTCGGAGAGCCCGCTCCCGCTCGACTCGTGACACAGGTTCGAGCAGTCGGGCAGGTTGTTGGTGCCGAGCTCGCGCGCGAACAGCTGATAGAGGAACGCCGCCTCGTTGCTCGTGCGCCCCGACGTGTAGAACACCGCCTCGTTCGGCGAGCGCAGCGCGCGCAGCGCCTCGCCGATGCGCTGGAACGCGAGCTTCCACGAGATCGGCTCGAAGCGGTCCACGCCGGGGCGGCGGATCATCGGCTCGCTGAGCCGGCCGTGCGCCTCGAGCTCGCGATGCGACTGCGCGCGCAGCGCGCCGAGCGTGTGCGTCAGGAAGAGCTCGCGCGAGGCGCGCCGGTGCGTCGCCTCGTGCGCCACCGCCTTCGCGCCGTTCTCGCAGAACTCGATCCAGCCGTGCTCGCGCGCCTCGGGCCACGCGCAGCCGGGGCAATCGAAGCCCTCGGGCTGGTTCACGACGCGCAGCGCCGGCAGCGAACGCGTGACACCCGCGGCGATCGCGTGCTTCGCGGTATGAAACGCCGCTTCCAGGCCGCCGGCTGCTTCGTCGTCGCTCATGCGCTCATGCTAGTCCGGCGGGCGCGCGGGCTCCGGCCCGCTCGCGCGCGCTTCCGTCACCACACGCGCACGCGCTCGTTCGGCGCGAGGGAGAGGCGCTGGCCGCGCCGCACGGCGAACGCGTCATACCACGCATCGAGGTTGCGCACGGTCAGCGCGCGGTAGGCGCCCGGCGCGTGGCTGTCGGTGAGGATCTGCTGGCGCAGCAGCGCGTCGCGCACCTTCTCGCGCCAGCTCTGCGCGTAGCTCACGAACAGCTGCTGCTCGGGCGAGAGCCCGCCGACTACCGGCGCGCGCGCGCGGTCCGCGCTGCGCTCGAACGCGTCGAACGCGACCGCGAGGCCAGCGAGGTCGGCGATGTTTTCGCTCAGCACCAGCCGCCCGTTCAGCGCGAGATCGGCAAACGGGCGATACGCGGAGTACTGCGCGACGAGTCGCACGCCCGCGGCCTCGAAGTGCGCGAGGTCCTCCGGCGTCCACCAGTCGCGCAGGCGGCCGCTCGCGTCGAACAGCGCGCCCTGATCGTCGAAGCTGTGGCTGATCTCGTGGCCGATCGTCGCGCCGGTCGCGCCGTAATCCATCGCCGCAGGCCGCTTCGGGTCGAAGAAGGGCGGCTGCAGGATCGCTGCCGGAAAGTTCATCGCGTTCATCGCCGGCAGATTCACCGCGTTCACCGTCTGCGGCGTCATCACCCACTCGGAGCGGTCGACGGGCCGGCCGAGCTTCGCGCGCTGCCAATCCGACTCGAAACGCTCGGCGCGCTGTGCGTTGCCGAGTGCGTCGTCCGGCGCGACCGCGAGCGCGGCGTAGTCGCGCCAGCGGTCGGGGTACCCGACGCCGATGCGCAGCACGGCGAGCTTCTGCTTCGCGCGCAGCTTCGTCTCCGCGGACATCCACGCGAGCCGGTCGATTCGCTCGCCGAACGCGGCGATCAGGTCGCGCACCATCAGCTCGGCGCGGCGTTTCTCCTCCGGCGGGAAATAGCGCCGCGCGTACAGCTTCCCGATCGCGTCGCCGAGCGCCGCGTTCGTCGCGCGCACGCCGCGCTTCCAGCGCGCCCGCAGCTCTGGGGTGCCCGTGAGCGTGCGCCCGTAGAACGCGAAGCCCTCGTTCACGAACGCGGCGGGCAGGTAGGGCGCCCAGTGATCGAGCAGCCGCAGCGTGAGGTAGTCCCGCCAGGCTTCGAGCGGCTCGCTCTCGGCGAGCGCGGCGAGAGCCGTGACCGCGGACGGATGCCAGATCACGAAGCGCGCGACGTCAGCGAGCTGCGCTGCCTCGAAGTAGGCAGCCCAGTCGAGCCCGGGCGCGCGCTGCGCGAGCTCGGCGCGCGTCCAGTGATCGAGCCCGCGCTTCACGTCGGCAGACTCCTCGCGCGACGCGTGCGACTCGGCGATGCGGTGCTCCAGCGCGAGCAGCGCGTCCAGCCGCGCGCTCGAGAGAGGGCGGCCGGCCAGCTCGAACATCGCGGCCGCATGCGCGCGGTACGCGGCCCTCAGCGTCTCCATCTCGGGCGTCGGCGCGAGGTAGTACTCGCGATCGGGCATGCCCAGGCCGCCTTGCAGCAAAAACGCCGCGTACTGCGTCGGCTCCACGAGATCCTGCGCGACCCAGAGTCCAAGCACGGCGTCGGTGTCGAAGTCCGTGTTGTTGAACGCGTCGACGTCGGCCCGCAGCGTGCTGCCGAGGTAAGCGGCGAGCGCGCGCCGGTCTGCGATCTCGCCGACGCGCGCGAGCAGCGGCTCGAGCGGCGCGAGTCCGCTGCGCTCGATCGCGGCTTCGTTCATGAACGCCGCGTAGTAGTCGGCGATCTTGCGCGCGTCCGAGCCCGCGGGCGGGCTCGCCGCCGCTGCGTCCTGAATCAACTTCGCAGTGCGCCGGCTCGCTTCCTCGACCAGGTCCGCGCCGGGGCCCGCGTCGCCGCGATCGGCAGGGATCTCGGCGCTCTTCAGCCACGCGCCGTTCGCGTACGCGAAGAAGTCGTCGCCCGGCGCGACCGTCGCGTCGACGCCGGCGAGCGGATCGCTCGGCGCGGGGGACGACGCCTCGCGCGCGCTGGCGCAGCCGAGCGCGAGCGAGAGCAGGAAGCCGAGCGCAGCGAGCCGAAGCGGCATCGAGGTCACCTCGCGCCGCAAGAGAGCGTTTCGGCGCTCCGTGCGCGAGGGCCGCCCGCGTTCAGGCCTTCATGCGATGGAGCGCGCAGATCTTGTTTCCGGCCGGGTCGCGGAGATAGGCGAGATAGGCGCCGCCCGGACGAACGCCCGGCGGGTCCTCACAGCTCTTGCCGCCGTTGGCGAGGCCGGCGTCGTGCCAGGCCTTGGCCTTCTCCGGCGAGTCCACGGCGAACCCGATCGTGCCGCCGTTCGCGCCGCTCGCGGGCGCGCCGTTGATCGGCTTCGTCACCCCGAGGACGCCGGTCTTGGTCGCGTAGAACACGCGTCCCTTGTCGTCCATCCGCCCGGGCGGCACGCCGATCGCGCCGAGCACCGCGTCATAGAACTTCTTCGACGCGGCGATGTCGTTCGCGCCGATCATGATGTGACTGAACACTTCGTTTTTCTCCTGATGGCTCGGGATCGAAGCTCGCCGAGCGCCCGCATCGTATCGCGCCGCGCGCGCGAAGCGCCGTCAGCGCGCGCGGACGCGCTCGCGCGCTCCGTACACGCTCATCTGGTCGCCGCGCAGGAACGCGACCAGCGCGATGCCGGCGCGCTCGGCGAGCTCGACTGCGAGCGAGGTGGGCGCGGAGACGGCGGCGATCGCCGGCACGCGCGCGGCGAGCGCCTTCTGCACGATCTCGAACGAGACGCGGCCGGAGACGAGCAGCGCGCAGCCTTCGAGCTGGAGCCGGTCAGCGCGGGCGGCCCAGCCGATCACCTTGTCGACTGCGTTGTGGCGGCCGACGTCCTCGCGCACGCAGAGGCGCTCGCCGCGCGCGTCGAACAGCGCGGCGCCGTGCAGGCCGCCGGTCGCGTCGAAGACGTGCTGCGCCTCGCGCAGCCGTGCGGGCAGCGCGCGGAAGAACGCGGCTGGGAAGTGCGCGCCGTCCGTGAGCGGCGGCGTCGTCGCGAGCGCCTGCTCGAGCGACGCCTTGCCGCACACGCCGCACGACGAGCTCGCGAACAGGTTGCGCCGCAGGCGCTCCGCGTCGAACGCGACGCCGCCCGCGAGCGTCGCGCGGACGACGTTGTCGGCGCGCTCGGCGTCGCCCGCGCTCGCGTGATGCAGCGATGCGATCTCGCTCGCGCTCGCGACGATTCGCTCCGTGACGAGGAAGCCGGCGACGAGATCGAGATCGTCGCCCGGCGTGCGCATCACGACCGCGACGGCCGCGCCGTTCACCTGGATCTCGAGCGGCTCCTCGCGCGCGACGCGATCGGCGTCGTCCGCGTCGCGCGCGCTGCCGAAGCGCGAGCGCGCGACTTCGCTGATCGCGTCGGAGCGCTCCGCAGCCAGACTCATTCCATTCCGAGCTCTAAGCGCGCGGCCTCGGACATCAGGCTCGGGGTCCACGGCGGCTCCCAGACGAGGTCGATCTTCACGTCCGTGACGCCCGGCACGCCGCGCACCTTCTCTTCGACTTCGGGCGGCAGGCTCTCGGCGACCGGACACATCGGCGACGTGAGCGTCATCCGGATCGCGACCGCGCCGCTCTCCTCGACGTTCACGTCGTAGACGAGGCCGAGCTCGTAGATGTCGACCGGAATCTCCGGGTCGTAGACGGTCTTCAGCACCTCCACGACGCCCTGCTTGATCTCTTCCACGCTGGCCATTCCGCCTCGAACCTCACTCGGTCTTCGCGATTTCCTGCTTGCCTTGGAGCGCGCTGCGCAGCGTGTGCCACGCCAGCGTCGCGCACTTGACGCGCATCGGGTATTCGCGCACGCCCGCGAACACCGCGAGCTTGCCGAGCGCTTCGCTCGGCTCGCCGCCCGCGGTGACGAGCGCATGGAACTCGTCGAACAGTCGGAGCATCTCGGCGACGCTCTTGCCCTTCACCGCCTGAGTCATCAGGGACGCGGAGGCCGTCGAGATCGCGCAGCCCGAGCCCTGGAAGCCGACGTCGCGCAGCGTGCCGTCGTCCACCGCGGCGTAGACGCTCACCTTGTCGCCGCAGAGCGGGTTGTGGCCGTCGGCGCGCCGGTTCGCGCGTTCGGGCACGCGGAAGTTCCGCGGCGACTTGTTGTGGTCGAGGATCGTGCTCTGGTACAGCTCGCGGAGCTCGGACATGGTCGACCCGGATGATTAGGTGAAGATCGCGATCGCCTTGCGCACGGCGGCGGCGAGGCGATCGAGATCTTCGCGGTCGTTGTAGAGGCCGAGCGACGCGCGTGCGCTCGCGACGACCCCGAGCCGCGCGTGCAGCGGCTGCGCGCAGTGATGGCCGGCGCGGATCGCGACGCCCTCCTCGTCGAGCACGGTGCCGAGATCGTGCGCGTGCACGCCGCGCACGACGAACGAGAGCACGCCGATCTTCTCGCGCGCGCTGCCGAGCAAGCGCAGCTCGGGGATCGCGCGCAGGAGCTGCGTGCCGTACGCGAGCAGCTCGGCCTCGTGCTGCTCGATCGCTGGCAGCCCGAGCGCGTCCAGGTAGTCGAGCGCGGCAGCGAGCCCGATCACCTCGGCGATCGCCGGCGTGCCGGCCTCGAAGCGCTCGGGAATCGGTGCGAAGCTGGTCTTCTCGAACGCGACGCTCGCGATCATGCCGCCGCCGGTCATGTAGGGCGGCATCGCCTCGAGCAGCTCGGCGCGCCCGTACAGCGCGCTCGCGCCGCTGGGGCCGTATGCCTTATGGCCGGAGAACGCGTAGAAGTCGCAGCCGAGCGCGCGCACGTTGACCGGCAGCCGCGGCGCGGTCTGCGCGCCGTCGACGAGCAGCGCCGCGCCGCGCGCGTGCGCGAGCTCGGCGATGCGCGCGATCGGGTTCAGCGTTCCGAGCACGTTGCTCGCGTGCGCGACCGCGACGAGCTTCGTACGTGCGCCGAGCGCGCGCTCGAACGCGGCGAGATCGAGCGAACCGTCCTCGAGGATCGGCGCGACGCGCAGCCGCGCGCCGCGCTCGTCGCACAGCACCTGCCACGGCACGATGTTCGCGTGGTGCTCCATCTCCGTGATGAGCACCTCGTCACCCGTGCCGACGTGCGTGCGCCCGTAGCTCGCCGCGACCAGGTTGATCGCCTCGGTGGTGTTCCGAACGAAGACGACCTCGCGCGCCTCGCCGGCGCCGAGGAAGCGCGCGACGCGCGCGCGCGCGGCCTCGTAGCGCTGCGTCGCGAGCGCGGAGAGCTCGTAGACGCCGCGGTGGATGTTCGCGTAGGAGTGCCCCGAGAACTCGGCGACGGCGTCGATCACCGCGCGCGGCTTCTGCGCGCTCGCGCCGCTGTCGAAGTACGCGAGCCGCCGGCCGCGCGACGGGCGATCGAACACCGGGAAATCGCGGCGGATCTTCGCGACGTCGAGCGCGGGCGGCGCGCTGCGCGCGGCGGCGCTCATGAGCGCGCCTCGGCCGCGACGCGCTGCGCGAACTCGGCGAGCAGCTCCTCGCGCAGCGCGTCGCTCGGTAGCGCGTTCAGGATCTCCGCCGCGAAGCCTTGCGTCAGCAGCGCGCGCGCGTCGCGCTCGGCGATCGCGCGCGAGCGCAGGTAGAAGAGCGCGTTCTCGTCGAGCCGTCCGATCGCGGAGCCGTGGGCGCACTTCACGTCGTCGGCCCAGATCTCGAGCTGCGGCTTCGAGTCGATCTCGGCGCCGTCGGAGAGCAGCAGGTTCGGGTTCGACTGCGCGGCGTCGGTCTTCTGCGCGCCGGGCCGAACGATCACGCGCCCGCGGAAGACGCCCTGCGAGCCGCCGCCCAGTACGCCCTTGTAGAGCTGGCGGCTCACGCCGTGCGGAACGGCGTGGTCCACCAGCGAGTGGTTGTCGACCAGGCGCTCTCCGCTGCCGAGGTAGAGGCCGGCGAGCGTGCATTCCGCGCCTTCGCCGGCGAGCACGAGCGCGAGATCGTTGCGCGTGAGGCGCCCGCCGAGCGTGACGACGCGGCTCGTGAAGCGCGCATCGCGCGCGAGGCGCACTGCGGTGTTCGAGGCGTGGAACGTCTCGTCGTTCTCGCGCTGCACGAGCGTCAGCTCGACGCTCGCGTTCTCGCCGACGACCACCTCGATGATCGCGTTCGTGAAGTGGGCGCCGTGCGGCTGCGCAGAGGAGTGATCGACCACGAGGCGCAGCGAGCTGCTGCGCTCGGCCTCGACGCGAAGCCGCGGCAGCGAGATCTCGGCGCGCTCGGCCGGCGCCGAGACGTACGTCAGCTCGATCGGCGCTTCGACCGCGACGCCGCGCGGCGCGCGCACCACGATGGCGTCGTCTAGCAGAGCCGTGGCGAGCGCTGCGAGCGGATGCTGCTTCAGGTCGATCCCGTCGCCGAGCGCGGGCGCGCGCGCCACGTCGCTCGCCGAGAAGATCTCCGCGCCCGCCTGAGCGACGACGCGAGGCGACGGCGAGCTCGCGCTCGCGAAATCGAGCGCCGCGAGCGGCGCGAGGCTCGTGTAGCGCCACTCCTCGCGGTGCGTGTCGGGCAGGCCCGACGCCGCAAACGCCTCGCGGCCCGCGCGCCGCAGCGGCGCGAGCGCGCCGCTGCGCTGCGCCGCGCCGTCGCACAGCGCGAGCAGCCGCGCGGTCGCGCGCTCGAGCGCGCTCATTGCGCCTCTCCAGCCGCGGGCGGCTCCTTCTCGATCCAGCCGTAGCCCTTGGCCTCGAGCTCGAGCGCGAGCTCCTTGCCGCCCGAGTGCGCGATGCGCCCCTCGGCGAGCACGTGCACGAAGTCCGGCACGATGTAGTCGAGCAGGCGCTGGTAGTGCGTGATCACGAGCATCGCGCGGCCCGCGCTGCGCAGGTGATTCACGCCGCTTGCGACGACGCGCAGCGCGTCGATGTCGAGCCCGGAGTCGGTCTCGTCGAGGATCGCGAGGCGCGGCTCGAGCAGCAGCATCTGCAGCACTTCGTTGCGCTTCTTCTCGCCGCCCGAGAAGCCCTCGTTCACCGCGCGCGACATCAGCTCGGGCTTCATGCCGACGATCTTCATCTTCTCGCGCGAGAGCGCGAGGAAGTCCATCGCGTCGAGCGTGTCCTGGCCGCGGTGCTCGCGCACCGCATTCAAGGCGGCCTTCAGGAAGTAGTTGTTGGTGACGCCCGGGATCTCGACCGGATACTGGAACGCGAGGAACAGGCCCTCGCGCGCGCGCTCCTCGGGCATCAGCTCGAGCAGGTCGCGGCCGTCGAAGTGCACGAAGCCGGCGGTGACCTCGAAGCTCGGCCGACCCGCGAGCACGCCGGCGAGCGTGCTCTTGCCCGAGCCGTTCGGGCCCATCACTGCGTGCACCTCGCCCGGACGAATCGTGAGATCGATCCCGCGCAGGATCGGCTTGCCCGCGGCGCGCGCCTCGAGCCCGCGAATCTCGAGCAGCGCCTTCTTCTCGTGAACGCTCACGCTGGTTACCCCACGCTGCCTTCGAGCGACACACCGAGCAGCTTCTGCGCCTCGACCGCAAACTCCATCGGGAGCTCCCTGAGAACTTCGCGGCAGAAGCCGTTCACGATCATCGAGACCGCGTCCTCCTCGGAGATGCCGCGCTGGCGGCAATAGAAGAGCTGGTCCTCGGAGATCTTCGACGTGGTGGCCTCGTGCTCCACCGTCGCGCTCGCGTTCTTCACTTCGAGGTACGGGAAGGTGTGCGCGCCGCACTGGTCGCCGAGCAGCAGTGAATCGCAGCGCGAGTGATTACGGGCGCCGGTCGCCTTCGGGCCGATCTTCACGAGCCCCCGGTAGCTCTGCTGGCCGCGGCCGGCGGAGATGCCCTTCGAGACGATCGTGCTTCGGGTGTTCTTCCCGAGGTGAATCATCTTCGTGCCGGTGTCCGCCTGCTGGCGGCCGCGTGTCAGGGCGACCGAGTAGAACTCGCCGACCGAGTCGTCGCCCTGCAGAACGCAGCTCGGGTACTTCCAGGTGATCGCCGAGCCGGTCTCCACCTGCGTCCAGCTGATCTTCGAGCGCTTGCCGCGGCACGCGCCGCGCTTGGTGACGAAGTTGTAGATCCCGCCGCGGCCGTTCTCGTCGCCCGGATACCAGTTCTGCACGGTCGAGTACTTGATCTCGGCGTCGTCGAGCGCGATCAGCTCCACGACCGCCGCGTGCAGCTGGTTCTCGTCGCGCCGCGGTGCGGTGCAGCCCTCGAGGTAAGACACGTACGCGCCCTCCTCGGCGACGATCAGCGTGCGCTCGAACTGCCCGGTCTCCTGCGCATTGATTCGGAAGTAGGTCGACAGCTCCATCGGGCAGCGCACGCCTTTCGGGACATACGCGAACGAGCCGTCGCTGAAGACCGCGGAGTTCAGCGCCGCGAAGAAGTTGTCCGAGTACGGCACGACCGAGCCGAGCCAGCGCCGGACGAGCTCGGGGTGCTTCTGCACGGCATCCGAGAACGAGCCGAAGATGATCCCGTGTTTCTCGAGCTCGGCCTTGTAGGTGGTGGCGACCGAGACGCTGTCGAACACCGCGTCGACTGCGACGCCCGCGAGCCGCTTCTGCTCCGCGAGCGGGATGCCGAGCTTCTCGTACGTCCGCAGCAGCTCGGGGTCGACGTCCTCGATCTTCTCGTACTTCGCCGCCTGCTTCGGCGCGGCGTAGTAGTACATCGCCTGATAATCGATCTCGGGGTACGTGAGCTGCGCCCACTTCGGGTGATGACCGGCCTCGAGCATCTGCAGGAAGCGGCGATAGGCCTTCAGCCGCCACTCGAGCAGCCACTCGGGCTCCTGCTTCTTCGCCGAGATCAGGCGCACGACGTCTTCGGATAGGCCCTTGGGCAGCTTCTCCATCTCGATGTCGGTGACGAAGCCGTACTCGTATTCCTTGGCGGCTAGCTCACGCAGCTCGGCGGTCTCGGACATGGCGTGCTCAGCTGTTAGGGTGGTTGACGGGGTCGGTGCTCGGGGCGGCGCCGGCGTTCTCGACGCGCAGCAGCGGCGCGCCGCCGATCGGGCGCGCGAGGTCCGCGAGCGTCACGCGCGAGAGCGCGTCGTGGACGGCGCGGTTGATGCGGTGCCAGGGCTCGGAGACGGTGCAGCGCGCTTCCACTTCGCAGTGCCCAGGTCCGGCCGTGCACTCCATCAGCGCGATCGGGCCCTCGAGCGCGTGCACGATTTCGGCGACGGTGATCGCCTCCGGCGTGCGCGCGAGGCGGTAGCCGCCCTTCGCGCCGCGCAGCGATTCGAGCAGGCCGGCGCCGGCGAGCTGCTTCAGCATCTTGCTCACCGCCGGCAGCGGCAGCGCCGTGCACTCCGCCATTCCGCGCGCAGACAGCTGCACGTCTCGGGGCTCCGCGGCGAAGCGCGCGAGCAGCATGATCCCGTAGTCGGTGAGCTTGCTGATGCGGAGCACGGTGGCCTCCGGGGGAAGCGGCCGACCATATCGGACCAAATCAGTGCCGTAAATATGGGACTGCTTTGGTGCGGATTATTTCTCGGCGAGATCCGACAGGCGCGCGAGGGGCAGCAGGACCCCCTGACCGTCGTGACACCAAGAGATAGGGGGAGCCTGCATCGCACCCGCGGGGCAGACCCTCGACGCTCCGAGCTCGGCGAGGCGGAAGCACAGCTCGTCCTGTGCGTTCGAGAAGCCGGCGACGCCGGCCGAGGCCAAGTGCCGCGCGACAGGCGCGAGGCTCCCGCACAGCGCGTCGAGATCCGCGACGAAGTGGACGCGCAACGTGCGGTAGAGCGGCGAGCCGCGGAACGTGGAATCTCGCTCGGCCACGAGCGCCCACGCGCCGTCGCCGCGGCGCAGCTCCACATCGCGCGTCGCAGCGCCGCGCAGCTCGCAGGTCGCGAGCTCGCCCGCGCGGCGCGCGCGCGCCTCGGCCGAGACGCGTCCCGCGGGCCAGCGTTTCGCGAGCCCGCCGAGCGCGTCCCCGAGCGCATCGAGCAAAGGCGCGCGTTCCTCCCAGCGCCAGCCCACTGCATAGAGCGCGATCGGCGAGAGGCAGCCGAGCTGGTCCCAGAGCGAGACGTCTCGCGCAATCGCGTCACATGCTTCGCCGAGAGCTGCGCCGCGGCCCAGCGCGGAGATCGAGAAGCGGTGCCCGTAGCCGACGAAGCGCTGCCACGGCCGCACGCCCGCTGCGATCGCCGCGACCGCATCGTCGCCGCCGGTCGCGACCACGCAGTCGGCCGCCGCGAGCGCATCGATCGCTGCGCGGTCCGCGTGCGGAAACGCGACCACCTCGATGCACTCAGCGAGCGCAGGGTCGAGCTGCCCGAGCGCGTCTTTCAGCGCGGTTGCGGTGACCAGATCGTGCGACCCCGGACGCGCGAGCACCGGCGACGCGAGCGCAAGCGGCGCGATCAGCTGCAGCGCGCTCGGCATCGGGATCGCGCCGCCGAGCACGACCGCGGTGAGCGGAAACCCCGAAGCGGTTCGCCCCGGCGTCCCGTGCAGCTCGCGCTCGACCAGCTCCGCGAACGCCGCAGCCGTCCAACGCGCAAACCCCGCCTCGAGCCCCGCCGCGAGCGTCGCCGGCGCAAACCCCGTCGCCTCCGGTAGCTCGCGCACGAGCCGCCCGCGCAGCGCGCTCTTCGCGTCACGGAGCTGCTCGAGCAATGCGCCAAGCACGGCGACGCGCTCCGCGAGCGGCCGCCGCCGCAGCTCCGCGCCGCGCGCTCGCAGCCGCGCCGCCGCCGCACGCACTTCACCCGACGCGCTGGAGCCCATCTCCGAAATCCTCGCGAGCAAATCGCCCCGCGTCAGCAACACAGAAGAGTGACGCGGCCGCGCCTCGATGGCGCGGCCGCGTCACGAGCTCGAGGTCATCCGCACGAGAGCGCCTATCGCCCCGTCCCCAGCATCTCGTCCGCTGCGATCGAGCACCCGCGCTCTTCGGCGCCCGCCGAACGCCCCAACACCTCGAACCCACCCGGCAGCTCGCGCCCGAGATCGGCCGTCTGCACCGCGAGCACGCTCCCTGTATTCGCGAGGTCGACGATCTGGATCAGTCCGACCTCGCCCGCCGACACGTCCCAGCCGCTCTCGGGATCGACGATGCGCACGCGCGTCCACGGCGGCGCGAGCTTGTGACGCGGCGCGCCCGGCTGCGCGAGCACGCTGTCGTAGAACTGGCTGCCGAGCTCGGTCATTCCGTACTGGTTCACGATCTGCGCGGGCGGCACTCCGATTCGCTCGTGCAGCTGCGCGTACAGCTCGTCGCGCGTCAGCTCCCGCACGCGGCCCTTGAAGCCGCCGGTCTCCATGAGGCGCGAGCCGGGCGGCAGCGCGAGCCGCCGGCCCGCGCGCTCCATCGCCTCGAGCAGATGCACGAACGAGAATGCGGTGCCGCACAGCGCGAGCGCAGTGCCCTTCGCGATCGCCGCTTCGAGCGCGAGCGCGAGCGTCGCCAGCTCGAGCCGGCCGCGCCGCACGAAGTAGTCACTGCCGGTAGCGCCGCGCCGCGCGAGCACGACGCCGAACATGTGCGAGAGCGACGAGTCGTCGGCCTCCTCCGGGCTCGGCGCGAGCACGAGGATCGGCATGCGGCCGCGCGTCCCGATCAGCTCCGGCAATACGCCGACCTCGAAGCTCGGCAGCAGCGAGGCTTCGTAGAGCTCGAGCGTGTCGAGGTACAGCGCGCCGCGCTTCTCCTGGCTGGTGCCGCTCGTGCGAAACGTGTGCTTCGTCGCGAGCGCGTGGAACGAGCGCAGCGGCAGCTCCTTGAACGCGCCGGTCGGCACGGCGGGGATCTCGCGCCAGGTCGAAACCTGCGTCGGCCGTGCGCCGCGCCCGGCGGCGAACTTCGCGTACGGCTCGCAGTGCTCGAACTGATGCGCGAAGAGCGCGAGCGCGAGGCGCTCGAAGCGCTCCAGATCGTGCCGATCCGGCTCGCTGTGCATCCAGTGCAGCAGCTCGCGCTCGATCGCCGCGCGATCCATCACGCCAGCTCCGCGAGAATGATCGCGAGCGCGTGCTCGAGCGCTTCGCGGCCGATGCAGAGCGGCGGCGTCACCGAGAGCACGCGGCCGTCGTCGCCGCTCGGCAGCAGGATCACGCCGCGCCCGAGCGCGGCGCGGCACGCGCGCTGCGCGGTCGCCGGCGAATCGCACTCGATGCCGAGCATCAGTCCGCGCCCGCGCACTTCGGCTACGCCGAGCCCGTACGCCCGTGCGCGCAGGAATGCGAGCGCTGCTGCGCCGTCTTCCGCAGCGCGTTCGACGAGCTTCTCTTCCTCGAGCGCGGCGAGCGACGCGAGCGCCGCGGCGCAGCTCGGCGGATGGCCGAGGAACGTCTGCGTGTGCAGCGCTTCTCCCTGAGAAGGCGGCCACGCATCCATCACGTTCGCGCGGCCGATGCACGCCGAGATCGGCATGCCCGACGCGAGGCCCTTGCCCACGCATAACAGGTCGGGGACGACGCCCTCGTGCTCGCACGCGAACCAGCGGCCGGTGCGCCCGAAGCCGGTGTAGACCTCGTCGAGAATCAGCAGCCAGCCCTCGCGATCGCACAGCGCGCGCAGCTCGCCGAGAAAGCCGTCTGGAGCAACGCGCTCGCCGCCGCGCCCCTGGATCGGCTCGACCAGCACCGCGCCGACCGGCGCGCCGAGCTCGCGCGCGGCGCGCGTCACGTCGCCGGCGTCGCCGAAGCGCGCGAAGCCGGTGCGCAGCGGCAGCCGCGCCGCGAACGGCGCGCGAAACGCAGCGCGGCTCGTCGCGTCGAGCGCGCCGAGTGCGAGACCGTGATAAGCGCCGTCGAACGCGATCACGCCGGCGCTGCCGGTCGCGATCAGGGCCGTCTTCAGCGCGCTCTCGACCGCGTCGGAGCCCGAGCTGCCGAGCAGCGCGCGCGCGGGGCCGCCGCCGGGGAAGCGCGCCGCGAGCGCCTCGAGCAGCGCGACCTTCACCGCGGGCGGGTGCACGTCGCCCATCGCGTGCATCAGCCGCGCGCTCTGCTCCGCGACCGCCGCGACGATGCGGGGGTGCGAGTGCCCTGCGTTCGCGACGCCGAAGCCGCCGCCGAGGTCGACGAAGCGGTTTCCGTCGACGTCCCAGACGTTCGCGCCCGCCGCGCGCTCCCACGCGATCGGCGGCTCGGGCACGAGGCACGTGACGTTGCGGCTCTCGACCGCAGCGAGCCGCGCGGCGAGCGCGCGCGAGCGCGGGCCGGGAACATCGGTCCGCAGCTCGGGCAGCAATGTCGCAGGTGCAGGCACGGCAGCGGAATGTAGGTAGGGCCACCTGCCGGTCCACGTCGGCGCATCGGCACCGTCGCATTGCAAGCGAAGCGCAGCGAGGCGAAGCCAGCGGAGCCAACCCGGGACCGGTGTAGCCTCGATCGATGACGCGGGCCTACGTCGCGCTCGGCGCGAACCTCGGCGACCGAGCGGGCGCGCTCGCGCGCGCGATCGAGTCGCTGCGCGCGACGCCGGGCGTGCGCGTCGTCGCGCAGTCGAGCGTCTGGGAGACGCCCCCGCTCGGGCCGCCGCAGCCCGACTACCTGAACGCGGCCGTCGCGCTCGACACCGAGCTCGACGCGCTCGCGCTGCTCCGCCGCCTACACGAGATCGAAGCCGCCGCCGGCCGCACCCGTGGCCCCGAGCGCAACCAAGCGCGCCCGCTCGACCTCGACCTGTTGTTATTCGGCGGCCTCGTGATCGACGCCCCGGACATCACGCTGCCGCACCCCCGCATGCACGAGCGCGCCTTCGTGCTGGGCCCGCTCGCCGAGATCGCGCCGAACGAGCTCCATCCCGTGCTTCACGAGCCGATCGCGACGCTCGCTGCCCGCGTCTGCAACACAGAAAAGTGACGCGACTGGGCCTCGATGGCCCAGTCGCGTCACCCTCCAAAATTGAAATACGAGTCTGCGACGCAAAGCAAGGAGCCGAGCGGGTAGGCGGGGGGGCGCGGAGCGAAGCCCCAGGCGTGACCGCGCGCAAGCTCGAAGCGCAGAACGGGCGACCTCGAACCACGCAGTGCACGATCCGTCGCGGTCACGCGGGTGAGCGCAGCGAGCCCCCGCCGGACCGCGCGGCGGCGCCCCGAACGAACGCGCTCCGTCAGATCCACTCGACCCACGCGCCGTGGTAGTGACAGCGTCCCAACAGGCGGTCGTCGCCGTCGGGCCACGTGCGCAGCCGGATCTCGCAGAACTCGTAGTTGTGGCCTTCCATGCTCAGCCAGGCGAGCGGCGCGTCGGCGGTCGCGCGCGCGCCCGCTTCACTCATCAGGTGCTGGACGCGATTGCGTTCCGCCTCCGGCACGTAGAGCCACATCACGCTGTGGAACAGCACGGTCGTCGTGCGCGGCGCTGGAGCGGAGAGCTCGCGCTCGAGCCAATCGCCCGCGCGGGCGCGCTCGAGCGCGACGCCGGAGCGCAGCGCGCAGTCGCACGCGGCGCGCAGACGCGCGATGCGTTCGACCTGATCGGGCCAGAAGAACGATTCGAGACGCAGGCGCTGCTCGCGGTCGTGCAGGTCGATCGGGAAGAGATCGCAGCCGCGGCGGCTCGCGACGCGCAGCCGCGCGCCAGCGAGCTCGAGTGGTTTCCCTCGCCACTCGCAGTCGAGCGTGAGCGGCGCTGCGGCTGGCCCGAAGCGCTGCACGCCGAGCTCGTAGCGGTACTGGTCGAAGCACTGATTCAGGCCCGCGCTCGCGCCGATCTCGAGCAGCCGCAGTGGCCACTCGTGCGCGCGCGCGAGCGCGAGGAAGCCGCCGAGCAGCGCGCAGCAGCGGCGTACCTCGTTCGTTTGAACCTGCTCCTCGAGATGCGCGCGGATGCGCGTCTGCTCGCTCTCGAACGTCTCGCGCAGCGCCTTCCACGCGAGCGCCGCGTCGTAGCGGCCGCCCGCGGACGGAAAGGTCGCCGCGAGCGCCGGCGCATCACCGCGCAGCGCGAGGAAGTGAGCCGCGCCGACGAGTCGCAGCGAGACGTTGTCGAGCACGGGGTGCCCGCCCCAATCAGCGAGCAGCTGCGCCACGACGCCGCCCGCAGCGAAGTTCTCCGCGCAGCGCGCGAGCAGGTCGCCGTAGATCTGCGAGCCCATCGCGGCGCAGTTCTCCGCCTGCTTTCGGAGCGCGGTGAGAATCAGCGCGTCGCGTTCGCTCACGCTCGAACACTACGCAGAGTCCACCGAGCGCGCGCCGTTGATCGCAGCGTCAACGATCGAGCCGCCGCGGCTCTCAGCCCGGCCAAAGCAGCAGCACGGCGAATGAGCCGTCGCGCAGCGACGCGCGCCAGACGCGCGCGTCGAGCTCGCGCGTGAGCAGCGCGCCGCCGACGCGCACGCACGCCGCCGCGACCCACGCGCCGCCGAGCAGCGCGAAGGCGACCTGGTCTTGCGCGAACACCGCGAACGCGCCGAGGCTCGTCAGCAGCGCGCCGTGCGTCGCGCGCAGCTCGCTGCGGCCGAGCGCGTCGCCGGGCGCGAGCCCGAGCCGGCGCGCGAATGCGGCGGGCCAGAGCAGCGCGAGCACGCCGCGGATCAGCGTCGCGAGCGCGCCGGCCACATGAAACGCGTGTGCGAGCTCCAAGTCGGCGACTCCGCGAAAACCGCACGGTAGCCGCGGCCGGTGAGGGCGACGCCCTGCGATACCGTGCCCCGCTCCCGAGGAGCCCGAGATGAGCGAGAACACGAAGCGCGTGAGCGATTTCGTCGCAGCCTGGCGTGGCAACCGACTCGACGAGCTGATGGCCTTCATCGCGCCCGACTGCGTCTATCACAACATTCCGCTGCCGGCGGTGAAGGGCACCGAGCCGATCCGAGCCGCGCTCCACGGCTTCTCGAGCATGGCCAGTGAAGTGGAATGGGTGCTGCACCAGATCGCCGAGACCGCTCACGGCGTCGTGCTCACCGAGCGCACCGACCGCTTCAAGATCGGCGGGAAGTGGGTCGAGCTGCCCGTGATGGGCACCTTCGAGCTGCGCGACGGGCTGATCACCGCGTGGCGCGACTACTTCGACCTCCCGCAGTTCACGAAGCAGCTGCCGTCCGCGCAGAGCTAGACGCCCGCTCGGCGAATCCGCTGCAGGGGGACCCGCATCGGTCTGCTACGAACCCGCGTCCGCCCGTGCTGAGAGCCCGCCCATGACCGCTGCCCTCCACCGCGCTCCCGCCGATTTCAGTCAGCTCGTCGAATCCGCGTCCGCGTGGAGCGCGAGCGCCGAGCCCGAGAAGCTCCTCGCGTGGGCCGCGGACCAGTTCTCGCCGCGCATGGCGGTCTCTTGCTCGTTCGGGAATCCGGAAGGCCTCGTGCTGATCGACATGCTGCACCGCGTCGCGCCCGGCCGGTTCCGTGTCTACACCCTCGACACGGGCCGTCTGCCGCAGGCGACCTACGACCTGATCGACCGCGTTCGCGACCGCTACGACGTCGCGATCGAGGTGATCTACCCGGAAGCGGCTGCAGTGCAGGCGATGGTGCGCGAGCACGGCATGAACCTGTTCTACGAGTCGCTCGAGAAGCGGCAGCTGTGCTGCCGGCTGCGCAAGGTCGAGCCGAATCGCCGCTATCTCGCGGGACTCGACGCGCACATCACCGGGCTCCGCAAGCAGCAGAACGTCACGCGCACGGGCGTCGCGAAGCTCGAGCTCGAGCAGAACGGACGGCTCGTGAAGGTGAACCCGCTCGTCGAGTGGAGCAGCGCGAACGTGTGGGACTACGTGCGCAAGCACGGCGTCCCGGTGAATCGTCTGCACGCCGAGGGCTTCCCGACCGTCGGCTGCGCGCCGTGCACGCGCGCCGTACGCCCCGGCGAGGATCTCCGCGCCGGCCGCTGGTGGTGGGAGCAGGCCGACACCAAGGAGTGTGGGATGCACTCCGAAGAGGGCGGCTCGGGCATCTAGCGCCGCTCGCTCGGCGAAGAGCGCGCGACGCGCCGGCATCGCCCGCGCAGCTCGCGCGCAAGCTCGGCGCGGCGCATGCGTTCTCTCACTCAAGCGTTCGCGCTCCGGCGCCGATGCATCTGCGAGGTCACCGCGAGGAGGCCACGCGATGGAGAACGCCCGCGCCACGCTCTGGGATCGGCTGCTCTTTGCGGCCGCCTTCGCGCTGCTGCTCGCGCTCTCGTGGCCGGGCGTCGAAGCACGGGCCGACAGCGATCTCGCGCCGTCTTCGCGCGAGCTCACGAGCCTGGGCGCGGCGCCCGCTCCGCAGGCCGCATCGGCCGGCGCGAGCTGCGCGGCTGCGGATCCGCGGCTCGTCGCGGACGAATACGACAAGCAGCGCGCGCTGATGCAGAAGCTCGCGCAGGCGATGGCGGCCGAGGGGGACGGTGAGTTCCGCGCGCTCGACGGCCGCGGCTACGGCTACTTCCCGGACCGCAACCCGGCGCTCGAGCTCGCACGCCTCCAGCGCGAGGCGCAGCTCGAGCAGCGCGCGAGAGCCGAGGCCGCCAAGTAGCTGGCCTCCTCGCTACGACCCCGGCCTTTACTCTGCTCGGCGCGCGCGCTTAAGCTGCACCCGCGCGCGCGGCGGAGGGATCGATGGGACCGGGAGCGAGGACTCGCTTTCGGCGCTGGACCGCGCTGCTCGCGATCGCGTGGGCGCTCGCGTCGCTGGTCGTCGGGATCCAGGCAAAGCTCGACGCGCGCCAGCGCCCGCTGCTCCCGTTCTCGTTCTCGTCGGCCGCTGGAGTCCACGTCGTCAACGAGCTGTGCGAAGGGGTCGAGCTCGGCGGGATCGAGCCGCGCGATCGCCTGATCTCGGTGGGCGGAGTTCCGGCTGGCGAGTGGCTGCGGCGCGGCATGCCCGGCCTCGAGATCGGCCGCGCCGTGGAAGTTCGCGTCCTGAAATCGAATGGGCGGCAGCTGACCACGACCGTTCCAGCGATCTCGCCCGATCGCGCGCTCTATCCGTTCGCGCGGCTCGCGATGATCGTGATTCCGTTCGTCGGGCTGATCTATCTCGTGATCGGCCTCGGTGTGTGGCTGCTCAAGCCGGACCGGCGCGAGTCGTGGGTGTTTCTGCTGTTTTGCGCGGTCACCTCGTCGCTGCTCACGTTGGTGGGCTCTGCGCTCGGCCTCGTCTGGCTGTTCACGGGAATCACGATCCCGTTCGTCGGCGCGACCGCGTTTCATCTCTTCACGACGTATCCGATCGAGCCCGCGTGGGTGGTGCGGCATCCGCAGCTGCGCGGCGCGGTCTACGCGCTGGCGGGCGTGCTCGCCGCGCTGACGATCGCGCGGCCGTGGCTCGGCGGTTCGAGCGACGCAGTCGACGCGGCCGCCACCGCGTTCGCGGTCGGCAACGCGGTGGGCTGCCTCGGGATCGCGATCACGGAGCGGCTGCGCCGGCCAAGCACGAAGACCGCCGAGCGCGCCGACGTGATGCTGATCGGCGGCCTGCTGAGCTTCGTCCCCATCATCGCCGCGATCGGCGTGCACACGACGCTCGGCACGAGTTTCACCTGGACGCTCTCGATGGCGCTGTTCTTCCTGTTCCCGGCGGCGGTCGGCTACGGGATCGTGCGCCGCGACCTGTTCGACCTGCGGCTCGTCGCGCGCAGCAGCGCGGCCTACGGCGCCGCGACGCTCGCGATCACCGGCGTGTTCGCCGCGCTGATCACGCTCGCCGCCGGCGCGCTGCGCCGCTTCGACGTCGACGCGCGCACGCCGATCTTCTCGCTCGTCTTCATCCCGATCGCGATCTTCGCGTTCAACCCGTTGTTACGGCGCGTGCAGCGCGTCGTCGACGACGTGTTCGACCGCGAGCGCCGCGCGTACCGCCGCGCGGTGCGCGAGATCTCCGAGGCGATGGTGTCGATGCTCTCGGCCAAGGAGATCGTCGAGCGCATCCTGATCGCGGTGACCGACACGATGGGCGTCGAGCGCGCGCTCGTGATGCTGCACGGCGACGCGGGCGACGCGCTGCGGCCGACGGCCTCGCGCGGCGACTGGGATCCGGAAGCGCTCGCGCTCGAGCTCGAGCCGGATCATCCCGTTTGCCGGCAGCTGTGGATGCAGCGCCAGGAGCTCGCGCGCGGCGACTTCGACGACGAGAGCGATCCGGAGACGCGCTCCGCGTGCCAAGACGTGTTCGACACGCTCGACGTCGAGCTGCTGGTCCCGATCCTGTTCGGCGTCGACCTGCTCGGCGTCATCGCGGTCGGCCGCAAGCTGACGAGCGAGCGACTCGGCCCGGACGAGCGCCAATTGCTGCGCACGCTCGCGAACCAGAGCGCGATCGCGATCGAGAACGCGAAGGCGTTCGACGAGATCGCGCAGCTCAACAAGACGCTCGAGGCGCGCGTCGAGGAGCGCACGCGCGAGCTGCGCGACACGCAGGCGCAGCTCGTGCAGTCCGAGAAGATGCGCTCGCTCGGCCAGCTGGTCGCGGGCGTCGCGCACGAGCTCAACAACCCGATCGGCTTCGTGCACGCGAACCTCCAGCTGCTCGAGGACTACGTAGAGCGGCTGATGCGCCCCGATTCGGACGCGCGGCGCTCGCGCACGCGTGATGCGATCGAAAAGCTGCTCGCGCGCAGCCAGGAGGGCGCGCAGCGCGTGAAGCAGATCGTGCAGGATCTGCGCACGTTCTCGCGCACCGATCAGGCGGAGCTCACGCAGGTCTCCGTGAACGAGGCGATCCAGCGCACGCTCGCGCTGATGGAGCCGCGCACGAAGCACGGCATCGTCGTCGAGCGCGATCTCGGCGAGCTGCCCGAGGTGCGCTGTTATTCAGGCCAGCTGAACCAGGTGTTCATGAACCTGCTGATGAACGCGTGCGACGCGCTCGACGGCCACGGCAAGATCAGCGTGCGCACGCGGCCCGCGCAGAACGGCGTCGTGCTCGAATTCGCCGACGACGGGCCGGGCATGAGCCCCGAGGTACGCAGCCGCGTGTTCGAGCCGTTCTTCACGACCAAGCCGGTCGGGAAAGGAACCGGCCTCGGGCTGTCGATCTCGCACGGCATCGTCGAGCGCCACGGCGGAACGATGACCGTCGACTCGGAGCCCGGGCACGGCGCGCGCTTCACGATTCGCCTGCCGCTCGCGCCGCCGGCCGAGCTCGAGAGCGGAGCCGCATGAAGCGCCATCGCGCGACCGATTATCAGCGCGCCACCGGCCTCTTCGCCGTCGCGTGGGCGATCGCCTCGCTCGTGCTGGTCGTCTACGGGCAGGCGACGGCGCCCGAGCGCGTCGAGCCGCCGATCCTGACGACCTCGCTCGGCGGGCTCGTGATCGTCAGCTCCACGGATCCCTCGGCCGAAGCGGCCGGCGTCGAGCGCGGCCAACGCGTGCTCGCGGTCGACGGTGTGCCGGTGCAGCAGTGGTATCGCGAGCGCGGCTGGGAGCGGATTCGAGAGCAGGCGCCGGTGCGCTACCGGCTCGAGCAGGCCCGCGGCCGCATTGCGGACGTCGAGCTGCTCCCGCACAAGACGAGCGGCGCGTACGAGCGTCTGCTCGTGCCGGTGTTCGCCGCGCTCGTCGCCGCGGGCGCGATTTATCTGCTGGTCGGCGTGTTCGTTTGGCGGCTGCGCTCGGGCCGCACCGAGAGCTGGGCGTTCCTGCTGTTCTCCGCGTCGATGGCGACGACGCTGTTCAGCGCGGTCCACACGTTCGACGCGCCGTTCGGCTACGAGCGGATGGCGATCACGCAGTCGCTGCTCGGTGCGACGATGCTGCACCTGTTCACGCGCTTCCCGACCGAGCCGCCGTGGATGCAGCAGCGGCGCTGGCTGCGCGCGCTGCCGTACGCGCTCGCGCTCGGCTGCATCGCGCTGCTCCCGCTCGAGCGCGCCGGCGTGCTCGCGTCGGGCAAGGCGATGTCATTGGGGCTGGATCTGGCATTCGTCTCGGCGCTCGGCTCGTTCGCGATCCTCGCGGCGGAGCGCTGGCGGCTGCGCGGCAGCGGACAGACCGCGGCGGCCGACCTCGTGCTGGGTGGCGCGCTGGTCAGCTTCGTGCCGATGGCGCTGCTGTTCGGGCTGCTGCTCGTCTCGCCGGTCTCGCTGCCGATGTCGCTGCCGCTGGTTTGGTTCGGGGTGTTTCCGCTCGCGGTCGGCTACGGGATCGTGCGCGGGCGGCTGTTCGACGTCAGCAACTTTGCGCGCTCGTCCGGTGCTTACGGCGCCGCGACGCTCGCGATCACCGGTTTGTTCGCCGGCCTGATCACGTTCGCGGACGCCGCCTTCCGGCGCTTCAACGTGAACGCGGAGTCGCCGCTGTTCTCGATCGTGTTCCTGTTCCTCGCGATCCTCGCGTTCAATCCGCTGCGCAATCGGCTCCAGGCGCTCGTCGACCGCATGTTCGACCGCCACCGCGCGGGCCATCGCGACGCGCTGCGCGAGATCTCCGAGGCGATGATCTCGATGCTCTCGCTGGGCGAGATCAGCGAGCGCCTGCTGCTCGCGATCCACGACACGATTCCGACCACGCGCTCGCTCGTGCTGCTGCTCGACGAGGGCACGCGCACGCTGCGCGCGAGCGCGTGGCGTGGCGAATGGCGCGGCGAGGCGCGCGAGATCGCGCTGGAAGCGAGCCATCCGGTCGCGCGCCACCTGTGGATGCGCAGGCAGGAGCTCTCCGCGGACGACTTCGAGAACGCCGCCGACCCCGAGACGCGCGAGCGCTGCCGCGAGCTGTTCGGCGCGCTCGACGTGAAGCTGCTCGTGCCGGTGCTGTTCGGCGTCGACTTGCTCGGCGTGATCGCGATCGGCGAGAAGCTCTCGGGCGAGAAGCTGGGTGCCGAGGATCGCCAGCTCTTGCGTACGCTCGCGAACCAGAGCGCGATCGCGATCGAGAACGCGCAGGCGTTCGACGAGATCGCGAAGCTGAACGAGACGCTCGAGGCGCGCGTCGAGGAGCGCACGCGCGAGCTCGAGCGCACGCAGACGCAGCTGCTGCAGAGCGAGAAGATGCGCTCGCTCGGCCAGCTCGTGGCCGGCGTCGCGCACGAGCTGAACAACCCGATCGGCTTCGTGCACGCGAATCTGCAGCTGCTGCCGGCCTATGTGGACAAGCTGATCGAAGCGCAGAAGGCCGGCGCCGACCCTGATAAGCCGCGTCAAGCGATCCGCAAGCTGCTCTCGCGAAGCCGCGAGGGCACCGAGCGCGTGAAGAACATCGTGATGGATCTGCGCAGCTTCTCGCGCATGGACCAGGCCGAGCTGACCGACGCCGATCTCAACGCCGAGCTCTCGCGCACGCTCGGCCTGATGGAGCCGCGCTTCAAGGACGGCATCCGCGTCGAGCGCGAGCTCGGTCCGCTGCCGCCGGTGCGCTGCTATCCCGCGCAGCTGAACCAGGTGTTCATGAATCTCGTGATGAACGCGTGCGATGCGCTCGGCGGCGGCGGCGAGGTGCGCGTGAAGAGCGAGACGACCGAGCACGGCGTGCGCATCTCGATCTCCGACGACGGCCCCGGCATCCCGCCCGCGATCCGCTCGCGCATCTTCGAGCCGTTCTACACGACCAAGCCCGCCGGGCAGGGCACGGGGCTAGGGCTCTCGATTTCGCACGGCATCGTCGAGCGGCACGGTGGCGAGCTCAGCTTCGAGTGCCCGCCGGAAGGCGGCACGACGTTCCGCATCGATCTGCCGCTGGTCGCGAAGCCACCGGTGGAGAGCGAGGTCGAAGCCGGCGCCGCGTGACTTCTCGGTTGAGGTAGCCTGGCCCCTTCCGCGAAGGGGGATGCGATGCGCCTCGGCCTCAACCTCGGCTACTCGGGCGCGGAAGCGAGCATCGACCTCGAGAAGGTGAAGCGCGCGGAGTCACTCGGCTTCGATTCGCTGTGGAGCGCAGAGGCGTACGGCTCCGACGCGGTGACGCCGCTCGCCTACGTCGCGGCGCTCACCAGCAGGATCAAGCTCGGCACCGCGATCATGCAGATGCCCGGCCGCACGCCCGCGATGACGGCGATGACCGCGATGACGCTCGACGCGCTCTCGGGCGGCCGTTTCATCCTCGGCCTCGGTCCGTCGGGCCCGCAGGTCGTCGAGGGCTGGCACGGCGTGCCGTACGGCAAGCCGCTGACGCGCACGAAGGAGTACGTCGCGATCGTGCGCCAGATCCTCGCGCGCGAAAAGCCGGTGACGTTCTCGGGCGAGCACTATCAGATCCCCAACACCGGGCCTGGCACGACCGGCCTCGGCAAGCCGCTGAAGAGCATCCTGCACGGCCGCGAGGATCTGCCGATCTTCACGGCCTCGATCGGGCCGGCCGGCATCGAGACGAGCGCGGAGGTCGCCGACGGCCTGATTCCCGTGTGGATGAGCCCGGAGCGGATGGACTTGCTCCGCCCGTCGCTCGAGCAGGGCTTCGCGCGCAGCGGCGGCCGTAACAACCTCGCCAGCTTCCGGATCGCGCCGTTCGTCAGCGTCGTGGTCGGCGACGACCTCGCGAAGTGCCGGATGCCGGTGAAGGGCATGCTCGCGCTCTACGTCGGCGGCATGGGAGCGCGCGGCAAGAACTTCTACAACGACTACGCGAAGCGGCTCGGCTACGAGGCCGCCGCCGCGCAGATCCAAGACCTCTTCCTCGCCGGCAAGAAGCTGGAGGCGATGGCGGCGGTCCCCGACGAGCTCGTCGACGAGATCGCGCTCGTGGGGCCGAAGCAGCGCGTGATCGAGCGGCTCTCGGTGTGGAAGAAGTCGGGCGTCACGGATCTGATCGCCGGCGCGAGCCAGATCGAGGCGCTCGACGTACTCGCGCGCGGGGCGCTGTAGCGGGCGAGGCGGCCGCAGCGGGCGCGCGTCTCGCCCCGCCTCGGCCTAATTGCTGTCTTCCGCGTCTGCCGTCGTCTCCGCGTACTCCGCCTGTTGAGCGAGCGCGGCGAGCGTCTGTTCGGCGAGCTGTGACGCGAGCCTCTTCACCGCGAAGCGGTCGAGGCTGTTGCTGACGACCGGCACCTCGTTCGCGAACGACGCGACCAGGCCGACGCGCGAGCCGCCGCCGTCGCCGGCCTCGCGCCCGATCGCGAAGCGCGCCTCGAAAGCGAACAGCCCGAGCCGCAGCTGCACGCGCGCGCGCCCGGGGCGCGCCTCGAGCAGGCGCGCCTCTGCGTTCACCGGCAGACGATTCATGCGCGAGCGAAAGCGCAGCGGGCAGAGCGGAACGAACACGGGCGGCGGCGCGTCGATCCAACCCTCGTGGTTCGGCAGCCAGTGTGCCGCCGCAGCAGGGCTCATCAGCACGCGCCAAACGCGGCGCGGGCTCGCGGCCACTTTCGCAGTGAGTGCGAGCGTGAGCAGTGAGATGGCCCCTTCCCCGCTCACATCTAACGACTGTGCTGCTCACAACCAGGGGAATCTCTACGCAGCCGGCAAGCCGGCTTGCAGCGCGCGCCAGTTGGCGCCCAATGCAAGCGGCGCATGACGCCGCGCGGGGGCGTCTATTGCAAGCCGCGCAGCCGCGTGAGCGCGTCGTCGACGTCGTTCGCGCTCACGTCGAGATGAGTCACGGCGCGCAGCCAGTGCTTGCCGCGCGGGCTGAACAGCACCCGGCGCTCTCGCGCCTCCGCGAGATAGCGCGCTGGCTCGCTCGGCTTGATCAGCACGATGTTCGTCGCCGGGGTGTTCGTCTCGAGCCCGAGCTGCACGAGCCCCGCGGCGAGCTTCCGCGCGTTGGCATGGTCCTCGCGCAAGCGCTCGATGTGATGCTCGAGCGCATACAGCCCGGCGGCCGCGAGCACGCCGGCTTGGCGCATGCCGCCGCCGAGCTGCTTGCGCACCCGCCGCAGCTTCTTCGCGAGCGCCTCGGAGCTCGCGACCAGCGAACCGACGGGTGCGCCCAGGCCCTTCGAGAGGCACACGGACACCGTGTCGAACGGCGCGGCGAGCTGCGCCGGGTTTCGATTCGTCGCGACTGCGGCGTTCCAGAGCCGCGCGCCGTCGAGATGCAGCGCGAGCCCGGCCGCGCGCGTCGCGGCGACGACGCCCGCGAGCGCGTCGTCGGGGAAGATCGTGCCGCCCGAGGTGTTGTGCGTGTTCTCGACCGCGACGAGCGCGGCCGGCGCGAGGTGCGGATCGTCGGGCGGGATCGCCGCGCGCACTGCGTCGCCGTCGAAGTGACCGCCCGCGCCGAGCGTATGGATGTGCAGGCCCGAGAGCGCCGCTGCCGCGCCACCCTCGGCGAGCAGAATGTGCGCGCCCTCGCTCGCGAGCACGACGTCACCCGGCCGCGTGTGAACGCGCAGCGAAGCCTGATTCGCCATCGTGCCCGACGGAAACAGCACGGCGGCTTGCTTGCCGAGCAGCTGCGCGACGCGCTCCTGGAGCGCGTTCACGCTCGGGTCCTCGCCGTACACGTCGTCGCCGACCGGCGCCTTCGCCATCGCCTCGCGCATCGCGGGTGTGGGTTTGGTGACGGTGTCGCTGCGCAGGTCGATCGTGTGCATGGCCTCTCTCCGCGGCAGCTCGGCAGCATACCCGCGCACGCGAGAGCGGGATTCAGGAAACCCCCGAATTCGCCCTCTAGAGGCCGATTTGGCGCATTTCCCGCTTGACTCTTCCGCGCGGACCTTCAAACATCCGCGCCGCGGCGCGCCTGGCTTCGTCGGAGGGATGGAGCGGGGCGTCGGGTTTCCAACGATGACCGGGCATCAGCGGCTCGCGGCGGCGCCGTGGCCAGCTCGGCGGTGGGAGGTTCTCATGGCAGCGAAGAAGAAGGCGGCGAAGGCCGGTGGCGAGCTCATCATCTCGAAGTCGCGCACGAAGGCAGCAGCGAAGAGCTGCAACGTCGGCGGCGAGTTCTACGGCGCGCTCGATGCCGCCGTGCGCAAGATGATCGCGGCCGCCGAGGCGCGCGCGACGGGCAACAAGCGCAAGACGCTGAAGGCCGTCGACCTCTAGTCGCCGCATTCGCCGACGGGGGCCCGCGAGAGAAATCTCGCGGGCCCTTCGTTTCTTCGGACGAGGCGTGCGCTCGTCAGCGCGGGAGTGACTCGTCCTCGTCGCGAGTGGCTTCGGCAGCGGGCGCGGGGCGCGTGAGCAGCTGCTCGCGCAGCTCGAGCTGATGGCCGACGCGGAACAGTCTTTCCAGCGTCGCGCGCCGTAACACTTCGGGCAGCGGCAGCGCGTTCGCCTGCGCGACGTGCTCGAGGCCGCGGCTCGCGAGCCGCGCCGCCTTCTCGAGCGCCGCGGGCAGCGATTCGGCGTCCCCGAGCGGAAGCTCGTCGGCCATCGCGACGCGATTCGCGAGCGCGAGGAACGCGAACGCGTGCGGGCGGCGCTCGGCGTCCGTCAACTGAGCCAATGCGCGGAACAGGGCGAGCTCCTGATCGCGCGAGATCGGCAGGTTCGGCATCCACACCGGCAGCACCCACTCTCCGACCGGGTGGTACTCGTCGGCCTTCGGCAGGGTGCCGAATTCGTCCGGCTTGACGAACGCGTAGACCCGTTTGGCGTCCTCGAACGGGGGGAAACCGAGATCCTGCAGCCGCCCGCTCCGCCAGCGCAGCGCCCACTCCTCGGAGTCGTTCTCCAGCTCCCACTGCGCGCCCTGCAGCAGCCGATAGTAAACCCAATACTCATTCTCGAAGAGAGTACGCAGCAGAGTCGTCAGGTCGGTGAAGTCGTCGTCGTCGCGCAGCGGCTCGAGGTAGAAGACGCCGTCGAGCGTATGCGCGCCGACCGGCGGCTCCCACGAATCGTCGCCGTTCGGCTTCAGCGTGACGCGCGCACGCGCGCGCACCTCGAGCACGAGCAGCTCCATGTCGAGCGCGTGGGCGGCGCGCAGCAGCGTCGGCTCGCCCGCGTCCGCGAACGCCGCGAGCCACTCGTCGAGCTTGCCGCGTTCGGGCGCGCCGGTGCCCCACGCGTCGAGGTCGAGGCACGCGACGATCTGCTCCTCGCTCGCGTGCTCGAGCAGCCAGCCGGCATCGTGCAGACCGATCGCCTTCGCGGTAAAGCACAGCTCCGCGGGCGGCAGCAGCGGGATCAGCGCTTCGGGCTGCGGCGCGAGATCGAGCAGCTCGGCGCGGCGTGCAGCGGGCGTCTCGCAGACGAGCGCGAGCTGCGCATCCAAGTCGAGCGCGGCGAGCGCGCGCTTCGCGGCGCCGCGATCGCGGCGCGCGAGCTCGAGCAGGTCGCGCGCCTGCGGCAGGAGGGCCGGCTTGAACATCGGGCGCGCAAGTTAACGCCCTCGCGCAGCGCGCGCGGCGAGTTCGCTCGGTAGCTTGCGCCGCGCGCGGAGGTCGGGTGCGCCGGACGGCTCGCAGATCGTTGTTCTTCGCAGTGACGGTTCTCGTCGCGGTCTGCGTCTGGCACACCAGCGACCGCGGGCTCGCGCGCAGCGCGGTGCTGCGCGACGCCGTGCTCGATCTCGATGCACGCGTCGCGCTGCGGCCGCGCAATGCATGCGATGCGCGGGCCGAACACTTCGAGCCGATCGCTTCGGGAAGCGCGCCGCGCCTCGACGCGGACGCTCGCTTCGTGTGGTTCGAGACGGCGGGAGGCGACGGGCGGCGCCAGATCGCCCGCTACGAACGCGCGACGAACGCGCTGGGCTGTGTCACTTGCGACGAGCCGGGTAACAATCGCCGCCCCGCGCCGCATCCGAGCGCGCGCGCCGTGCTGTTCGACACGGATCGCTTCGCCGGCGCGGGCCGCCCGTTCGACCGCGAGCTGATGGTTCGGATCGTCGACGGGCCCGCACGCCCGTCGCGCCGCCTCACCTGGGACAGGGCGCAAGACACGCACGCGATCTACGACCCGAGCGGACTCGGCGTCGCCTGGTCGCGCTACGCGGTCGCCGGCCGTGTGCTGCGCGCGCCCGTGAAGCTCGGCCACGGCAGTCTCTCGCTCGGGAGCGGCGAGCTGATTGCGCGCGGCGGCCTGGCGCCGCTGCGGCCGCTCGCGTGGTCCCCGGACGCGAGGTCGCTCGCGCTCGCCGGCGGCTTCGACGCAGCGCCTTGGGCGCTGCTCGCGGATCTCGCGAGTGAGACGCCCGCTCGCGCGCTTCCGGCCTCGAGCGCGTTCGACACGAGCCTTTCGTTCTCGGCCGATGGATCGCTGCTGCTGCGCGCCGAACGCGCGCCCGGCGCTACGCGCGTGTGGCTCGGCGAGGCGAGCGGCGAGCCCCGCGAGATCGCGCTCGGCGCGCTCGCGGCGTGGGGCGAGCCGACCGGAGTCGCGCTCGCTCCGGATGTCGATGCCTTCGCGCTCGCACAGCGCCGCCGAGGCGAGGAGCGCATCTGGTGGGTGCGGCTCGCGTGCTCACCCGATGAAGCTGCCGGCGCGGCGCAGTAGCGACCGCGCGCGCCGGCACAGAGGCTTCAGCCTCCGCCCTTCTCCGCGCGGTACTTCGCCCAGCGCTTCTTCGCCGCGCGCGAGATCGCCGCGCGCGCCGCCGGGCTCAGCTTCCGCCGCTTGCCCATCGGCTTGGGGCCAGCAGCACCGCCTCCGCCGCGAACTCCGCTCAGGCTCGCGATCCGCGACCGCAAATCACCTAGCTCCCGGGCGAGCCGGGTTTCTTCACCTTTGAGATCGCGCAGCGCTCGCGCGAGGGACGCCTGCCAAGTCATTCGGGGAACCTCCTGCAAGAAGACTTGCATGGAGTAGGTCACCCTGTCGAGTGAAAAGGCGCATCTCAGTCCTACGAAGATGCGAGTCACTCGGCGCGTTTGGAGGCTATCGTCCTCCGGGATGGCGACGATTCACGAGATACGAGCGGCGTTCCAGACCCACTCGCCGCTGCTGCTCGAAGGAAGTACGCGGGCGGCGGTTGCGATGGTGCTTCGCGAGCGACCCGGTGGCCCGGAGGTGTTGCTGATCGAACGCGCGGAGATCGAGGGCGACCCGTGGAGCGGCCACATGGCCTTCCCGGGTGGGCGGCTCGATGCAGGCGAGACCGTCGAGAACGCCGCGCGTCGCGAGACGCACGAGGAAGTCGGCATCTCGCTTCACGACGCCGACCCGCTCGGGCGGCTGGATGACTTGACGGGCCGGCGCTCGGCCAGCACCGGGCTCGTGATCTCGGCGTTCGTATTTCACCACCACGGCGAGACGCCGCTCACCTATCAAGCCGGAGAGGTTCGGGAAGCGCTCTGGGTTCCGATCTCACAGCTGTCTGCGCCCGAGCGACACATCCACAAGTCGTTTCGCGGGACCGGTGGCATGGCGTTCCCCGGGATCGTGGTCGGGCACCCCGAGCGTCAGATCGTCTGGGGGCTGACCTATCGCTTCCTCGAGGTCTTCCACCGCGTGGTCGGCCGGCCGTTCCCGAATCGCTGGGGTGCGATCGAGGAGCTCGTGAAGTAGCGCTCGCTCGGGAGCGTCGGCCGCGCGCTCTGCTTGCTAGGCGGGCATCACCGCGAGGTCGAGAACCAGGCGATCGGCTTCCTCGTCGAGCGCTTCGCGCAGCGCGCGCACGTCGCAAACGTCCGGCACTTCAGCCTTGAGCGTGAGCTCGTAGTGCGGCGAGCCGCCGGGTCCCGGCTTCGCACGCGTCGCGAGCTCGACGATGTTCACGCCGCGCTCCGCGAGCACACCGCAGATCGACGCGACGATGCCGGCCTTGTCTTCGCCCGCGGCCTCGATGCGATAGAGCCGAGAGCCAGGAGCCGGCACGCCGGGCCGCGGCCCGCCGTCGAGATGCCGTAACAAGATCGTCAGACCGTGCTCGCGCTCGAGCCGCTTCGCGCCGATGGCGAGCGCATCCGCGCTGCGCCCCGTCGACGACGAGCAGAGCAGGATCACCGCGAAGTCGCTGCCGAGGATTGTCATGCGCGAATCCTCGAGATTCGCGTCGGATTCCAGCACGAGACGCGCGAGCTCCGAGACGAGTCCGGGCCGATCGCGGCCGATCGCGGAGAGAATGAACCAACGGCGCATCGCGGGGCCTCCTGCGCGGTGAAGCGCGAAGGCTACCGCGAGGAATCGACGCCGGGCGCGCGGACCGCCGCGCGCACCGGCTCCCCGCGCTCGTGCCCGCTGCATGCGCGCATCGGCAGCGGCGGGTAGCGGCGGAAGCGCGCGTCGACGTCGGCGCGCGCGCAGCGCCAGAACGTGCTGCCGCGCGCGCTCTGCTGAACCCGCGCATGCAGGCACTCCGCGCACAGGCCCACGTTCGTGCGCTCGCCGGCGCTCGCCGTCATGAGGATTCCTTCGCGGAGCCAGCGGTGCGGCGCAACTCCCGCTGCGTAGAATGCGCCGCGGTGTCCTCCGAAGACTCGACGTCCGAAGTTCCGCAGCGCCTCGCACGCGTGCTCGCGCTCGCGGAGGCGTGGCTGGCGCCGCGGGTCGCACGCGCGCCTGGCGCCGATGCGTTCGCGCGCCACCTCGCGTTCCGCTGGGAGAGCGCACGCGACGGCCGCGCGGGACGGCTGGTCGCGATTCCCGACCCCGCGCTGCACGATCTCGACGACCTGCTCGGCATCGAGCGCGCGCTCGCGAAGCTGGTGCGAAACACCGAGCAGTTCGTCGCCGGGCTGCCCTCGAATCACGTGCTGCTCTACGGCGAGCGCGGCACCGGGAAGTCGTCCGCGGTGCGCGGGCTGTTAGGGAGATTCGCCGCGCGCGGGCTGCGCATCGTCGAAGTTCACAAGTCCGATCTGCTGCATCTGCCCGACGTGCTGGTCGCGCTGCGCGGCGCACCGTTCCGCTTCCTGCTGTTCTGCGACGACCTCTCGTTCGACGAGGGCGAGAGCGGCTATCGCGAGCTGAAGGCGGCGCTCGAGGGCAGCCTCGAGGCGCCGCCCGAGAACGTGCGCATCGTCGCGACCAGCAACCGCCGCCATCTGCTGCCGGAGAAGCGCTCGGAGAATCAGCAGGTGCGAGTCGACGAGGACGGAGAGCTGCGGCTCGGCGAAGCGATCGACGAGAAGCTCGCGCTCTCGGATCGCTTCGGCCTCGTGCTCGGCTTCTTCGGGTTCGACCAGGAGACGTACTTGCGGATCGTCGCGCACCTCGCGCGCAAGGCCGGCGCGCCGTTCGACGATGCGGTGCGCGCGGACGCGCTGCGCTGGGCGCTCGATCGCTCGTCGCGTTCCGGCCGAACGGCGCGCCAGTTCGTCGCCGATCAGGCTGGCCGGCTCGCGCTCGAGCGCGCGCGCCCCGCGTGACGGCGCGCTGCGCGCCCGCGCTGCTCGCGATCGCGTCGATCGCGCTGTCCGCGAATGCGTTGCCGCGCGAGCAGGAAGGCGCGCACGCGACCGAGTCGATCGCTCCGCTCGAGACGCGCGCGCCCGTGGACAGCCCGCGCTTCGCAGGCGACGCAGCCGAGCTCCCCGCGACCGAGGCCCCGGCAGAGGCGGGCGCGGGGCTCGCGCCCGAGACGGACGACCTCGCCGAGCTCGACGACTCCTGGCTCGACGAGGACGACCTCGGCCCCGATCCGGCGGAGCGCGATCACACGCCGCGCTGGAACCGCCGCGTGTTCGCGTTCAACGAGGGCTTCCTGCGCTGGGTGATGCGGCCGATCTCGCGCGGTTATCAGGCGATTACGCCGAGGTTCGTGCGCGAGATGATCGTGCGCGGCTTCGACAATCTCGAGAGTCCGGTGATCCTCGCCAACGATCTGATGCAGCTCGACCCGTGCCGCGCCGGCCGCACGCTCGGGCGCTTCGCGCTGAACTCGACAGTCGGTATCGCAGGGTTCTTCGACGTCGCGAGCGAGATGGGTGTGCCGCGTCACGACACGGACTTCGGCGAGACGCTCGGTCGCTATGGCGTGCGCAGCGGCTCGTTCTTCATGCTGCCCGTGTTGGGGCCGTCGACCGCGCGCGACACGTTCGGCGAGCTCGTCGACACCGCGCTGCGCCCCGAGGTGTGGCTGCTCGGCGGCTTCCCGCGCCTCGCCGTCACCGGCAGCGACGGGCTCTCGACCTACGACATCCAGGCCGAGCGCCTCGACGCGCTGCGCGAGACCTCGGTCGACTTCTATGCCGCGCTACGCAGCGCCTACCTGATGGATCGCGACGCGCGCGTCGAGGAGCTGCGCGCGGCGGGCCGCTGCGGGATCGGGCGCAAGCGCGCGGAGTAGCGACCGCGTCAGCTCGCTCGCTTCGCCGGCACCAGGCTGCGCGCTTGCAGCGTGGTCACGAGCTTCTCGAAGCCGTCGCGTTCGAACACGGAGCTGTACTCGCTGCGCCGCAGCGCGAGCTCGCTCACGGTGCCGTTCAGGAAGATGTCCATGATGCGCCAGCTCGCACCCGCCGGGCGCAGGCGGTAGTCGATCGCGACCGGCGCGTCGCTCGCGCGCTTCAGTCTCGTGCGCACGAGCGCGGTGCCGCCGGGCGCGGCCTGCAGCGCGCCGACCTCGAACACGAGGCCGCTGTTCTCGTCGAACTGCTCGGTGTAGGTCTTCACGGTGAGCGCAGAGAACGCGGCGATCCAGCGCTTCTGGTCGGCAGACGACAGCTTCCGCCAGTGGCGCCCCAACACCTTCGCCGCCATCAGCGGCAGGTCGAAGGCCGCCTCGACCGCGGGCGCGAGCTGCGCGCGCCGCTGCTCGAAAGCGAGCGAGTCGCCGGCCTTCATCGAGGCCTCCAGCGCGCCGTAGAAGCGCTCGATCACTTGCTTGCTCGCGTCGAGCGGCGGCTGCTCACCTTCCATGCCCGGATTCGCGAGCGCAGCGGAGGCGGCCAGCCAACTCACGGCGAGCAGCGAGAGCAGACGGCGGAAATCCATGGCGGCGCACCTTAGCGGCAGGCGAGAGCGATCGTGTCTTCGACGCGACGATCTCGCGAGAAATTTTCGCGAGCGCCGCGACTTCTGCGCAACGATCTCTCGCGCGGAGCGCCCGACTCACTCCCCGAGCACGAACGCGCAGACGGCCCGGTTGAACCCATCGGGGTTGTCGGTCATTACGGAGTGCGCCGCTTGCGGCACGACCGCGAGCGTGCCCTTCGCGAGCACGTCGTCGACCATGCGGTCGGCGACCTCGGGCGACATCACGTCGCTCGCCGCGCCGCGCACGACGAGCGTCGGGCACTGGATCCGCGCGAGCGCCTCCCAGAGGCGCTTCGCGGTCTCGCGCTCGCGCGCGAGCGCCTCGGCCTCGCTCTCGGGACGCCGCCTGGCCATGAACTTCGGGTCGAGCTTGCGCTCGAAGCGCCCGTCCGCGCGCTGGCGCAGCTCGTGCCGCGCCATGCGCGCGAGCGCATCCGGCCGGCCGGCGGGAAAGTTGTGCGCGAGTACGCGCTGGTACTCGGCGACGGAGCCGACCGAGCCGTCGCCGCGCGCCTCCGCTTCTTGGCGGATGCGCGTGGTGCCGCGCACGTCGAACTCCGGCGCGCTGTCGACGACCACGAGCCCCGCCATGCGCTCCGGATGCCTACCCGCGAACAGCATCGACGTGCGCCCGCCGAGCGAATGCCCGACCAGCACCAAGCGCTCGATTCCCAATGCGCTTGTTACGGACTCGAGGTCGGCGACCAGGAAGTCGTAGTCGTAACGCAGCTCGGGATCGTGCGACGAATCGCCGTGGCCGCGCTGGTCGATCGCGATCACGCGGTAGTGCGGCGCGACGAGCGGCGCGAAATCGTCCCAGATGTGCGCCTCGTTGCCGAAGCCGTGCACCAGCACGAGCGGAACGCCGTCGCGGCTCCACTCCAGACAGTGGATGCGATTGCCGTGGACACCGTCGACGAACAGATCGCGGGGCTGCATGCGCGGCACGTTACCCCGCGCGAACGGCGGCTCGCTCGCGCCGTCAATGTTGATCCGAGACTCAATCGCCCCGCAGTTTCACGCGATCTCACTGCTAGCTTGCGCTTCTTCTCTGGGAGACGCGCGATGCCCGCGATCGAGACAACGCCGGAGCTGGTCCGGCGCACTTACGCGAGAGTCGAGAGCAACCTCGCGATCGTGCGAAAGCGCCTCGGCCGCCCACTCACGTACGCCGAGAAGGTGCTGCTCGGCCATCTGAGCCATCCGGAGAAGCAGGAGCTCGAAGCCGGCAAGTCGTATCTCGAGCTGAGCCCGGACCGCGTCGCGATGCAGGACGCGACCGCGCAGATGGCGATCCTGCAGTTCATCTCGTCGGGACGCGAGGAGACCGCGGTGCCGGCGACGGTGCACTGCGATCACTTGATCCAGGCGCACGAGGGCGCGGCGAAGGACATGGCCGCGTCGAACGTCACGAACCGCGAGGTATTCGAGTTCCTGCGCACGGCCTCGGCGCGCTACGGCATCGGCTTCTGGGGCCCGGGCGCCGGGATCATCCATCAGGTCGTGCTCGAGAAGTACGCGTTCCCCGGCGGCATGATGATCGGCACCGACTCGCACACGCCGAACGCGGGCGGGCTCGGCATGTTCGCGTGCGGCGTCGGCGGCGCGGACGCGGTCGACGTGATGGCCGGCTTTCCGTGGGAGGTGCTCTACCCGCGCTTGGTCGGCGTTCGCCTAACAGGCGCGCTGAGTGGCTGGGGCGCGCCGAAGGACGTGATCCTGAAGGTGTGCTCGCTGCTCACCGTGAAGGGCGGCACGAACCGCGTGGTCGAGTACTTCGGACCGGGCACGAAGTCGCTCTCGTGCACCGGCAAGGGCACGATCACGAACATGGGCGCCGAGCTCGGCGCGACGACGTCGATCTTCCCGTACGACGAGCGCATGGCGATCTACCAGAAGTCGACGGGCCGCGAGGAGCTGGCGGAGCTCGCGACGAAGCACGCGCCGCTGCTCGCTTCCGACCCCGAAGTCGAGGCCCACCCGGAGAAGTTCTACGACGAGATCGTCGAGATCGATCTCGCGAAGCTCGAGCCGCACATCGTCGGCCCGCACACCCCGGACCTCGCGCGCCCGATCTCGCAGATGGGCGGCGACGTCGCGAAGCACGGCTACCCGGCGAAGCTCTCGTCGGCGCTGATCGGCAGCTGCACGAACTCGTCGTACGAGGATCTCTCTCGCGCGGCGGACGTCGCGCGGCAGGCGGCCGCGCACGGGGTGAAATCGAAGTGCACCCTGTGGGTCTCGCCCGGCTCGGAGCAGATCCACCAGACGATTCAGCGCGACGGGCAGATGGCGGAGCTCGAGGCGATCGGCGCGACCGTGCTCGCGAACGCGTGCGGGCCGTGCATCGGCCAGTGGCGGCGCGACGAGATCGCGAAGGGCGACGCGAACTCGATCCTCACCTCGTTCAACCGCAACTTCCCCGCCCGCAACGACTCGAACCCGAGCACGCTGGCGTTCATCGGCAGCCCCGAGATCGTGATCGCGTACGCGCTCGCCGGCACGCTCGCGTTCGATCCGCAGCGCGACGAGCTCACCGCCGCCGACGGCTCGCGCTTCCGGCTGACGGCGCCTGCGCCGGCGCCCGAGATCCCGTCGCGCGGCTTCGTCACGAGCTTCGAGGGCTACGTCGCGCCGCCGGCGGATCGCCGCGGCATCGGCGTCGCGGTCGCGAAGGACTCGGAGCGCCTCGCGTTGCTCGAGCCGTTCCCGGCCTGGGACGGCAAGGATCTCGTCGACATGCCGGTGCTGATGAAGGCGAAAGGCAAGTGCACGACCGACCACATCTCCGCCGCCGGGCCGTGGCTGCGCTTCCGAGGCCACCTCGACAAGATCAGCGACAACTTGTTCATCGGCGCGGTCAACGCGTTCACCGGCAAGGCCGGCGAGGGCCTCGACGTGCTGAACGGCGAAGTCGCCCCGTATCCGCGCGTTGCGCGCGACTACAAGGCGCGCGGGTTGAAATGGATCGCGATCGGCGACGAGAATTACGGCGAGGGCTCGTCGCGCGAGCACGCGGCGATGGAGCCGCGCCACCTCGGCGCGGGCGCCGTGCTGGTGCGGAGCTTCGCGCGCATTCACGAGACCAATCTCAAGAAGCAGGGCCTGCTGCCGCTCACGTTCGCCGATCCCGCGGACTACGAGAAGATCCAGGAACGCGACCGCATCTCGATCCACGGCCTCGCGAGCTTCGCGCCCGGCGTGCCGCTGCGCGTCACGGTGAGACACACGGACGGGAGCTCGCACACGTTCGACGCGCGCCACACGTTCTCGGCCGAGCAAATTGCGTGGTACAAAGCCGGCTCGGCGCTGAACATCCTTCGCAAGGGAAAGTGACGGCAAGCCCGCGCCCGGCGCGGGCGCTCGGTGAGGCGGAGTCAGCGGAGCCGAACGGAGTCGAACAGTGGCCTCGACGTTGCAGGAACGCTCACCGGCCCGCGTTCCTTCACGGCCACGCTTCCGATAACAAGTCCACGGAGGCGCGCTTCGTTGTCCCGCACCCTGATCGTCGTGAACCCCGCGTCGCGTGCCGGCGCGACCGAGCGCGGTTTCGGCTCGCTCGAGAAGCGACTGCGTGACGCCCTAGGGCCCTACGATCTCGCGTGGACGAAGGGGCCGCGCGACGCGGTGCGCATCGCGCGCGAGGCCGCGACCGCCGGCTACGGGCGCTTGCTGGTCGGCGGCGGCGACGGCACCGCGAGCGAGATCGCGACCGGCCTGCTCGGCGCGGACATGGGCGACGACGTCACGCTCGGCTTTCTACCGCTCGGCACCGGCGGCGATCTGCTGCGCACGCTCGGCGTGCCGCGCGCGCTCGGCGGCGCGCTCGCGATCCTGCGCGCGGGCAAGACACGCGTGATCGACGCGGGCCGGCTCGACTACACGGACGACTTTGGCCAACGCGCGCAGACCTACTTCGCGAACGAGGCGAGCGCCGGACTCGCCGGCCTCGTCGCGCAGCTCGTCACGCACGCGACGAAGTCGCTCGGCGCCACGGGCAGCTTCTTGTTGGGGACGCTGCGCGGGCTCGCGCGCTACGCGCCCGTGCCGGCGCGCGTGCGCGTCGACGGCGAGCTCGCGCACGAGGGCCCGATCGTGCTGGCCACCGCATCGGGTGGGCGCTACTTCGGCGGAGGTATGCACGTCGCGCCGAACGCGAGCCTCTCGGACGGACTGCTCCACGCCATAATCATTCCCGGCCTCGGCAAGCCCGAGCTGCTCGCGCGCCTGCCTTCGCTCTACGCCGCGCGCCACCTGCGCGCTCCGGGCGTGCGCGAGCTGTGCGGGCGCGTCGTCGAGGTCGAGCCGCTCGGGCCGCGCGCGCCGCGCTTCGAATGCGACGGCGAGGCGCTCGGCAGCGCGCCGCTGCGCGCGGAGGTCGTGCCGCGCGCGCTGCGAGTGATCGCGCCGTGAGCGCGGAGCTGCTGCCCGACGACCCGCTCTTCACCTTCCTCCGCGAAGCCTGCGCCGAGGTCGCGCGGCGCGCGCGCTTCGTGAAGATCGACAGCGCGGAGCTCGAGCGCTTCGCGAGCGTGCTCTCGCAGCATCGGCCGAGCGCGCCCCCGCTCGATCCCGCGCATCTCGCGTTCGACGACGAGGCGACCAGCGTCGCGTTCGCAATCACGCTGAACGCGGTGAACTTCGGCTCGGGCTGGTTCCCGGTGCTCAAGAAGACGGGCGAGCTCTCGGGCTATCGCACGATCGCGACGGCGCTGCGCCGGCGTTTCGAGCGCGAGGGCGCCTTCAGCGCCGCGGAGCTCGCGCGCATCACGCGTTCCGAGTGCGCGCGCCTGTTCGGCCAAGACGAGACGGGAGAGGCGGGCGAGCTGATGGCCTCGTTCGCGGCCGCTTGGAACGAGCTCGGGCGCTGGCTCGCGAGCGATTACGGCGGCGCGTTCGCGGGGCCGCTGAAGGAGGCGCGCGGCAGCGCCGAACGGCTGACGCGCTTGCTGGCGCGCCTGCCGATGTATCAGGACGTCGCGATCTATCAGGGGTTTCGCGTGCCGTTCCTGAAGCGCGCGCAGATCACCTGTGCGGACCTCGCGACGGCGCTGCGAGCGCGCGGGCTCGGCCGCTTCGACGATCTCGGCCGGCTCACGATCTTTGCCGACAACCTGGTGCCGCACACGCTGCGCATGCTCGGCGTGCTCGAGTACGACCTGCTGCTGCTCCAGCGCATCGAGCGCGAGGAGCCGCTCGCGAGCGGCAGCGAGGAGGAGGTCGAGATTCGCGCCGCCGCGCTGCACGCGGTCGAGCTGCTCTCCGCGGCGTGCGCGCGGCGCGGCTTTACGATCGCGCCGCACAAGCTCGACCTCCTGCTCTGGTCGCGCGGACAGAGCCCGGCGATCAAGGTGAAGCCGCGCCACCGCACGCGCTGCACCTACTACTGAGAACGCCGAGCCGGCGATGCCGCGCGCACCCGCCAGGAGCAGCCGCTTGCTCTCCGATCCGCAGCTCTACGGGATGCTCGCGCTGGTGGCCGTGCTCGCGGCTGCGGCGTGGTGGCGGGGCGGCGAGCAGCTCGTGCTGCGCGGGCTCGGAGACGGCGCGCGGCAGCTCTGGCAGTTCGGTGCGCTGATCGCGGTCTCGTTCTTCGCTGCGGGGCTCGCGACCACGCTGCTCCCGCGCGGCTTGGTCGGAACGCACCTCGGCGACGGCGCGGGCTTCCGCGCGATCGCGCTCGCGACGCTCGCCGGCGCCGCGACCCCCGCCGGACCGTTCGTCTCGCTGCCGATCGCGGCAGCGCTGCGCGCGTCGGGGGCCGGCAGCGCGGCGATCGTCGCCTATCTCACGGCCTGGTCACTGCTCGCGGTGCATCGACTCGTCGCGTGGGAAGCGCCGATCCTCGGCTGGCCGTTCGCGTTGTTTCGCTGGAGCATCTCGCTCGCGCTGCCGCTTCTCGCCGGGCTGATCGCGCGAGCGCTCCAGCGCGCGACCTAACACCACCGCCGCGCCGATCGCTCGCGCTATGGTGCGCGCCCATTCCGAGCGCGAGGGGAACCAGCATGGCGGCAAAGAAGGCGAGCAGGAAGGCGGCGAAGCCCGCGAAGCGGTCGACGGCCAGGGCCGCCGCGAAGCCGAGGAGCGCCGGGAAGCGCGAGGAGATCTCCTCGGATCTGCGCAGAGTCGCCCTCGCACACGCGCTGCGGCGGCTGAAATAGCGCGCCCGCGCGGCCGCTCCGGGCAGCGCGCGCCCGCAGCCGCGAAGGCGGCGACGCATCAGCGCCCGCCGGTCGGCGCCGCTCCGGGCACGCTCGCGATTCCGAGCGACGCGTCCGCGACGCGCGTGCACGTGTTCGAGTACGGACCGGATCGACTGCGCGAGCGCGACATCGCGAACATCGATGAGCTGCGGCCTTACACCGGAGCGCTTCCGAGCGGAACGAACGTCTGGGTCGAGGTTCAGGGCTTTGCCGACGAGGACAAGCTCTGGCGCATCGCCGAGCTGTTCGGCCTGCATCCGCTCGTGCTCGAGGACGCGACCAACGTTCCGCAGCGCGCGAAGTCCGAAGTGCACGCGCACGAGCACGTGCTCGTCTGCCGAGTCCCCGTGCGGGGCGCGGGCGGCACGCTCGAGACGCCGCAGGTCTGCATCATCCTCGGCAAGGGCTGGCTGATCACGGTGCAGGATCACCGCCGCGGGCTGTTCGACCCCGTACGCCAGCAGCTCCGCGAAGGCGTCGATGAAATCCGCAAGCTCGGCACCGACTACCTCGCGTACGCGCTGATCGACGCGATCGTCGACCGCTACTTCCCGGTGGTCGCCGAGCTCGCCGAGCAGCTCGAAGATCTCGAGGCGGAAGTCGGCGAGCGCGCACATCCCACGCAGCTCGTTCGGCTGCAGCACGTGCGGCGCGCGCTCGCGGCAATCCGGCGCGTCGGCTGGCCGCAGCGGGAGGCGCTCGGCGAGCTCTCGCGCGAGCCGTCGGCGTTCGTCACGGACGCGGTGCGCGTCTACCTGCGCGACGCCGAGCAGCACATTCGCCAGATCGTCGAGCTCGCCGATTCGTCGCGCGAGCTCGCCGGCCTCACCACCGAGATCTACCTGTCGCAGATCAGCCAGCGCACGAACGAAGTGATGAAGGTGCTGACGCTCGTGTCGAGCATCTTCATCCCGCTGACGTTCGTCGTCGGCGTGTTCGGCATGAACTTCGAATTCATGCCGTGGCTGCACTCGCCGGTCGGCTTCTCGATCGTGATGCTCGCGATGGGGGCGCTCGCGGTCGGCATGATCTTCTGGTTCCGCCACCGGGGTTGGTGGGATTGAGCGCTCGCGTGCTGCGCGCGACCGGGCTCGCCGCCGCGATCGGAGTGGGCGCGCTCGGGCACGCGGCGCTCGCCGAGCCGAGCATCGGCGAGCGGATCGCGAGCGCCGCGCTCGGGCAGGTCGGCGTCACCGTCGTCTACGACCCGGCTTACACGCGCCTCTCGTATCCGGGCGGCGACGTGCCGCCGGAGCGCGGCGTTTGCAGCGACGTCGTGATCCGTGCGCTTCGCGCGCAGCGCGTCGACCTGCAGCAGCTCTTGCACGAGGACATGCGCGCGCACTTCTCGGCGTATCCGCAGAAATGGGGGCTGCGCGCGCCCGATCGGAACATCGATCACCGGCGCGTGCCGAACCTGCAGACCTACTTCCGGCGCCGCGGCCTCGCGCTGCCGATCACGCGCGACGCGGGCGACTACGAGACGGGCGACGTCGTCGCGTACACGCTGCCCGGCGGGCTATCTCAGTTCGGCGTCGTCGCGGCGAGCCGGAGCGGGGACGGCGCGCGGCCGCTGCTGATCCACAACATCGGCGCCGGCGCGCAGCTCGAAGACGTGCTGTTCGCGTACGAGATCGTCGGGCACTATCGCTGGCGGTGAGGCCGGCGCAGTGCGCGCCCTAATGCCTCGGGGCGCCCGCGAGCTGCGCGAGCGCGGCGGCGACGTGCGCGCGCTCGCTCTCGCCGAAGCCGGGCAGGTCGGCGCAGCGCGCGGCGAGATCGTCGGCGACGGCGCTCTCGGAGAGGCGCGCGGGGAGGCGCGGCAGCAGCGCTGCGATGCGCTCGGTGACGCGCGTCAGCGCTGGGCGCAGCTCGGCATCGAGGTCGTAGACGCGCGCGCTCGGATCCGCGGGCGCGCTCGCGAGCACCGCGCTCTGCAGCGCGCGGCTCGTTTCGAAGAGCGCCGTGAAGAACGCCTCCAGCGCGGCTTTCTCGGGCGCCGGGCTGCGCTCGCGCCGCGCTGCGCTCTGCGCGGCTGCGACCGCCGACGCGAGCAACGCGGCCTCGCGCTCCGGTGCGAGCACCGGCGCGCCGCTCGCGCGCTTCGCCTCGGCGACCGCGGGCATCAGCGCGAAGCGCTCGGCGAGCGCCGCGAGCAGCGCGAGCGCCGGCTGTGCGCTCGGGCGCTGCGCCGCTGTGGGCCCGAGCCACTGCGCGCGCAGCTGAGCGAGGGAGCCGTCGCTCTCGCGTTGCTGCAGCCACGTGTCGAGCTCCGCTGCGAGCGGGCTGCGGTCCGGCGGCAGCCAGTACGCCTTCACGTCTCGCGTGAACGGGCCGTGCTGCGCGGCGCCCGGAACGAGCGCGCGCCAGCTCGGCGCTTCGAGCGTGTCGGTGACGACGGCGCCCGCGACGCCGGACGCGAACGCGTCGCGCAGTGCAGAGTTATCAGGGAGGGCCGAGAGCGCGGCGAGCGGAAAGCGCGCGCGCGCGACGCGCTCCAAGTGCCCGCCCGCGTTCACGGAGAGCGCAACCCCCGGCTTCGCGAGCGCCTCTTCGCTCGCGAGCGCTGCGTCGCGCACGAGCACGACCGCGCCAGACTCGAGCACCGGCACCGTGAAGATGCCCGCGATCGAGCGATCCGGCCGCACCGTCACGCCGGTCATCGCGACGTCGAAGCGCCGTGCGGCGAGCGCCGCGCCGAGCTCGGGCCAGCTCACCGGCACCCATTCGATCTCGGAGCCGCGCGTCGCTGCGAACGCGCGCGCGACATCGACGTCGAAACCGACGTAGTCGCCGTCGGCGGTGCGCGACGCGAGCGGCGGATAGTCTCCGGTGACCGCGACGCGCAGTGGCGGCGCGGCATGCGCGGCGAGCGCACTCGCCAGCGCGCACGCGAGCGCGAGGAGTGCGCGAGGTGCGCGTGCGCTGGGCATCACGCGCCGACCACCCGCAGCAGCGCGGGGATCTCCCGAATCACGTGATCCGGGCGCAGCGCGTCGCCGAGCTCCATCTCGCGCTCGGTGATCCAGGCCGTGCGCATCCCGAGCGGCTTCGCGCCGGCGAAATCGTGCTGCGGCGAGTCGCCGACGAACAGCACCTCGCCGGCGGAGATGCCGGGCGCCTTCGCGAGCGCTGCCTGATAGATCGCTGGATCCGGCTTGCACGAGCGCGCTTCCTCGCTCGTCGTGGTCGCGTCGAACTGGTCGCCGATGCCGAGCTGCGCCCAGATCGCGCGGAACTGGTCGTCGTCGATGTTGCTGACGATGCCGAGATGGAGCCCGCGCGCCCGCAGCGCCGCGAGCGTCTCGCGCACGCCGGGACGCAGCTGGATGAAGCGGGCGCCGACGTCGCTCTGCCCTTCGTAGAGCGCCTCGCTGTCGCGCGCCTCGCGCCCGTAGGCGCGCAGTAGCCCGAGGAAGGCGGCGCGGAACATGTCGCGATGCAGGTAGTACCGGCGGGCGTTGTAGTCGGCGCCGGCGGCGACCATCGCCTCGCGATACCTCGCGCGCACCGCCTCGAACGGGTCCTCGATTCCGTGCGCTCGGGCGAGCCGCTCGAGCAGGCGATCGAAGTGCGGGCGCGTCGCGCGGTAGCTGAAGAGCGTCCCGCCGAGATCGAAGAACACCGCGCGAATCGGCATCTTGGCTGGATCTCCTGCGGCTGCGCATCGCGCGGGCCGCGGCGCGTCCTGCGCGTTCGCACGGTAGCCGCGGCGGCCGTGCGTTTGACCCTCGAAATCGCCTCGCCTAAGGTCCGCCGCCCTTTCGCGCCGCTCTTCGCGTTCCCCTTCGCGGCGGCGCCTGCGCGGTGCGCATCTCTGCGAGGTAGTCGCCATGCTTTCCATCGACGAGATCGAGCCCGGCTCTTCCTGCACGCACAAGAACACCGGCCTCCGCTACAGCATCGTCGAGGTCGGCAAGGACGAAGTGCTGCTGTCCGCCGAGAGCAGCAACATGACCGACCTCGTGGTGCCGCTGCCGCTGTTCCTCTCGGAGTTCGCGATCGGCGCCTACTCCGCGCGGCGCGGCGGCTCCGGAGGCGGCGCGCGCCGCGGCGGGAAGCCGCCCGCGAAGACGACCGTCGCCCCGACCGGTCCCAAGTCGCGCGGCAAGATCAAGAAGATGGTGCGCGACCGCGGCTTCGGGTTCATCCGCGGGGAAGACGGCAAAGAGGTGTTCTTCCACCGCTCCGGCATGAACGGCGGTGATTACGACGCGATGGACGAAGGGGACACGGTCGAATACGTGATCCAGGAAGGCCCGCGTGGCGCGCGCGCCGAGTACGTGAAGGCGGTGAGCGAGGGGCCTGGCGCCGTTTCATGAGTTGCTGGGCCCGGTCTCGTTTCGGGGCCAGTGGCTCGGGTGCTCAGGGCGGACCGGGGACTCGAGGCGCCCTCGGTTCACTTCATTTCGTGCTGCGGGGTCATCGATTCGCGCGCGGCTACAGCTGGTAACGGTGCACGATCGGGAGCTTTCTGCCGCTGCCGAAGGCTTTCGGGGAGACGCGGAGTACGAGCGGGGCTTGCCGGCGCTTGTATTCGTTGCGGTCGATGCGGCGGACGATGCCGGCGATGGTTTCGCGCGTGGAGCCGGCGGGCGGAGTGACTAGGGGGGCGGCGCGTTCGCCTTCGATGGCTTGCTCGAGCACGGCGTCGAGCACGGCGTAGTCGGGCAGGTCGTCGCTGTCTTTCTGGCCGGGCGCGAGCTCGGCGCTCGGCGGCTTGTCGATCGTGCGCCACGGAATGATCTCGCGCGGGCGGTTCGCGTGGCGCGCGAGCGCGTAGACGTCGCGCTTGTAGACGTCGCCGATCACCGCGAGGCCGCCGACGGTGTCGCCGTAGAGCGTGCAGTAGCCCATCGAGAGCTCGCTCTTGTTGCCGGTCGCGAGCACGAGCCGGTTCTCGGCGTTCGAGATCGCCATCAGCGTCGCGCCGCGGATGCGCGACTGGATGTTCTGCTGCGCGAGGCCGTAGTCGTTCTTCGCGCCGAACAGCTCGGCGAAAACGCGGCGGTAGCTCTCGTAGATCGGCTTGATGTCGACAGTGCGGATTGCGATGCCGAGGTTCTTCGCGAGCGCGTGCGCGTCTTCGATGCTGTGGTCGGAGGAGAACGGGCCCGGCATCGCGACGCCGGTCACTTGCTCGCGCCCTAATGCCTCGACCGCGAGCTGAGCGGTGACCGCGGAGTCGACGCCGCCCGACAGGCCGATCACCGCGCCGAGCGGCAGACCCTGCTTGCGGAAGTAGTCGCGGATGCCGAGCACGAGCGCGGCTTCGAGCTGCGCGATGCGCTCGGGCTCCTCCACCGCGTCGGGCGCGACGCCGCTCGCGTGCTCGACGTCGACGACCGTGAACGCGGGCTCGAAGAGCGGCAGCGCGGCGAGCACGCGGCCGCGCGCGTCGGCGACGAACGAGCCGCCGTGGAAGATCAGCTCGTCGTTGCCGCCTACCTGATTACAGAACGCGATCGGCACCGAGTGCTTCGCGGCGAGATCGCAGAAGATGCGGCGCAGCTCGGCCGGCTTGCCGAGATGCCAGGGCGAGGCCGAGAGATTGAGCACGAGCTCGGCGCCCGACTTCGCGAGCTCGCCGGTCGGGTCGGCGAAGTAGCCGATGCGATCGACCCAGCCGTCCTCGCAGACCGTGAGGCCCACGGCGGCGCCGGGCAGCTCGATCGCGCGGCGCTTCTCGGCCGGCGCGAAGTAGCGCTTCTCGTCGAACACGTCGTAGGTCGGAAGGTGGGTCTTCGCTTGGATCGCGACGCGCGCCCCGCCGCGCAGCATCACCGCGGCGTTGACGAGCCGCTTGCCGTCGCGCGGCTCGGTCTCGAGCACTGCGCCGACGACGATCGCGACGTCGCCCGATGCGGCCGCGAGCGCGTCGAGCTCGCGCAGCTGATCGCGCACGAAGCCGTCGCGCTCGACCAGATCGAGCGGCGGGTAGCCGCACAGCGCCAGCTCCGGGACGACGACGAGGTCGGCGCGCGCCGCCGCCGCCCGCGCCGCGGCCTGCTCGATCAGCCGGCGATTGCCGGCGAGATCGCCCACGGTGGGGTTGATCTGGGCGAGCGCGACGCGCATCGCGGCAGAGTCCCGCGCGGGCGGCACGCGTGCAACACCACGATTCCCGCTTGACTCAGCCGCGCGGCTAAGCGAAACCTTTGGTTAGCCGTGAGGCTAATCGTGAAAGGAAGCGCGCGATGCCGAAAGCCGCGAAGGAAACGGTGATCTGTCACTACCGGGTCAAGCCGGGCGCCGAGCAGAAGTTCGTGCGGCTGCTGCGCAAGCACTGGCCGACGCTGCGACGGCTCGGCGCGGTGACGGCCAAGAGGTCGGTCGTCTACCGCGGCGCCGACGGCGAGGGCCGCCCGATGTTCTGGGAGATCTTCGAGTGGAGGAGCGGCGCCGCGTTCGAGAAGGCGCACCGCCATCCCGAGGTGCTCGCGATCTGGGAGCCGATGGACGCACTCTGCGAGACGCGCGGCGGCAACCCGAACATGGAGTTCCCGCACGTCGCGCCGCTGGCTCTGTTCGAATGACGCGCCGCCGCGACGGCCTCGCGGAGGTCGACGACATCGAGCGCGTCTTCGCGGCGCTCGCTCACGCTTCGCGGCGCCAGATCCTCGGCGTGATCAAGGCGCGCGGCGGGCGCGTGAGAGCCGGCGACATTGCGGACCGCTTCGCGTGCAGCTGGCCGACGACGACGCGGCACCTCGGCGTGCTCGAGACGGCCGGACTCGTGCGCGTCGAGCAGAGTGGTCGGGAGCGCTGGTACGTCCTCGACGCGAGGCGCCTCCAGGCCGTCGCCGGCGGCTGGCTGCGAACGCTGGCCTAACGCCGCGCGCTACTCCGGCCCGCGCACGCCGTAGCCGCGCGCGTGGAAGTGCGCGAGCGCGCCGTCCGGCGCGAGCACGCGATCGAGCGCGAGCATCGCGAGCGAGACGCGGCTGCCCGCGAGCGCCGCATCCGCGAGCGCCAGCCAATCCGCCTGCGCGCGCGCGACGATCGGCTGGATCTCCGGCGCGCTGCCGATCGCCTGCCAGCACGACGCCTGCTGGTCCGCGAACGGCACCGCGCGGAACGCGTCGACGTCGCCGTCGGCCCACGCGCGCGCGCGCTCGCGCATCGCGCCGATGTCGGTCTCGAGCCGCGCGATCGTCGTCTCGAGGCACGCGATCTGTTGCGCCTCCGGGATCTCGCCGAGCGCGTCGAGCAGCCGGGCCGGATCTTCCAGCTCGATCTTCACCTGCCGAATCTCGACATCGCGTCTCTTCGCGAGCCGAATCACTCGCTCGTGGACGTCGTTCTCCAGCGTGAGGCCGACGCGGTCGACGGCGGCCTCGAACAGTCGGCCGGCGGCGAAGATCGGGCGCAGCTCGTTCAGCTTGCGGTCGCGCCGCGCGTACTTCGTGCGCAGCGCGTCGAAGCGCGCGAACAGCGGTGCGGGCAGCACATGCGCGAGCGAGGCGTCATTAGGATTGCGCTGAATTCCGCGCCACTGGCGGTAGAGCTTGAAGCCGCCGATCAGCCCGATGCGCGCGCTCACCGCGCCGCCGGCGGCGACCACCTGCTGCGCCTGGTCGAGCACCTCCTCGACCGCGGCCGACTTCCATTCCATCCGCTTCGGAAGCGGCTGGAGCAGCCCGAGCAGCCAGAGCGTGTGCTCGCCGCTCGTGATCTTCCACAGCTGCGGCCCCGGGCGCTCGCCGAGGATCACGATCTCTTCGACCGGCTCCGTGCTCTCCTCCGCCGGCGCGGGTGCGCCCGCGAGCGAGAGCAACGCGAGCGCGCACACGAGCCTGAGAATTCGCATCGAGCCTCCCATGCGGCACCGGCCGCACGATAGAGGGCGGAGCGGCGCGAATCGTTCGCTGCATTTCGGCGCGCGTGGGCACGTGTCACCCTCCGCGCGTGCCGCGGAGGAGCGATGTCGCGCGATTCGGACGTGATCGGACCCAGCTCGAGCTTCTATGTCTCGCAGCGGCTGCGCATGCACTACGTCGACTGGGGCAACGAGTCCGCGCCGCCGCTCGCGCTCATCCACGGCGGCAAGGACCACGCGCGCAGCTGGGATTGGGTCGCGCGCGAGCTGCGCCGCGATTTTCACGTGATCGCGCCGGATCTGCGCGGCCACGGTGACAGCGCATGGGCGACCGGCGGCTCCTACGCGATCGCCGAGTTCGTGTTCGACATCATCCAGCTGGTCGACGCGCTCCACCTCGCGCCGCTGACGATCATCGGACACTCATTGGGCGGCGCGATCTCGCTGCACTACACGGGGCTCTTCCCGCAGAACGTGACGAAGCTCGTCGCAATCGAAGGGCTCGGCCCTTCGCCGGAGCTCGAGCGCAAGCTCGAAGCCGGGCCGGCGTCGCTGCGGCTGATGGAGTGGATCCAGTCGCACAAGGAGATCGCGAAGCGCCAGCCGCGCCGCTACGCGTCGATCGACGAAGCCGCGCGGCGCATGCAGGACGAGAACGAGTTCCTCTCGCCCGAGCAGGCGCGCCACCTGACCGTGCACGGCGTCGCGCGCAACGAGGACGGCACGTTCTCATGGAAGTTCGATCCCTACGTGCGCAGCTTCGCGCCCGTGCGCTTCCGCGGCGACGACGTGCGCTCCCTCTGGGAGCGCATCACCTGCCCCACCTTATTGGTGCGCGGCGAACAGAGCTGGGCCAGCGACCCCATCAAAGACGGCCGCATCACCCCCTTCCGCAACGCGCGTCTCGTGAACGTCCCGCACGCCGGCCACTGGGTCCACCACGATCAGCTCGACGTCTTCCTGCGCGAAACGAAAAAATTCCTCGCAGAGTGAAACGCCGCTCGTCAGCACCGGAAAAATTGACGCGGCTGCGCCTCGATGGCGCAGCCGCATCACCCCTCCCTCCTCCCTGCCACGCGCCGCTGGCGTAAAGCAAGGAGCCGCGCGGGCAGGCGGGGGTCGCGGAGCGAAGCCCCAGGCATGACCGCGCGCAAGCTCGAAGCGCAACGCGCCAAAATCCTCGAACGGCGCATCGCTCGATCCATCGCGGTCATGCGGGTGAGCGGAGGCGAGCCCCCGCCGGACCGCGCGGCGGCGCCTCGAACGAGAGCTCAGTCCGAAGCTTCCGCCCCGCTCGCCCCGTCCCCGTAATAAACCAGCAACATGTCCCCGAACGCCGCCGGCTTCTTCTGCCCCTCGATCTCGAAGCTGGCCGAGATCGTCGCCCGAACGCCGCCGCCGGGCACGTCGCGCAAGTCCTTCAGCGTCGCGTGCAACCTCACCTTGTCTCCACAGCGCACCGGCGCGCGCAGCCGGATGTGCTCGACACCCGGGTTCACGATCAGTCGCACGCCCTGCACCTCGACGACCTGCGCGAGCAACATCGGCGCGAGCGAGAGCGTCAGGTGTCCGTGCGCGATCGTCGTGCCGAACGGCGACTCGCGCCGCGCGCGCTCCGGGTCGACGTGGATCCACTGGTGGTCGCCGGTCGCCTCGGCGAACAGATCGATGCGGCGCTGCGTGATCTCGACCCAATCCGACGTGCCGAGCTTCGTACCGACCCGCTCTCGCAGCGCGGCGATGCTCGGAAGATCCAGCGAAGCCATCGCGCTTCTCCCAGGCGAGCGAGCATATCGCCGGACGAGACGCCGCGATGCGGCTCGCTTCAGCTCGGCTCGATGTGGATCACCTCCAGCCATGCGCGCGTGGAGGTCTCGTGACGAAGCACCGCGTCGCGAGCGAGATAGGCTGCGGGCAGCAGGCCGACGCGCCGCACCGAGAAGCCGCCCGCATCGGCGAAGACGTCGGAGACGAAGTCGAGCGCGTGCACGCCGTCCTCGGTCCACGCGGTGAACCGCACGCACGAGCGCGGCGTGACGGTGAGCACGAGCTTGCGGTCGATCGCTGCGGACGCGGCCGCGAGCGCGCTCGCGGGATCGCCGAGCCAGCGCGCGACCGGGCCGCGGGCAGCGAGGCGCGCCGCGCGCAGCAGCCGCGTCAGCTGCGCGAGGCCGCGCGCGGAGCCGAGCGTGAGCGGCGCGCTCATGTCGAGGAAGTCGTGCAGCGCCTGCGGGCCGTGACGCAGCAGCTGCGGCGCGAAGCGCGCAGCGAGCCCGCAGCGCCCATCGCCGTCTGCGAGCTCGAGCGCGGTCAGCGTGGCGGGAATGCGCAGGGTCGCAGGCAACGATCGAGCTCCGAAGCTGGGCGGCGCGCGCTGGGCCAGAGTATCGGCGTGCGGAGAGCGGATCACGATGGCGGATGAGCGCGCCGGCGGCGCGTGCGCGCCGCCGATCTTCGGTGTGCGGATCTCTCCGCGCGACGCGCGGCCGGAATCGCTGGCGGCGTGCGTCGCGCTCGCGCAACGCGCCGAGGCGCTCGGGCTCGCTTGGGTCGGCGTCGCGGAGCGTTTCGACGCGCGCGGCGGCGTGCCCGACGCGCTCAGCCTGTGCGCCGCGTTCGGCGCCGCGACCGCGCGCGTTCGAATTGCGACCGCCGCGCTGCCGCTCCCGCTCCATCACCCGCTGCGCGTCGCCGAGTACGCGGCGACGATCGATGCGCTGTCGGGCGGAAGGCTCGAGCTCGGCGTCGGCCTCGGTGCGCTGGAGACCCCGTTCGGGAGCTTCGGCCTCGACGAGGGCGAGCGGGCCGAACGCTTCGCGGAGGCGCTCGCGATCCTGCGCGCCGCGTTCAGCGACGCGCCGGTGACGTTTCGCGGGAAGCACTTCGCGTGCGAGGGAGTGAGCGTTCACCCGAAGCCCGCGCGGTCCGGCGGCCCGCCGCTCTTGATGGCCGCGAGCGCACCGGCCGCGCTCCGCCGGGCGGCGCAGCTCGGCGTCGGCGTGATGCTGCCGGCGAGCGCGGATGCTGCGCCGTATCTCGCGGCGTGCGCCGAAGCGCGGTGTGCCGCGCGCGTCGTGTTGCTCGCGAGCGCGGACGCCGGGCCGGCCGCGCTCGAGCGAGCGATCGCCTGCGCGGAGCGCGCGAGCGAGGTCGTGCTCGCGTTCGACGCGGAGAGCGAGCGCGAGATCGAGCGGACCGCGGAGCTAGCGAGCGGCTGACGCGGCGCCGTGCCGCACGCGATGCTTGCGGTGCATCAGGCACACCTATCATGCGCGCTCGATCGGAGGCGCGATGAGCAAGGCCGTGAAGTTTGGGCTCTGGACGCTGGCGGTGGCCGCGTTTGGTTACTTCGTCGCGGGCGGGCTGCTCTACCGACTGCCGATCGGCCTCGACTGGCGCGCCTTTCCGCTCGGCGGAGCGATCGAGCGGCTGTTCCGCGGGCTCGGTTATCAGGGAGACAACGCGATCTCCGCGGTGTTCTGGCTCGGATTGTGCCTGGTCGGCTTGTGGGTCGCGGTGATCGCCGCGCGCTTCGGCGGGAAGCAGAGCCAGCCGAACGCGCTGCGGCGGCACGTCGTCACCGGCGGCGCGTTGCTCGGCGCAACCGCGCTCGCGAGCGGCGCCGCGGCGCTGCGCGCGGTGTTCGGTCTCGGTACCGGCACCAAGGGCTGGGGCGTCGTCAGCGAAGGCATCGGCAGCGCGAAGGTGGAGACCACGCACCCGAGCTACCCGGACGCGTGGAAGAACGCGCGCGTGCAGGGCTTCCGCACGCTCGGCCGCACCGGCTGGAACGTGTCGGACGTCGTGCTCGGTTCGGGGCGCATCAAGGATCAAAAGGGCACCGACATCGTGCGGCTCGCGCTCGACCGCGGCGTCACCTACGTCGACACCGCACCCGACTACTCGGCGGCCGGCAGCGAGGACGCGGTGGGCAAGGCGATTCGCGGCGTGCGCGATCGCGTATTCCTCGCGACGAAGTTCTGCACGCCGTACGGGCATCTCGGCGCGGGCACGCCCGTTGCCGACTACGAGCGCGTGGTCGAAGACAGCCTGCGCCGCCTGGGCACCGACTACGTCGACCTCGTGCACGTGCACGCGTGCGACGAGGTCCCGCGGCTGATGGACCCGAACATGCACGAGGCGTTCGACCGCCTGCGCGCCGCAGGCAAGGCGCGCTTCCTCGGCTTCTCGTCGCACACGCCGAACCTGATGGCGGTGGGCGAGCAGGCGATCGCGTCGGGACGCTTCGACGTGATGATGCTCGCGTACCACCACGGCATCTGGCCTCAGCTCGGCGAGCTGATCGCGCGCGCGCGGCGCGATCAGAACATGGGCGTGATCGCGATGAAGACGCTGAAGGGCGCGAAGCACAACGGCCTCGCCGGTTTCCGCGAGCAGGCGCCGGCCTACAGCCAAGCGGCGCTGCGCTGGGTGCTGTCGAACCCCGACGTCTCGGCCGCGGTGATCTCGTTCTTCGAGTTCCAGCACGTCGACGAATACCTGCAAGCTTCGGGCGGCACCGCGACGCCCGAAGATCTCGGGCTGCTCGGCGAGTACGACCGCCAGATCGTCGGGACCTACTGCGCGCCCCACTGCGGCGCGTGTCTAACAAGCTGTCCGGAGGGCCTCTCGATCCCCGACGTGCTGCGCCACCGGATGTACTTCGAGGACTACGGCGACGAGAAGGAAGCAATGCGCCTCTACGCGCAGCTCGAGAAGCAGGCCGACGTCTGCACCGGCTGCTCGGCGCCATGCCTGGGAAGCTGCCCGATCGGGATCGACATCCCGACCCGCACGCGCGGCGCGCACGAGATGCTCACGCTGGCGTAGCGGGAAGCTCTCCGATTCGGCGCGCAAGCTCGACGTCGCTCTGCGTGATCCCACCCGAGTCGTGCGTCGAGAGATCGATCACGACGCGGTTCCACACGTTCGACCAATCCGGGTGGTGATCCATCTTCTCCGCCGCCAGCGCGACGCGCGCCATGAACGCGAACGCCTCGGAGAAATCCGCGAACGCGAGCTCGCGGTGCAGCTTGCCCGCGCGCAGCTCCCAGCCCGGCAGCTCGCGCAGCGCGGCGGCGAGCTCGTCGGGCGTGAGCAGCGGCCGCGCCATCTTCGCGCTCGCTAGCTCTCGTCGTGGATCGCGCGCACGAACGCGTCGTGCAGCGCGCGGCGGATCGTCGCGTTGTCCGCGCGCTTGTACTTCGCACGGAACGCCTTCACCGGGATGATGCCCTTCGCCATCGAGCGGTGGCCGCCGCCGATCCCGAGCCCCTCGACCACCGCGCGCACGACTTCGCCGGCCGCGCGCACGTAGCCGACGTTGCGCACCGAGAACACCAGATCGCTGCCGACGATGCCCGCCGCGATCGACCACTCCGCGCCTTCCGCCTGCAGGCCGAGGTCCGCGACCTGCGGGATCACGTCCTCGCGCACGCGCCCGAGCGCGAGCAGGTGAATGCCCTCTTCGACGCGCGTCGTCGCGAGCGCGCGGCCGAGCGCGCGGAGGCCGTCGAGCGGCAGCGCCGGGCGCTCGATCCGCCGTAACAACGCCGGGCTGTGGAACGCGTGTACCGTCGCGAACGCGTCGAGGTCGTTCGCCGCGGTGTCGCGGCCGAGCAGCTGGGTGTCGCTCTTGATCCCGTAGAGCAGCGCGGTCGCGAGCCGCGGCCGGATCTCGAGCCCGGCGGCAGCGAGGTACTCGGTCAAGATCGTCGACGTCGCGCCGTACTGCGTGCGGATGTCGCGGATCGTCGCGTCCCAGCCGGTTCGTTCCGGGTGGTGGTCGATCACGAGGTCGACGTGCACGAGCCGGTCGGGAATCGGATCGCCGAACACGCTCGGCTGCACGTCCACGAGCGCGACGCCGTCGAACTCGTCGAGCTGGTCGGGATCGATCGTGCGCACCTCGAGACCGAGCGCCTGGATCATCGCGACGTTCTCGGGCCGCTTCGCCTCTCCGAACGAGACGAGCGGCGCGGTCGGCGACTTCCGCCCCAACAATGCGCGCAGCGCGAAGCCGCACGCGATGCCGTCGGGATCCGGATCGGGCTGCAGCAGGATCGCGATCTTCTCGCGCTGCACGAACAGCCGCTGGATCTGCGCGACGCGATGCAGATTGCCGAGGTGCGCGAACTCGCGGTCGATGTCGCCGCGCACGCCGGCGCGCAGGCCGGTGAGGCGGATGCACAAGTGCATCGGCAGCTCGTCCGCCTGCAGGTGATCCGAGCAGACCAGAATCGGCACGGTCGGCAGCGAGGTGCCGATCACCGCGACCGCGTTGCGCAGCCAGACCGGGTCGTCGGCGATCACCGCGAACTCGTCGCCGTCGCCGGCGCCGAGACGCTGCAGGCCCTCCGGCGTGAATGGATTGCCCAGCGAGCGGAAGCCCGGCGGCCGCACGCGCAGCTCGTCCTCGCGCGGGACGAAGCAGAGCACCGCCTCCGAGTCGGGGAGAATCTGCGCCCACTCGCGCGCGAGATGCGCGCCGTCGCACACGATGAAGCGTCTGCCCAAGGCCGCGTCGTCTCCACGAAACCCGGGGTGAGTGCCGTGCCGGGGTTTCGGGGGACGCATTCTAACGGCGCGATTCGGAGGGAGCGGGACGACCGCGCACATCCGTGCGCTCAGTTCGCTGTCGCGTTCCGCTCCGGCGCCCGGATTCGGCGAGTTGTGGGCGTTGTTGCATGCGCGGCGCCCGCATCCGCCCGACCCGAAGGCAGGGCCGCGTCGGAAGCGTTGCCGCACACCTGCACCGCGACCAGCAGGCGGGCGAGCGACTTCCCTTCTCCGTTCGCCGGCAAAAGCGCCTCGAGGGTCGGAGCGCGCGCCACGCGGCAGAGCTCGCTCAGCTCCGCGGAGGCGAGCTCGCGCACCGGATCGCCGGGCGCGTGCGCCTCCAGTCGACCCACCCAGAACGCCGCCAACGCCTGCACGGATCGCGCGTCCGGGAGCGCGCCGCGCAGCGCGATCTCGCGCGGGACGCTCGCGTGCCCCAGCGGCACGACCTCGGGCAGATCGCCCGAGAACACGTACGGCGTTCGATCCCCGCGCAGAAACAGCAGCGCGCGGTCTCCCGCTGCGAGCGGTGGCGGCCGAAGCGGTGATCGCTTCACCTCGAACCGCGCCGGCGCCGCGCCACGAAGCACGTCCTCGGCCGTGGCCTCGATGCGGCCCGCTTCGAGACGGACGATGCGCGCGACCACGATCAGCTCCGCCTGTGCGGTTCGCTCGCGCAGCGGGCGCACGAGCGGCGGAATCGGGTGCGGCGCCTGCGCCGAGGCGACGGCGGCACACAGCAGCACGCCGCCGAACACGGCGCCGCGCGCGAATCTCCCTTTCATCTCGGCACGCTACGCCTTGCCGTCCGCTGCGTCAGCGACTTACGCTGCGCCCCTCCTGGAGCCCGCATGCCTTCCGTCCGGATTCCGCCCCCGTACCGGGGCCCGACGCTCGGCGCCGCCGAGATCCGAGCGGAAGGAGAGACGGTCGGCGTTGTGCTCGACTGGGTAGAACGAAAGTTCCCCGGCTTCGTCGCGCAGGTGCTCGACGAAGACGGCAACGTCCACGGCTTCGTGAAGCTGTTCAAGAACGGCGAGCACCTCGTGCGCGATCCGCTGCGCATGCCGCTCGCCGACGGCGACGAGCTCGAAATCATCGCAGCGATCGCGGGCGGCTGACGCTCCGCGCTCTCTCTTCGAACGCAGCCACAAGGAGTCCCCATGGCCGATCGAATGATCTACGTCGACATGACCAGCCAGAACGTCGAGCTGAAGCCGTTCCCGGCGAAGTGGCAGACGCTCGGCGGCCGCGGGCTCTCGGCGAAGATCCTGCTCGACGAGTGCAACCCGAAATGCGATGCGCTCGGCCCCGAGAACGTGCTCGTGCTCGCGCCCGGCGTGCTGTCCGGCACCGCCGCGCCCACCTCGGGCCGGATCTCGGTCGGCTGCAAGAGCCCGCTGACCGGCGGCATCAAGGAGGCGAACTCCGGCGGTCAGCCCGGGCAGCACCTCGTGAAGCTCGGCTACCGCGCGATCGTCGTGAAGGGCCAGCCGAAGGACGCGAGCAAGCGCTACGCGCTCGAGGTGACCGCCGAGGGCGCGAAGATCGTCCCGGCCGACGAGTACAAGGGCCTGCTCAACTACTCGCTGTGCGAGCGGCTCGCGACCAAGTATCCGAAGACGACCTCGTTCATCTCGATCGGCCCCGCCGGCGAGCTGCGCCTCAAGGGCGCCTCGGTCGCGACGACCGATCAGGACAACCGCTACCCGGCGCGGCACGCCGCGCGCGGCGGCGTCGGCGCGGTGATGGGGAGCAAGGGCCTCAAGTACGTCGCGGTCGACCCGGGCCGCGCGAGCGTCGTGCACGCCGCCGAAAGGAAGAAGTTCGGCGAGCTCTGCAAGGACTACTCGCAGGCCTACTTGTCAGGGCCGCTGATGTTCAAGCACGGCACGAGCTCGGTGGTGCCGATCGCGAACATGCTGCACACGTTCCCGCACAAGAACCGCGTCTCGGGCCAGTCGCCCGACGCGAAGACGCTCGACGGCGCGCGCATCGTCGAGAGCTTCGAATCGCGCGGCGGCGGCATGCACAACTGCATGACCGGCTGCATCGTGCGCTGCTCGAACATCGTGCACGGCAAGGACGGCAAGTACGTCACCAGCGCGCTCGAGTTCGAGACGCTGACGCTGCTCGGCTCGAACTGCGCCGTCGCGAGCTGGGAAGACGTCGCCGAGCTCGACCGGCTCTGCGACGAGCTCGGCCTCGACACGATCGAGACCGGCTCCGCGCTCGCGGTGCTGATGGACGCGGGCCAGCTGAAGTGGGGCGACGCGGAGTCGATGAAGGCGCTGCTGCGCGAGATCCCGGGCGGGAGCGAGCGCGGCAAGGCGGTCGGCAACGGTGTCGTCGCGGCGGGCAAGTTCACCGGCCATCACCGCGTGCCGCACGGCAAAGGTCAGTCGTTGCCGGCGTGGGATCCGCGCCCGCTGAAGGCGACCGGCGTCACCTACTGCACGAGCCCGATGGGCGCCGACCACACGGCCGGCTTGATCATCAACCCCGGCCTCACCCCTGATAAGTTCGCCTACGAGTCGCAGAAGGTGCAGATCGTGAACGCGGTCTGCGACAGCTCGGGCTTCTGTCAGTTCCTGCAGCCGAGCCTCGACAACATCCGCGCGTTCTACGGCGCGCTGTTCGGCCGCGAGGTCTCGCGCGACGAAATCCACGGCCTCGGCTGGCAGACGCTCTGCGACGAGTGGGAGTTCAACAAGCGCGCCGGCTTCACCGCGAAGGACGACGTGCTCGCGGACTGCCTCGCGAAGGACCCGATCGGTCCGGCGAACGCCGTCTTCGACGTCGCGCCCGAGATCATCGCCGCCGTCTACACCAAGATGACGCCCGGCGAGGACATGTTCAGCGCGAAGGCGTCGGGCTGACGCGAGCCCGCTAGGAAGCGCGCGGACGGCCGGGGCGAGACCCCGGCCGTTTCGCTTTGCGGCTGCCCCGCATGCAGGCGCGCTCGTTTTCGGGCACGGTCCGTGCTCGTGACGACGCCCCCTGACGCCAGTCCTCCGCCTTCCGGCCGCCGCCGCGTACGGCTGCGCGGCTTTGCCGCGCGCGCGGACGTGGCGGAGGTCGAGCGCTTCCTTGCGTCGATCTCGCCTGCGCTGCCCGCCGAGCCCGTCGCGCTGCTCGAGTGCGCGGGCCGCGTGCTCGCGGAGGACGTGAGCGCGGGTGTCTCCGTGCCGGCATTCGCGCGCTCCGCGATGGACGGCTTCGCTGTGCGTGGCGAGGACACGTTCGGCGCCTCGGACTACGACCCGATCCGCCTGAAGCTGTCGGGTGAAGCGCTGCCCGGCCGGCCATTCGCCGGCGCGGTCGGCGCGGGGGAGGCGGTCCGCATCATGACCGGGGCGCCGCTGCCCGAGGGCGCCGACGCGGTCGCGATGGCGGAGGTTTGCGAAGAGAAGGACGGGGGCGTCGCGGTCAGCGAGCCGACGCCGCCGCACAAGAACGTCGGCGCGATCGGCGAGGACATCCGCGCGGGCGAGATCGTGCTGCGCGCCGGCCGGCGCCTGCGCGCGCAGGACGCTGGGCTGCTCGCATCGATCGGCTGCGCGCGGGTGCTGTGCCACCGCCGGCCGCGCGTGCAGCTCGTGATCACCGGCGACGAGCTCTTGCCGCCGGGCGCGCAGCCGAGCGGCGCGCGCATCGTCGACAGCAATTCGGTCGTACTGCGCGCGCTGGTCGCGCGCGACGGCGGCCTCGCGCAGGGCGGCGCGCCTCTGCCCGATCGCAGGGACGTGATCCGACTCGCGCTCGCGAGCAGCGACGCCGACGTGATCCTCGTCTCGGGCGGCAGCTCGGTCGGCGTCGAAGACCACGCGCCCGAGCTCGTCGCCGAGCTCGGCACGCTCGACTTCCACGGCGTCGCGATGCGGCCGTCGAGCCCGTTCGGCGTCGGCCGCATCCCGCGCCTCGTGTTCCTGCTGCCGGGCAATCCGGTCAGCTGCCTATGCGCATATGAGTTCTTCGCGGGGCCGACGATCCGCGCGCTCGGGGGCCGCTCGCGCGCGTGGCCGCACCGGCGCGTCTCGCTGCCGCTTGCGCGCAAGCTCAGCTCGCAGATCGGGCGCGTCGACTACGTGCGCGTCGCGATCGAGGCTGAGCGCGTCGTCCCGCTCGCGACGTCCGGCGCGAGCATCCTCTCGTCGACCGTGCGCGCGGCGGGCTGCGTGATCGTGCCGCGCGGACGCGAGGGGATGGCGGAAGGCGAGACCGTCGAGGTGCTGCTCTACGACGAGGAGCCCGCGCCGTGAAGCAGCGCCAATTCCTCGATGTGCTCGATCGCGACGAGGCCGAGGCGCGTTGGCGCGCGGCGATTCGCGTCGCGCAGGCGGGCGCGGAAGAAGTCGCGCTCGCCGACGCATTGGGGCGCGTGCTTGCGGAGGACGTGCGCGCCGACGTCGACGTGCCCGCGTTCGATCGCTCGAACATGGACGGCTTTGCGGTGCGCGCGGCCGACACGTTCGGCGCGAGCGAAGAGGCGCCGCGCCGCCTCGCGCTCGCGGCGGAGACGATTCCAACCGGCGTCGCGCCGAGCGGCGAAGTCGCGGCCGGCGGCGCGATCATGATCGCAACCGGCGGCATGCTCCCGCGCGGCGCCGACGCCGTCGTGCCGGTCGAGTACACCGACGCGCAGGAGCGCGAGCTGATCGTCCGCCGCGCGGTCGCGCCCGGGAGCAACGTCTCGTTCGCGGGCACGGACATCGGCCAGGGGGAGACGGTGCTGTTCGCAGGCACGCGCCTCACTTCGCGCGAGACCGGCGCGCTCGCGGCGATCGGCCGCGCGCGCGTGCCCGTCGTGAAGCGCCCCGTCGTCGCGATCCTGTCGACCGGCGACGAGATCGTGCAGCCCGGCGAGGCGCTGCGGCCGGGCGGCGTCTACGACAGCAACGCGCGCATCCTCTCCGACGCGGTGCGCGAGCTCGGCGGCGAGCCGCGCTTCCACGGCGCGTTCCGCGACGACGAAGCCGCGTTGCGCCGCGCGCTCGCGGTGGCGTTCGAAGGGGCCGATCTCGTGCTGCTCTCCGGCGGCACGTCGAAAGGCGAAGGCGACTTGAACGCGCGCGTCGTGGGCGAGCTCGAGCCCGGCATCGTGGTGCACGGCGTGGCGCTGAAGCCGGGCAAGCCGATCTGCCTCGCCGCGCACGGCGCGCTGCCGGTCGCAATCCTGCCCGGGTTTCCCACCTCGGCGATCTTCACGTTCCACGAATTCGTCGCGCCCGTGCTGCGCGAGATGTCCGGCCTCGCGCGCGCGCCGCGCGAGCGCGTGCGTGCGCGCATGGCGCTGCGCACGAACTCGGAGCGCGGCCGGCTCGAGTACCTGCTGGTCGGTCTGGTCGCGCGCGAGGGCGGCGCGCTTGCCGCGTATCCGATGGGCAAGGGCAGCGGCTCCGTCACCAGCTTCTCGCGCGCCGACGGCTTCGTGCGCATCGAGCGCAACGTCGAGATCGTCGACGCAGACGCGGAGGTCGAGGTCACGCTGTTGGGGCGCGAGCTCGCGCCCGCTGATCTGGTCGTGATCGGCAGCCACTGCGCGGGTCTCGACTCGATCGCGAGCGCGCTCGTGCGCGAGGGGTTCAACGTGAAGCTGCTCGCGGTCGGCAGCCAGGGCGGGCTCGCCGCCGCCGAGCGCGGCGAGTGCGACGCCGCACCGATCCACCTGCTCGATCCGGCGAGCGGCGCGTACAACACGCCGTTCCTGAGCAGCGGCCTGCGCTTGCTACGCGGCTACACGCGCATGCAGGGCGTCGTCACGCGCGCGGACGAGCGGCGCGAGACGGCCGAGCTGCTCGCCGATCCGAGCCTGCGCATGGTGAACCGAAATCGCGGCGCCGGGACGCGCGTGTTGATCGATCAGCTGCTCGCGGGCAAGCGGCCGCCCGGCTTTGCGTACGAGCCGCGCTCCCACTACGCGGTGGCCGCGGCGGTCGCGCAGAAGCGCGCCGACTGGGGCGTCACGATCGAGACCGTCGCGCGCGAGAAAGGCCTGCGCTTCCGGCCGCTCGCGAACGAGCACTACGACTTTGCGATTCCGCGCGAGCGCTGGGATCGCCCGGCGCTGGTCGCGCTGCGCCGCCTGCTCGCGCCCGGCAGCGCGCTGCGCGCGCGGCTCGCCGCTGCCGGCTTCGGGGCGCCTCTGGAGCGCGCGCCCGCTTAGCTAGCTGCTGCGCGCGCGCCGCCGCGCTCGCGTACGCCAGAGCACGAGCCCGAACGCGCCCGCAACGCCGAGCAGCAGCGCGACGCTCGGCTCGGGCACCCCGAACGCGATGCTCGAGCCGCTGCCGGAGAGATCGAACGGGTCGCCGACGCGCGCGAAGCCGCCGGTCTCGAGCCCGGGGCCGGAGACGCTCACCTCCATCGTGTATCGCACGACGTCGCTGGTCGTCAGGTTGCCGAGATCGATCGTCGTGAAGAGCCCGTCGAACGTGTAGCCGCGCACGTTGCTGGGGAAGTCGGCGTTGCTGAACGGAGTACCGCCGAGGTCGGTGCCCGTCTCGGTGAGCGTAAGCCCGCCCGCGCCGCCGCTCAGCACCGCCTCCGAGAAGAAGATCACGCTGCCGTTCAGGCTCAGCTCGATCCGGTAGCGCGCGCTGACCGCGTGCGAGAACACGATGCTCGCGAAGTCGACGATCGTGAGCTCACCCGGCTTGATGAAGAGCGTGATCGAGTTCGGCCCCGAGATCAGTGGGCTCTCCTCCCAGGTCGTCAGCGCCGAGATCGAGTTCGCCGTGCCGCTGAAGAACGTCGCGTCGGCCTGCAGCGCGGAGAAGATTCCGAACGGGGTCTCGTTCTGCGCCGCGAGCGCGTTCGCGTTGCCGCTCTGTCCAGCCGCGCAGCTGCCGGTGATCCCGCACAGCGAGGCGGCGCTCGTGCTCGCCACCGACGACGACAGCGCGCCGCCGACCTGCGGCCCATCGAAGTCGCTCTGCGCGCCGAGCGAGGTCTGCGCGGACGTCGTGATCGTGGGCGTCGCCTGAGTGCCGGCGGCGCCGAGCAGGGCGCCGAGCGCCGCCAGGAGGTAGAGCTCGGATCGGCGAGTCATTTGGGGCTCCGGAGTTCGCAGCAGGGTGGAAGGCAGAGCGCGTGGCTCCAGCACTGGAGTGGGAAGAGTCTGCGCCGCGGTGTCAGCGGCCCGTGTCATCGGTTCCGATGACGGGCAGCGACGCGCCCGCATCATCGATTCCGCCGACGCGCCGCGCGAAGCTCAACCGCGCCCGCATGCGACACTCGGGCAGCCCGCGTGCGCGATCCAATCGAGGTTCCGTGACCGACTCGGCTCCCCATCGCGTGCTGCTCGTCGAGGACGAGCCCTCCGCGAGCGAGCGCGTACGACGCGCCGTGGCCGCCGAGCCGCGCCTCGCGCTCGCGGGCTCGGCCGCGAGCGTCGCAGAGGGTTGCGCGCTGTTGTGCTCGCTCGTGCCGGACTTGTTGGTGACGGACCTGGGGTTGCCCGACGGCAGCGGTGTCGAGCTGATCCGCACCGTCACGGCGCGCGGCCTCCCGACCCTCTGCCTCGTGAACACCGTGTTCTCCGACGACGCCTCGGTGTTCGAGGCGCTCGAGGCGGGCGCGCTCGGCTACCTGCTGAAAGATGAAGCGCCCGAAGAGCTCGCGCGCTGCGCGCTCGAGCTCGTGCGCGGCGGCTCGCCGATCAGCCCGGCGATCGCGCGAAAGGTGTTGCGGCGCATGCGCTCCGAGCCGGCGCCCGAGCCGCCCACGCGCGCGGCCGCTGCGGAGGAGCGCCCGCATCTCTCCGAGCGCGAGCTCGAGGTGCTGAACCTGATCGTGAAGGGCTTCAAGTTCGACGAGATCGCCGGGCTGCTCGGCGTCTCGGCCGCGACGATCGCGACGCACGTGCAGCGCGTCTACCGAAAGCTCGCGGTGCACTCGCGTGCCGAGGCCGCGTACGAAGCTGCGCAGCTCGGGCTCGTGAAGCTCACGGAATAGGAAGGAAGAGCCGGACGCGCGTGCCGTGCTCGCTCGCAGCGAGCGCCAGCTCGCCGCCGAGGAACGCCGCGCGCTGGCGCATGTTCGCGAGGCCGCGTCCGGCAGCCGCTGCGCCGATCCCGCGCCCGTCGTCGCGAACCTCGACGAACGCGCCGCGCCGGCCGGCGTCTTCGAGCGCACCGCTCGCGACCTCGATCGTCTGCGCGCTCGCGTGCTTCACCGCGTTCGCGATCGCCTCCTGCAGGATGCGCTGGAGATGCAGAACCTGCTCCGGCGCGAGCCGCAGCGGCTCCGGCGTTTCCGACACGCGCCAGACGAACTTCGCGCCGCCGCCCTGCACGAGCGGCTCGAGCCGCGCGCGCAGCGCGCCGAGCACGTCGCCGAGCTCGGCCTCGGCGCTGTCGAGCGAGTCGACCGCGCTGCGCAGCTCGCCGAGCGCGAGCCGCAGCGAGCGCCGCACCGCGCCGCCGTCTTGCGGCTCGCGCTCCGCGACCGCGAGCGCGGCGACGAGCTGCGCGCCGAGCCCGTCGTGCAGATCGCGCTGCACGCGCTCGCGTTCGGCGCGCGCCGCCTGCGCGCGCTCGAGCGCGACCAGCCGCTCCTGACTCTCGTGCAGCGATTGATTCAGGCCGCGTTCGCGCGCGAGCGCGTCGCTCAAGAACGCGACGATGTGGGCGAAGCTCGCGACCACGACCGGCGCGTGCGCAATCGGGAACAGCGACAGCCCGAGCAGCGGCGCTCGCCCCGCGAACAGCGGCAAGTCGTTCACCATCAGCACCATGGAGATCGCGAGCGCGGCGCTCAGAGCTCCGGTGGAGCCGAGCCAGCGTGCAAGCGGCGCTGCGCGATGCAGGCGCAGCAGATGGAGAGCGATCGCGAGATCGAACGCCGCCGTCGCGAGCGCGAGCGCGAACCGCGCGCGGGGCGGAGCGAGCGACGACGCCAGCGCGAGCGCCGCGAGCAGCGCCGCGAGCGCACGCTCGAGCCGGCGCCGCGGGAGGTTCCCGATCCGATGCGCCGCGCAGACGATGCAGAGCTCGGCCGCGCCCATCCCGAGCGGCCAGAGCCAGAAGTCGATCGCGCGCCAGGGCAGCCCCGCGACGCACAGCGCGCCGATGCCGGCGGCGAGCCAAGCCCATTCGCGCTCTCGGCTCCGGCGGTAGATCGAGAGGTAGACGAACGCGAGCGTCAGCGAGACCACGGCAAAAAGGTCGGGGGCCGAGATGAACGCGTTGCGTGCGCGGAACTGGCCCTGGAGCACCTCGGCGGGGCCGACGAAGACCGGGGTCAGATAGCCCGCGAAGTCCGGCCGCACGTGTAGCCGTAACAACAGCTGATTCGTGCCGAGCCGGAGCGAATGCGGGGGGATCGGGGTCCACACCGGCTCGCGTCTCCCCCAGATCGCCGCCGGGTCGCGGCCGACGTCCGCCAGCGGCTCGCCATTCAAGAAGATCTCGGCGCCGTAGGCGACCTGCGCGATCAGCAGCTGGAGCGGGGCGCTGGGCGGCTCGTCGAGCGCGAACTCGGCGCGCAGCCAGACGTCGCGCCCGTCGCCGTGCGGGCGCCAATCCCAGGGAATCTGCGCCTCGCGCCACTCGCTCGAGCTCGCCGGCGGCGGAGTCGCGCTCGTGGCTGGCGCGAGCGCGACGTGCGAAAGGCGAAACGCAGCGGGCGGAAGATTGAAGCCGGAGCGCACGAGCACGAGCGCGAGCAGCACGAACACGATCGCGGCAACCGGCGCGCGACGCTTCCAAGTCATCAGGGCAGCATATCCCGGCGCGCTTGGCACTCGTGTGCCGCTCGTGCCGCGTTCGGGCATCTGTGCTGAATCTCCTAGCCTGCGCGCGCGCGAGGTCACCGGCTTGGGCGAAGACAGCGAGAGCGAGTGGCTCGAGATCAGCGGGCTCGCCGTGGGCGGAGAGGGCGTCGCGCGCGAGACGAGCGGGCGCGTGCTGTTCGTGCGCGGCGCCGTTCCCGGGGATCGCGTGCGCGTGCGCATCACGCAGGCCCACAAGCGCTTCGCGCGCGCGGAGATCGCCGAGCTCGTGGCGGCGAGTCCGCAGCGCGTTCTGCCACGCTGCGCGGTGCACGCTGTGTGCGGCGGCTGCGGCTGGCAGCAGATCGCGTACCCGGCGCAGCTCCGCGCGAAGCGCGAGATCCTGCGCGACGCGCTCGTGCGCGGCGCCGGCGTCTCGGTCGATTCGCTAGCGGAGCCCGTCGACGTGGCTCCGTCGCCCGAGCCCTACGCGACGCGCAGCCGCGCGCGCTTGCTGCTGCGCGGCGGCCGCGTCGGCTATCGGCGCGGGCGCTCGCACGAGCTGGTCGCGACGAGCGCGTGCCCGATGCTCGTCCCGCCGCTCGAGGCCGCGCACGCGCAGCTCGCCGCGAGCGCGCCGCGCGGCGAGGGCGAGCTCGAGCTCGCATGCGGCGAGCGCGGCGAGGTGAGCGTCTCGGGCGCGCGCGCGGGCTTCGAAGAGCGCGCGATCGCGCTCGCGACGCCGGGCGGCGAGATTTCGATCTCGCCCGGCGGCTTCTTCCAGGCGCACGCGACGCTGCGCCGCGCGCTCGCGGAGGCGGTGCTCGCGCACGCGGGTCGCGGCGAACGCGCGCTCGAGCTGCACGCCGGCTCGGGCTTCTTCACGCTCGGGCTCGCGGCGCAATTCGCAGCGCTGATCGCGGTGGAATCGGCGCCGCGCGCGGTGAGCGATCTGCGCGCGAACCTCACACGCGGGGGCCGCGCGAACGTGCGCGTGCTCGGCTCGCGCGCGGCGCGCGCGCTCGCGGATCCGGAGGTCGTGCGCTTTGCGCCCGAGGTCGTCGTGCTGGATCCGCCGCGCGTCGGCCTCGGCGAGAGCGAGGCGGCGGCGCTCGCGCGGCTCGGCGCACGACGCATCGTCTACGTCTCCTGCGATCCGGCGACGCTCGCGCGCGATCTGCGCGTGCTGCTCGCGAGCGGCTACGCGCTCTCGCGCTGCATGGGCTTCGACCTCTTCCCGCAGACGCCGCACGTCGAGGCGCTCGCGGTGCTGCACGCAGACACGGCTTGGCCAAACGGGGTCAGACCCCGTTTGGCCAGCGCGCGCGCCGGCGCTGCGCCGCGATGAGCACGGACACGCGCGAGCGCCTGGTGCGCGACGTCTCGCTCGCGGCGGCGGTCGCGATCATCCTCGCTCAGGTCATCGGCACCGGCGTGTTCGTGAAGGCTCGCGCGATGACGTGCAGCGCCGGAACGCCCGGGCTCGTGCTCGGCGCGTGGCTCGCGGGCGGCGTCTTCACGTTCGCCGGTGCGCTCGCGTACGCCGAGCTCGGCGCGATGTTCCCGCGCTCCGGCGGCGAACTTCACTTCTTGCGCGCCGCTTACGGCCCCGCGACCGCGTTCCTGTTCGGCTGGACGCTGATCCTGGTCGGGAAGTCGGGCTCGCAAGCTGCGCTCGCGGTCGCGAGCGCGATCTTCCTGAACGACTGGCTCGGCGGCGGGCTCTCGCCGCTCGCCGCGAAGGGCGTCGCGCTCGGCGCGATCGCGCTGGCGACCGTCGTCAACCTCGCGTCGGTCCGTAACAACGGGCGCTTCGCGAGCGCGCTCAGCGCGGTGAAGATCGGCCTGATCGGCGCAGTCGCGCTCGCGGGCTTCGTCTACTCGCGCGGCGCTCTCGCGAACTTCGGCGGCACGGCCGCGGGCGCGGCCTGCGCGGACATCCCAGCCAGCGCGCGCTTCGGCATCGCGGGCTTCGGTGCTGCGGTCGTTGGCGCGCTCTGGGGCTACAGCGGCTGGGGCAACCTCACGATGCTCGGCGCCGAGCTGCGGCGGCCGGAGCGGAACCTCCCGCGCGCGATGGGCTTCGGCATCGCCGCGATCGTCGCGCTCTACCTGCTCGCGAACGCCGCCTACTTCTACGCGCTCTCGCCGGAGCGCGTCGCGAGCATCGGGCTCGGCTCGTCCGTCGCGCACGAGGTGGTGACCCGCGCATTCGGCGCCGGCGCCGCCGGGCTGATGGCGGCGGCGCTGCTCGTCTCCTCGTTCGGCTCGCTGCACGTGTCGATGCTGACTGGCGCGCGCGTTCCGTACGCGCTCGCGCAGGGCGGCCTCTTCCCGGCGGCGTTCGGTGCCGTCTCGGAGCGCTTCCGCTCGCCGTGGGTCGCCGTGCTCGCGCAAGGCGGCTGGGCAGCGCTGCTCGCGCTCTCCGGCTCGTTCGACGTGCTGACCGACTTCACCGTATTCGGCGGCCTGGTGTTCCAAGCGCTCGCCGTCGCCGCCGTCTTCGTGCTGCGCCGCACCCAACCCGACGCGTCGCGTCCCTACCGCACCTGGGGCTACCCCGTCCTGCCCGCTCTCTACATCGCCGCAACCGCGTGGCTCGTCGTGAGCACGCTGCTCGCAACTCCCGGCCGCGCCCTCGCCGGCCTCGCGCTAATCGCGCTCGGCATCCCGGTCTACGGGTACTTCGCCCGCCAGCGACGAGACGAGCCACTCGCCGCGCACGCCGACACCGAAAAGTGACGGTGACTGCGCGCCGCGAACGAAGGCTCCGCGCCACTCGCACAGACAGCGCCCGCAAGCGCTGCCTCGCGCCACTTCGTCCCCTACGTTGCTGCGCGTCCCGCCCCTCGTGGAACCGACTCGTGTCCCGCAGCACATCCAGAGCGAGGCCGCGCCCAGCAGCCAGCGAGCCGAGCGCCTACCTCTACGTCGAAGGCCCACGCGATCGCGAGATCGTCGAGGGCTGGGCGCAGCGGGTCTCGCCGCGGCTCGCCGCGTGCGTGCGCGAGGCGACCGTGATTCTCGGCGGGCGCCAGCCGGCACGCGCGCGCGAGCATCTCGCCGAGGCGCGCGCGGAAGGGCGCGAGCTGCGCGGGCTGTGCGTGCTCGATCGCGACCAGGAGCCAGAGCGCCCCGCCGCCGGCGCCGACGGGCTCGAGCTGTTCATCTGGGGGCGCCGCCACATCGAGAGCTACCTGCTCGTACCCGCCGCGCTCGGCCGTGTGCTGCGCGGCGTCGATTCGCGCGCGCTGCGCGCGCTCGCGAACGAGCTGCCGGCGGCCGACGACGAGCGCTCCTGGCGCGAGCTCGACGCGAAGCGACGGCTCGCCGCGTACGGGCAGCGCCTGCCGTGGGGCCGCGTCGCGCGCGCGATGCGGGAGGACGAGCTCCACCCGGACGTACGCGCGTTCCTCGCGCGGCTGGCGGCGCACTTCGGCGTCGGCTTCGCGCTCGAGCACGTCTCTTAGGTCGAAGCCCGCGAGCAGCCATTTTCTGCGCCGCGCTCGGCACACGGCCTTTTCGTCGCAGTCGGTGCCGGATGTCACGACGCCCGTTGCGCGCGGGTGTACGATCGGCGCGTCTCGCGAGGAGTCCCCCATGGAGATCGAGCGCGACGACTTCGATTCGCTCGTCGAGAACGACGAGGCGTATTTCGACGCAGAGACCCCGCGCACGTTCGACGCGCAGCTGCTCGAGGCGCCGGCCGCCGTGCTGCAGGCGCGGCGCGCATTCATCCTCGGGCGCGAGGGCACCGTGACCGACGCGGTGCGCGCGATGCAGAAGGAGCACCGCGGCGTCGTGCTGATCACCGAGGACGGCACCGACGCGACGCGCGTGATCGGGATCTTCACCGAGCGCGACGTGCTGTTCCGCATCATCGACGGCGGCCGCAATCCCGCGACGTTGCCGCTCGAGCAGGTGATGACGGCCGATCCGGACTGCCTGGGCGAGGACGGCACCGTGGCCGATGTGCTGCGAATGATGAGCGTCGGCGGCTTCCGCCACGTGCCGCTCGTCGACGAGCGCGGCCTCCCGATCGGCGTCGTCTCCGTGCGCGACGTCGTCGACCTGCTCGTCGAAGCGTTCCCCGCCGAGGTCGTGAACCGCGGCGGCGACCGCCAGAGCGAGCGCGAAGGCGGGTAACGAGCGCAGCGTTACGACGGGCAGGCCCTCCTGTAACGCCGTCCGAACGATTCGCTCCCATCGCGGCTGCGCGGCGTGCTCGCACGCATGCGCAACTAGCTGCTTCAGACCGCCGCGTGGAGCGCCGAATCATCGCCTCGGGCTCGGGCCCTCGCCTGGAGGCGGCTTGCCGGTGATCCGATCGCGCGCTGATTCGAAGCGGACTACGCGTGGCCGATAGCCGCACGCCTGTTCGCGCGCTCGTGATCGACGCCGATCCGGCGGCACGCGCGCTCGCGGCCGGAGCGCTGCGCGCGGCGGACTTCGAGGTCGCAGAGGCCGCGGACGCGGCGAGCGCGCTCGCGAGCCTTCCGCGCGTCCGGCCCGCGCTCGTGATCATCGACATCGAGCTGCCGGGCCGCGACGGCGTCTCGCTCTGCGACGCGATCCGCCATCTTCCGTCGGGCGCCGGTGCCGCGATCGTCGTGACGACCTGGCTCGATCGTCCCGGCCTGATCGAGCGCGCGTTCGCAGCTGGCGCGAGCGATTTTCTGCGCAAGCCGGTCGACGCGCAGCTGCTCGCGTATCGCGCGCGCTTCCTGGTGCGCTCGAACGAGACGCAGCGGCAGCTGCGCAGCGCGCTGCTCGAGCTCGAGCAGAGCCGCGGCTCGCTCGCGGACGCACACCGGATCGCGCGGATCGGCAGCTGGCAGTGGGAGCCCGAGAGCGGTGTGCTGCTCTGGTCGCAGCACGCCGACCGCGTCGTGAAGCTGGCTCCCGAAGACGAGGTGGGGCGCGGCTTCGCGCGCTACCTCGCCGCGGTGCATCCCGCCGACGCCGTCGAAGTCGAGAAGGCGTTCGCGACCACCGCGGCGGAGGGAACGCCGCTCGACTGCGAGCACCGCGTGATCGTTTCGGGCGGCGGCGAGCGCACCGTTCAGCTGCGCGGCGAGCTGCAGTGGGACGTCGCCGGCCGCGGACTCTTGCACGGCACGGTGCAGGACGTGACGCAGCGGCGCGAGAGTGAAGACCGCATCCACCAGCTCTCGAACTACGATCTACTGACCGCACTGCCGAATCGCGCGCTGCTCACGGAGTCGCTCGAGAAGCTCGTCGCCGACGCGCGCAGCAAGCGCGAGCGCGTCGCGGTCGTCGCGATCGGCCTCGATCGCTTCCGCCGCATCAACGACGTGTACGGCCACGCGTTCGCGGACGAGCTGTTGCGTCGCACCGCGCAGCGCATCGCGTCGTGCGCGCGCAGCGCCGAGGAGATCGCGGATGCCGGCGAGCCGCTGGTCTCGCGCGTCACCGGCGACGAGTTCATGATCGCGATCGGCGGCGTTGCGGCGGCGAGCCAAGTGGAAGGCTTCGCGCGGCGCGTGCTGCGCACGACCAGCCGGCCGGTGACGCGCGACGGCGAGCGCCTCGAGCTCTCGGCGACTGCGGGCATCGCGCTCTTTCCGGACGACGGCCACGAAGCGGGCCGGCTCGTACAGAACGCGCTCACCGCGATGCAGCAGGCGAAGCGCACGCAGCGCGGCGAGTACCGCTTCTACAGCGCGACGCTCTCCACGGAAGCGGCGCGCGCGATCGAGCTCGAGCGGCTGCTGCGGCGCGCGCTCGAGAGCGGGCAGGGCTTGATGCTCGAGTACCAGCCGCAGCTCGCGATCGCCGAAGAGCGCTGGCAGGGCGTCGAAGCGCTCGTGCGCCTGCGCGGGCCGGACGGCGCGCTGATCCCGCCCAGCGAGTTCATCCCGATCGCCGAGGACACGGGCCTGATCCTTCCGCTCGGTGCATGGGTTGTGAACGAAGCGTGCCGCGCGGCGCTCGGCTGGAGCGCGGGCGACGTCCCGCTGCGCGTCGGCGTGAACGTCTCGAGCCATCAGCTGCGGCACGGCGACCTGCTCGAGGTGGTGCGCGGCGCGCTCGGCGCGAGCGGGCTGCCGCCCGAGCGCCTCGAGCTCGAGATCACCGAGAGCGCGTTCGTCGACGACTTCGGCGCCGCGGCCGAGACGCTCGGTGCGCTGCGCCGGCTCGGTGTGCGCATCGCGCTCGACGACTTCGGCACCGGCTTCTCGACGCTCTCGAACCTGATGCGGCTCCCGATCGACGCGCTGAAGATCGACCGCTCGTTCGTGCGCGCGATCGAAACGGACGAGCACGCGCGCACCGTGATCGCCGCGGTGATCGGCATCGCGCACCGGCTGCGCCTGACCGTGGTCGCGGAGGGCGTCGAGAACGAGGCACAGGCGAGCTTCCTGCGCGGCGAGCGCTGCCACGTGTTCCAGGGCTATTGGGTGGGCAGGCCGACCTCACCGCAGCAGATCGACGCGCGGCTCTCGCGAGCCGAGGCCGAAGCGCCCTCGCACGCGAAGAGCGATTAGGGGCGCATCGCCCGCGTCTTCACGCCGCCCGGCTCGCGGTCGACGATCTCGCGCGCGCGCCGCGCGAACTCGACGAGCAGCGGGCGCGTGTCGCGCGGGTCGATGATCTCCTCGATCCCGAACACCTCGGCCGTGAGGATCGGATCGCGCAGCGATGCGAGCTGCGCCTCGAGCTCGGCGCGCAGCTTCTCGGGGTCGGGCGACGCCTCGAGCTGGCGCTTGTAGGCCGCCTCGACGCCGCCTTCGATCGGCAGCGAGCCCCACTCGCCCGACGGCCACGCGTAGCGCAGGTGGCCGCGCGTGTGATTGCTGTGCCCCGCGCCCGCGACGCCGTAGGCCTTGCGCACGAGGATCGAGCACCACGGCACGCTCGCCTGGAAGATCGCCGCGAGCGCGCGCACGCCTTTGCGGATCGTGCCCGCGCGCTCCGCCTCGGTGCCGACCAGGAAGCCCGGGTTGTCGACGAAGTTCACGACGGGCAAGCGGAACGTGTCCGCGAGGTCGACGAAGCGCGTCATCTTCTCGGCCGCGTCGGCGTCGATCGAGCCCGCGAGCTGGCGGTTGTCGTTCGCCATCACCGCGACCGGGATGCCGCCGAGGCGCGCGAGCCCGGCGACGAGCGGCTTGCCGAAGTAGCGGCCGATCTCGAAGAAGGAATCGCGATCGAGCACGAGCGCGAGCAGCTTGCGCACGTCGTAGGTCTTGCGCCGGTCGCGCGGGATGAACGAGAGCAGCGCCTCCTCGCGGCGCTGCGCGGGGTCGTCGCAGCTCGCGAGAGGCGCCGAATCCCACACCGAGCTCGGCAGGTACGAGAGGAAGCGGCGGATCTGCGCGAACGCGTCTTGCTCGCTCGTCGCCTCGTTGTCGACGGCACCGCTCTCGCGCGCGTGAATGTGCGAGCCGCCGAGCTGTTCCTTCGTGACGTCGCGGCCGAACGCGCGCCGCACGACCGGCGGGCCCGCGACGAACAGCTGGCTCGTGCCCTTCACCATCACCGAGAAGTGCGAGGCAGCGACGCGCGCGGCGCCCAGACCGGCGACCGGCCCGAGCGCTGCCGCGACCACCGGCACGCACGACATCAGCTCGGTGACGACGTCGAAGTCCGGGTTCGCGGGCACGTAGGAACGCTTGATCGTCGCGTTCGTCTTCACGCTGCCGCCGCCGCCGGTGCCGTCGACCAGCCGCACGATCGGCACGCGCAGCTCGCGCGCCGCCTTCTCCGCCCAGCCCATCTTGTTGCCGACCGTCCCGTCGGCGGCGCCGCCGCGCACGGTGAAGTCGTCTGCGCCGACGACGATCGGCCGCCCGTCCAAAAGGCCGCGCCCGCACACGAAGTTCGACGGCGTGAAGCTCTTCATGCGCCCGTGCTCGTCGTACTCGGCCTTGCCCGCGAGCACGCCGGTCTCGTGGAACGAGCCGGCGTCCAGTAACAAGTCGATGCGCTCGCGTACCGGCAGCCGCCCCGCCGCGCGCGCCCGCGCGACGCGCTCCTCGCCGCCCATCTGCTTCGCGAGCGCCGCGCGGCGCGCGATCTCGTCGAGCTCCGGCTTCCAGCTCATGCGGCGGAGCGTAGATCAACCCAGACGCCGCGAGCGCCGATGATTCCGTCTCGGAGAGGTCCGCAGCTCCTTCCCTGCGCTCGTCGCCTTCTATTCGCGGGCTGCCGATCGAGGCGATCTGGTGTTGATCTCGAACGATTGATGGGGCGTGCCGCTCAGCGCGCGGCCTCGGCCATCGTCTCGAGCTCGCGCGGGATGTTCGGGCCCGCGGGCTGGTAGGCGAGCTCCGTAACACCTTCCGCCTCGAGCGCGGCGAGCTTGGCGCGCCAGCCGGCGCGATCGAGCACGAGCCCGGTCTTCGCGAGCAGCTCGCCCGTGACGAACGCCTGGTCGCGCGCGTTGACGGCGATCAGGTGCTGATCGTGCAGCGCGAGATGGCGCGTGCGCTCGGGCAGTCGCTCGTAAACGGCCGCCCACTCCGCGCCGTTCGGCAATGCGCCGAGATTCCCGAATTCCATCGCCGCATGGAGCGCGACCGCCGCGCCGTGGCCGGCTGCCGCGATTGCGCGCTCGCTGCCCGGGCTCTCGCCGGGCTCCAGCACCGTCCCGAACGCGAGCATCACGCACCACGCGAAGCCGGGAACCGGCGCGGTCGCGAACACGCCCTGCGCCAGCTCGCGCGCGGCCGCGATTCCCTTCGGTCCGGCGGCCGCGATCACGAACGGAACCTCGAGCGGGCGCGGCGCCGCATAGCCGTCGGGATGCATCATCTGGATCGCGCGGCCCTCCCACTCGACCCGCTCACCCCGTAACAACCCGCGCAGCGCGCGCACGTAGTCGCCGACGAACGACCACGGCAGCGGTCGCTGCCCGAGCGTCAAGCGGCCGGTGAAACCGGAGCCGATCGCGACCGCGACGCGCTCCCGGCCGGCGATCTCGGCGAGCGTCGCGATTGCAGCCGCGTTCGCCATCGGGTGACGCAGGCTCGGCACCAGCACCGCCGGCCCGAGCCCGATCCGCTGCGTGCGCTCTGCGGCGCGGCACAGCTGCACCCAGACGTCGGGATACAACGCCGGCGAGTCGTAGAACCACGCGCGCCGGTAACCGAGCTGCTCGGCGACGTGCGCGTGCTCGTGGCTCTGGTTCGAGGTCGCGAACGCGCAGGACAGCGTGACGGGCATGGCGGCTCCGAGTGCGAGGAGCCGACGCTATCGCGCGCTCGCGGCGAGCGCGCTCGCGAGATGGATCGCAGCGAGGGAGCCGACTGCCGTCGGGAACGGCTCGGCGGCGAGCTCGAGGATTGCAGCATCGAGCCGCACGAGATCGAATCGCCGGAGGTGTTCTCGTAGCGCTACTCGCCGCATCGCGACGCTAGGGTGCGTCCATGCGCGCGCTCGCACTCGATTTCGACGGCGTGCTGTGCGACTCGGCGCGCGAGGCGTTCGCGGTCGCGCTGCGCACGTATCGCCGCGTGATCTCGCGCGAGCTCGCGCGCGACGAGGCGGACGAGGCGCTCTTTGCCGAGTTCCTCGCGCTGATGCCGCTCGGCAATCGCGCCGAGGACTACGCGATCGCGCTCGCGGCGCTCGCGCGCGGCCGCGCGCTCGAGGATCAGGCGGCCTACGACGCGTTCCGGCGCGAGCTCGATCCGCAGGCGCTGCGCGCGTTCCACAAGCAGTTCTATCGCGAGCGCGCGGCGTGGCTCGAGCGCGATCCGGCCGGCTGGCATGCGCTGATGCGTCCGTACCCCGGTCTGTGCGAGCTGTTACGGAGCCGCGCGGGGCAGGTCGAGCTGTGGATCGCGACCGCGAAGGACCGCCGCTCGGTGCGCGAGCTGCTCGGTCACTACCGCATCGCCGACTTGTTCCCCGAGCACGCGGTGCTGGACAAGGAGACCGCCGTCGCGAAGCGCGAGCACGTGCGCCTGATCGCCGATCGCGCCGGCGTGCCCACGGCCGAAGTCACGTTCGTCGACGACAAAGTCAACCACCTCGAAGACGTCGCCGAAATCGGCGCCCGCTGCGTCCTCGCCGCCTGGGGCTACAACGGCCCTCGCGAGCGCCAAATCGCAAACGCGCGCGGCTTCCTCGTCTGCGAGCTCGGCGACCTCGAAGCCCGCGTCTTCTCGTAGCGCGAATCGGGCTCGATGAAGCGTGGCGCGACGCCGCCTGCGAGCCCCCGCCGGACCGCGCGGCGGCGCCACGCGACGATCGGGACGAGCACCATCCCGCAGCTACGCTGCGCTCCCATATGTCCCTCTCCCTCGACTTCCGCTTCCACGCCGAACGCACCCCGAACCCGCACTCCTTGAAGTGGGTCCTCTCGCAAGAGATCACCCCCGCTGGCGTCACCGCGGACTTCCAGACGCGCGTCGGCCCCGACGTCTCGCCGCTCGCCGCTCGCTTGTTCGCGATCCCGGACGTGACGGGCGTCTTTCTCGCGCCGGGCTTCGTCACCGTGACCAAGCGCGAAGCCCGCGAGTGGACGGAGCTCGCGCAGCCGATCATCGACGCGCTGAAAGCGTTCGCCGCCGCCAGCGAGAGCGCGCTCGGCCCCGCGTTCGCCGCCGCCGATCGCCCGGAAGAGAGCGGCGTCGTCGCGCGCATCAAAGCGATCCTCGAGAACGAGGTGCGTCCCGCGGTCGCGCGCGACGGCGGCGACGTCGTGTTCGCCGGCTTCCACGACGGCGTCGTCGAGGTCGTGCTGCAGGGCTCGTGCGTCGGCTGTCCTTCCTCGACAGCCACGCTGCGCTTCGGTATCGAGGGCCGCCTTCGCGAAGAAATTCCCGAAGTGGTCAAGGTCGTGCAGGTCTGACCGATCCTTGTTCGAGTCGTACCGACGAACCATCTCTGCCGCGCGGGTTTCCCCCAGCCACGCGCGGTGCTGAAGCAGGAACGGATCGCCGCAGCTGCGAACACGGAGTGGCGAACGCATGGGGGAGCCGAGGGCGCGACGGCGCATGCGTCTGCGCGGTCGCCTGACGATCGCGGGCGCCTGCGTCGTGCTGCCGCTCGGAATGGTCACGTTGCTCGCGCCTGCGGATCGCCGCGCGCCGCCGGCGCGCCTGCCCGCGCTCGACGTTGCACCCGCGATCAGCGCGCTCGCGCCCGGCGCCGAGGCAGCGCCGCCGCCGCTCGCGCCCGCGGCGCTCGCGCCGACGCCCGCGCCGCGGCCGAAGTCGATCGCGCTGCCGCCCGATTCGCTCGCCGCACCGACCAGCCGCGCCGCGCTGCTCGCGCTCAGCGAGAACGCGGGCGCTTTCGAGCGCACGCTGCCGCTCTCGGCGCAGGAGAGCGTTCGGCTCCGCTACACGCTCGATCCCGAGCTGACGCGCGAGATCTGGAAGATCGTCGAGGGCGGCCGCGTCGCGCGCGCGCACGTCGTCGTGATGGATCTCGTGAGCGGCGCGCTCGCGGCGTACGTCTCGACGGATCCCGCGAGCTTCCCCCCGGATCGCGCCTACCCGGCGGCGTCGCTCGTGAAGGTGGTGACGGCGGCCGCGACGCTCGACGCGGCGCCCTCGCTCGCGCACGGCACGTGCCGCTTCGCGGGCAGCCCTTACGTGCTGACGCGGTCGCGCGTCGATCCGCCCAGGCGGGGGAACGAGGTCACGCTCCAGCGCGCGCTCGCGACGTCCAATAATCAGTGCTTCGCGCAGTGGGCGGTCCATCGCGTCGGAGCGCGCGGCATGCTCGACGCGATCGACCGCTTCGGGCTGCTCTCGCCGCCGGCGCCCGATCATCCGCCCGGCGACGTCGAGGACCCGGGCAGCGATGCATTCAAGCTCGGCAAGCTCGGCAGCGGGCTCGACGGTCTCAGGATCACGCCGCTCCACGCGGCGCAGCTCGCGGGCACGCTCGCGCATGGACGTCTGCTCGAGCCGCGCTGGATCGACGCGGCGTTCGGCGCGAGCGGGAACACGCTCGCGGTGGCGAGCGCGCCGCGCGAGCGCGTCGTGCTCTCCGAGCAGCTCGCAAAGCAGCTGCGCGAGCTGCTCGAGGAGACCACCGAGCGCGGAACCGCGCGCCGCGCGTTTCGGCCGCGCGGGCGCGCGCTGCTGCCCGGCATCACCGTCGCCGGGAAGACGGGCAGCCTGACCGGCACGAATCCCGCCGGCCGCTACGAGTGGTTTGCCGGCGTCGCGCCGGCGGACGCACCGCAGATCGCGGTCGCCACCGTCGCGGTGCAAGGGCCGCGCTGGTGGACGAGCGGCAGCCAGCTCGCCGCGCAGGTCTTTCGCGCTGCGTTCTGCCCGGGTGGGAAGTGCAGCGCCGCCGCGATCGACCGGCTCGCGACGCGCCGTGCGCATCCCGGCTCCGAGATCGCACACGCGAGCGGGCCGGGTTCCGAGTCAAGTCTCCCGGCGAAACCCTGAGAGCACGCGCGAGACGACGCTGCCGAGCCCACCGACCTCGCCGCCTTGCAGCGACTCGACGCTCGGCAGCCGTGTGACGAGCCGCTCGAGCCGCGCCTGCACCGCTGGGTCGACGGCGTCGAATGCGAGCCCGAGGCCGTTGCCCGAATCCTGCGCGACGCGTGCCTTCACGACGATCGGCTCCTCGCGCGGCAGGCCGTAGACCGCGAGCTCGAGCACGTCGCCGATCTGCAGATTCGGGTGGTACTCGACGCGCATCCCGCCGACCGAGAGGTCGCGTCCGAGCAGCACCGAGTCGGCCTCGTCGTCGAGGCGGGGAACTTTCCCGGAGTAGCTGGCGCGCGGGTGCTGGCGGCGATCCGCCATCGCGACCGCCTTCTCCGGTGCGCTAGGGGGGCGCTTCGGTGCGGGCGTGGGCGGCTGGGCGGGCGCGGGCCTCGCGGCGACGGCCGGCTTCGCGCCCGCATCGGGCGCGCGGGTCACGGGCGCCGCGGTCGCGGGAGGCGGAGCAGCGGGCGCACGCGCGGGGGCTCTCATCGCGAGCACGCGCGCGTCTTCCATGCCGGCGGCTTCCGAGAGCCGCTTCAGCAGCGCGCGGATCTCGATCAACTTCTCCTTCGGCAGGTTCTCGTAGGCGAGGCCCATCTCGAAGCGCCCGTCCGATTCGGGCTTCGCGCTCGCCCGCACCACCTTGCAGGGCAGCACGAGCGCGTTCGGCGAGAGCTCGGGCGGCAGCGGCAGGTGGATGCGCGTCCCGAGCGCGAGCGGCTTCTCGCCGAGAATGCGGCAGCCGCGCTGCGAGAGGTCGGCAATCAGCGCTTGCTTGCGGCGGAAACCCGAGCGGAATTGGATTTCGACGCCGACCGTGACGCGTTCCTCGCGGCGCTTCTCCTCGCCCGCATACAGGCCGCGCAGCAGCACGAGCCGCAGCGCGTAGGGGTGCACCGGCCGGCGCAACAACAAGTCGAAGCCTACGCGGCGCAGCATCGCGCGCAGCGTGTTCGAATCCTCGGTGACGACCGCGATGCGATAGGGCGCGGAGCGCGGCCAATCTTTCGTCAGCATCGCGCGCCGCGGCGTCGTGACGATCACGCGGCCGGGCGGAGCGAGCTGCGTGGGGATCGCGGCGCCGCGCAGATGGGCGTGCTCGATGTCGAGCTCGTTCAGCAGCTCGACCACGTCGTCGAGCTCGCCGTCGTCGAGCACCAAGAGCGGCGGAGTCTTCGCCGGCATCCTTCCCCCGGCTCTCATCTTCGACCGCGCGCTGTTCAGCCTGAAGGGGCGCGCTCGACGCCACGCGAGCGCGTCGCCCAGAAGAAGAGCGCGAGCGCGAGCCCGGAGGCGGCCAGCCACTGGGCGGCCTCCTGCCACGAAGCGGGTCTCGGCAACACGAGCGCGAGCTGGCGCTGGAGCGGCGGCAGCAGGGCCGCGCAGTTGTTCGCGACGTGGCAGAGGATCGCGAGCCACGTCGTCCGCCCGCGCCGGGCGATCGCGCCGAGGTAGACCCCGAGCGGAAGGGCTGCGAGCGCATGCACGGGGTCGAGGTGGACGAGCGCGAACGCGAGCGCGGAGACCCCCACCGAGAATCCACGCAGCCGGCGCTCGAAGCTTCGCTGGAGCGCGCCGCGAAACAGCAGCTCTTCACACACACCGGGCGCCACGCCGAATGCGATCAGCAGCAGCCAGGGGCTCTCGGCCGCTGCCTCGAAGGCGGCCGCGTCGAGACGGCCGAGCGAGCCGTCGGGATCGCGGCCGAGCTGCGCGACCGCGAACGCGAGCGCGCCCGACAGCGCGAGCACACCCGCGATGCTCGCGAGCGCGCTCGGCGCAGCGAGCTCGCCGCGCACGAGCCCGAGCCTCTCGCGCAGCGAGCCGCCGCGCGCGCGCGCGATCAACAGCGCGAGCCCGACGAAGCACAGCTCCGCCGAGAGCGTCTGCCAGAGCACGCGGTCGGCGCGTGGCAGCCGCGCTTGCAGCCCCCACGCGAGCAGCGGCGCGAGGCACGCCGCGAGCGCGAGCGCGATCGTCGCGGCGCTGCGTCTCAGCGGCGCTCCGTCGCGCGCGCGCGAGTCCGCTCGGCCCCCGGTCATCACGCGAGCATATGTCTGCCAGCGATCGGCCGGCGCGCCTATCTTGGCGCCATGTCCGACGACACGGCGCTCGCACCGGCGTTTCTCGTCGCGCTCGACTCGCTGGTCGATCCGAACTTCCAGCGCGCGGTGGTGCTGATGCTCGAGCACGATCCCGAGCAGGGCGCGATGGGCCTGATCGTGAACCGCACGACCGACGTGCCGCTCTCGCAGCTGTGCAAGACGCAGGGCATGCGTTGGCTCGGCGCCGCGAGCTCGCGTGTCGACTGGGGCGGGCCGGTCGGACAAGACGGCGGCTGGGTGCTGCTCGACGACGCGGCCGCGGACGGCGTCGAAGCGACTTCGCTGATGCCGGGCTTGCACTGGGCGCGCTCGCGCGACGCGCTCAAGCATTTCGCGGACAACCCCGAGCTTCGGGCGCGCGTGCTGCTCGGCTATGCGGGCTGGGCAGCCGGGCAGCTCGAGGCGGAGATCGCGGCCGGCGCGTGGCTCGTCGTGCCGGCGAGCGCGCAGATCGTGTTCGAAGCGCCGCTCGCGCAGCGCTGGGAGCAAGCGATCCGCAGCATCGGCGTCGATCCGGCGCGGCTGGTCTCGAGCCACGGCGTGAACTAGCGCGGAACGCGGCGCCAGGCCCGCGCGATCCGGAAGGCCCACACGATCCGGAAAAAGAGAGACTTGATTCGAAATTAGAACTGTCGTTGAATGTCGCGTATGGCGCAGTTTCGCTACGGCCAATTCTGCCCGCTCGCGCGCGCGGCCGAGGTGCTGGGACAGCGCTGGAGCTTGCTGATCGTGCGGGAGCTGCTGCTCGGGCCGCAGCGCTTCGCGGACCTGAAGCGCCGGCTCGCGGGCGTCAGCACGTCGGTGCTCGCAGCGCGGCTCGCGGAGCTCGAAGCGTATGCGGTGATCGAGCGGCGCGAGCTGCCGCCGCCCGCGGCGCGCGAGGCGTACGCGCTCGCGCCACACGGCGAAGCGCTGCGCCCGATTCTGCGCGAGCTCGCGCGCTGGGGGCTGCGCTGGATGAGCGCGCCGAAGCGGGGCGACCACATCGAGCCCGAGTGGGTGCAGCTCGCGGCGCAGATGTTCGCGGCGGCGGGCCCGACGCCGGCGCGCACGTTCGAGCTGCACGCGCTCGCGTGCGGCGACTCGCCGGCGGCGAGCTTCAAGGTGGCCGGCGGTCCCGGCGGAACGCGCATCGCGGCCGCGGCGGAGCCGGTCGACGCGAGCGTCGCGGCTCCCGCGGCGCTGCTGATCGGCCTGATGAGCGGAGCCTCCCGCGCGCGCGCGCTCGCGCGCGCGAAGAAGATCACGGTCGCGGGAAACGCAGCGGCGCTCGCCGATCTGCCCGCGCTGTTCTCGATGTCGAACGCGCCCAATAACTGACCATTCGAAAGGAAACGGATCATGGGACTGAAACTGATCGGCGCCGGGCTCTCTCCGTTCGTGCGCAAGGTTCGCGTCGCGCTCGCGGAGAAAGGGCTCGCGCACGAGCACGAGCCGCTGACCCCGTTCGGCCCGAACGTCGAGTACCGCAAGCTGCATCCGCTCGGAAAGATTCCGACGCTGACGGACGACGGCGACCGCGTGATTCCGGACTCTTCGGCGATCGTCGTCTACCTCGAGAAGAAGTACCCGAACCCGCCGCTGATCTCGGCCGACGCTTATCAGGCCGCGCGCACGGTCTGGTACGAGGAGTACGCCGACAGCGCGGCCGTGCAGGCGGTCGTCCCCTACTTCCAGCAGCGTGTGCTGTTCCCGCTGTTCATGAAGAAGGCAGGCGACGAGTCGCTGGTCGAGAAAGCGGCGGCCGAGGCGATTCCGCCGGTGTTCTCCTACCTCGACGCGCAGATCGGCGAGAACGAGTACCTGGTCGGCAACCGCTTCTCGCTGGCCGACATTTCGACCGCGTCGCCGTTCGTGAACTACCAGCACGGCGGCGGCACGATCGACAAGGCGAAGTACCCGCGGCTGGCGAGCTTCGTCGAGCGCATCCACGCGCGGCCCTCGTTCAAGGGCTTCATCGCGGAAGAGCAAGGCTTCCTCGCCCAGCTGAAGGGATGACACGATGCAGGTGACGATCTACGGCTCGCGGCTCTCCCCCTTCGTCGAGAAGGTGATCCGGGGCGTGCAGCGCAAAGGTCTCACCTGGGAGCTGATCGAGCCGAAGAGCCCCACGGATCTCGAGAAGTGGAACCCGCAGACCGGCAAGATGCCGGTCGTGGATTTCGCGGGAGAGCGGCTCTTCGATTCGACCTTCATCCTGCGCAAGCTCGACGAGCGCGTCCCGCAGCCGGCGCTGGTCTCGGACGATCCGGTGACCGCGGCGCACCAGCGCCAGATCGAGGACTGGGCCGACGAGGCGCTCTACTGGTACGTGATGGCGTTCCGCTGGACGCCGAAGAACGCCGCCGCGACTGCGGGCCGAATGCTCGGCAGCATGAAAGTGCCCGGCTTCCTGAGGCCGCTACTCGCGCCGCTGCTCCGGCGCCGGATCGGCGGACAGCTCCACGCGCAGGGCCTCGCGCGCTTGCCCGAGCCGGTGCTCGCGCGCGAGTTCGGCGAGAAGCTCGATGACTTGTTACGGATGCTCGGCGAGCGCCCGTTCTTCCATGCCGACGAGCCGAGCGTCGCCGACCTCGCGGTTTACGGGCAGCTGAAGAATGCCGACGACGAGCTCTCGCCCGAGACGCGCGAAGCGATTCGGCGGCGGCCGCGAGTCGTCGAATACATGAAGCGCGTCGAGCAGGCGACCGGAGGCTGACGGATGCGGATCGTGAGCTCGTTCGTCGTCGCGGCCGCGCTCGCAAGCGCGGCCGCGGCCGACGATGCGTTCTTTCACGGCTGCGAGATGCAGCGGCGCGCCGCGCTCGTGAATGCCGACGCCGCGGCGATCGGAGCGCTAATGCTGGACGGCGCGCAATACGTGCACTCGAACGGCGAGGTCGACGACGAGCAGAGCTTGATTCGGCGGCTCGCGAGCGGCGCGCTCCGCTACCGCCACATCTTCGCGGATCACGAGCGCTACGCGTGCCACGCGACCGGCTGCGAGGTGACCGGTACGCAGACGCTCGACGTCTCCGCGGGCGGGCGAGATCTCACGATTCGCAACGAGTTCCACGCGACCTGGCTGCGCGCTGGCGACGCCTGCCAGCTCGTCGCCTACGAGTCGTCGCCGCTCGCGGCGCCTAAGAACTGAGCGCTCTGTACGTCGCGCTCACGACGAGCTGCAGCGCGAGCAGCGTCAGCACCGTCTTGTAGAGCCGCGTGAATGCGCGCTCCGAGATGCGGTCGAGCAAGCGGCTGCCGACCCAGGTGCCCGCGATCGCACCTGCGCTCGCCCCGAGCAGCAGCACGATGTGCTCGCGGAACGCGAAGCCGAAGCCGGCGAACAGCACGATCTTCACGATGTGCCCGAGCGCCTGGACTCCGGCCTGCGTGCCGATCACTGCCTGGCGCTTCATGCCGAGGTTCAGAAAGAACGGCGCGACCAATGGACCGGTCGCGCCGATCGTGACGTTCAGGAAGCCCGCGACGACGCCGAGCGCGGTGAAGCGCACGTTCTCGCTGGCGCCAACGCGCGTGCCGAGCGCGAGCCACGCCGGTCGCCAGGTGGCGACGAGCACGAAGGCGCCGATCGCCGCCTCGAGCGCGCGCTGCGGCAGTCGGCTCGCGACGAGCAAGCCGAGCGCGCCCATCGGCAGCAGCGGCAGCCCGTAGCGCCACAACAGGTCGTAGCGCGCATGCTCGCGCTGAATCAGCGTGCGTGAGAAATTCGATGCGAGCTGGATCGCGCCGTGCAGCGGGATCGCGGCGAGCGGCGGCAGGAAGATCAGCATCACGGCGAGCAGCGTCATGCCGCCGGCCATGCCGACGATCGCGGACAGGATCGCAGTGAAAAACGCGGTGACGGAAAGGACCGCGAGTACGCCTTCGGAGAGTGCGGCCGTCTCCAACTCTCAAGCCGCCTCCGCCGGCAGCGCGCCGACGTAGCGCACGTCGGGTCGAATCAGCCGGCCGCGCTCGCGCTCCTCGTCGAAATGTGCGAGCCAGCCCGCGACGCGCGCGACCGCGAACACCGGCGTGAACAGCTCACGCGCGAAGCCGAGCGCGTCGAGCAGCACCGCGGTGTAGAACTCGACGTTAGTTTGCAGATTGCGCGTCGGGTAGCGCTCCGCGAGCACGCGCACCGCGACGCGCTCGACTGCGCGTGCGCGCGCGAGGTAGCGGCTCTCGCCGCCAGTCGACTCGAGCCGCGCGACCGCGCGCTCGAGCACCGCCGCGCGCGGATCGCGCACGCGGTAGACGCGATGGCCGAGGCCCATCAGTCGCTTGCCGGCGTCGAGCTCCGCGCGCAGCCACGCCTCCGCGTTCTCCGGCGCGCCGATCGCATCGAGCATGTCGAGCACGGGTCCCGGTGCGCCGCCGTGCAGCGGGCCTTTCAGCGCGCCGAGCGCAGCCACCACCGCGGAGGTCGCGTCCGAGCCGGTGGAGGCGACCACGCGCGCGGTGAAGGTCGACGCATTCATCCCGTGCTCCGCGACCGTGATCAGATACGCGTCGAGCCCGGCGACGAGCGCCGCGTCCGCCGGACGGTCGCGCGCGCAGCGCAGCAGGTCCGCCGCGTGCGAGAGCTCGGCGTTCGGCGCGACCGGCGCCGCGCCCGCGCGCAGGCGCGCCCACGCCGCTGCGAACACGGAGACCGACGCGGTGAGCCGCACACGCAGCGCGTGCGCGCTCTCGCCCGGCGCCCCGTGCAGGCTGCCGAGCGCGCCGCGCAGCGCCTCCATCCCGTCGGGCGCGGCGAGCGCTTCGCGGAGAGCGCCCAGGCGCGCGAACGCCCGCACGCGCGCCTCGCCGAGCTCGCGCGCGAGCCGTTCGGCCGCCGTCGCGTCGGGCAGCGCACCCGCCCACAGCAGCTGCGCGACCTCCTCGAAGCCGCGCGCCCGCGCGAGCGCCTCGACGTCGTGCCCGCGCACGACCAGCCGGCCGCGTTCGCCGTCCACCAACGAGAGCCGCGTCTCCGCGACCACCACGCCGTCGAGCCCGGCTCGGATCTCATGCGTGCTCGCCATCGAGGCCTCCTCGGCCGGGCCGCGGGCGCCGCACCGGCCCTTGTTGCGAGCCAGCATCGACCGATAGGATCAATCTGTAAATCTTGATCAATCAATCAATGTGGAGGGTCCGATGACGCCGAGCCGTGCCCAGCGAGAAGAGCTGACCGCAGCCGAGGCGGCGAGCCAGCTCGGCGTGAAGCTGCCGACGCTCTATGCGTACGTGAGCCGCGGCTTGCTCCGTTCGCTCGCCGCAGACGGCGTGGGCCGCGCGCGTCGTTACCTGCGCAGCGACGTCGAGGGGCTGCGCGCGCGCCAGCGCGGCGCGGCGGCGGCGCGCGCGCTCGCGTGGGGAGAGCCCGTGCTCGATTCGAAAATCACCGCGATGACGCCGCGCGGCCCGGCCTATCGCGGGCACGTGGCGGTCGACCTCGCCCGGCGCGGCTTCACGTTCGAGGCGGCTAGTGAGCTGCTCTGGACCGGCGCGTTGCCCGCGCCGCGCGTGCGCTGGGACGTGCCCGACGACGCGCCGGACTTTCGGGCCGCCGCGCGGCTGTTGCCGGAGGACGCGAGCCGCACGAGCTGCGCGCTCGTGCTGGTCGCGATGGCGGGCGCGAACGATCGCCATCGCCACGACCGGCGCAGCGAGGCCGTGCTGCCGCGCGCGCGCCGCCTCGCGCGGCTGCTCGCGTGCGCGCTCGCGCTGCCGGCGGCGCCCGAGCGCGCGGCCGAGGCGTGGCAGGAGGCGAGCATCGCGCGCGCGATCCTGCGCGCGGCGGGCCTGCGCCCGCGCGAGCGCGCGGTCGCGGCGCTCGATCGCTGGCTGCTGCTCTCGGCCGATCACGAGCTGAATGCGTCGACCTTCGCGGCGCGCGTCGCCGCATCCACCGGCGCCGATCTCTATGCTGCGGCGCTCGCGGGGCTCGCCGCGTTCTCGGGGCCGCGCCACGGTGCCGCCTCCGATCGAGCCGAGGCGGTGGTCGCCGAGATTCGGCGGCCCGCGGACGCGGAGCGCATCGTGCGCGAGCGCGCGCGGCGCGGCGAGCACGTGCCCGGCTTCGGGCACGAGTTCTACCGCGAGATCGCGGACCCGCGCGCGGTCGTCTTGATCGAGGAGGCGCGCGCGCTCGCGCCGCGCGCACGCGAGGTGCAGTGCGTCGCGGCGCTCGTGCGCGCGATGGAGCAGGCGCAGCGCCCGAAGCCGAACGTCGACGTCGGCATCGTCGCGCTGCGCGCTGCGCTCGGGCTTCCCGTCGGCGCCGCGTCGGGCGTGTTCGCCGCCGCGCGCAGCGCGGGCTGGAGCGCGCACGTGCTCGAGCAGTACGCGAGCGGCCAGCTGCTGCGGCCGCGCGCGCGCTACCTCGGCGAGCCGCCGCCGGAAATTTCCGAGGGCGCAGGCGGCTCCGCGGTCTGAGGTTGTTAGTTTGCGCCGCGCAGCTGGGGGGCGCGGGTGGACGTCGAGATCCTCGTTCGCGGCATTCTGTGGTACGTGGTGTTCCTGTTCTCGACCACGACGCACGAAGCCGCGCATGCTTGGGCCGCGCAGCGGGGCGGCGACTCGACGGCCTATCTCGGCGGACAGGTCTCGCTCGATCCGCTGCCGCACATTCGTCGCGAGCCGTTCGGCATGGTGATCATGCCGATCTTGTCGTACCTGAGAAGCTTCGGTTGGATGATCGGCTGGGCGAGCACCCCTTACAACCTGGCGTGGGCGCTACGCCATCCGTCCCGTGCCGCATGGATGGCTCTCGCGGGCCCGGCCGCGAACCTGACGATCGCGATTCTGGCGGGCCTTTTGATCCGCGTGGGCATGACCGCAGGCTGGCTCGAGCCTTCGACCGGCGCGTATTGGGAGTTCCATGCGCTCGTCACGGGCGACGGCGCCCTGGGCGGCGTCGCGATGATCTTGTCGCTGCTCTTCTCGCTGAACGTCGTGCTCTTCTTCTTCAATCTGATTCCGATTCCTCCGCTCGACGGCAGCGGCGTGATCGGCCTGCTGCTGCCGGAAGACCTGTCGCGCCGCTTGCAGATGGCGTTCCTGCAGCCCGGAGTCGGAATCGCCGGCATGCTGATCGCGTTCTTCTTCGGCTGGCGGCTGATCTCGCCCGCCGTGTGGTGGTCGGTCGGACTGCTGTTCGCCTGAGCGTGTTCGGCGCTCAGGCGGTGCGTTCGCGATAGCGGAAGTCCGCGCGCGCGGGCTCCGCGTGCGACGCTGCGATCCGAGTGTGCTCGGGCGAGAGCGCGCACGCCGGGTCGGTGTTCGCGGCGTCGCCGGTCAGCGCGAATGCCTGACAGCGGCAGCCGCCGAAATCGCGCGCGCGCTCCGGGCACGAGCGGCACGGCTCGTGCATCCAGTCCTCGCCGCGAAACGCGTTCATGCCCGGCGCGTCCGCCCAACAACTCGCGAGGCTCCGCTCGCGCACGTTCCAGAACTCGAGCGGGAGCTGCGCCGCGTTGTGGCACGGCAGCGCGCGCCCGTCCGGCGCGACCACGAGATGCCCGCGCGCCCAGCCGCCCATGCACGGCTTCGGGCGATCGCGGAAGTAATCAGGGAGCACGAACAGGATCTCGGGCTTCGCGCCGCGTCGCGCCTCCTCCGCTACGACGCGCGCCGCGTCCTCGATCTGCGCACGCGCCGGCAGCAGCGCGGCGCGGTTCGCGAGCGCCCAGCCGTGGTACTGCGCGTTCGCGAGCTCGAGCCGGTCCGCGCCGAGCTCGCGCGCGAGCGCGACGATCTCGCGCACGCGGCCGAGATTGCGCCGGTGCAGCACGACGTTCAGCGTCAGCGGCAGCGCGAGCCGCTTCGTCTCGCGCGCGAGCGCGCACTTGCGCGCGAAGCTCTCGGTGCCCGCGATCTCGTCCGACGCGTTCGGATCCGCGTCCTGCACCGAGATCTGCACGCTGCGCAGGCCGCGCTCCTTCAGCGCTGCGAGGCCGGCGGCGGTGAGCGGCAGCGCCGCCGTCACGAGATGGGTATAGAGCCCAGCGCTCGCGGCTGCGGTCACGATCTCCGGCAGATCGCGCCGCGCGCTCGGCTCGCCGCCAGTGAGGCCGACGTGCACGCAGCCGAGCGCCGCGGCTTCGCGGAACACGCGCGCCCAGTCTTCGGCAGTGAGCGTCTCCGGAAAGTCGCGCAGATTCGTCGGGTTCGAGCAGTACGGGCAGCGCAGCGGACAGCGATAGGTGAGCTCCGCGACCAGGTTCAGCGGGCGCGGCACGCTCGCGGCGCGCGCCTCGCTCATGCCGGCGCCTCGATCACGCCCAGCTTCTGCATCTGCTCGAGGAACTCGTAACAATCGCGCTCGACGTTCTCCGCGTCGGGATGGCGCGCGCGCAGGAACGCGGCCACCTCCTCGATGCTGCGCGTGCCACTGCACGCCGCGAGGATCTCGCGGCCGCTGCCGGTCAGCTTCACCGCGCGCTCGGGCAGCACGACGAGCGGCTCGTTCTCGCGCAGCTGCGCGGCGGGCGCGAGCCGCGGCTTCGTGCCGCCCCACTCGACCGCGTCGAGCAGCGCCCACAGGATCTCGCACTTCCTCGCGAGCGCGGCCGCGCAGCGCTCCGCGTCGGCCGGCGTGCGCGCGTGCGCGAGCACGAACGCCATGCCCTCCGCGGCGTCGCGCGGCGCCTGCGTCGTGCGCGAGCGGAAGTACGCGAGGCCTGCGGGCGCGATCCAGCCATAATGCTTCTCGAAAGCCGCAGCGCGCAGCCCGAGCAGCGTTCCGGCACGCGCTTCCGTCAGCGAAGCCGCGACGCTCGCGAGCAGGTCGCTGCTCGTGACGAGCTCGACGTAGGCGTCGCACGCGCGCCGCACGCCCGGGAGAACGTTGCGCAGCGAGGCGACCTCGCGCCGATCGAGGCCGACCGCGTCGGCGAGCTTCAGCCACAGCTCCAGCCCGCCCTCGCGCTGCGCGTCGCCATCGTGATCGGCGATGCGCCGGATCCAGCTGCGCCGGAACTCACGGTCCTCGCTCTTCGCGAGGATCACGCCGTCCTTGATCGGGATGCGCGTCTGGTAGTAGTACCTGTTACGGACCCAGCGGCGCAGCTCGTCCGGCGTCAGCGCGCCCGCGTGCATGCGCAGGTTGAACGGGTGCTGGTCGTGGTAGCGCTCGTCGAGCAGCGCATGCAGGCGCCGCTCGAGCGCCCCCGGCTCGACTCGCGCGCTCGGGGCCGCCGCGCTCACAGCGCGAACTCCATCCCGTCGCTCGCGATCTCGACGCCGGCCGCGCGCACGTGCGCGGCCTCCGGCGAGCTCGCATCGAGGATCGGGTTCGTGTTGTTGATGTGCGTGTAGAGCGTGCGGCCGCGCATGCCGCGCAGCAGCGCGAGGCTGCCCTCCGCGCCCGAGATCGGGACGTGCCCCATCGCGACCGCGTCGGGCGCGCCCGGACGCAGCGCGCGCAGCTCGTCGCGCGTGAAGAAGGTGCCGTCGACGAAGCGCACGTCGGCTTCCGCGAGCTCCGCGAGCGTCGCGCTGTCGAGGCGCTGGATGCCGGGTGCATAGACGAGCCGCTTACCGCTGCGCTTGTCGATGACGCGCAGCCCGAGCGTCGCTTCGGCCGAGTTCGCGGCGTACGGCTGCGCCCAGGTCGGAACCTTGCCCGGCAGCGGGAACAGCTTCGCTTCGAGCTGCTCGCCCCGGTCGAGGCAGAACGCTTCGTCGATCTTCACCGTCGCGAACGCCGGCTCGAGGATGCGGAACGTCGCGTTGTGCTCGAGCAGCACGTCGCGAATCCACGGCGTCGTCAGCACGCGATACGGCAGCGATTCGCGCAGCACGAGCAGGCCGATCAGGTGGTCGAGGTCCGCGTTGGTGACGACGATCGTGTCGAGCGGCACGTCGCGCGTGCCGGGCCGCGGGTGAAGACCCGAGAAGCGCGCGAGCTGATCGCGCACGTCCGGGCTCGCGTTCACGAGCGACCAGCGCGCGTCGTCGCCGGCCGAAATCGCCAGCGAGGGCTGCGTGCGCGGCGGCACCGCTGGATCGCCCGCGCGCGCGCGCACCGAGTTTGCGCCGCCGCAGTTCCACTGCGGGAGGCCGCCGCCCGCGGACGAGCCGAGCACTCGGACACGCATTCGCCCTAAGCCTTCGCGAGCGCGATGCGCACCGCGCCTTCGTCGAGCTCGGCCTCGCTCGCGTGCATGCCGCGCGTGTCGAGCTTGCCGTCGAGATCCAGCTCGAGTGCGAGCACGTTCTCGGCGATGTAGCTCGCGAACGCCCGCGCGGCCTCGCGCGCCGGCGGCTCGAGCCCGAGCGCGAGGCGGATGCGATCCGAGACCGCGAGCCCGGCGTCGCGGCGCGCCTGCTGAATCGCTCGCACGAGATCGCGTGCGATGCCTTCCTGCTCGAGCTCCTTCGTGAGCGCGAAATCGAGCACGACGATCAGCTCACCCGACGCGAGCGCCTGGCAAGCGACGCCCGGCTTCGGAACGAGCCGCAGCGAGAACTCGTCGCCCGTGAGCGGCTGGCCGGCGACGGTCACCGAGCCGTCCGCGCTTCGGTTCCACTTCCCCTGCTTCGCGGCCGCGAGCACCGTCTTCATCTCTTGCCCGAGCCGCGGCCCGAGCGCGCGCGCGTTCACCGAGAGCTGGAAGCTCGCGAACGCGTCGATCGCGGCCTCGGTTCTCACGCGCTTCACGTTCACCTCGTCCTCGATCAGCGAAGTGAACGCGGCGAGCCGCGCCGCGTTCGGGCCGGCGATCGTCAGCTCCGCGAGCGGCTGGCGCACGCGCACGTTCTGCGCGCGGCGCATCGCGAGCGCGTTGGAGCAGACGTCGCGCACGCGATCCATGTCGGCGACGAGCTCCGCGTCCGCGAGCAGCGCGCTCGCGTCGGGCCAATCCGCGAGATGAACGCTCTCGCCGGTGAGCCCGCGGTAGATCTCGTCGGTCAGGAACGGCACGAGCGGGCTGGCGACGCGCATCAACGCGGTGAGGCAGGTGTGGAGCGTGTCATACGCGGCCTGCTTGTCGGCGTCGCGCTCCGCCCTCCAGAAGCGCGGGCGACTGCGGCGGATGTACCAGTTGTTGAGCGCGTCGAGGTAGGCGACGACGCTCTGGCACGCGCCCGCGATGTCGTATGCGTCGAGCTCGCGCTCGACTTCTTCGACGAGCGCGCGCGTCTTCGCGAGCGCGTAGCGGTCGAGCACGCTCGTCGCGCTCGCGATCTCCTTCGCGCGCACGCCGTCGGCGTTCGCGTAGAGCGCGAAGAAGTGCCACGCGTTCCAGATCGGCAGCAGCACCGCGCGCACCGCGTCGGCGATCGGCCTTCCGTCCTTCTCGACGCGCAGATCGCCGCCGCGCAGGATCGGCGAGCTCATCAGGTACCAGCGCAGCGCGTCCGAGCCGTGCTTCTCGAACACCTCCTCCGGCTCCGGGTAGTTGCGGAGGCGCTTGCTGAGCTTCTGGCCCTCCTCGTCGACGGTCACGCCGTGGCAGATCACGTTCTTGAACGCGGGCCGATCGAACAGCGCCGTCGCCAGCACGTGCAGCGTGTAGAACCAGCCGCGCGTCTGCGCGACGTACTCGACGACGAAGTCCGCCGGGAAGTGGTGCTCGAACCAGTCCTTCTTCTCGAACGGGTAGTGCACCTGCGCATACGGCATCGAGCCCGATTCGAACCAGCAGTCGAGCACGTCGGGGATGCGGCGCATCATCGCGTTGCCGCTCGGGTCGTCCGGGTTCGGGCGCACGAGCTGGTCGATCGCAGGCCGATGCAAATCGGTCACGGGCACGCCGAAGTCGCGCTCGAGCTCGGCGAGGCTGCCGTAGACGTCGACGCGCGGGTACTTCGGGTCGTCGCTGCGCCAGACCGGGATCGGCGAGCCCCAGAAGCGATTGCGCGAGATCGACCAATCGCGGGCGTTCTCGAGCCAGTTGCCGAACAGGCCGTCGCGCACGTGCGGCGGGATCCAGTTGATCTTCTGGTTGTTCGCGACGAGGCGGTCCTTGAATTCGGACACGCGCACGAACCACGACGACATCGCGCGGTAGATCAGCGGCGTGTCGGTGCGCCAGCAGTGCGGGTAGTTGTGGACGATCGTGTCGTGGCGGATGAGGTCGCCGCGTTCTTTCAGTGCGCGGGTGATCTTCGGATTCGCGTCGAAGACGTGCTCGCCGGCCCAGTCCATGATCTCGGCCGTGAATTTGCCCGCGTCGTCGACCGGCACGACCACCGCGATGCCGGCGGCGGTGCACGCCGCGAGGTCGTCCTCGCCGAAGCCCGGCGCCATGTGGACGACGCCGCTGCCCTCCGCGACGTCGACGAACTCGCCGGCGAGCACGCGGAACGCGTTCGCGGCCCCTGAGAAGTATGGGAAGAGCGGCAGGTACGCGCGGCCGACCAGCTCGCTGCCCTTCAGCAGCGCGATCTGCTCGGCGCCCGCGAGCTCCTTTGCGTACTTCTCCGCGCACGCGGCGCCGAGCGCGATGCGGCGCCCGTCCTGCTGGAAGACCGCGTAGTCGAGCGCGGGTCCGACCGCGAGCGCGAGGTTCGAAGGCAGCGTCCACGGCGTCGTCGTCCACGCCCACAGCTCGATCGGAACTGCCTCACCCGGGAGCGGGGCGAGCTGGAACCGCACCGTGATTGCCGGGTCCTGCTTCGGGCGCGTCGAGTTGTCCATGCGCGTCTCGAAGTTCGAGACCGGTGTCTGCGCGGCCCACGAGTACGGCAGCACGCGCAGCCCCTCGTAGATCAGCCCGAGATCCCAGAGCCGCTTGAACGCCCACAGCACGCTCTCCATGTAGGAGGCGTCCATCGTCTTGTAATCGTTCTTGAAGTCGACCCAGCGGCCGGCGCGCGTGATCGTCTCCTGCCACTGCTCGGTGTACTTCAGTACCGAGCGCTCGCAGTGCGCGTTGAAGCGGTCGATCCCGTACGCGAGGATCGCCGCGCGCCCGGACACCCCTAATTCCTTCTCCGCCTCCATCTCGGCAGGCAGCCCGTGACAATCCCAGCCGAAGCGCCGCTCGACGCGCCGCCCGCGCAGCGTCTGGTAGCGCGGGATCACGTCCTTCACGTAGCTCGTCAGCAGATGCCCGAAGTGCGGCAGCCCGTTCGCGAACGGCGGCCCGTCGTAGAACACGAACTCGTTCGAGCCGTTCGCGCCCGCAGGCCGCTGCTCCACTGAGCGCTCGAACGTGCGCTCCTTGCGCCAGCGCTGCGCGACGCGCGCCTCGATCTCGGGGAACGAAGCCTGCGCGGGGACTTCGGGGTACGGCAAAGAGCTGGCAGCGCGGTCGTTCATGAACGAAGGAAGCTAGTCGTCTCGCGAGACGTTTGCCGCGCGCTGCAGACCCGAGTGCAGAGCCGAGGGATGGCAGGATCGCTGCATCCGCGCCCGCAGCGCGCGATAGAGTCGCGACCTCGGGAGGAGCCCATGCGCGCCGCGGTGATGCGAGCGGGTCGAATCGTTGCCGCCGAGATTCCTGACCCTGTGCCCGGCCCCGGCCAGGTGCTCGTGAAGACGCTCGCGTGCGGGATCTGCGGCTCCGACCTGCACGCGCTGAAGCACGGCGAGCAGATGGCCCGCGTGTCGCGTGAGATCGATGCGTGGGCGTTCGTGATGGACCTCTCGCGCGACGTCGTGATGGGCCACGAGTTCTGCGCCGAGATCCTCGACTTCGGACCGGGCTGCGAGCGCAAGTTGAAGCGCGGCGATCGCGTCTGCTCGATGCCGATGGTTCCGGTGGGTGATCGCATCGCCGGCGTCGGCTACTCGAACGAGTTCCCGGGCGGCTACGGCGAGCGCATGGTGCTCGGCGAGAGCTGGTTGTTACGTGTGCCGGACGCGTTGCCTACCGAAGCGGCAGCGCTCACGGAGCCGCTCGCGGTCGCCGAGCACGCGGTCGCGAAGGCGGGGCTCGGGAACGGCGAGGCGCCGCTCGTGATCGGCTGCGGCCCAGTCGGGCTCGCGCTGATCGCGGCGCTGAAGCGGCGCCGCATCGAGCCGATCGTCGCGTCGGATTTCTCGCCGATTCGCCGCGCGCAGGCGGCGAAGATCGGCGCGCACGTCGTCGTCGACCCGCGCAGCGAAGCGCCGATGGAGCGCTTCGCCGCGGCCGCAAGCACGAAGCGGGCCGTGCTGTTCGAGTGCGTCGGCGTGCCCGGCATGCTCGCGCAGCTGATGAAGCAAGCGCCGCGCGGCGGGCGCATCGTCGTCGTCGGCGTCTGCCTCGAGGAAGACCGCATCCAGCCGCTCGTGCCGATCTCGAAGGAGCTGAACCTGCAGTTCGTGCTCGGCTACACGGCCGAGGAGTTCGCGGCGACGCTGCACGCGCTCGCGGACGGCGAGATCGACGCGAGCGCGTTCGTCACCGGCCGCGTCGGCGTCGACGGCGTCGCGGCAGCGTTCGAGACGCTCGCGCAGCCCGATCGGCACGTGAAGATCCTGGTCGAGCCGTGGCGCAGCGGCGGTCTTCAATAACAAATGCCCGAGCTTCCCGAAGTCGAGGTCACGCGCCGGCGCATCGCACCTGTCCTAGTGGGGCGAACGTTCGCGCGCGTGCGCACGACGAAGCCGTCCTACTTCTTCCTCACACCGCCGGCGAAGCTGCGCCGCGCGCTGGTCGGCCGCACCGTGAAGACGCTCGCGCGGCGCGGGAAGTACCTGATCGCCGAGATCGACGGCGGCGCGCAGCTGCTGCTGCACCTCGGCATGACGGGCCAGCTCTTCTCGAGCGACGTCGCGAGCGTGCGGCTGCTCTCGTCCGCCGCGCGCGCGGCGCTCGCGCCGGATCAGCAGCTGCGCTTCGCGCCCGACGCGCATACGCACCTCCAGCTCTCGTTCGCGGACGGCGGGCCCGGCGTGTTCTTCCGCGATGTGCGGAAGTTCGGGAAGGTGCAGCTGCTCGGAAGCGGTGAGAGCTGCGCGCGGCTCGCGAAGCTCGGCGTCGACGCGCTCGAGCTACCCGGGAATGCGCTGTTCGCAGCGACGCGCGGTCGCGTCGTGGCGATCAAGAGCCTGCTGCTCGACCAGGCGGTCGTCGCGGGCGCAGGCAACATCTATGCGGACGAAGCGCTGTTCCTCGCCGGCGTGCGCCCGACGCGGCGCGCGGGCAAGCTGTCGCGCGACGAGTGCACGCGCATCGCGGCGGAGTTGAAGCGCGTGCTGCTGCGCTCGATCGAGACGGGCGGCTCCTCGATCAGCGATTATGTCGCGCCGGACGGGAGCGACGGCGCGTATCAGGACGAGCGGCGCGTCTACGCGCGGACGGGCGAGCCGTGCTGCACGTGCGGAACACGCATCCGCCGCATCGTGATCGGGCAGCGCAGCGCGCACTACTGCGCGAAGTGCCAGCGATGAGCGCGGCGCCGGCAGCGCGATGCTGAGCCTCACCGAGCTGCGCCGCGTCGCGCACGTGCTCGACCGCACGTGTCGCGGCGCGCGCGTCGAGAAGATCGTGCAGAGTGAGGACGCGCAGCTTGCACTCGTGCTCACAGGCGCCGAGGCGCTGCGGCCGCAGCATCGACTGGTGTTAGGGCTGTGCGCGAAGCCCGGTGTCGCGCGCATCTCTGCGCTGCGCGCGCTCCCGCCGGCGCCCGCGTCCCCGCCGCAGCTCGCGCAGTGGCTGCGCGCACACGCGGACGGCGCGCGCCTGCGCGGCGCTGAGATCGAAGGGGCCGACCGCCAGCTGCGGCTGCGCTTCGACACGCGCGAGGAGAGGCTCTCGCTGCTGTTCTCGATCCTCGGCCCGCGCAGCAACGTCTACGCGCTCGATGCCGAGGATCGCGTCGTCGCGAGCGCCCGCCCGCTCGCCGAGACCCGGCGCGATCTCGCGCTCGGCGCGCCGTGGCGCTCGCCCGAGGGCGGCCCGCCGAGCGAGGGTGCCGACCGCTTCGCGGCGACGCCGGACGACGAGTTGCTTCGAGCGATCGAGGCGCACTACGCGGCGCGCGAGGAGGCGGCCGGCGAGGCCGCGCTCGCGCGGCGGATTGCGCAGGCGCTGCGGAAGCAGCGCGCCGCGATCGAACGCAAGCTGCGGCTCGCGAGCGAGGACGCCGCGCAGGCCGCGAAGGCGGGGCAGTGGAAACGTTTCGGTGAGCTCGTAGCGGCGAACCTCGGCAGCCTGAAGCCGGGCGAGCGCGTGCTCCGCACTCGCGATTTCGCGACCGGAGAGCCGGTGGAGGTGCCGCTCGATCCGAAGCTCTCGCCCGCCGAGAACAAGGACGAGCTCTTTCGGCGCGCGAAGAAGGCAGAGCGCACCGCGGCGAAGGCGGCGCAGGAGATCGCCGCCGCCGAGGCGCGCCTCGCCGAGCACGCCGCGCTCGAGGCGCGCGCCGCGGCGGCAGGCGAAGACGCCGACGCGGTCGCGCAGCTCGCAGCGGCGCCCGAGCTCGCTCGGCTGCTCGAGCGCTTCGCGCCGCAGCCTGCTGCCGCGACCGCGAAGCCGGAGAAGAAGACGCGCGAGTGGCGGATCGGGAAGACGGTGCTGGCGGGCCGCCTGACCCCCAAGATCTACCGCACGCGCGACGGCCTCGAGATCTGGGTCGGCAAGAGCGACGACGGCAACGACTTGTTGACGACGCGCCTCGCGCGTGGAACGGATCTGTTCTTTCACCTCGAGGGGAACCCCGGCAGCCACGTCGTGCTGCGCACGGAAGGCAAGGGCGAAGACGCGCCGCCGGAGAGCGTGCTCGACGCCGCCGAGCTCGCCGTGCACTTCTCGAAGGCGAAGAACGCGACGCGCGCGTCCGTGCACGTCGCCGCGATCAAGCACGTGAGCAAGCCGAGCGGCGCGAAGCCGGGCCTCGTCTACGTGTCGCGCGGCAAGACGATCCAGCTACGGCGGGACCCCGCCCGGCTCGAGCGTGTGTTAGGGGCGCGCGTCGAGGATTGAGCCGCGCGCTCAATCGAGCGCGCTGCGGGAGCCGCTCGGTCACGAGCGCGCAGAGCGAGAGCTCGCCCGTCACGAGCTGCGGCCAGCCGCTCCGCTGAGCCGCGCCCGCGGCGCCCTCCGAAGACCAAGCGGCAGGATGTCCTCCTTCGGCGCGTGGATCACGCTCGGCTCGCCTTGGTAGACGACGCTCCAAGCGCCGCCCGCGCGCACGACGCGCAAGAGGAAGTAGGCGAGGCGAAGCTGGACGGCGGTTGGCTGCTGATGAACGGGCATCAGCGCGCCGCCTTCTCGCGCAGGTACTGCTCCGCCTCGCGCAGACCCAGGTCCACGAGCTGCGCCGGCACCGCCACCGTGTGCTCGCTCACCGCGACGCCGATGCCGATCGGAACGCCATCTTCGCGCGCCTTCGGGAGACATCGGCCGCGCACCTCGCTGAGGGCGATGCGCGTGACGACGAGCTTCGGCCAGTAGCGCCGCTGCATGCGCCGCGCGACGTCCGCGTCCGACCAAAGCGGCAGGCACATCTGGCCGTGGCCATGGACCGCGCAAATGTCGCCGCAGCAGGAGAGCCCAAACGCCCAGCCGCGTGCGGCGACTTCGAGGAAGAACCGCGCGAGGACTGCGCGCGCATCGGTTTGCTGCATCGAGTTCCCGGGCGGGACCGCGGGACGAGCGTTCGGAGGCTGCGCTGCGGTGGCGGGCACGTCAACGCGAACGCGCGTTCACCGGCCTTCAGGTGCGCGCGCGGCGCTCCGATTCGAGCCGCGTGAAGCCGCACACCACCGTCCACGACCTGAAGGCGCTCGTGCAGTCGTTCCATCCCGTGCTCGCGTTCGACACGGAGGAGGAGGAGCGCGTCGAGAAGCTCGCCGACATCGTGGCCGCGGAGCTGCAGGTGCCGGTGTTCGTGTGGACGCTGACGAACGGGCTGTACCGCAAGCCCGGCGCGAACGGAACGATCAACACGACGGTTCCGGCCGAGCTGTTCGCGCACATGCAGACGCTCTCGCTCGAAGCGATCTACCTGCTGAAGGACGTGACGAAGCATCTCGCCGACCCGGCCGTCGGCCGTGCATTCCGCGAGACCGCGCAGCAGTTCTCAGGCTCGCGCTCGTCGATGTGGATCGTCGGCACGCCGCTCGAGTTCCCGCGCGACGTGCAGCAGCACGTGGTGAACATCCCGATCGAGCTGCCGACCAAGCGCGAGCTCGCGGAGATCGTCACGTCGGTCGCGCGCGGCCTGCGCGAGCGGATCGGTGCGAGCGTCGAGCTCACGAAGCCGGAGCTGGAGCGGCTGCTCTCGGCGCTCGCGGGGCTCACGACCCATCAGGCGAAGCAGGCGATCGCGTCCGTGATGCTGGAGGACAAGCGCCTCGACGCGACCGACATCGAGAGACTCGTCGACCACAAGGCGAAGCTGCTCGGGCAGGACGGGCTGCTCGAGTACTACCCGGCCGAGGACAATCCGTACGAGCTCGGCGGCTTCGCGCGGCTCCAGAGCTGGCTCGCACGCGCGCGCGCCGGCTTCAGCGCCGAGGCCGCGGAGCTCGGGCTCTCGCCGCCGCGCGGAATCCTGCTCGCGGGCGTGCAGGGCTGCGGGAAGTCGCTCGCCGCGAAGGCGATCGCGCGGCTGTGGCAGATGCCGCTGCTGAAGCTCGATGCCGGCCGCCTCTACGACAAGTATCACGGCGAGAGCGAGAAGAACCTGCGGCGCGCGATCGGCATGGCGGAGGCGATGGCGCCCTGCGTGTTATGGATCGACGAGCTCGAGAAGAGCTTCGCGTCGTTCGGCTCCTCGGAGATGGACAGCGGCACGAGCCAGCGCATCTTCGCGACGCTGCTCACCTGGCTTCAGGAAAAAAAGAAGCCGGTGTTCGTCGTCGCGACCGCGAACGACGTGTTCCGGCTGCCGCCCGAGCTGATGCGAAAGGGCCGCTTCGACGAGCTGTTCTTCGTCGACCTGCCGCAGCTCGAGGAGCGCAAGGCGATTTTCGAGATCCACTTGCGCCGCAAGAAACAGGACCCGAAGCGCTTCGATCTCGCCGCGCTCGTCGCGGCGAGCGACGCGATGAGCGGCGCGGAGATCGAGCAGGCGGTCGTCTCCGGCTTGTATCGCGCGCTGCACGAGAAGCGCGCGCTCGACGACGCGATGCTCGCCGAGGAGCTCGCCGGCACCGTGCCACTCTCGCGCACGCGCGCCGAAGATCTGACGCGCCTGCGCGAGCTCGCGCACGGGAGGTTCGTGCCGGTCGCCTAACGAGTGGGGCGCCGGGTGAGCCACGCCCGCAGCGGCGGCCACAGCTTCAGCTCGGCGAGCTCCTGCTCGCGCGTCCAGCGCAGCTCGGCGATCTCGACGCCGTCGCAGCGCACGTTCGGCTCGCTCGCGCAGGCGAGCTCGAACAGCCAGACATGATCGCGGATGTGGCTGTGCTCGAGCTCGAGCTCGCCGAGCGGCACGAGCGCATCGGGCGCGACGGCGAGGCCGGTCTCCTCACGCAGCTCACGCGCGGCGGCAGCGCGCGGATTCTCGCCACGCGCGACACGGCCCCCCGGCAATCCCCACCCGCTCTGATAAGTCGAATGCACGAGCAGCAGGCGGCCCTCGTGCCGCACGAACACGCCGGCGCCGCTCACGCGCGGATGGAACGCGCGGTTGTAGAGCGCGAGCGTGCGAGCGCCGCTGCGCACGATCCAGCGCGCGAGCGGCCGCGGCAGCCAGTGCAGCGGGCTCAGGGTCCGCACTCGACGCGCACGCGGATCGCTCGCGAGCGGTGCTGGATCGACGCGGGCGTGCAGTGCTCGCCGTTGCGCACGACCTGCGCCGTGCTCGCGACTTCCGCCTCGGCGCCGCTCGCCGCCCACGCCGTCGCGCGCACCTCGCGGCGGATCGGCCAGCCGCTGCGCGGGTCGACGATGTGGCTGAAACGCTCGCCTTCGATCTCGACGAATTGCCCGAAGCTCGACGAGATCGAGACATCGCTGCCGGGCGCGAGATCGAGGACGCCGCTCTCGGTGGCGACGCGCCAAGCCGCCGCATCGAGCGGCACGCCCATCGCATGCAGGCTGCTGCCGCCGAAGTTCAAGAGCGCGCGCGAAATCCCCGCTTCGCGCAGCAGCTCGGCGAGCTCGTCGAGCGTCCAGCCTTTCGCGATTCCGCCGAGGCTCGCGGCCATTCCTTCCGCGAGCGCGACCGTGCCGGCGTCTGCATCGATTTCGACGCGCGCCGCGCCGACGCGCGCGCGCGCCGCGCTGACGGCGGGGTCGCTCGGCATGGCGCGCCGCTCACCCGCCTCCCGCCACAGCCGCAGCAGCGGCTCGACGGTCACGTCGAACACGCCGTCGGTCTCGCGCGCGAAGCGCTGCGAATCGAGCAGGATCCGCAGGAGCTCCGTCGAAACCGGCTGCGGACCGCGCCCCGCGTTCGCATTCAGCCGCGCGAGCTCTCCGTCCTCCCGCCAGGTCGTGAAGATCGCCTCGAGGCGCTCGGTCTCCGCGAAGCAGCGCTGAAGCACGTCGCGTGCGCGCGCTTCCCCGCGCGCGACGACCGTGATCTCGAGGACCGTGCCCATGGCGGGCCGGCCCTCCGTGATCTGTACGCGCGCGGAATCGGCGGCGATCCGCCCGTCGGGAACGGCTCCGCACGCGAGCAGCGCGCACGCCGCGCCGGCGGCGAGCACTACTCGAGCTGCGCGTCGCCGCTGTAATTGCGCGAAGAGCCTCGGAACACGGCCCATGACGACAGCCCGATCAGCGCCGCGAGGCTCGCCTGCAGCGCGAGAAAGCCGGCGATCTTCAGCCATGCGAACGCGGGGCTGACGAAGCGCACGAGCCAGCCGCTGCCCTCGTCGAGCGCGGCGGCGAGAAATGGCAGCGCGACCATCGCGACCTTCGTGCGCGCGCGTGCCGGCACGAACAGCACGAGATGCGTGAGCACGAGCAGCAGCATGCCCATCGCGAACAGGTGGAAGTGCGAGATTTCGAGCATGCCCTGATAGCTGCGCGGCGGGCGGAACTGCGCTTCGTCGCCGAGGTAGTACGCGACCACCGAGGCCGGCGCGAGGCTCATCTTGTCGAAGTAGAGCAGCGCGTTCGTCAGCCAGAGCGCGGCCACGTAGAGCGCATAGCAAGCGATGATCGTCTGCAGCAGCCGATTGCGGCTCCACTCGCCGGTGATCACGAAGCGCAATCAGCGGCTCTCGGCGTGCAGGGCGCCCTCCGCCGAGCCGCCGGGCGCGACCAGCACCGCATACAGTGCGAGCGCGCGGCGCACGCAGTCCGTGACGGCGCGCGTCGAGAGCGTCGCGCCCGCGATGCCGTGCACCGTGCCGCCGACGCGTAGATCAGGCGTCAGCGTGCGATCGTCGAACTGCTTCAGCCAGCGCGTGGGCGGCTGATAGTCCGTCGGCTCGTAGAACGCGAGCATGCGCGTCTGCGCGACGCGGCCCTCGGGCGTGATCACCACGAGCAGCGCCTCGGGCAGCGTTCGCACGTTGTGCACATCGATGAACGCGTAGCCGACCACGCGCCCGTCGCGCCAGGCCGTGTGCAGCGTCGCGACGCGGCTCTCGAGCTTTGCGTGCGCGCGCGCTTCGACCTCGCGCGCCTGTCCGTCGTCGAGCAGCACGCTGCGCTTCTCGATGCGCGCGCCGGGGAATGCCGCCGCGAGCGCCTCGGCTTGGCTCGCGAATACCTCGCCGCGCGCGCTGCTCGCGAGGAGCAGCGCGGCGGCGAGCCAGATCGCGTTAGTACGCAAACCCGATGCCGAGGGCGACTTCGTCCGGTCGCTCGCCCGCTTCTGCGTTCTGGTTTCGGTACTCGGCCTTCAGCACGACGTTCGGATGCGGGTAGAAGCTGAGGCCGGTCGAGAGCACGGAGTAGGCGAGGTTCTCGTTCTCGATGAAGCCGCTCGCGACGTCGTGCTGCGTGTCGATGTGCTCGAAGCGCACGAACGGCTCGAGCGCGCGCTCGCTGTCTTCACCGAAGAACGCCGGCCACACGTCGTAGGCCACCTCGACGTATCCGCCGAGCTGCGACTTCGCGATCGACGCGTTCGCGGCCGTGCCGAGCGCGGCCGAGAGCGAGCCGGCGTTCGAGACGTCCGAGTACGCGAACAGCGCCCGGCTGTGGAACGGCCCGCGCCGGTACTGCGCGTGACCTTCCGCGATCCACAGGCGGGTGTCGGGCAGGCCTTGGTTCTGGTCGGCCTTGCCGGCGTAGAACGAGCCGCCGAGCTCGAGGCCCGGCAGCAGATCCGGTGTGAAGTCCAGGCGGCCGACGAACGCAAGGTTCTCCGCGAGCGATTCGCTGCCGCTCTGCCGGCCGCCGCGAATGCCCGACGCGCTGAAGCCCGACGCGTCGAAGCCGGTCATCACGTAGGCGCGGTACTCGAGCTGCTCGCCGATCCGGCCGAACGCGCCGGCGCCGACCTCCCGCCACGTGGCGGGCAGGATCACGCGCTCGGTGAGCGGGCGAAACACGCCATAGAAGTAGGGGGGCTCGTGTACCTCGTTGAGGAAGCCCATCGGCGTGAGCAGCAGGCCGGCGCGGAAGTTCAGCTCGGGCTTCCACGTGAAGTCGAGCGCCGCGAACTCGACCGCGACCTCACCCGACTCCTCGCCTCCCTCGACGAAGCCGTGCTCGAACTCGATCTCGGAGTTGAACGCGATGTTCTCGTTGAACTTGTATCCGATGTAGGTCACGAGCCGGAGCGCGTCGGTCGTCGCAGGCGAATCGCTGTCTGCGATCGGGTTCACGTAGTTGAGCTCGCCGTAGCCGCCGATCGAGAGGCCGCGCGCGATCCCGAAGATCTTGGACGCGGCCGGGCCGTAGCCCCGCGCTCCCTTCTCAGGCAGTGCCTCCTCCGGCACCGCGGCCTCGGTGCGGAGCCTCCCGAGCTCCTCGGTGAGCGCCTGCACTTGGCGCTCGAGCGCGGCGATGCGGTCCGCCTCGGAAGTTTGGGCAGCGGCGGTCAGCGGGAACAACAGCGCAGCGGCTGCAAGCGATGTCAGAAAGCAGGATCGGCTCACGTCGGTCACCTCGGTTTGAACTGAAAATGAAAACGAATTTCAGTTCGTACCGAGAACGGGCGCGTTGGTCAACGGCCCACGCGGCGCAGGCCTCACGTCTCCGGCGTGAAGCGAACCGGAATGCGCTTGATGCCGGCGATGAAGTTGCTCCGCTGGAACTGCACCGGACCCGCCGGCCCGATGTCGGGCAGCCGGGTCGCGATCTCGCGCAGGATCGTGTGCAGCTGCATGCGCGCGAGATTCGCGCCGAGGCAGAAGTGCTCCCCGATCCCGAACGCGATGTGGTCGTTCTTCGCGCGCGTGATGTCGAAGCGCATCGCGTCCTCGCCGAAGACTTCCTCGTCGCGATTCGCCGACGGGTACGAGAGATAGACCTTCTCGCCCTTCGCGATGCGCACGCCGCGGATCTCCGTGTCCTCCATCGCGGTGCGGCGGAAGTTCATCACCGGCGGGGCGAAGCGCAGCGCCTCTTCGATCGCGCCGGGCAGATGACGGTCGACGTCACTCCTCAGCAGCTCCCACTGCTGCGGGTGCTCGAACATCAGGCGCATGAACTGCGACGTCGCGTTGCGCGTGGTCTCGTTGCCGGCGACGCAGAGCAAAACGAAGAAGTTGTTGAGCTCGAGGTCGGTCAGCGATTCCCCGTCGACCGCGCTGTTCGCGAGCAGGCTGATCAGCGTGTCGTCGGGCTTCGCGCGCTTCTGTGCGACGAGCTGATTGCAGTACATCCACATCTGCATCGCGATCGCCTGCGGATCGCCCGCTTGCATGTCGGGGTCGTCGGCGCCCACCAGGTGATTCGACCACTCGAAGATCTGCTTGCGCATCTCGAGCGGCACGCCCACCAGCTCGCAGATCAGCGTGAGCGGCAGCTCGCACGCGAGATCCTCGACGAGATCGCACTCTCCCTTCTTCGCGACGCGGTCGACGACGTCGCGCGCGTGGCGCCGAATCGTCGGCTCGAGCTTGTCGACCATGCGCGGCGTGAAGCCGCGTTGCACCAGGCGCCGGTACTTCACGTGCTGCGGCGGATCCATCACGAGCATCGTGAGGCGCTGCCCCGCGAGCCCCGCTTCGTCCATGTCCCACAAGTAGGGGCCGCCCTCCGAGGACGAGAACAGCTTCGGATGGCGCGAGACGTGAATCACGTCGGCGTACTTCGAGAGCACCCAATAACCGTGCGCGATCGGCGTGACGGTCTTGCGCACGGGCGCCGGCGGATTCCAGAACACCGGCGCCTCGCGGCGCAGCACCTGCAGGTAGTCGTGCGGTGGCCCACGCCGCTCGAGAAACAGGTCTGGATCGGAGAGATCGAGATCACCCGGGTGAAGCGGCATCGGTTTCTCCTAGGATGGGCGGATCGTTCCTAGCCATCGGCCGAAGTCGGCTTCGGCCGGAGGCGGGGGGACATAAAGTCCAGAGTATCAGACAATATGTCCGATCCGAAGCCCTCTCGCACGCCACGTCAAAAATCTGCGAAGGCGCGGGCCGACGTGCTGCGCGATTTCCGCATGGACCAGATCCTCGACGCCGCGACCGCCGTGTTCGGCAAGGTCGGTTACGCCGCGGCCTCGATCGAGCGGATCGCCGAGGAAGCGGGCGTCGCGCGCAGCACGGTCTACGTCTACTTCCCGAACAAAGACCTGCTGCTGAACCAGTGCTTGGCGCGGCATCGCGTCGCGCTCGGCGCGCGCGTGCTCACGTCGATCGAGGGCGCGACCAGCTTCGAGGAGCGCCTCGCGGCTTTCTTCACCGCGGTGCTCTCGTACGTCGGGGAGGTGAGCGAGTTCTTCCGCGCGCTGATGGGCGTGCGCGGCATCGACCCGTTCTTCGGCGCCGGCAGCAGCGAGGTGGCGACTCCCGAGCTCGAGACGCTGCGCGAGGAGCTCGGCGCGCTGGTGGATCGCCTGTTCTCGGACGCGATCGCGGCGGGCGAGATCTCGCGCGGATCCGAGGACCTCGCGCGTGAAACGCTGCCGCTGCTGCTCTACGGCGCGCTGATGCGCCGCACGGTCGCGCCGGGCCCGGCCGACCCTTCGCGCGAAGCCGCGCAGCTGGTGCGCGTGCTGCTGCATGGCATCGCGCCGCGCTGAGGCGCGAGCTTCTGCCCCCCGCGCTGCGCTAACCCGCAAGAGGGCGATGGAGCGGAAACGCTGCGGCGTGCAGCGCCGCCGGCCTGCCCGCGCATCCGCCTCGCGAGGAATCAGAAATGCTCTTCGACCAGTTCCGCGTGATCGACATCGACACCCACATCACCGAGCCCGCGGATGTCTGGACCGCGCGCGTCTCCAGGAAGTGGGGCGATCGCGTCCCGCACATCGAGAACGTCGGCGGCGTCGATCTCTGGTTCATCGGAACCGAGACCTGCGGGATGCCCGGCGCGTACTCCGCCGCCGGCCACACCGGCACGTTCCCCGACCTGCGCAAGGGCTACCACGAGATCCCGCGCGCGATGTTCGACGCGAAGGCGCGGCTCGTCCTAATGGATGAAGAGAAGATCTGGGGCAACGTGCTCTATCCGAACGTCGGCGGCTTCGGAGCCGGGGGCTTCCTGCGCCTCGGCGAGCCCGAGCTGATGCTCGAGTGCGTGCGCGCTTACAACGACTTCCTGCTCGAGTGGTCGAGCGCGGATCTGCGCCGACTCGTGCCGGTGATGGCGACGCCTTTCTGGGACGTCGCGGCGAGCGTGCGCGAGATCGAGCGCTGCGCCGCGAAGGGCTACAAGGCGCTCCTCTTCTGCAACCAGCCGCAGGACCACGGCGCACCGATCCTGCGAGACAAGCACTGGGATCCAATCTGGGCCGCCGCGCAAGACGCCGGCATGTCGATCAGCTTCCACATCGGCGGCGGCAGCCTCGCCGACGAATTCAAGGACCCGGCGAACATCGGCGTGAAAGCGAACTTCGCGCGCGTCTCCAGCATGGCCACGCTCGAGAATGCGCGCTGCATCGGCGACCTGATTCTGTCCGGCATCCCGCATCGCTTTCCCAGACTGCCGCTCGTCTCCGTCGAGAGCGGCGTCGGCTGGATTCCCTACCTGATGGAATCGCTCGACTGGCAGTGGAAGAACAACGGCGTACACGAGGAGCATCCGGAGTACGACCTACTGCCCAGCGAGTACTTCCGCCGCCAGATCTACGCGAGCTTCTGGTTCGAGGAAGCGGGGGTTGCCAAGGCGATCGAGCTGTTCCCTGACAACATCCTGTTCGAGACCGACTACCCGCATCCGACTTGTCAGGCTCCGGGACCCGCGAGCGCCGGCACCCATCCGCGCCTGTACGCGGAGAAGGCGCTCGCGGGAATCCCCGTGCCTGCGCTCGCGAAGGTGTTGCAGACGACCGCACAGCGGATCTACGGGCTGTCGGTGAGCTGACGCGGCCTCGGTCGCTCGGTTGACGCGAGTGCGCGTGCATGAGACGTTCGCGCGGCCAACCTCTCCGTGCGGACCAGCCAGTGCACGACGCTTCGCGGGCGCTCGAACTCTCGGCGGATCGCCAGTCGGCGCTTCCGCGGCGGATGCGCGTCGGCTTCGTCTACCTCGGCGAGCCGCACCACTTGTTCCACACCGCGCCGGTCGCGTGCGCGCTGCGCGCGGAGCGGCCCGATCTCGAGATCGTGCTGCTCGTGCTCGACCCCGGCCACGTCGCGCTGCTGCGCGACGTCGAGAAGGCGTACGGAATCGACGAGCCGCTTCCGATCGAAATCCTGCGCGAGCCGCGCTGGGCGCGCTGGCTGCGCCTTGCCACGCGCCGCCGGCGGCCGCTCAAGGTCGCAGCGCTGCGTGCGCAGCGCGGCCGCTTCGAGAGCTTCGCGGCGATCATCGCCGCCGAGCGCACCTCGGCGCGCATCAAGGCGCTCTCGCGCGCGGCGACGCGCCTGATCCACATCCCGCACGGCGCCGGCGACCGCGCCGCCGGCTTCGACCGCCGCATCGCCGACTTCGACTTCGTGATCACTGCCGGCGTGAAGGACGCGCGCCGCATGCTCGCGGAGCGGCTGATCCGGCCCGGCAGCTACGCGATCTCCGGCTACGTGAAGCGCGACCTGATTCGCCGCATGAGCCGGGGGCCGCTGCCGCTCTTCCGAAACGCGCGCCCGGTCGTGCTCTACAACGCGCATTTCGACGCGCGCGTCTCGTCGTGGAAGGGATGCGCGCGCGAAGTGATTCGCCAGTTCGCAACGCAGGATCGCTTCAATCTCGTCGTGGCCCCGCACGTGAAGCTGTTCGCGGATGCGTCGCGCCGCGAGCGCAGCGCGTGGGAAAAGCGCGCGGTCCCGGACAAGATCCTGATCGATCTCGGCTCCGAGCGAAGCATCGACATGACGTACACGAGCGCGGCCGACATCTACGTCGGAGACGCGAGCAGCCAGGCCTACGAGTTCGCGATGCGCCCGCGCCCGTGCGTGTTCCTGAACGACCTCGGCGCTGCGTGGCGCGGCAGCCCTAATTATCGGCACTGGCGGATGGGCGAGGTCGTCGACGGCGTTCACGAGCTGATGCCGGCGCTGCAGCGCGCCGGCGAGACGTTCCCGCGCTACCGCGGGACGCAGGAGGTGTTCGTGCTCGAAGCGCTCGGCGCGTACGACGGCCGCGCGCCGCGGCGCGCGGCAGAGGCGATCGCTCGGTATCTCGGCGTGTGAGAGACCGCGGTCAGAAGCTGCGGCTCAGGTAGGCCGAGAGCACGAGCAGATCGTGAAACGAGTCGGAGCGCGTCGCGCCCGGCGGATCGGACGCGACCAGGTGGTCGCGCGCGACCTCGAGCGCGTACTTCGCGTCGAGGCCGAGGTCCCAGCCCGGGCGCAGGTTGCGCCACTGCGTGCCGAGGCCGCCGTAGAGCCCGTAAGCCGGCGTCGCGAGGTCGTAGCGCGCCGCGCCGAGGAACGCGGAGAGCGCGAAGTGCGACCCGAGCCGCAGCCGGTAGTCGACCGCGCGCGCGCCCAACAACAGGTCGCCTTCCACGACGTCGAGCTCGAGCCGCGCGCCGAGGTCTTGGCGCGGCGTGACCGCGCGGCGCACGCCGACCGCGAAGTGCGGCGAGGCCTCGAAGCCGGTGCTCGCCTTCGGGACCGTCGGGTCGAGATCGATCCACGCGCGGCCGGCGCTCGCGCCGGCGTCGACGAAGATCTGCGCGCCGGCCGGCCGCCGCTGCTTCTCGCTCGCGTGCGGCGTCGCGCTCAGCGCGGTCTCGTCAGTCTCGGGCGGCGCGTGCTGGACGAACGCCTCGACCCGCGCGAACCCGTCACCGCGCGTGTCGCGCCCGCCGTGAATCTCGGCGCCTAGGCGCAGCTGCCGCCACACGCGCGAGTAGCGCAGCGAGACGGCATGCAGCCGCGAGTAATCAGGCGCGTTGTAAGACTCGTTCGCGAGCGTGCGGTAGCGAAGCTCGAGCGATCCGCCGAGCGCGGGCGTGATCCCGAGCCGCAGCGAGTGGCTCTGCGCGCCCACCTCGTCGCCGCGCACGCGCTGGTCGCCGCCCCAATGACCGATCACGCGGCCGCGATTCACGAGGCCGTCGCCGTAGACGCCGTTCGTGTACCAGCCGTTCTGCCACTCCGAGAACTCGTAGGTGAGGTCGAGGCGCTCGCCGAGCCGCGGGAAATCGATCCCGAGGCTGAGCGCGGAGTTTCCGAGCAAGTAGTTACGGCGGCGTGAAGTGTCCTCGCCGGCGTACTCGGCGTAGAGCGCGAACGGCAGCGGCCCGGGAAACACGAAGCGCGTCGTGAGCGAGGCGAGCTGATTCCCGAACTGGTCGCTGAACGGAAGCGCTGGGCTGGCATTGTCGTACGCCTCCGGGTCGACGAACGCGCGCGCGAGCTTGCCGAGCGAATCCTCGCGTGGGCCGCCGCCGTATTGCAGGATGCGATTCACGCCGAGCGACCAGCCCGGCACCGGCGAGAGCGAGAGATGCACGCCCGCGAGCCGCGGATGGCCCGAGACGCGTTCGCCGCGGAACTCGATCTCGTCGGATTCCGACATGCGCGCGAGGAACAACGCGTAACGGATGCCGAGACGCGTCAGCGGGCGATGACTCGACAGCGTGAGCGACGGCATCGCGGGCGCATTGGCCGACAGCAACGTCGCGCTGTCGGTGAACGGCGAGAGCCAGTGCGTGCGCCAGCCGAAGTCGAGCTGGAGCGCGCTCTCGCCGATGCTCAGCAGCGAGCCGCTGGGTGTCGCGTCGCCCTCCTGTGCGACGAAGCCGAGCGAGACGAGCGCGTGGTCGAGCGGGCGCAGCTCGATCCGCGCGGCGCTCCGCCACGCGTCGCTCGCGTCGAGACCGTGACGATTCGGTAGCGGCCAATCCTCGCTGCTCCCCCCCGCAGCCGCGCTCGCGTGCGCGAGCGCCGCGCGCGCCTCGAGCCGCGTGAGCCAGGCGCGCACGCGCGCGCACAGCTCGGCGTCCCAGCGGCACGCGCGCGGCAACGCGTCGAGCACCGTCGCTGTCGCGATCGGCCGCGTCAGCACCGGCTCGCCCGCGAGCACGAGCAGCTGCTCGACCGCGCGCTCCAGCTCCGGATCCAGCCCCAGCGGGAGGTACGGGCTCACACCGCGGGCGAGCGCAGCGCTCGCGAGCAGCGGCAACGCGATCGTGAGCGCGGCCCTTCCCCAGAGCATCGCGGCGCAACCTAACGATCCGAGCGCGTTCACTCCCTAAGTGTTTTTACGTAGATGAATTTGTTGCGGGCGCGCTCGATGTTGCGACGATGCTGACGAGCAGCGCGCGGCTCCCCCGGCCGTGGTTGTTAGGGGCGCTCTGATCGTGAGCAGCAGCGACAGCGCGGGGTCGAGCGGGAGCGTGCGGCGGGCGACGGCGCTGCTGGCGGCGCTCGCCGCCGCGCTCGGGCTCGCGAGCTCGGCACGCGCACAGAGCGGCGAGCTCGCGGCCGACGCGGAGATCTCGGAGGAGCAGCGCGCGCTGTTCGAGAGCCTGCCGCCCGACCGCCAGCGTGAGCTGATCGAGCAGGTCCTGCGCGCGCGAGAGGCGGGCGGGGCCGCGGATCGGAATGCGGCGCAGGCGGCCGCAGCGTCGGCGCCAGCGCCCACGCGCCGCGCGCTCGCGCCGGATCCCGACTCGAAGGGGAGCCCGCCAGATTCGCTCGAGGCCGGCTCCTCCGTGTTGATCGAGCTCACACCGCGCGATCGCGCGGACGCACGCCTCGAAGCGCTGCGCGCGCGCATCCAGCGCGGCAACCCGTATCTGCTCGATCGCCTGGGGCGTCTCGAGCTGCCCGGCTTCGAGCCGCTGCCGATGCTGGGCCTGAACGAAGAGCTCGCTGCCGCGCGCCTCGCGACCGACCCCGAGCTCGCCGCGTTCGCGATTCGCGTGAAGCTGCTGCCGTTGCAGCGCACCGGTGCCGACGCGCTGCGCCCGTTCGGCTACGAGCTTTTCACGGACGCGCCCTCGACTTTCGCGCCCGCACCGGACGCGCCGGTTCCCTCGAACTACGTAGTCGGCGCCGGCGACATCCTGCGCGTCCAGCTGTTCGGCAGCACGAATCGCTCGCTCTCGCTCGAGGTCGGCAGGGACGGGCAGGTCGACTTCCCGCAGCTCGGGCCGATCGCGGTCGACGGCATGCGCTTCGACGAGGCGAAGGAGCAGATCGAAGCGCGCGTCGCGGACCAGATGAGCGGCGTGCGCGCGAACGTCGAGATGGGTGAGACGCGTTCGATTCGCGTGTTCCTGCTCGGCGAGGTGGCGCGCCCCGGCTCCTACACGGTGAGCGGTCTTTCGACTGTCACGAACGCGCTGTTCGTCGGCGGCGGGATCAGCCGCGTCGGCTCGCTGCGCAAGATCGAGCTGAAGCGCTCCGGCAAGCTCGTGAAGACGCTCGACCTCTACGACCTGTTGCTGAATGGAGACACGAGCGACGACGCGACGCTGCTGCCCGGCGACGTCGTGTTCATCCCGCCGATCGGCCCGAGCGTCGGAGCGAGCGGCGAGGTGTTACGGCCCGCGCTCTACGAGATCTCGCCCGATGCGTCGCTCGCGGAACTGCTCGCGCTGTGCGGCGGCCTCGCGCCGGAGGCGGACCCTTCCGCTGCGCATCTCGAGCGTCTGAGCGAGCGCGGCGAGCGGATCGTCGAGAACGTCGACCTCGGCACGGCGTCCGCTCGTGCGCTGCGCCTGCGCAGCGGCGATCGCCTGCACGTGCCGCGCGTGCGCGCGACGCTCGAGGGCGCGGTAGCGGTCGACGGGCACGTGCTGCGGCCCGGGCCGCACGAGTACCGGGCGGGGCTGCGGCTCGGCGACGTGCTCTCGTTCGCGGATCTCGAGCCGAAAGCCGATACCCATTATGTGCTGATCCGGCGCGAGCTCGGGCTCGATCGCCGCGTCGTCGTGCTCTCGGCGGATCTCGCGGCCGCGCTCGAGGAGAGAGGCGGAGCGGCGGATCTACCGCTCGCGCCGCGCGATCGCCTCACCGTGTTCGATCGCGAATCCGGACGCGATCGCGTCGTCTCTGCGCTCGTGCGCGAGCTGCGCTCGCAGGCGACGCACGATCAGCCGTTGCAAGTCGCGAGCATCGCGGGCCGCGTGCGCGCGCCCGGCCAGTACCCGCTCGAGCCCGAGATGCGCGTCAGCGATTTGTTGCGCGCCGGCGGCAGCCTCGAGGACGCGGCGTACGGCGGGAAGGCCGAGCTCACGCGCCACCAAGTCGTGGACGGCGAATTTCGCGAGACCGAGCTCGTCGAGGTCGACCTCGGCGCCGTGCTGCGCGGCGACCCGGCCGCCGATCTCGCGCTCGCGCCGTACGACATGTTGACCGTGAAGGAGCTGCCCGAATGGCGCGAACAAGAGGCGGTGACGATCTCCGGCGAAGTTCGGTTTCCCGGCGACTATCAGGTACGCCGCGGTGAGACGCTCTACTCGGTGCTTCAGCGCGCGGGCGGTCTCACCGATCTCGCGTTTGCCGAGGGCGCGGTCTTCCTGCGCGAGGACCTGCGCGAGCGCGAACAGCAGCAGCTCGACCTGCTCGAGCATCGGCTGCGCCGCGAGCTCGCGGTGATGGCGCTGCAGGGCGGGCCACCCGGTGAGCCGCCGCGCAGCCCGCAGCTGGGCGAGGACCTGCTCTCTCAGCTGAAGAGCGCGCGCGCCGTTGGGCGACTCGTGATCGACCTCCCGGCGATCATCGCCGGCGAAGAGCGCGGCCCTGCCGACATCCTGCTGAAGCCGGGCGACCGCCTGATCGTTCCGAAGGAATCGCAGGAGGTCACCGTGATCGGCGAGGTGCAGAACCCCACCTCGCATCGCCACGCTGCAGGACTCTCTCGCGACGAGTACGTCGAGCTGAGCGGCGGCTTCACCGAAGGCGCGGACAAGCGAAAGCTCTACGTCGTGCGCGCGAGCGGCAGCGTCGTCGCGCAGCGCGGCGGCGGCGCCTGGTTCGAGCTCGGCTCGCGCGAGATCCAGCCCGGCGACACGATCGTCGTCCCGCTCGCCGCGGGCCGCATGCGCCCGATCACGCTCTGGACCGCGGCCACCCAGATCCTCTTCAACCTCGCCATCGCGGCCGCGGCCGTGAATTCGTTCTGAGCCGCGGGATGTCGGCGCCGGACCGCAGCGACGGGACGCATGCCGCGGGGCCAGTGACAGTGCACGGTTACTTCATCCCGTTGCGCGAGCCGAGAGGTGAACGAGCGGACATCGCAGTCGCGATCGACTTCGCGCGCCGAAGTCGCGCGCTACTGATCGGCAGCACTGCGGCATTCACCGTTGCTGCGTTTGTCTACGCGGCGCTCACGCCGCCGCGTTACCGCGCGAGCGCACTCGTCGCCGTGGCGGACGCCTCTGATGCGAGCGGTCTCTCGCTGCCCGGTCAGCTCGGTAGCCTGGCGTCGCTCGCCGGAGTCAGATTGCCCGATGCGAGCGAGCGTGCGGAGCACGTCGCCTTTCTGCGCTCCCGGGCTCTAGCGGAGGAATTCATCCGCACGCAGAGCATTGTGGGCGTGTTGGGCACTGAGCCAGGCGAGCTCGCCTCGCCGGATGGGCTCCAGGCTCGGTCGGAGCTGACCAGGGCCCGCGCGATCAAGCGCTTCAACGAGAGCGTGTGCTCGGTTCGCGAAGACGGCGCCACGGGGTTGATTACGGTGACAATACGCTGGCGCGACCCGGTGCTCGCCGCGCAGTGGGCAAACGCACTGGTCGCACTCGCGAACGAGCGCTCGCGCCAACGCGCGATTGCCGAGGCGGTGCGCACGATCGACTTCCTCGCACGCGAGCTCGAGAAGACCGACAACATCGAGCTGCAGCGCGCGATCCACAGGCTCACGCAATCGCAGCTCCAGATCGCCGCGCTCGCGAGTGTCCGTACCGAGTACACGCTGCGCGTCATCGATCCCGCGCGCGCGCCCGAGCGCGACGACTTCGTGTGGCCTCGCTACTCCGTGCTCCTACCGCTCGGTCTCGTGACCGGCGCGTTCGTGGGCGCCGTAGTCGCGCTGCTCTTGCAGTGGATTCGGCGCGAGCGATGAGCGAGACGTGCAGTCACGATGGCGGTCTCCTCTCGTGGCGGACCCGATGAGGCGGGCACTCGGCTTTGCGTTCGTCGCCGAGGCGCTCACCACGTTGTGTCAGGTGGTCGGCTTCAAGCTGGCATTCGCGCTCTGGGGAGCCGCCGGATTCGGGGAGTGGATGCTCGCGCGGCGCTTGCTCTCGTTCGTGATGCCGCTCGCGACTCTGGGCCTCGAGATCGCGGTCCCGCGCTACGTGGCTCTCGCACGGGCGGGCGAGTCCAGCTTCAGCGCTGCAGCCATCACATCGGCGGCGATTCGCCTCGGGCTCGCCAGCGCTGCGGCGCTGTACCTACTGATGGGGATCTCCCGTGAAGTAGTCGCCCTAGCCGCGTTCGGGGACGCCGCGCGTGCGTCCCTGGTGTTGCCGACTGCGGGACTCGTCGTCGCGTATGCGCTTCACGTACTGGTCTACGCCTACCTGCGCGGCTCCTCGCGTGCTGCGGGCGCCGGAGTGATCCACGTCGGGGCGCACGGTCTGATCCCGCTGATCGTCTTCGCACTACGCCCCGAGTCACCCGCACGCGCACTGGCCCTCGTCGCATGGGCGACGATTGCCTGCGCGATCTCCGTCGCGACATATGTCCTTCGCCGCGATGCACTCGACTTGAGAACGGCTCCGCCGGCCGCGACACGCGCGCTCGTTCGTTACGGCCGCTCGCGAATGGCCGCAGCAGTGGGCCTCCTTCTGCTCGCGACGCTTCCAGCCGCGTACAGCGCGCATGCCGCTGGCGTCGAGCGAGCAGGCGTGGTTGCACTGGGCCTCTCATTGATCGGCATCGCTGGAACGGCCGCGACGCCGATCGGTGTCGCGCTCCTGCCCGCGGCAGCGGTTCACTTCGCGCGCCGGGGAAGTTCGCTTCTCCCGCCGCTTTCGAAGGTCCGAGCGTTGGCCGCCGGTATGTCGGCGCTCGGCGCGATCTTCGCGTATGTCGTCGCGCCGTTCGTCGCGAGCGCGCTCTTCGCGACGACAGACGATCAAGCGGCTCTTACGCTGCGACTCTGTGGGATCGCCGCGGGTCCCTACTTCTTCTTTTGCTGCATGCGAACGCTGGTCGATGCGCAGACCGCTCGGGCAGTGAATGCCCGCGTCGTCGGATTCGCGCTCTTGGTTTTCTTCGCCGTCGCGGCAGCGTCTCGGCTGTTGCTCGGAATGGATCCGGTGCTCGTAGCGGTCGGAAGCTATGTGGCTGCCTGCTTCGCACTCGCGGCGGGCATTTGGCGCGCGCTCGAGCCCTCACGCGCGGAACCGGAAGCGATGCGCGGAGGAAATGACCTCTCCCGAGAGGCGCCGATCGCATGATGCTCGATGCGTTGCGCCTCGCGTTCATCACGACGCTTCTGCTCGGCGGTGCCTCGCTCGAGCGCCTAGACGACGCCTTCGGAGAGCTGGGCGTCTTCGGTGAAGTGCGCTTCGCCGGGATGTTGCTCGTGGCGACTGCACTCACGCTGTTCATGGCCGCGCCGCGTCGGCCTCCGCTCTCGGGCCCCCTATTCGCCTGGTTACTTCTCCTGGCAGCGCTGCATGCCGAGGTCGCGGCGTCGTGGCTGTGGTCGGATCGCACGCCCTATGCAAAGGCGCAGCTGCTCGAGGTCGGATTCTCCGCCGCGGCGCTCGCGTTGGCAGTGCCGCTCGTTCGCGACGCTCCGGAACGATGTCTGCGCCTGTTTCTGGTCGTCCTCTATGGCTCGGCGGTTGCGTTCGTTCTCGTGTCTCTCGTGCTCTCGGGCGCACCGGCAGGGGAGCTGGCAGGAGCTGGCGCAGGTGGCATCGGCGGCGCGCGGCTTTTGTGCATGGGCGTCCTCGCCGCGGCATGGCTGATGCGAGAGGGAGGTCGTCACGCATGGCTTCTCCTCGTGCCGGTGCCGCTGATGCTTGCGGGCGCGGTCGTGAGTGGTTCTCGCGCAGCGGTGCTCGCGCTGTTGATCGCTCTCGGCGTGAGCTGGCTGCATTGGCGCTCTGATCGCGACGGTTCTACGACAGCGGGGTCACATTCGCGTCGGGGGATGAGTGCTTTGCTCGCGGTCGGGTTGCTGGCAGCAGTCACCGTGCCATTTACCCGCGCGATCGGGCAGATTTGGCTCGAGCAACTACTCGCATCGTCGAGCGCCGCGGGCGGGATCTACCTCGCCGATCGTGACGTCATTTTCGCGGATGCTTGGCAGCAGTTCTCGATTCACCCGCTCGGCGGGATCGGGATCGGCAGCTACATCGGTCCCTTCGGCGAACAGTATCCGCATAACCTGTTGCTCAGCTTTGCAATCGATGCGGGAGCCTTCGCGCTCGCGGGCGCGTTCCTCGGAATCACAGCGGGCTTCGCAGTGCTGGTCGGCCAGCGCAGTACCGCGGCCGGCGCCGCCCTCGCCGGCGCGAGTTTTTTTGCCGTCGTGAGCTTCTTTGCAGGGAGCTACTACGACGCGCGCTTCCTTTGGGTCTTCTTGCTGTTCGGGTTCGGACTGCGGGCGCCTCTAGGCGGCCGGATTGGGGTCTTGCATCTCGCGCGCGCACCGGACGCGGAAGAGGTGCCAGCGTGAGAATCTGGCTGATCACGGTCGGCGAGCCGCTGCCGCTCGGTGGTTCCGACGTTCGACTCTGGCGAACCGGCCTGCTCGCGCAGGAGTTGGCGGCGCGGGGGCACGACGTTTTGTGGTGGACGTCGCGTGTCGACCACTTCCGCAAGTGCTTCCACGCGAGTGAGGCTCGAGTGACTGCGCAGCGGGGGATCGAGCTCCAGCTTCTCGACGGCTGCCTCTACCGGCGCAACGTCTCGCTCGCGCGGCTCCGGAATCACGCGCAGATCGGGCGGGATTTCCGGCGGCTGAGCGCGCGTGAACCCGAGCCCGACGTGATCCTGTGCTCATTGCCGACGCTCGAACTCTGCGATGAGGCCGTCTCTTATGGGCGCGCGCGCGGAATCCCGGTGCTGCTCGATGTGCGCGACCTCTGGCCGGACGAGATGCTCGCGCGAGTGCCCGAGCCGCTGCGCCCGCTCGGGCGGCTGGCGCTCGCGCCGCTCTACCGCAAAGCGCGCCGTGCGCTGCGCGGGGCGACCGGCGTCGTTGCGATCTCGCGCGCGTACCTGTGCTGGGCCGAGCAGCTGCGCGGCAGCGCGGCAGGGCCTGATGACTTGGTGGCGCCGATCGGATACCCGACGCCGGCGGCTGCGCTCGACTCAGCGCCCGGCGTCGCGGAGCGCATGCGCGCAAAGGGCGTGGACCCCGCGCGCAAGATCGTCTGGTTCTGCGGGACGTTCGTCGGAAGCATCGATTTGGGCACGGCGATCGAGGCGGCGCGCCTCGTGCAGCGCGAGCGCGATCTGCAATTCGTCCTCAGCGGCGACGGCGAACGGCGCTCCGAATGGGAAGCGCAGGCCCGCGGGCTCGCGAACGTCGTCTTCACCGGCTGGTGCGACAAGGCCGATCTCGCCTGGCTCTCGCGCCACGCGTGGATCGGGCTCGCGGCCTACAAGCCGCGTGCGCTGATGAGCCTGCCCAACAAGCTGTTCGAGTACATGAGCGCGGGCCTGCCGATCGTCTCCAGCCTCGGCGCGGAGGCGGCGGAGCTGATCGTGCGGAGCGAGCTCGGCCGTTCGTTCGAGGCGGGCAATGCGGACGATCTCGCGAGCGTGCTGCGCGATCTGGTCGCGAGCCCCGAGGCCACCGCGCGCTACGCGGCGAACGCGCGCGCCGCATTCGCGAACGAGTTCGCGGCGGAGCGCCTCTACGCGCGGCTGGCGGAGCATCTCGAGGCGCGCGCGCGTGGCGACGTCGATTCCTCGCACGGCCCCGATTCGCCCCGCAGCGCCGTCCATCGCGCCGGCTCAGTAATAATACGCAGTCGAAAAGCTCTCGAGTTCGATACACGTCCGCGCGATTCCATAATACGTCAGCCGTTTGCAGCGGGGGGTTGCGGGATGGCCAGTGGGGCGCTGTCGGCGCCGGTCGCGAGAAGTGCGCCGCGCTCGGTGGGCGAGCATTTCGTCGAGGTCAGCGAGCTCGCGGGCGATCCGATCAGCCGCGAGCAGCTGGAGCGCATGCAGCATCGCTACGCGTGGGCGGCGCCCTACTGCGCCGGGCGCGACGTGGTCGAGGTCGCGTGCGGATCGGGCCCCGGGCTCGGCTTGCTCTCAGCCGCAGCGCGCTCGCTCGAGGCCGGCGACGTTTCGGAGCCGATCCTCGCGCTCGCGCGCTGGCATTACGGCGAGCGCGTGCCGCTCCAGCGCATCGACGCGCACGCGCTTCCGCTCGAGGCGGCGTCGAAAGACGTGATCGTGCTGTTCGAGGCGATCTACTACCTCGCCGACCCGAGTCGGTTCGTCGCCGAGTGCGGGCGCGTACTGCGCTCCGGCGGCCACGCGCTCGTCGCTACCGCCAACAAGGATCTCTCCGACTTCAACCCGAGCCCGCACAGCCATACCTACTACGGTGCCGTCGAGCTGTGCGAGCTGTTCGCGAGCGCCGGCTTCCGCGTCGAGCTGTTCGGTCACCTCTCGGTCGGCGCCGTCGGCTGGAGACAGCGCGCGCTCCGGCCCATGAAGCGCTCGCTCGTCTCGCTCGGCCTGATGCCGAAGACGATGCGCGGCAAGCGGCTCTTGAAGCGGCTCGTGTTCGGCGCGCCGCTCCCGATGCCGGCGGAGCTCGCCATGCCGGAAGTCGCTCCCGCGCCGCCCAGCCGCCTGTCGGGCGCGCGGTCCGACCGCGAGCACAAGGTGCTCTACCTCGCGGCGCGGAAGCCGTAACAAGCCGAGCGCGAAACGGAGGAGATCGATGCAGCCGAGCCCGCGCGCCATCCCGTTCTTCAACTATCCCGAGCTGTTCGCGCGCCAGCAGCCGGAGATCCTCGCGACGCTGCACGACGTGCTCAGCCGCGGCGCGTTCATCCTGCAGCGCGATCTCGCCGAGTTCGAGGCGAACCTGCGCGCCTACTTGCCCGTGAAGCACGCGATCGGCGTCGCCGACGGCACGAACGCGCTGCAGCTCGCGCTGCTCGCGATCGGCTGTGGTCCCGGCGACGAGGTGATCGTTCCCGCGCACACGTACATCGCGAGCGCCGCCGCGGTGCACTTCGTCGGCGCGTGCCCGGTGCTGTGCGAATGCGGGCCCGATCACCTGATCGACATCGACTCGGCGCGCGCCCTCGTCACGAAGCGCACGAAGGCCGTGATGCCCGTGCAGCTCAACGGGCGCACTGCGGATATGGATGGCGTGGTGGCGTTCGCCGCCGAGCACGGACTCGCGGTGATCGAAGACGCAGCGCAGGCGCTCGGATCGCGTTTCCGCGGCCGCGCGGCGGGCACGTTCGGGGCCGCAGGCACGTTCAGCTTCTACCCGGCGAAGGTGCTCGGCTGCTTCGGTGACGGCGGCGCCGTTGTCACGAACGACGATGCGGTCGCCGAGCGCGTCGCGCTGCTCCGCGATCACGGCCGCAACGCGGCGGGCGAAGTGGTCGCGTGGGGGACGAACTCGCGGCTCGACAACCTGCAGGCGGCCGTGTTGAACCTGAAGCTGAAGAGCTTCGACGCGGATCTCGGCCGCCGCCGCGAGATCGCTCGAATCTACGACGTGGGCCTGCGCGATCTTCCGCAGCTGAAGCTCCCGCCCGCGCCGGCGAGCGATCGGCGCCATCACGACGTGTTCCAGAACTACGAGATCGAGGCGGAGCAGCGCGATGCGTTGAGGTCGCACCTCGAGCGGCTCGGCGTCCGCACGATCGTGCAGTTCGGCGGGAAGGCGGTGCATCAATTTTCCGGCCTCGGCTTCGACGGCGTGCGCCTGCCGCGCACCGAGGAGCTCTACACGCGCCTCTTGTTATTGCCGATGAACACGACGCTCTCGGACGACGACGCGCGCTACGTCGTGGACGCGGTGCGCTCGTTCTATCGCGGCGAGTGGCGATGACGGCGCTGCGCGGCTCCGAGCTCGGAAGCCTCGCCGATCCCGCGGAGCTCTCCGGCGCGCTCGACTTGCGCCGCGAGCCTCCGCTGCGGCTGCTGCGCTTCCTGCGCGACATGCTGCGGATCCGCATCGTCGAGGAGGTCGTCGCCGAGTGGGTCGAGCGTGGGCTCGCGCGCGCGCCGTGTCACCTCGGCATCGGGCAGGAAGCGATCGCGGTCGGCGTCTCGGCCCAGCTAGAGCCGCGCGACCGCGTGTTCGGCGGGCATCGCTCGCACGCGCATTTCCTCGCGCTCGGCGGCGACGTCTACGGCCTGCTCGCGGAGGTCCTCGGCCGACACGACGGCGTGTCGCGCGGCATGGGCGGCTCGATGCACCTGGTCGACCGCGCCGTCGGCTTCCACGGCAGCGTGCCGCTGGTCGGCGCGACGATCCCGATCGCGGTCGGCGCGGGCCTCGCGGCGAAGATGGACGGCGAGGGTGCCGTCGCAGTCAGTTACTTCGGCGACGGCGCGAGCGAAGAGGGCGTGCTGCACGAGTCACTCAACCTCGCGGCGACGTTCGACGTTCCCGTCGTTTTCGTGTGCGAGAACAATCTCTACTCGAGCCACCTCGACATCGCGCAGCGCCAGCCATCGGATCGGGTCGCGCGTTTCGGGGAGGCGCACCGCATTCCGAGCGTGAGCGTCGACGGCAACGACGTGCTGGCAGTCGCGCGCGCCGCGCAGCCGCTGATCGCGCGCGCGCGCGCGGGCGAGGGAGCGGCGCTCATCGAGGCGGTGACGTATCGCCATCGCGGACACGTCGGCCCGAACGAAGACGTCGACGTCGGGCTGCGGCGCAGCCTCGAGGAGCTCGCGGCGTGGAAGCGCCGCGACCCGATCCGGCGCCTCGTGGACGCGATGCTCGCGGCGAGCCTGATCACTCCGGCTGCATTCAAGGCGCACGAGCGCGCGCAGCGGATCGAGATCGCCGCGCTCGCGCAGCGCGCCGAAGCGGCGCCGTTTCCGCCGCAGTCCGCGCTGCTCGACTACGTCTTCGCAGGAGCCGCACGATGAGCGAACCGCGCAGCACGAGCTACGGCGAAGCGATCCGCCTCGGCTTCGAGTACCTGATGAGCACGAATCCCAAAGTGTTCGCGATCGGTCAGGGTCTGTGGAGCCCCTGGTACGTCGGCAGCTCGATGACCGACCTCGACCGCAAATTCGGGCGCGAGCGCGTGATCGACACGCCGGTCTCGGAGCTGGCGTGCACCGCCGCCGCGATTGGCGCCTCGCTCTGCGGCTACCGCCCGATCGTCGTGCACCCGCGCATGGACTTCATGCTGCTCGCTGTCGATCCGATCGTGAACCAGGCTGCGAAGTGGTCGCACATGTTAGGTGGGCGGGTCGCGCCGGCGCTGACCGTGCGCGCGATCGTGAATCGCGGCGGCGAGCAGGGCGCGCAGCACTCGCAATCGCTGCACGCGTGGTTCGCACATGTGCCGGGGCTGCGCGTCGTGATGCCGTCGACCGCGCGCGACGCGCGCGATCTCTTGATCGCCTCTGTGCTGTGCGACGACCCCGTGCTCTACATCGACGACCGCTGGCTCTACGAGCGCAGCGAGCCGCTGCAAGATGTGCGTGAGCGCGACCTGCGCAGCGAGGGCTGCGTCCGGCGCCGCGTGGGCGGAGACATCACGCTGGTCGGAGCCAGCTACTCGGCCTACTTGTGTGAGCAGGCCGCCGAGCAGCTCGCGCCGCTCGGTGTCGATTGCGACGTGATCGACGCGCGCGTGATCAACCCGCTCGACGAGGCGACGATCCTCGAATCGTGCAGCCGCACGCGCGCGCTCTGCGTGGTCGACGGCGGCTGGCGCGCGGCGGGCTTCGCGAGCGAAGTGCTCGCGGTGGTCGCCGAGCAGCTAGGGCCGAGCGCGCTGCGCGCGGCGCCGCTGCGCATCACGCTGCCGAGCGCGCCTGCGCCGACCAGCCGCGCGCTCGAGCAGAGCTACTACCCGACGGCCGAGACGGTCGTGCGCGCGGTCGCGAAGCAGCTGGGCGTCGGAGTCGCGGCGTGAAGCGAGCGCTCGACGTCACGCTCTCGCTGCTCGGCCTCGCGCTCGCGTCGCCGCTGCTCGTGCCGGTGTTGCTTGCGATCTGGGCGCAGGACGGTCACTCGCCGTTCTACGTGGCGCCGCGCACCGGCCGCGGCGCGCGACCGTTTCGGATGGTGAAGCTGCGCTCGATGCGCGTGGGCGCGGATCGTTCCGGAGTCGACTCGACCGCCGCGGGCGATTCGCGCATCACGCGCGTCGGCGCGTTCGTGCGCCGCTACAAGCTCGACGAGCTGACCCAGCTGTGGAACGTGCTGAGAGGCGACATGAGCCTGGTCGGCCCGCGCCCGAACGTCGAGCGCGAGACGCGCCTCTACACGAGCGAAGAGGCGCGCCTGCTGAGCGTGCGGCCGGGCATCACGGACTTCGCGTCGATCGTCTTCTCGGACGAAGGCGACATCCTCGAAGGCCAGCGCGATCCGGATCTCGCCTACAACCAGCTGATTCGCCCGTGGAAGAGCCGGCTCGGGCTCTTCTACGTGGCGCGCCAGAATCTCGCGCTCGACGTCGCGCTGATCGTGCTCACTGCGCTCGCGGTCGTCTCACGCGCAGCGGCGCTGCGCGGCGTCGCGCGCCTGCTCCGCGCGCTCCGCGCACCCGAGAATCTCGTCGCGATCGCGCTGCGCGAGGCGCCGCTCCGCCCGTGCCCGCCGCCCGGAGCGAGCGACATCGTGATGGCTCGCTAGCGAGCGTCCCGGAGCTCTGCCGGCTCCTTCGAGAGCAGCTCGAACGTGAAGATCCACGAAAGCAGCCGGATGCCGGGGATCCTCGTCAGCCAGCGGTCGAGCGCCTGAAGCGCGGGCATCAGCGCTGGCAGATGGGGCCCGGCGATGCTCGTGATGTGCCAGTACTTCACTTCACCGAGCTCGAAGAAGCGGCGCGCAAAGCGGACATCTCTCAGGCTGAGGATGTGCGCGCGTTCCCACTCGGTGCGCATGTCGGGCGTGAGCCAGCGATACAGCTTGATCGCCGGGTTGTAGTCGAGCGCCTCGACCGCGAGGATGCGGCCGCCCGGTGCGAGGATCCTGCGCAGCTCCGGAAATGCGTACGAGAGATCGAGGTGGTGGAGCATTCCGCTGCAAATCACCAGATCGACCGAGCCATCGGGTAGGAGTGTGTGCTCGGCGTCGGCTTGGAAGAACGCACAGCGCTCGTGAAGGCCGGCGGCGCGCGCATCGTCGCTGGCGTTGCGCACCGACACCGGGCTGATGTCGAGGCCGAGCGCGAGCTCGGCGCCTGCGCGCGCGGCGCGCAGCGCGTTCGCGCCGTTCCCGCACGCGTAGTCGAGCACGATCCGGCCTGGGCTGAGTGCATCGATCCAGCGCTCGACGTAGCGCTTCGACGCGCCGGTCGCGCCGTAATACTTCTTGTTTCCGTAGAAACGCTCGTAGGTGTCGCCATCGAGTGACTTCATCAGCGAGCGGTCGCGGTCTCGGTCGTGGAACTCGAGCTCGCGCCGCTTGCGCTCGTCGAGGCTCGCGAGCCAATCCTCGCTGGGGATCTTCGCGAGCTCGACGAGGTGCTTCCGTAAGCGCTCGCTGCGTTCGTTCATGGCTTCTTCTCTCCGTGAGCCTTCTCAGCCGCCGACCGCAGCAGCGGCCGGCCGCAGCTCGCGCAGGGGACGACTCGCATGCCGCGACGGCCGCGCCGCGGCCGGCGGCGAGAAATCTTCGTGCTGCGGCGGCAGCACCATCACGAGGTCGTGCCAGCGGCCCGGCTGATACTCGGCGACCGACTCGCGCAGCAGTCCGAGCACGCGCGGGCAGTCGAAGTGCGTCGCCGCGTGCGCGAGCTCGCGCATCGACTTCGCGACCTGATCGAACGGCAGCGCGTGCTCGACGACGCGCAGGATCATCGGATGCTTGGTGCTGGTGACGTTCTCGCCGATCAGCAGCTCCTCGAACAGCTTCTCGCCGGGGCGCAGGCCCGTGTACTGAATCTCGATCGTGCCCTCGGGATGGTCCTCGTCCCGCACGGTCTGACCCATCAGCTGGATCACGCGGCGCGCGAGCTCATCGATCCGGACCGGCTCGCCCATGTCGAGCACGAACACGTCGCCGCCCTTCGCGAGCGAGCCGGCCTGGATGACGAGGTGCGCAGCCTCGGGAATCGTCATGAAGTACCGCACGACATCGGGGTCGGTGACCGTCACCGGGCCGCCGCGCGCGACCTGCGCGCGGAACAGCGGCACCACCGAACCTGACGACGCGATCACGTTGCCGAAGCGCACCATGCAGAAGCGCGTGTGCTGGCGGCGCTGATCGAGGCCTTGCAGCACGAGCTCGGCGAGCCGCTTGCTCGCGCCCATCACGCTGGTCGGATTCACCGCCTTGTCGGTCGAGATCAGCACGAACGTCTCGACGCCCGCAGCGGCGGCGGCTTGCGCCGTCTCCCAGGTCGCGAGCACGTTGTTACGGACGCCCTCGACGACGTTCTCCTCGACGATCGGCACGTGCTTGTAGGCGGCCGCGTGGTAGACGGTCTCGACGCCGAAGCGCTCCATCACGCCCTGCATGCGCTCGCGGCTGCGGCAGTCGCCGAGCAGCGGGACGATCTCGGGCGCCGCGTCGCTCTGCGCGGTGAGCAGGCGCAGCTCCTGGTCGACGCGGTAGAGCGCGGCCTCCGAGACCTCGACCAGCACGAGCCGCGTCGGGCCGAGCTGCACGATCTGCCGGCACAGCTCCGAGCCGATCGAGCCGCCGGCGCCGGTCACCAGCACGGACTTGCGCTGGATGCACGCCTCGAGCAGGCCCGGCTCGGGTGGAACCGGATCGCGGCCCAACAAGTCGTCGAGGTCGACGTCGCGCGCGAGCTCGGCGAGGCGACCGTGCGCGTGCTCGACGAGGTCGGGCAGCGTCTTCACGACCACGCCGTAGGGCTCGAGCGCGATCAGCGCCTCGCGGCGGCGCTGGCGCGTCGCGTCGGGGATCGCGAGCAGCACGCGGCGCACGCCGCGCTCGCGCGTCAGCCATGCGAGGCGCTCCGGGCCGCTCACCTCGATGCCTGCGATCGACTGCCCGTGCAGGCGCGGGTCCTCGTCGAGCAGCGCGACCGGCCGCATGCGCGTGCTGCAACGCAATGCCGAGAGCAGGCTGATCGCCGGCTCGCCGGTGCCATAGATCGCGACGCGCTCGGCGCGGTTCGAGCGCTCGAGCAGCACGCGCGCGACGTGCCGCGACGAGCTCAGGTAGGCATAGGCGAAGAACGCGTAGAGCAGCAGCGCGCGCAGCAGATCGTTCGCGGGGACGAACGCGATGCCCGCGAGCCAGAGCAGCAGCGTCGAGAGCGCGATACCGGCGACCGCGGGGCTCACCGCGCGAACGCCGACGTAGCGAACCACGGCGCGATAGAGGCCGAGCCTCCAGAAGATGGGAAGCGTGAGCGCCGGCAGCACCAGATAGAGCGCGGGCCCTTCGAACCGCGGCGCCTCGCCGAGCAGCGACTCGGTCGACCACAGCGCCAGCCAGATCGCGGCGACGTCGGCGGCGGCGAGCACGAAGCGTTTGAGCGACCGCGGCAGCGAGAACAGAGCCTCGACGACCGCCTCCACGAGTGGACGCACCAGTCACCCCCCTAACAGGCAATCTCGACAAAGCGCTTTGCCGGTGTCAGTCGCGAGCTACGGGGAGCGGCGCGTTTTTATACTTAGGGAGCGGGGCGCCCGGGAATCCCTAACGACTCGACGGCGGCGCCCCGAGCACGTCGCGCAGCACGGCGACCAGCTCGTCGAGCTGTGCGCGCGTGAACACGAACGCCGGTGCGATCAGGAGCGCATCGCCGGTCGCCTTCAGGTGCAGGCCCGCGTCGAACAGCCGCTTCTGCGCCTCGTTGCCCGCGAGGCCGGGCGCCCCGTCCTGGGTTCTCAGGTCGATGCCGGCGAGCAGGCCGTACCCCCTCACGTCCGCGATCGCGGGCAGATCGCAGAGCGAGAAGACGCGCTCTTGGAAGTACGGCGCGAGCGCGCGCGCCTGCTCGAAGCTGCGCTCGGCGTCGTAGAGCGCGAGCGTCGCGAGCGCGGCCGCACAGGCGGCCGGGTGCGCGCTGTACGTGTAGCCATGGAAGAATTCTGGTGCGTGGAGCGGGCCGCGCTCGACGATCGCGTCGTGAACCGTGCGCCGCACGGCGACCGCGCCCATCGGCTGCGCGCCGTTCGTCAGCGCCTTCGCCATCGTGATCAGGTCCGGGGTGACGCCGAGCTCCTGCGCGGCGAACGCCTGTCCCGTGCGGCCCCAGCCCGTAATCACTTCGTCGAACACGAGCAGAATGCCGTGCTGGTCGCACAGCTCGCGCACGCGTTCCAAGTAGCCGCGCGGCGGCGGCAGGCAGCCGGTCGAGCCGGCGATCGGCTCGAGGAACACCGCGGCGATGTTCGCGAAACCGTGGAGTTGGCCGATCCGCGCGAGATCGTCGGCGAGCTCGCCGCCCTTCTCCGGCAGCCCGCGCGCGAGGCGGTTCTCCGGCAGGTGCGTGTGGCGCATGTGAACGACGCCGGGCACGCCGCTGCCGAAGCTCTCGCGGTTGCGCACGAGCCCGGAGAGCGCGACGCCGCCCATGTTCACGCCGTGATAAGCGCGCTCGCGCGAGACGAACATCGTGCGCTGGCCCTCGCCGCGCGCGCGGTGGTACGCGAGCGCGATCTTCATCGCGCTGTCGACCGCCTCGGAGCCGGAGTTCGCGAAGAACACGCGATCGAGGCCGGCCGGCGTGAACTGCGCGATGCGCGTCGCGAGCTCGAAGGCGCTCGGATGCGCGCGCGTGAACGTGGGCGTGTAGTCGAGCGTCAGCAGCTGCTCGTGCACCGCAGCCGCGATCTCGCGGCGGCCGTGCCCGAGCGGTGTGCAGAACAGGCCCGAGCAACCGTCGAGGATTCGGCGCCCTTCGGGCGTGAAGTAGTGCACGCCCTCCGCGCGCGCGAACAATCGCGGCTCGCGCTTGAACTCGCGGTTCGGCGTGAACGGAAGCCAGAAGTGCTCGAACGTCGCGCTGCGGGACATCGCGCCATTCTCGCACGCGCCGCGCGGGTGCGAGCGCCGGCGGTCAGGCGCGCCTGCGGCGCTCGCGCGCTGCGGCCACGACCCACTCGCGGAACGCGCGGATGTGAGGCTCGTCGGCGCGCGCCTCCGCGCAGGCGACGTAATAGGCGAACTTCGCGGGCAGGTTGCCCGCGAACGGGCGCACGAGCGTTCCGGCGCGCAGGTAGGGAGCGGCGAGCAGCTTGCGCGCGAGCGCGACGCCCTGGCCGGCCGCGGCCGCGGCGACCAGCTGGCTCGAGTCCGAGAACACGACGCCGCGCTCGGGGTCGACGCCGGCGACTCCGGTGCTCGCGAGCCACGCGCGCCACGCGTCGAACGACTCGTCGTGCAGCAGCGTGTGACGGCGCAGATCCTCCGGCTTGCGGAGCGCGCGTTTGCCGCGGGCCAGCTTCGGGCTCACGACGGGGAAGTAGCCCTCGGCGAGCAGCAGCTCGGCACGCACGCCCGGCCAGCGGCCCGGCCCGAAGCGGATGCCGACGTCGACGCGGTCGCGCGCGAAGTCCGCGAGCTCGGAGCTCGAGAGCACGACCAGATCGATCTGAGGATGCGCGGTGCGGAAGGCGCCGAGCCGTGGCACGAGCCAGTTCGCGCCGAACGACGGCACGACGCTCAGCACGAGCCGCGGCGCGCGCGGCCGAGCGCGCAACGCGAGCGTCGCCTCGTCGAGGCGATCGAACGCGTCGGTGAGCGCGGGCAGATAGCGCGCGCCCGCCGGCGTCAGCGCGAGCGCGCGGTGCAGGCGCTCGAACAGCGCGACGCCGAGCTGCGCCTCGAGCGCGCGCACCTGATGACTCACCGCGGCCTGCGTCACGTGCAGCTCGCCCGCTGCGCGCTTGAACGAGACGTGTCGCGCGGCGGCTTCGAACGCGCGCAGCGCGTTCAGCGGCGGGAGCTTTCGCGGTCGCGCCTTCACGCGAGAAATCCTATCGCGAAGCGCGAGAACTCTTCGTTTGTGCGGCGCGCGCGCGTCGCGTAGAAGGCTGCGCATGCTCACCCTCTACGACTTCCTTCCGTCTGGAAACGGTTACAAGGTGCGCTTGCTGCTGACGCAGCTCGGCATTCCGTACGAGCTCGTGCAGCTCGACATCTTCGGCGAGAAGGAAACGCGCACGCCGGAGTTCCTCGCGAAAAATCCGAACGGCCGCATTCCGTGTGTCCGGCTCGAAGACGGCACCCATCTCTGGGAGTCGGACGCGATCCTCTTCTACTTCGCCGAGGGCACGCCGTTCCTCCCGAGCGACAAGCTCGAGCGCGCGCGCGTGCTGCAGTGGATGTTCTTCGAGCAGTACAGCCACGAGCCCTACATCGCGGTCGTGCGCGCGTGGCATCACTTCGGATTCCTGGAACAGAACCGCGCGCAGCTCGCCGCCAAGGTCGCGGGCGGTCATGCGGCGCTGGCCGTGATGGAGTCGCACCTCGCGAAACGCGACTGGTTCGTCGGCGACCGGTACTCGATCGCCGACATCGCGCTCTACGCGTACACGCACGTCGCGGACGAGGGGAAGTTCGATCTCGCGCCGTATCCCGCATTGCGCGCCTGGCTCGAGCGCGTGCGCTCGCAGCCGAAGCACATTCCGATCACGCAGGCGTAGTCACGGGAAGTCAGCGCTCGTTCGTCGTGTCGCCGCTGATCATTCGCTGGATCAGATCGACCGCCTCGGCCACCGAGAGCGTGAAGACACCGCCCTTTCCGGATCGATAGGCCTCGAGCCAGGTGGCATGGCCTCCCTCGAGCCCCTCGAGATCTGCGGTCTCCCCGGTTAGCTCGGTCACGCTTTTCTCGAGCGCCTGCTCGGTGAGGGGCATGTGTCCAACGACGGACCCCTCGCTGCCTCCCGGCGCTCTCAGGTGCAAGCCCGTGATCTTGATGTGAACGATCACGTCTCCGTTCGCCATCGCCTCGATCATGCCGATATGCACGCGCGATTCTTCCTCACCTTCTCGCGTCGCGTACCGCCAGACCTGGCCTATCGAAAACTTCTCGCTCCTTCCCGGCGTCGGAGCCGGATTCTCCTCTGCGAGTACCAACTGGCCCGACAACACGAACAACGGCGCCAAGGCCGCGAGCCGTTTCATCGAGCCTCCTTCCAATCGAATACCAGTTCCCCTCGCGCCACCGTCTCCTCGACCCTCAGCTCGAGCAACTTCTCAGGCGCCATCGCGAGCGGGTCCTCCGACAGCACCACGAGATCCGCCTGCTTGCCGACCGCGAGCGTGCCCTTCTTCGCTTCCTCGAAGTACTGGTGCGCGGCGTTTGCGGTGAGCGCGCGCAGCGCGTCCTCGACGCCGATGCGCTGCTCGGCGCCCAGCACTTCTCCGCTGCGGGTGAGGCGGTTCACCGTCGCCCACAACAGGCGCGCGGCGTCCGGGGGGACGACCGGGGCGTCGTTGTGGATCGTGAAGGGAATCCCACGCGTCAAGGCGGAACGGGCGGGGCTAATGCGGGCGGCGCGGGCCGGTCCCAGCACCGAGTCGCGGTGCCAGTCGCCCCAGTAATAAGGATGGGCGGAGAAGAAGGACGGGATCAGGCCCAGTGCCTGCATCCGGTCGAGCTGGTCGTCGCGCGCGGTCTGCGCGTGGATCACCACGGTGCGGTGATCCGCGATCGGGGCGAGTGCGAGCGCGCGCTCGACTGCGGCAATCAGCATGTCCTGCGCGGCGTCGCCGTTCGCGTGCGCGATCACCGGGATTCCGGCGGGTAGGAAGCGCGCGAGCGCCGCGTCGACGAATTGTTGGGTGGAGATCGGGTAGCCCCGGTAGTCGGCGGACTTGCCCGGCGGTGGCACGTGGTAGGGCTGCGACAGGAACGCGGTCTTCGCTTGCGGCGAGCCGTCGAGGATCAGCTTCACGCCGCCCCACGCGACGCCGCCGCGGTACTCGTGCAGCGGCGCGTCCGGCAGCGACTGCGCGACGTCGCGCACGAGCGGGAAGTAGACGACGTCGAGCGGCGCTCCTCCCTCGCGCGCGAGCCGCTCGAGCGCGGCGATGTCCTCGGGCGAGCTCGCGCCGTCCTGCACGGTCGTGAAACCGAAGCTCGCGTAGACGGCGAGCGCCCGGCGCAGCTGCTCGGGTGCCACCGGCGCGACGAGTGGGCTCCGCCCTAACAGCTCGAACAGCGCCGCTTCCTCCGCGACGCCATTCGGCTCACGCGAGCTCCCGCGTCTGCGGAAGTGACCGCCGGGCGGATCGGGCGTCTCGGCCGTCACACGAGCCGCCGCGAGCGCCGCGCTGTTCGCGACCGCGAGATGCCCGGAGACGTGCAGGATCGCGATCGGCACGTCGCGCGAGACGGCGTCGAGATCGTCGCGCGTCGGATGACGCTGCTCGGCGAGCAACGAATCGTCGTACCCATAGCCCGCGAGCCACTCGCCCGGCGCCGGCGGATGCGCTGCCAGGTGCGCACGCAGCCCATCCTGCAGCGACGCGATGCTCGTCACGCTGCCGACCGGCGGCGCGGAGAGGTTCGCGCGATCGATCAACGACGCGAGCATCGTCACGTGCCCGTGCGCGTCGATGAAGCCGGGCAGCAGCGCGCGCGAGCCAAGCTCGACGACGCGCGTGTCCGGGCCCGCGAGCGCGCGGCACGCGTCGCCGGCGTCGACGCAGACGATCTCTTCGCCGCGCGCCGCGAGCGAGCGTGCGCGCGGGAGCGCCGGCTCGAAGGTCAGGATGTGCTCGCCGGCGTAGACCGTGTCGGCCATTGGGTCCGGCCCAGGCGGATGACGCGGCGGCTCGTCGTGCGGCGGGGCTCGGAGGCAGGCGATCAGCAGCGCGGCCGCAAGCGCCGCCGCCGCGGCTCCTCGTTCCGGCATGCGACCTCCCGATTCCAGCGTGCCACACGCAGCCGCGAGCACCGGCGTCCGTTTCGCGAGCGCAATCGCGTGCTTTCCCGTGGTAAACCCGATGCGCGCGGTGCAACAATCCCGCGTTCCGTTTCAGGAGGGTTCCATGGCTCAGCTGAAGGCCGGCTCGAGGCTGAAGAGCACGGTCTGCGACACCCAGGTGATGGTGATCGCGGCTCCCGCGGGCGACGTGGCGCTCTCCTGCGGCGGCGCTCCGCTGGTCGAGGTCACCGCGCAGGCGGCGAAGGGCGAGATCAATCCCGAATTCAAGGACGGGACGCAGATTGGCAAGCGCTACGTGAACGACGACACCACGCTCGAGCTGCTCTGCACGAAGCCCGGGCTGGGCTCGCTCGCGCTCGCCGGCGCGAAGCTGAAGCTCAAGGAAGCGAAGGCGCTGCCGTCGTCGGACTAGCTCGAGCAGCCACAGCGCGATTGATTCCGAAGCGCGGCGGAGTTTCGTTAGGACGCGGCTCGAGGAGCGCAAGCCATCCAGCGACGACGAGTCGTCGCAGATGGCGCGCAGCGAGCCGGAAGCGAGCGGAGAGTCGCAAAGGCCGGCAGCGAGGCGAAGCCGAGCGGAGCCCAAACAAGATGAACCTGATGATGCTCCTCGAGATGGCCGCGCAGGGGATGGGCGAGCGCGAGGCGGTCATCTGCGACGGGGATCGCTTCACGAGCGCGCAGCTCTATCAGGCCGCGGGGCGCCTCTCGAGGCGCATTCGTGCCTCGGGCGCCGCGCACCTCTCGCTGCTCGACGTCTCGAGCCCCGCGGTACCGCTCGCGCTGTTTTCGGCCGCGTGGGCGGGCGTGCCGTTCGTTCCGCTGAACTACCGGCTCACCGGCAGCGAGCTCGACGCGCTGATCGAGCGCGTGAAGCCGGTGCTGCTGATTGTCGGCGACGAGCGCGCCGACGCGCTGCGCGGACGCGACGGCGTCCAGGTGATCACGCGCAGCGCGCTGCTCGCCGAGGCGCGCACGGCGAGCGGCGACGTGCCCGACCCCGATTGGTCCGCCGAGGCCGAGGACATCGCGATCCTGCTGTTCACGAGCGGTACGACCGGTGCGCCCAAGGCCGCGGTGCTCCGGCACAAGCACCTCGTCTCGTACATCCTCGGCTCGGTCGAGTTCATGGGCGCGGCCGAGAGCGACGCCGCGCTGATGTCGGTGCCGCCGTACCACATCGCCGGGATGGCGGCGGTGCTGAGCTCGATCTACTCGGGCCGCAAGATCGTGCAGCTGCCTTCGTTCACGCCCGGCGAGTGGCTCCGGCTCGCCGAGAAGGAAGGCATCACGAACGCGTTCGTCGTGCCGACGATGCTCGGGCGCATCGTCGACGAGATGGAGGCGCGCGGCGTCGCGGCGCCGAGCGCGCTGCGCGCGGTCGCGTACGGCGGCGGCAAGATGCCGCTGCCGGTGATCGAGCGCGCGATGAAGCTGTTCCCGCCGACGACTGACTTCACGAACGCGTACGGCCTCACTGAGACCAGCTCGACGATCGCGGTGCTCGGCCCCGACGACCACCGCGTTGCCGCGTTCAGCGACGAGCCGCTCGTGAAGAAGCGGCTCGCGTCGGTCGGCAAGCCGCTGCCCACGGTGGAGGTGCAGGTGCGCGACCCGGAGGGCCGCGTGCTCGGGCCGAACGAGCGCGGCGAGATCTACGTCCGCGGCGAGCAGGTCGCGGGCGAGTACGCCGGCCGCGGCAGCCAGCTGATCGACGGCGGCTGGTTCCCGACGCGCGACGGCGGCTACCTCGACGACGACGGCTACCTGTTCCTCGAAGGCCGCACCGACGACGTGATCGTGCGCGGCGGCGAGAACATGTCGCCCGGCGAGATCGAGGATGTGCTGCTCGAGCACCCGGCCGTCGCGGATGTCGCGGTCGTCGGCGTGCCCGACGTCCAGTGGGGCGAGGCCGTCGCCGCCGCGGTCGTGCTGAAGGACGATCGGCGCGCGAGCGCGGCGGAGCTCCAAGAGTGGGTGAAGCGCCACCTGCGCTCGTCGCGCGTCCCGCAGCTCGTGCGCTTCGAGCGCGAGCTGCCATACAACGAGACGGGCAAGCTGCTGCGCCGCAAGGTGCGCGAGCTACTGAAGGGCGCGTGAGCATGACGAAGCGAGCTCGCTTGACGATCGCTTGCGCCGCTGCGCTGAGCGCGGCGTGCCAGTGGGTCCCGGTGACGCCGGAAGGCGAGCAGGTGCGCGTCGGGAACGCGGCCGAAGTCGAGGGCTGCCGCGAGATCGGCAAGGTGACCGGCAAGACCACCGTCACGGTGGGGCCGCTCGCGCGCAACCAAGAGAAAGTCGCGGCCGAGGTCGAGGCGCTCGCGCGGAACGAGGCCGCCAAGATGGGCGCGAACGTGATCGTCCCGACCGGCGCGCTCGACTGGGACTCGCGCGAGTACGCCGCCTACCGCTGCGGCGTGTGACCGCCGCGGGACCGCCGCGGGACCGCCGCGAACCGCCGCGGGGTCAGACCCTGCAAACTTGCAAACTTGGGGACGTGAGCGGACGGAACCGGGCATCGCGGAGTAGGGTCGTAGCGACCGGAGGGCGTCCGCATGGCGATCCGCTTCACGCTGAACGAGCGAGAGGTTGCGTGGGACGGCGACCCCGCGATGCCGCTGCTTTGGTATCTGCGCGATCACGCGGGGCTCACCGGCACGAAGTACGGCTGCGGGATCGGTGCGTGTGGCGCGTGCACGGTGCACGTCGACGGCGGTGCGCAGCGCGCGTGCGTGATGCCGGTCGCGGGGCTCGACGGGAAGCGCGTCACGACGATCGAGGGCATCGCGCAGAGCGATGAGCGCGCTGCGGCCGCGGTGCGCGAGGCGTGGGTCGAGCTCGACGTCCCGCAGTGCGGCTGGTGTCAGGCGGGCCAGGTGATGGCCGCGGTCGACCTGATCGCGCGCAAGCCCGAGCCGAGCGACGACGACATCGCCGCGCTCACGAATCTGTGCCGCTGCGGCACCTACCCGCGCATCCGCGCCGCGATCCGGCGCGCCGCGGCCGCTCGCCGCGAAGGAGGCGCAGCATGAGCGCCCTCACGCGTCGCGATTTCCTGGTCGTCACGGCGACCGCGGCCGGCGGGTTGGTCGCGTCGGCCTACTTCCCAGTGCGTGCCCGCGCGGCTTCGACCGCGACGCACGGCGGCGCCGCCGCGCTCGGCGCGTTCGTGCGCGTCGACGCCGACGGCACGGTCGTGATCGGCGCGCGCGGCGCCGAGATCGGCCAGGGCGTGATCACCTCGCTGCCGATGCTGATCGCCGAGGAGATGGATGCGGACTGGTCCCGCGTTCGCGTCGAGCAGCTCCCGCTCGGGATCGAGGCGTCGCCGAAGCCGCCGGGCATTCGTTCGCGCTTCGGCCCACAAGGCGCGGGCGGCAGCACGAACATCCCGGAAGCGTGGAACGAGCTGCGCCAGGTCGGCGCACACGTCCGCTGGCGGCTCGCGAACGCGGCCGCGCAGCGCTGGGGCGTGAAGCTCGAAGAGGTGCGAGTCGAGAAGGGCTCGCTGTCGGTTTCGGGCGGCCGCCGCACCGCGCACTTCGGCGAGCTCGCCGCCGACGCGGCGAAGCTCTCGCCGCCCGAGGGCGGTCTTCCGCTGAAGCCGGCGAGCGCCTGGCGGATCGTCGGCAAGCCGCAGCGCACGGTCGACGCCGGCGCGATCGTCACGGGCCGCGTGCGTTACGGCCTCGACGTGCGCGAGCCCGGCATGCTCACCGCGGTCGTCGCGCGCTGTCCGTATTTCGGCGGCGACGTCGCGAGCGTGAACGACGCGAAGGCGCGCGCCATCCCAGGTGTTAGGCAGATCGTGCGCTTGCCGGCGACGCCGGCGGGTCAGCCGATGCTGCACGGTCTCGCCGCGGGCGTCGCGGTCGTCGCCGACGACACGTGGACCGCGCTGAAGGCGCGCGCTGCGCTCGAGATCGAGTGGAAGCCAGGCGCGGGCGCGAAAGGCTCGACTGCCGCGCTCGAGAAGCGCTGCATCGCGGCGACGAAGCGCGCCGGCACGCGAGTGCGCAACGACGGCGACGTCGAGCGCGCGCACGCCGGCGCGAAGCGCACGCTCGACGTGACCTACGTCGTCCCGTTCCTCGCGCACGCGACGCTGGAGCCGCAGAACGCGTTCGTGAGACTCGAGAAGGATCGCGCCGTCGTGATCGCGCCGACGCAGTCGCCCGGTCAGGCGAACCAGGTGGTGCACGAGCTCACCGGCATTCCGCGGCTGAGCATCGAGGTGCAGCTGCCGCGCGCCGGAGGCGGCTTCGGGCGCCGCGGCGAGACCGACGCGATCGCCGAGGCGACGCTGATCGCGAAGCAGGCCGGCGCGCCCGTGAAGCTGGTCTGGACGCGCGAGGACGATCTCCAGAACGACTTCTACCGCCCGTTCGGCGTGCACCGGATGCGCGGTGCGCTCGGCGAGAACGGCGAGCTCGCGAGCTGGTGGCATACGACCGTCGGCACGCCGATCGCGTGGCGCGCGCGCGACATGGAGCAGGCGCCGCCGTGGCTGGGGCTGGTCGACGAAGACGGCATGCCGGCGGGCCTGGTCCCTAACTATCGGAGCGAGTTCACGGGGGCGGAGTTCGAGCGCATGCGCGGCTGGTGGCGCGGCCCGGTGCACACCTTCACCGCGTTCGCGACGCAGAGCTTCGTCGACGAGCTCGCGCACCTCGCCGGCCGCGATCCGCTCGAGTTCCGGCTCGCGCTGCTCGGCGAGCCGCGCGAGCTCCCGTATGACGGGCACGGCGCGAAGGTGCTCGACACCGGCCGGCTCGCGAACGTGCTCCGGATCGCGGCCGAGAAGATCGGCTGGAAGCAGCCGCGGCCGGCGGGGCGGGGCGTCGGCGTCGCCGCGCATCTCGTGTTCGGCGGCTACACGGCGCACGCGTTCGAGGTGTCGGTCGCGGACGGCGCGCTGCGCATTCACCGCTGCGTGTGCGCGGTCGACGTCGGCCAGCCGGTGAACCCGCTCGGCCTCGAGGCGCAGATCCTCGGCGGCACGCTCGACGGCGTCAGCGCCGCGCTGCACCAAGAGATCACCGTGAAGGACGGCCGCATCGAGCAGACGAACTTCGATTCGTATCGGCTGCTCGCGATGAGCGAGGCGCCCGACGTCGAGGTGCACGTCGTGCCCAGCACGCTCGCGCCCGCCGGCGCCGGTGAGATGGGCACGCCGACCGCCGCGCCCGCGCTCGCGAACGCGATCTTCGCCGCGACCGGCAAGCGCCTGCGCCGCATGCCGTTCGCGCCGCAGCTCCGCGCGTAGCGACGGCGGCCGCGATCGTGCGCGCCGTGACGCTCGTCCTTCCACGCCGCGCGTTCATCCAGGTTGCGCTGACGGCAACCGGCGGCTTGCTCGCGAGCTGCGACGCGCTCGAAAGCGAATCGACCGCCGAGGCAGCGGATCCGGTTGCGCTCGGCGCATTCGTCGAGATCCACCGCAGCGGCGAGATCACGATCGGCGCGCGCGGCTGCGAGCTCGGGCAGGGGGTGAAGACCTCGTTGCCGATGCTGATCGCGGAAGAGCTGGATGCGGACTGGGCACGCGTGCGCGTCGCCGCGCTCCCGTTCGAGATGGAGACGCGCTGGCTTCCGCGGCCGCGCTCGTCCCCGCGCTACGGCTCGCAGAGCTCGAGCGCGAGCATGAGCATTCGGAAGGGATGGGACGAGCTGCGGCAGGTCGGCGCGCAGGTGCGCTGGCGGCTCGTCGAGGCCGCGGCGCGCCGCTGGCGCCTACCGGCCGAGCAGATTCGCACCGAGGCGGGAACGCTGATCGCGCCCGACGGCGCTACAGCGAGCTACGCCGAGCTCGCCGCCGACGCCGCCCGGATCGATCCCCCGCCGGCGCCGCTCCCGCTGAAGTCGCCGTCGGACTTTCGAATCATTGGGCGGCCCCAGCGTACGGTGGACGCGCGCGAGATCGTGACCGGCGCCGCGAAGTTCGGCCTCGACTCGCGCGAGCCCGGCGCGCTCGTCGCGGTGATCGCGCGCTGCCCGTACTTCGGCGGCGCCGCCGCGCGCGTCGACGCCGCGCGCGCACGGCGGATACCCGGCGTTCGTCACGTCCTCGAGCTGCCGCTCCCGGCGCGCGGGCCGTCCGATTCTCAGCTCGCCGCCGGAGTCGCGGTCGTTGCGGACGACACGTGGAGCGCGCTGCGCGGGCGCGACGCGCTCACGATCGAGTGGACGCGCGGCCCCGCTTCGGGCGATACGACCGCCGCGCTCGAAGAGCGCTGCCGAGCCGCGCTGCGTGGCGAGGCGGTCGTGGTGCGCGCAGACGGCGACGTCGGCGCCGCGCTCGCACGCGCTGAGCGCGTCGTCGAAGCCGAGTACGTCGTGCCGTTCGTCGCGCACGCGACGCTCGAGCCGCAGAACGCGTTCGTCGATCTCTCGCGCGCACGCGATCGCGCGCTCGTGCGCGCGCCGACGCAGCGCCCAGCGCGGGTGTCGAAGGCGATCCAAGACGAGACGGGCGCGCGCCCCAGCGAGGTCGAGGTCGAGCTGCCGCGCGCGGGCGGCGGGTTCGGGCGGCGGCTCGAGGCAGACGCGGTGGCCGAAGCCGCGCGGATCGCGCGCCAGATCGACGCGCCGGTTCAGGTCGTGTGGACGCGCGAGGACGATCTCCAGAACGACTTTTATCGACCGTTCGCAGTGCACGCGCTGCGTGCAGGGCTCGATGTCGGGGGTCGGATCACCGCGTGGTCGCATCGAACTGCGGGCACGCCGCTGCGTTGGAGCGGAGCGCCAGCGAACGACGCGCCGATCTGGGGCGCGGTCGTCGATCCGGAGCCGCCGCTCGCGCAGCTGGTCCCGAGCTTCCGATCCGAGTTCTGCGCGGTCGAGTTTCCGCTCGCGCGCGGCTGGTGGCGCGCGCCGGTTCACACGTCCGCGGCGTTCGCGTCGGAGAGCTTTCTCGACGAGATCGCGCACGCCGCCGGGCGCGATCCGCTCGAGCTCCGGCTCGCGCTCGTCTCCGCCGCGCGCGCGCCGCAGGGCGCCGGCCGCTTCGCGCAGGTGTTACGGCTCGCGGGCGAGAAGATCGGCTGGGGGCGCGCGGCGCTGCCCCGCCGCGGCCTCGGCATCGCCGCGATGCCGCTGTTCGGCGGCTACGTCGCGCACGCGTTCGACGTTTCGCTGGAAAGCGGCGCGCTGCGCATCGAGCGCTGCGTCTGTGCGGTCGACGTCGGCCAGGTCGTGAACCCGCTCGGCCTCGAAGCGCAGCTGATCGGCGGCACGCTCGACGGCATCAGCGCCGCGCTGCACCAAGAAATCACCGTGAAGGACGGCCGCATCGAGCAGGGCAACTTCGACTCGTATCGCCTGCTCGCGCTGCGCGAAGCGCCCGACGTCGAGGTGCACGTCGTGCCGAGCACGCTCCCGCCCGCCGGCGCCGGGGAGCTCGCAACGCCCACCGCTGCGCCCGCGCTCGCGAACGCGATCTTCGCCGCGACCGGGAAGCGCTTGCGGCGCATGCCGTTCGCGCCGCAGCTGCGGGCGTAACGCGCGCCTGGCACATCGGAGTCCGACCCCGAGGTGCCACGGCGCCGGTGGCTGGATGCGGCATTCGACGGAGCGGATCATCGCGCCGCGCAGCCGGACTTGTTGGGGCGGCGCGAGCCGATCGGATAGCTTTCGAGCGATGGACGCTTCCTCGACGGACGACGAGGACGAGGTCATCCACGCCTATCTGGCCGGCGTGGATCGGACCCTCATCCAGAAGAACCTGACGCTGTCGGTCCAAGAGCGCTTCGAGCAGCTCATGGAGCTTCAGCGATTCGCCGCCGAGCTTCGCCGCGCGGGCGAGCGGGCGGAGCGCACGTGATCGACTTCCCCGGAGTGCTGCGCGCGCTCACGGACGCCGGCGTGCGCTTCATCATCGTCGGAGGTGCAGCGGCGACCGCCCACGGATCGGCGCGCCTGACGCAGGACATCGACCTCGTCTACGACCGCAGCCCAGAAAATCTGCGCCGACTGGTCCAGGCCCTCGGCCCCCACGAGCCTTACCTGCGCGGGGCCCCGCCCGGCCTGCCGTTCCGCTTCGACTTCGAGACGCTCCAGCGCGGCCTGAACTTCACGTTCATGCCGACCTCGAGCCGCATACGATCCGCCTCGACGTGTTCGGCATCCGCTGCCTGTGCCTCGACCTCGGCAAGCTGATCGCCGTGAAGCGCGCGGCGGGTCGCCCGAAGGATCTCGAGGCGATCGCCGAGCTGATCGTGATTCGCGAGAGCCGACGGCGGGAGTGATCTCCGCGGGCGAAGCCTTGCGTGCGAAAGCTCGCAGCGAGCACAGAGGCGACGCAAACTGCCCAGGCAAAGGGATGGAGCCGCCGATGCGTCGTAGTCCTCGAGCCTTGCTCGCTTGCGCCCTGCTCGGATCGGCGTGCGTCTCGGTGTCCGAGTCTCCTGCGCCGCCGCCCGTGAGCACACCTCTCACGCCCGTCTACGCGACCTCGCCATCGACCGAATCGCTCGCCCTCCCGTTCTCTGAGGCGGTGCGCGTGGGCGACTTGTTGCTCGTGTCCGGGCAGATCGGCAATCTGCCGGGCACGTTCGAGCTCGCGCCCGGGGGAATTCGAGCCGAGACGAAGCAGGCGCTCGCGAACATCGCGGCGATCCTGGAGCGCAACGGCTCGTCGCTCGAGCGCGTCGCGAAGTGCACGGTGTTCCTGCTCGACATGAACGAGTGGCCGGCGCTGAACGAGATCTGGGTGACCGTGTTCCCCAACAAGCCGGCGCGCAGCGCGCTCGGCGCGAGCGGGCTCGCGAAGGGCGCGCGCGTCGAGATCGAGTGCATCGCGGCGTCGGGCGCGGGCTGAGCGCAGGTGCTCGCAGATCGCGGCGCGCTACTCCTTGCCCGCTTCCGTCACCTTCCGCGTCTCGAGCCGCAGCCCCTTCGCGAGCGCGGGGAAGCCGTCGCCGACGCGGAAGTTCCACGCGGTCTGCTTCTCGGCGTCGCCGCCGTGCTTCGTGTCGCGGTCGAACACCGACTCGAGCGCGTCGAAGTCGGCGTGCACGTCGAGCATGTGCTCGCCGACGCGCAGCTGCAGCTCGCCGAGCGCGATCTCCGGCGTGCGCCCGAAGCCGCGCAGCTTGGTCTGGATCACGTCGCGCCGCGCGGTCAGCCAGGTCGCGAAGGTGTTCGCCATGTCGAAGTGCAGCTGCTGGTGGCCGATCACGTAGCTCTCGCGGCGCAGCGCGTCCGGGCTGAGCCACGAGTTCTTGCGCGAGAGCAGCGCGTAATAACGGAGCTGCGCGAGCGTCGCGACGTACATCTGCTTGTCGCGCACCTTGTTCACCTGCGGCTTCAGCTCGCACGAGAACACGATCGCGACGAAGCCGCTCGGCTCCACCTTCGGAATGCGCACGGCGGCGCTCGCCTTGCCGCGCTCTCCGGTGAACAGGAAGTCCTCGCGCGTGAGCCGCCGATGGCGGATGAAGTCGTCCTGCAGGCTCCACGCCGGCTCGCTCTCGGTGCAGCTCGATGCGCCCCACGCGCCGAGCTGCTGAACGCGGTCCTGCACCGTGTCGCGCGCCTCGATGCGCGTCTCGAGCGCCTCCTCGGCCTCCGCTTCCTCGCGCGCCTGCTCGCCGAGCGCCGCCGCGCGGCGCTGCTGCGCCTCCTGCTCCGCTCGCGTCGCGAAGCCCTCGAACGGCTTGTCGGAGCCCGCGCCCTGCTCGCGCTTGAAGCGCTCCATGCGCTCCTTCAGCGTCTCGGTCGGTGCGGTTCCGCCGATCTGCGTGATCGGCTCGCGCTCGGCTTCCGCGTTCTGCTGGGCCTTCGCCGGCGTGGTCGTCGTCTCGGCGGCCGCCGCGCCCGGGTCCTTCGCGTCGTCCTCCGCGAGCGCGGCGCCCGTGCATGCCCCTAGCAGAACGACGCCGATCGCGAGCTGCAGCCCGGTTCGCATTGCACTCCTCAGCGAGGCCTCACACGCGCACGCCGCCGAATGCATAACGGTTGATCGAGAAGAAATATTCGCCGCGCGCGCCCAGCTCGCGCAGATCCGCCGCCCACGCCTTTGCTTCCTCGGCCGTGACGCCGCGATGTCCCGGCGCGAAGCCGGCGATCGCAGCGAGGATGCCGTGGCTGTAGCAGTGCGCGTGCAGCGCGGCGTTCACGATCGGGATCACCTCGACGTGCGTCACTGCGAAGCCGGCGCGCGCGAGCAGCGCCGGCAGCTTCGCGGGCAGATGCGGATCGTGCAGGTGGTCGTCCCAGGCATCGAGCACGCGGCGCATGCGCGCCGGATCGCTCGTGTTCCAGACGACGCTGTCCCAGTCGGTGTCGAGAATGAGCACGCGGCCGTGCGGCCGCAGCACGCGCCACGTTTCGGCGAGCGCCTTCTCGATGTCGGCGACGTACTCGTAGACCTGCACTCCGGTGACCGCGTCGAAGCTCGCGTCGCCGAACGGCAGCGCGGTCGCGTCGCCGAGGCGCAGCTCGCACGGGCCGCGTCCTTCGCAGCGCTTGCGCGCGAGCTCGACCATCACCGGGCTCGAGTCGACGCCTGCGACGAGGCCGCGCTCGCCGACGATCGGCGCGAGATCGTGCGTGAGGAAGCCCGGGCCCGTTCCGACGTCGAGGATGTACTCGCCCGCGCGCGGCGCGAGCAGCTGGACGAAACGCGCGCGCTGCAGCACGACGTCGGGCGTCACGTAGAGCTTTTCGATGCTGCGTGCGGCCGCCGCGTCGAACGTGAGCCCTTTGCCGGCAGGCGAATCCGCGCTCACTCGCCGAGCCGCTCGCACAGCTCCCCGAGCCGCTTCTCGCCGTCGCGCGTCTGGCCGCCGCTCGCGAGGAACTGCTTCATCGCGCGCGGCGCGTCGGGTGTCCGTAACAACACCTGGAACAGGTGGCTCTCGAGGGTCAGGCCGCGCTCCCAGCTCGGCTCGGCGGCGAGCACCGCGCGCTTCGCGGCGGCGATCGCCGGCGCCGGGAAGCTCGCGATGCGGCGCGCGAGACGATCGACGAATGGTCGCAGCTCCGCCGGCGGTAACGCGCGATTCAGATAGCCCCAGCGCTCCGCGCTGGCCGCGTCGAGATCGTCGCAGCCGAGGATCAGCTCGAGCGCGCGGCCGCGTCCGACGAGCCGCGGCAGCCGCTGCGTGCCGGTGCCGCCCGGCAGGATGCCGAGCGCGACCTCCGGCTGATTGATGATCGTCTTGCCGAGCGCACCGAAGCGCATGTCGCACGACAGCGCGAGCTCGCTGCCGCCGCCGCCCGCGCGCCCGTCGAGCTCGGCGATCGTCGCCTTCGGCATCGTGCGATAGAGCTCGCACATCGCGTGATAGAAGTTGTCGGCGACTTCGCGGTTCAGCGCGGCCACGCCGTCGGTCGGGAAGTCGACGATCGCGGCGACGTCGAAGTGCGCGAGCCAGAAGTCCGCGTCGTCGCTGCGCAGCACGAGCGCGCGCACGGCGTCGTCCTGCGCGACTTCTCGCGCGAGCTGCGCGAGCTCGGCGGCGAACGGCAGCGTGATCAGGTTGATCGGCGGATTGGAGAGCGTCGCGAACGCGACGCCGCCGTCGACCTTCACCGAGATGTGCTGGTATGCCATGGCCCCTCCTCGGTCGTCGGCCCTACCTCACGTCATCCAGGCCGGGCACGAACAGCGGCTCGACGCCGAGCCGTGCCCACGCCTCGTGGATGTCGCCCGGCGCGGCCGCCGGGTCGAACGCGTCGGCGGCGTCGAGCGTCAGCTCGAGCAGGCGCAGATCGCTCGCGGTGTTCAAGAACACGCCCGGGCGCGAGAGCACCCAGTGCACCGCGCGCGCGACGTCCTCGGCCTCCGTCACGGGCCGGTACCAGGTGCTGTGCGTGCGCACTTCGCCAGGCTGCCAGCGGCGCGCGGCCACCGCCTTGATCGTCTGCAGCGCGACGCCGCGGCGCTGACACTCGGCGTACAGCGCCTCGAAGTCCGTCGCGTACTGCGGCTGCGCCATCAGCGCCGGGTTGTAGGGCGCGAGCACCGAGTCGAACGGGAAGCGCGCCAGGCTTCTCAGGTGCATCGCGGCCACGCGCGTGCCGTGGCCGGTGACGCCGATGAAGCGCACGAGCCGCTGCTCGCGCGCCTCCGCGAGCGCGCGCAGCGCGCCGTCGCGCGAGAACGCCATCTGCCAGCCCGGCTCGTCGGAGAGGTTGTGCAGCTGGATCAGGTCGATCTGGTCGGTCTGCAGCCGCTCGAGCGAGCGCTCGAGGTGGCGCCAGGCGCCCGAGTAGTCGCGTTTCCCCGTTTTCGTCGCGAGGAAGAAGCGGCTGCGCAGGCGCCGCATCGACTCCCCGACCCGGCGCTCCG
>Ga0187894_10000044_pt1 | contig 168121 bp, 143 predicted proteins | sample GBC1701081metaG_FD_136650 | JGI IMG/M metagenome (GOLD analysis project Ga0187894, IMG submission 136650) | White microbial mat communities from a lava cave in the Kipuka Kanohina Cave System on the Island of Hawaii, USA - GBC170108-1 metaG ... | reverse complement strand
TCGCGAGACCGCGCAGATGCCGTCAGGCCGGGCAACCGCAGCGGCGAGGCCGCGAGGCGTATCTTGACGATACGTTGAGTGGCCGAGCCGCGAGGACGCCCGGCATGGCGAGCAGATCCGCGGCCGCAGCAGAAACCTGGTGAGAAATGCGGGCTAACCCGCCGGTTCAGCTCGAAGACGGGCCGTCCAATTCGGACGCTGCAGCCTGATCGATAACCCACAGAAGCTGCCCGTCTGCCGGCTTCACCTGCTGGATCGGAAGCCCCTCGGCAAGGGCTCCGGCTCCCAGCACCCGCTTGAGCATGGCGGCCTTGCCCGCTCCCGACACGATCACCATCACCGTGCGGGCGGCGTTGATCGCCGGCAGGGTCAGCGTGATCCGGCGCCCGCCATCAGGGGCCACGGCGTCGGCGACCAGCGGACCACTCTCTCCCCCAGGCGGGCCTCCGGGGAAGAGCGATGCCGTGTGGCCGTCGGCTCCCATGCCGAGCATCACCAGGTCGAGCCGCACCGGCATGCTGCCGAACTGGGCGCGCAGGTCGCGCTCGTACTCCTCGGCGGCGCGCGCAGGATCCTCCTCGCCGCGCATCCTGTGCACGTTGGCCTCCTTCAGCGGCACTCTCGACAGCAACGTCTCGTGTGCCATCCGATAGTTGCTGTCGGGATGATCCGCAGCGACGCACCGCTCGTCGCTGAAGTAGATCTGCACCGCGGGCCAGACCACCTGCCAGGCCATGTGCTCTTGATGCAGCAGGGCGTAGGCCGCCTGCGGCGTCTGTCCCCCGGCCAGCGCGACGTGGAACATGCCGCGCGCGCCGAGCGCCCTTCCGGCCAGTTCCACGAACCGGGAGGCGGCGCAGGCAGCCAGATGATCTTCGTTCTTGCACACTTCGATCCGCACAGGCTCGATCCGCACGGGGCCGGGCGAAGGCATCGGGCTCACGTCGCACTCTCCATCAAGTCAGGGCCCAGCAGCCGGGCCGCCAGGGCGAGGGCGTCATCATAGATCGGGTCGCGCCAGCCCGCCTGAAGCGAGCGCGTCAGAAGCGTGGCATCGTCGCGCTCCACCACGCGGGCGGTGCGCGGCACGGGACAGGCCGAGGGCATCTCGACCGATCCTGTCAGCATGTTCTGACCCGAGCGCCGCAGACTGAAGGTGGCATCTCCGGCGTGCAGCACCAGGCTGAGCACGCGCCCCGGCCGGGATCCGTCGGATTCCTCCCGGGATGCTGGACGGCTGATCATGAGGAAATCGCCGGCCTCGCCGCCCGGGCGGACCAGGTGCCAGTTCAGCTGCCCGCCGGCCGAGCCCGGATGCCACTTCAGGCGCGAGGCGATCCAGGCGCCCAGCAGCAGCCCTTCCGAGGGACTGCCGAGGTCTGGCTCGCAGGTCAGCTCGATGCGCGAGATCCTCTCCGGATACGAATCGAATCCACGCGCGTCGAACAACCCGGCCGCCAGATCGCGCCAGCCGCGCAGCCGCTGCCAGGTCATGTCGGCGATCGGCCGGTCCAGCTGCGACAACCATTGAAGCTGGGCTGCCGGCTGGCTGAACCGGCAGCTGTCCACCACCAGCCAGTCGGCGTGCTGGACGAGCCGCAGCCCGGGGTCGCCCGTCAGGCTCGGCTGGTCGGGCCACCAGAGCACTACCGGCAGGTCGGGCAGCAGCAGCGGCACGATGGCGTCGGGCAGATGGCGGGCGATGGGGCCCGCGGCGCGCATGATCACCTGCTCGCAGCAGATGTGCGTCTCGCGATCCCGGCCCGTCCCCAGCGCGCAGCGCGTGGACAGCGACGCCTTGATCCCGCCTTCGGTGTCGCCCGAATCCTCGATGGCGACGAGCACGCGCGCGGGGATCATGCTGGTGACCTCGACGGCGAGCTGCTGGAGGCGCTCCACCTGCCCCCCCCCGGTGCAGCAGGCCACCAGGTTCATGACGCAGGCCCGGATCACCGCGGGGGGGCTGCCGTCCTCCTGCGGGGCAGCAGCCTGCTTCCACAGTGCGGCCAGCTCGCGCTCGATCCCGCCGATGTCCGGCAGGTCCCGCCCGGGAGGGACGGCGCCCACGCCTTCTGCCGCGCTCACACGCGCCTCCAGCGATCCGCAAGGCCGTCGGCAGCCGCCGGCCCCCACGTCCCGGCTTCATATTCGTAAACCGGGCAGGTCCCCGTCTTCTTCCAGGCTTGCAGGATCGCGGTGCAGAACTCCCAGGCCGCCTCCACTTCGTCATGCCGTGTGAACAGGGTGGAATCGCCCAGGATCGCATCGAGCAGGAGCCGCTCGTAGGCCTCCGGGGGCTCGGCCCCGAACGACGTGCCGTAGCGGAACTCCATCAGCACCGGCTGGATGGCGTCCGCGGTGCCCGGGACCTTCGACGCCATCTTGAGTGAGATCCCTTCATCGGGCTGGATCCGCAGCGCCAGCACGTTGGGCTGGATGGCGCCGGGCTGCTGGCGGGCAAAGAGCAGATGGGGGACCTGCTTGAACTGGATGGCGATCTCGGTGGCGCGCTTGGGCAGGCGCTTGCCGGTGCGCAGGTAGAACGGCACGCCCGCCCAGCGCCAGTTGTCGATGTACATCTTGATGGCGACATACGTCTCGGTGCTGGAGCCCGGTGCGACTCCCCTCTCCTCGAGAAAGCCCGGCACTTCCTTGCCCTCCACGAAGCCGCCCGCGTAGCGGCCCCGCACGACGCCGGCAGCCACGCCCGCAGAGTCCATGCGGCGGATCGCCTGGAGCACCTTGACCTTCTCGTTGCGCACGGCGTCGGCGGAGAAAGCCACCGGCGCCTCCATCGCCGTCAGGCAAAGAAGCTGCATCATGTGGTTCTGGACCATGTCGCGCAGCGCGCCCGCGCTGTCGTAGTAGCCGGCGCGGCTTCCCACCCCGACCGACTCGGCCACGGTGATCTGCACGTGGTCCACGTACTTCTGGTTCCAGAGCGGCTCGTAGATGCCGTTGGCGAAGCGCATGATCAGGATGTTCTGGACGGTCTCCTTGCCCAGGTAGTGATCGATGCGGTAGATCTGCTGCTCGGTGAAGACGTCGTGCGCCCGCGCGTTGAGCGCGACGGCGGAGTCGAGGTCGTGTCCGAAGGGTTTTTCGATGATGATGCGCGCCCACGGCGCGCGGGCCGAGCCGGCCAGCCCCGCGCGGCCCAGCTCGCGGATGATCCCGTCGTATCGATCGGGTGGCGTGGCCAGATAGAAGATGCGGTTCGCCGGGATGCCGCGCTTGGATTCGATCTTGCCGAGCAGCGCGGCCAGGCGCTTGTGCGCCTTGGGGTCGTCGAAGTCGCCCTGGTGATAGAAGAGTCCGGAGGCGAAGTCGCTCCACAGCCCCTCATCGGCCGGGCGGGAGCGTGAGTGCTCGTTGACTCCCGCCAGCAGCTCGTCGCGGAACTGCTCGTCCTTCCAGGGGCGGCGCGCAAAACCCACCACCGAGAAGCCGGGCGGCAGGAGGCGGTCGCGGGCGATGTTGTAAAGTGCCGGCACGAGCTTGCGCCGCGTCAAGTCACCGGACGCCCCGAAGATCACCATCGTGCACGGCTCGGCGATGCGCTCGGCGGGCATTCCTTCGCGCAGTGGGTTGGCTGGCATGGATTGAGATTATAGAGGATGACCGGAGACCGAAGCCTTTCAATCAGCCGGCGTATCCGGCTCATGCTGGCCCTGGCTGCGCTGCCGATGTGGCATGAGGCGCTGGCGATCACGGCCGGCCAGCGCGCGTTCGATGCCGGCGCCGGGCGGCGCTACGAGCTGGTGGCCGGGGACGCGGGCAAGGGACCATCGCTGCGGATTGCGATGCGCGATGGCGGAGCCCAGCTGGCGGAGTGGCCGCTGCCGGGGCCGGGGCGCCTGCTTGCGGTGGATGGCGGCGGCCACATCGCGTGCGTGCTGGGATTCCGGCCGGCCATGGCGAAGAAAGCCCGCGCCGGCGAGCCGCGCCCCGAAGACTGGGTCCTGTGGAAGCTGGACCTCGCCACGGGGCAGGTGACGGGCGGCTCGCCGATGGGCCTGGAGCCGCTGGCCGTGGCGCTTCATGACGGCGGCGGCGGCATGCGGCTGTTCGTGGCGGCGAAGGATCGCGTGGCAACCTGGACGCTCCAGCCTCTGGCCTCTTCCTGGTTCTACGTCTCGCCCGGGATCAACCGGGATGTCGCGGTGAGCGGCGCGCCGGCGGCCGCCGAGGCGGTCGTGGCGATCCTGCGCGAGGGGCAGCTCGCGATCATCGATCCGCAGCGGCGCCCCCGGGAGGACGGCCGCGTGAAGATGTCCAACGACGATGTCACCTCGACGATCGCCATCCCGGATCGCGGCGTCTCGGTGGGAGTCAACGGCGAAGGGACGCTGGCTGCCGTGCTCCACGAAGACAGGACTCACATGACCTGGGCTGACCTGCGCGACGGCACCATTGTCGAGACGGAGCCGCTTCCGGCGGCGCTGGACCAGGTGAGCCGTGTGACCCGCGTGGCGCAAGAGCGGATCACTCCGGATCCGGAGCCGCCCCCCGGGGAGCCGGACGCAGGCGCGATCGCTGCCGCGCCACAGCCCGCTCCCGCCGCTCCGGAAGCCGGGCCGCCGGCCGTGGAGCCGGCAGACGGGCCGCCTCCGGTCAAGCCGGAGCCCGAGCCGGCACCAGAGACAGAGCGCGGGCTGAAGACTGAGCCGGCCGCACAGGGCGGCCAGGAGGAAGCCGCCCCGGAGCCAGCCAGCCCTCCGGCCGCCCCGCCGGTTGCCGCGGTGCAGGCTTCAGCCACGGCGACCTTGTCGGGGAAGGTGACCGGATCCGTCCCGGGCGGCGTGGAGGTGCTCTTGTTCGGGCCGAGCAACATCATCAAGCTGCACGCGCGCGTCCCCGTCGGCGAGGACGGCGCGTTCGAAGCGCCGCTGCCGCCGCCGGGCAGCTACCGCGTGGTGGTGCGGCCCAAGGACAGCGTGCAGCTGTTCACGCGGCCCGAGATGCGCACGATCGTGGTGAAGCGTGACGAGGGAGGCCTGGCCGGAATCGACTTCGAAGTGCGCGGCGCGTTTGAGTAAGAGCCCGGCTATGGCGAGGCCGGAGCACGGTGCGGGCGGCTCAGGACCCGGTAGCAGACCCAGAACCCCAGGGCGATCATGATGAGCGGCAGGAGCGGCAGTGAGAAAGCCAGCATGAGCGCCACCCCGATCACCGCCATCAGCAGCGCCAGGAAGATCTTGACGAAGAGGAAGATGACCCCCGTCCCGATGCTGACGGTCCATCCGATAAGCCGCAGAGGAAGCATGATGAGGCTTCCGGCCAGAAACAGCACGACACCGATGACCAGGCCGGCGATGGCCAGCGGGATGGCCACGATCATCCCCACCGCGAGTACGATGACAACGAAGGCAAACATCAGCATGCGTGAGGCTCCTTGATTCTCCTAGTTTCCCGTCCACTTCGGGGACGGGACACGAACCACTCTACGCAGCCGGCCGGCGCGAGGTTTCACCTGTGCCCATGAAGGACGTGGTGGTGATCGTGCCGGCCGGGCGCGCGGGGCGCACGGTGGCCTCGCTGCTGCACGAGGTGGAGGGGCTGACCCACGCCAGGGCGCACGGCATCATCGCCGCCGGGCTGGTGCGGCGGGCCGGGATTCCCGTGAGGAGCCCGGCAGAGCGGGTCAGGACGGGCGATACGATCGAGGCCCGCTACGATCCCGAGTCGCGCTACAAGATGGCGCCCCCGCGGACGAAGGCCCATGGCTTCAAGGTCGTGCTGGAGGACGACGACCTGATCGTGGTGGACAAGACTCCCGGGCTGCTGACGGTCCCGGCTCCGGGAAAGCCCGACGACTCGCTGGCCGATCGCGTGGCGGCGCGCGACGCGGCGCGCGGCGTGCGCCAGCCGCGCGTCTGGGTGATCCACCGGATCGATCGCTTCACGTCGGGGCTGGTCCTGTTCGCCAGGACCCGTCAGGCGGCGGACCATCTGGTGGCGCAGTTCGCATCGCGATCTCCCCTGCGGGAGTATCTGGCCATGTGCGAAGGGATCCCCGAGCAGAAGGAGCGGCACCTGGTGACCTTTCTCGTGGAGGATCCGGCCTCGCTGAGAGTGCGCCCGACGCGGGATGCCAAGCGCGGCCTCAAGGCGATCTGCACCTACACGGTCGAGCGCGAGCTGCGGGGCGCCGCGCTGCTGCGCGTCCGGCTCGAGACGGGCCGCCGCAACCAGATCCGCGTGCAGCTGGCCCACCACGGCCATCCACTCATCGGCGACAGGACATATGGTCGTGAAAGCGATCAGATCGGGCGGGTGGCGCTGCACGCCGCACGGCTGGCCTTCGTCCACCCCCGGACGGGAAAGCCGGTGCGCGTCGAGTCCCCCCTGCCCCGGGACATGACCGCCCTGCTGCGCCGCCTCTCGCCGCGCAAGGAGGACACCGGCGGAAGCGTGGCGTGAAGGGCTGCGACGTGTCAATATGGTGGCCCTTTCTGCAAGACAATCCCCAGGGAGGACAGCACGGACGTGGAACCGAAGGCGGCCCCGATGCGCACGAAGGAACGTGAAGTCCCCGACGCACTGCTCCTCGAGCTGTTCGGCAAGATGCTCCAGGTTTACTACATCGAGGAGCGCGTCAAGACGTTCGTGCGCGCCGGCAAGGTCTCCTTCCATGCGTCGAGCCGCGGTCACGAGAAAGTCCAGATCGCGATGAGCTACCTGCTGTCGCCCGGCAAGGACTGGTTCTTCCCCTACTACCGCGAGAAAGCCCTGATGGTCGGCCTGGGGATGCCGGCCCGCGACATCTTCCTGCACATGCTCTCCAAGGCGGATGACCCCTGCGGGGGCGGCCGCAACATGAGCGAGCACTTCTCGAGCCGGGAGCTGCGGGTGGTCTCCCCGACGGCCTGCACGGGCACGCAGTTCCTGGCCGCCGTGGGCATGGCGCGCGCCGTGGTGGCCGACGGACGGGACGAGATCGTCTATGTCTCCTCGGGCGAGGGCGCCACCAGCGAGGGAGAGTTCTTCGAAGCGCTCAACTGGGCGGTGCGCGAGCAGCTGCCGGTGCTGTTCGTCATCCAGAACAACGGCTACGCGATCAGCGTGCCGCAGACCATCCAGACCGGCAGCCACGTGGATGAGATCTCGCGCGGTTTCCAGATGAAGGCGCTGCACGTGGACGGCACCCGCTTCACCAACATGTACAACGACCTGAAGCCCCAGATCGCGGAGATGCGGTCGGGCGGCGGGCCGCGCCTGCTGGAAGCGCACGTCGTGCGCCTCGACTCGCATTCCTCCTCCGACGATCACACCAAGTACCGCAGCCCCGAGGAGCTCGAGGCCATCCTGAAGGAAGACCCGCTGGCGCACACCGCCGGCGTCCTTCTGAACAAGGGGCTGCTCAAGGAAGAGGACATCCGGCGGCTGCACGAGAAGGTCCGCACCGACGTGGATCGCGCCGCGGCCGAAGCGGAAACGGCGGCCGACCCGTCGCCCGAGACCGCCATCTGGCACATCTATTCCGAGCAGCAGCCGGTGCGCGACGAGCAGCCGCCCCGCTCCACAAGCGCCGAGCCCGTCACGATGGTCGAGGCGATCAACCACGGCCTGCGCGAGGAGATGGAGCGGGACCCGAAGATCGTGATGTGGGGCGAGGACATCGCCGACCCGAAGGGCGGCGTGTTCGGCGTCACGCGCGGCCTGGGCACGACTTTCCCCGGCCGCGTCATGAACTCGCCGCTGGCCGAAGCCTCCATCGTCGGGGTGGCGCAGGGGATGGCCATCGGAGGCTGGCGGCCGGTGATCGAGATCCAGTTCGCCGACTACTCGTTTCCCGGCTACATGCAGATGCGCAACGAGATCCCGACCCTGCGCTGGCGCAGCGGAGGAGTCTGGAGCTGTCCCATGGTGGTGCGGGTGGCCTGCGGCGGTTACATCCGCGGCGGACCCTTCCACAGCCAGTGCGTCGAGTCACTCTACGCGCACACCCCCGGCTGGCTGATCGCCTACCCCTCGAACGCCTCCGACGCCAAGGGGCTCATCAAGACGGCGTGCCGGATGGACGACCCGGTCCTCTTCTTCGAGCACAAGGGGCTCTACCGGCAGGTCTACTCCAAGGGAGTGGAGCCCGATGCCGACTTCCTGCTGCCGTTCGGCAAGTGCCGCATCACCCGGCCCGGCACCGACGCCACGGTCGTGACCTGGGGCTCAGGCGTGGTGCGCTGCGAGCGGGCCGCCGACGCCCTCAAGGAGGAAGGCCACTCCATCGAGGTGATCGACCTGCGCACGCTGGTGCCATGGGACGTCGAAGGAGTGATCGGGAGCGTGCGCCGGACGGGCAAGGCGATCGTCGTGCATGAGGCGATCATGACCGGCGGGTTGGGCGCCGACATCGCCGCGCGGATCGCCGACGAGGCCTTCGACCATCTCGACGGTCCGGTGCGCCGCGTCACGGCAAAGGACAGCTTCGTTCCCTTCGCCCCGGCGCTCGAGTCGTACGTCCTGCCCTCGCAGGATCAGGTCACCAGCGCCATCCGGGAGCTCGCGCAGTACTGACGCCCGAGGGTCCTTGAACAAAGCCGATGCCCAGCGGCGCGCGGATCGGATCCGCTTCTTCCGCGAGGAGCTCGCCCAGCTCGATCGCGAGGGGATCGTCCCCCTCCATCCCGACGCCCGCGCGGCGCTGATCGCCCACCACGAAAAGCTGCTGGCCGAGCTGGTCCGCACGCACGACGTGGATGTCTCCGAGGAGGGCTCGCAGCTTTCCTGGGGGATGCGGATCGCGTCGCTGCTGGGCGCCCTGGCGCTCTGCGCCGCGGCCTGGTTCTTCTTCTACAGGATCTGGGGCGACCTCTCGACCTCAGCGCAGGTCGCGATGCTCGTCGCCGCGCCCCTGCTGGCGCTGGGCCTCACGGAGCTGGCCGCCCGCCGCGAGCGCACGCTCTACGTGGCCGGCATCTGCGCCCTGATCGCGCTGGCCTGCTTCGTTCTGAATCTCGCAGCGCTCGGCGCGATCTTCAACAGCACGCCGACCCAGCACGCGTTCCTGATGTGGGCCGGCTTCGCGTTCCTTCTGGGATACGCGTATGGACTCAAGCTCGTGGTGGCCGCAGGCATGGTCAGTCTGGCGGTCTGGCTCGGGACCACGGCGGGGACGCTTCTCGGCAGCCATTGGGAAGCCGCCTTCGAGCGCCCGGGAAATTTCCTTCCCGCCGGGCTGCTGCTCTTCTTTGCTCCTTCAATGTTCCCCCATCGCCGCAACCAGGACTTCCCCGCCATGTACCACGTATTCGGGCTGCTGGGGATCTTCCTGCCGCTGCTCGCGCTGTCGGGCTGGGGAGGGGGAAGCTACCTGCTTTGGCCCGATGACCGGGTTGAAGCGTTCTACCAGATTCTGGCGCTCGTCATCTCGTCGCTGGTCATCTGGGCCGGGATCCGGCGCGGTGCGCCGCACGTGGTCAACACGGGCGCTGCGTTCTTCGTGATCTTCCTTTACATGAGACTGTTCGACTGGTGGTGGGACTGGATGCCCAGGTATCTCTTCTTTCTTGTCATCGGCCTGGTGGCGCTGGGCCTGCTGATGGTGATGCGGCGCCTGCGCACCGTGATCGTGGGACGCTCGTCATGACGCGGCGCCTGCTCTTGCTGGCCGCGGCCCTGGTAGTGCTGGCCAACGTCCTGGTTCTGGCGGGCGTCGCCCGCAACCGGACGGGAGAGCCTGAAGCTACCCTCGTGCTGACACCGCGGGAGCTGAAGGCTCCCTGGCGTTCGGATGAGCAGGACTCCGGCGTCTCGCTCCGGCTCGAGATCAACGCGCCATACCGAAGCCGGAGCTCCGGGCCATTCCGCGACAAGCTGAGAGATGTAGGACTGGACCCCAATGGCCCGCAGGTCCTGAGGAGGGCGGACGATCCCAACTCCAGCTATGTGAAGTCACAGTCTCGCCGCGCTCTGGCAGTCCTGGAGCTCGACGGTGAGGAATGGCGCCGCTGGCTGGACGGCTGGGAGGCCGACGCCAACCACTGGATCAAGGACCCCAACACTCTGTCACGCCTCTTCGTGCTGGACGTCGGACTGGATGCCGCGGCGCTGCGCACTCACTACCCGGACCGCAGGCGCTACGCCATCATCCCGGCAAGTGTCAGCATGGTGAGCTGGTGGAACGACGGACTCGAAGGAGCACACGTCGTCCCTCTCGTCACTGCGCTTCATGTGCCACGCCAGCACTCCGCAGGCCTTGGCCCACCCGACGCCGCGCAGGACGCCAGGGCATTCAAGGCGACAGTGAGCTACGGCAGCCGCCTCGAGCCCTGGATCGAGCGCATTGAGCCGGGCCCCTGAGAGGGTCTACTCCCAGCCGAACCCCAGGATCATCCCGAGCTGGAAATAGTTGGCGTCCACCTCGGAGCCGAACGCCTCCAGATCCCCCGTTCCGGTGATGCGGCCGTCCAGGCCAATGTTGAAGGCCTTCCCCAGGCGCCAGTAGATGCCGCCATGGACATAGGCCCCGACTGTGTTGTCGTCCTCGTCGACGCTGAACCCCAGATTGTCCTCGAGCTCCACCTCGGCCCACACCAGGGCCAGTCCGCCGCCGACGAAGGGGCGCATCGTGGAGCCGACTTTCCAGAACTTCTGGACTCCCACCTGCAGCTCGGCGATGCTTGCGGTGACATCGAGCGGTCCGATGTCGTCCTCCGCGCCCGAAGCATGGAAGCCAAACTCGATCTGGACTGGCCAGCTCGCTCCCCCGAGGTCCATGTTGAGGCCCAGGACGCCCTGCTCATCTATCGGATCCCACTCGTCGCCCAGTGCGCGCACTCCGAGGATGAAGTTGGCATTCCCCGCAGCGGCGGCGGGCGTGGCTGCGGCCAGAATCCCTGCCACCAGAAAAGCTCCCAGCACCAGCTTCCTCATGTGAGGCCCTCCTCGGCCGAATCGCCGTCCGACAACATAGCAGGCATCACCACAGTTGACACTGTTCCGGCGGCGCGGTAAAACGGGCGCTCGCATTCCCATCACTCAGGGCTATCCGGAGGTCACCTTCGATGAACTCGATCTGCCTGTTGCTCTCTCTGGCGCTCCCCCCGCTCGCGACGACGCCTGCCGCCGCGCCGCATCCTTTCTCGGTCAAGGACATGGTGGCGATGGAACGGCTCTCCGACCCGCAGCCGTCTCCGGATGGCGCGTGGATCGTCTTCGGGCGGCGCGTGTGGGACGAGGCGGCCAACAAGGTCAGCACGAACCTCTGGCTCGTCTCCTCGGACGGCGCGACGCTGCGCCAGCTCACCTCCGCGAAGTCTTCCGACACGGGCGCCCGCTGGTCGTCCGACGGCCGCAGCATCGCGTTCATCTCGAACCGCGGCGGTGCCTCGCAGATCTGGACCATCGAGCCGGCCGGGGGCGAGGCGCGCCCCTGGAGCAGCTTCCCGGTGGACATGGACAACGTGCAGTGGTCCCCGGATGGAAAGCGCGTGGCCTTCTCTGCCGAGGTCTATCCCGACTGCAAGGACCTCAAGTGCACCGCCGATCGTGATGCCGAGAAGGAAAAGAACCCCGTCAAGGCGCGCATCTACACCAGCCTGATGTTCCGGCACTGGGACACCTGGGAGGACGGCAAGCGCAGCCACATCTTCGTCTGGTCGGGAGACAGCAACGACGCGCCGGTGGATCTGCTCGAAGGAATCGACGCCGACTCCCCCACCAAGCCATTCGGCGGCTCGGAGGAGTTCGCCTGGTCTCCCGATGGCAGGGAGATCGCCTTCACCATGAAGCAGGTGGACAACCCGGCCTGGTCAACCGATCTGGACATCTATGTCACTGCGGCGGACGGCCGCGGCGCTCCGCGCTGCATCACCGAGGCCAATCAGGCCGTGGACACGCAGCCGGCCTATTCTCCCGACGGAAAGACCATCGCCTATCTGGCGATGGCGCGCCCCGGGTACGAGTCCGACAGGCAGGTCCTGACACTCTTTGATCGGGCCACGGGCGCGAGCCGGCCGCTCACCGCCGGCTGGGATCGCTCGGCAGGCTCGGCCGCCTGGTCATCCGACAGCCGGACTCTGTTCATCACGGCCGGGGAGATGGCGCGCCAGAAGATCTTCTCGGTGGATGCGGGCAGCGGCAGGACCAGGGTGGTCGTCGGTGATCACTACAACAGCTCCGTGACTCCCTCCGTCCGGGACCGGCTGATCTTCCTGCAGGACTCCCTCACCGCCCCCGCCGAGGTCTTCGCCTGCAACGCGGACGGGGCGGGACTGCGCCGGCTGACCGGCATCAATGATGCCCGGATGGCCACGGCGCGCGTGAGCGTCCCGGAGGAGTTCTGGTTCAAGGGAGCCAACAACGATCAGGTGCACGGCTGGCTGTTCAAGCCGGTGGGCTTCGAGGCCGGCCGCAAGTATCCGGTCGCCTTCATGATCCACGGCGGGCCGCAGGGCTCCTGGGAGGATCACTTCCATTACCGCTGGAACGCGCAGGCCTACGCCGGGGCGGGGTACGTGACCGTTCAGATCGACCCGCATGGCTCCACCACCTACGGTCAGGCCTTCACCGATGCGATCCGGCGCAGCTGGGGCGGCTGGCCCTACGAGGACCTCATGAAGGGACTCGATCATGTGATCGCCACTTATCCCTACGTCGATGGCGATCGTGTCGGCGCCCTCGGCGCATCCTATGGCGGCTACATGGTCAACTGGATCGCGGGCCAGACCGACCGTTTCAAATGCCTCGTCTCGCATGACGGCGAGCTGGACACCCGCTCGTCCTACTACAGCACCGAGGAGCTGTGGTTTCCCGAGTGGGAGCACGGGGGCCTGCCATGGGACCCCGACACCACCCATGAGAAATGGTCACCGGTGGATCACGTGGCAAAATGGAAAACGCCGATGCTGGTGATCCACGGCGCCAACGACTATCGCCTGGTGGACACGGAAGGGATGAGCGTCTTCACCGCGCTGCAGCGGCGGGGCATCCCCTCGAAGCTGCTGTACTTTCCCGACGAGAACCACTGGGTCCTCAAGGCGAAGAACAGCATCCTGTGGCACGAGACGGTGATCGGCTGGCTTGATCAGTGGCTCAAAAAGTGAGCCCCGATCAGGAGTAGAGAGCCTTCACGTAGTCGCGGTATCCGTTGTACAGGAGCGTGGGAAGGATCTGCTCCGTCCCGATGAGCTGCTCCTGTTCCTGGGACCAGCGCGGGTGCGGCTTGCCCGGGTTGACGTTGGACGTGAAGTCGTATTCGGTCGGCGCCACGTCGTTCCAGAACGTGGCGGGCTCCTTTTCCACGAACTCGATCCGCACGATCGACTTGATGCTCTTGTAGCCGTACTTCCATGGAGTGATCAGCCGGATCGGCGCCCCATGGTGCATCGGCAGCGGGTGGCCATAGATGCCCGTGACCAGCATCGTCAGCTCGTTGGTGGCTTCGGCCATCGTGAGCCCCTCGTAGTAGGGCCACTTGTACCAGGACTGCAGTGCCTGGCCGGGGGCCTTCTCCGGATTGAGGAAGCTCACGAACCGGACAAAGCGTGCCGAAGAGAGCGGCTCGACTTTGCCGATCAGGGCGGCCAGGGGAAACCCGGTCCACGGGACCGCCATCGACCATCGCTCCACGCACCGGTGCCGGTAGAGGCGCTCCTCGAGCGGGAGCTCCTTCACCAGATCGTCGATGTCCCATTTCCGGGGCTTCTTCACCAGTCCGGCGATCTCCACCGTCCAGGGATGCCAGGGGAAATCCTTCGCCAGGTCGGCCACCTTCTCCTTGTCGGTGGTGAATTCGTAGAAGTTGATGACCCGGCCGGCGACGGCTTCATCGGTGAGCGGGCGATCCAGCGTGTACTTCGGGACGCGGGGCGCGGGGTAGAGCTTCTGCCATCCCCTGGGGACCGCCACGCCGGCTCCATCTGCTTCTGCCGCCGGTGTCCCCGGAGCCCCCGGCGCAGCCACGCCGCAGCCCGCGGCTCCCGCGATGGCGCCGAGACCCAGGACCGCAGATGATTGGAGGAATCTGCGGCGGTTCAGGTAGACTGATTCCGGCGTCGCATCCGACTCCGGGATCTCCCAGGCTCGGGGTATCTTGACGAGTGCCATCCTGATCTCCTGTATCCACGCTCTTGGCAGGGCGCGGGCTGTCGCCTGATGCAGCTCAACTATAGATGATGGAGAGCCCCATGAAGTCACGAATTCCAGCTGTCCTGGCAGTCGCGGCCGCCGCCGGCCTGCTCGCGGCCGGCTCGCCGGCGCGGGCCGCCGACCTAGGCTCCGAGATCAAGAAAGCCATGAAGGAGAAGGCGGGCAAGACCTGGTATCTCAAAACCAGCCTGCCCTACCTCTACGGCAGGCATCCCTACGGCGTCTTCAAGAGGCCGCTGGTCACGGTCACGCCGGCGGACGGAACCGACATCCAGGAATCGCCCGAGATGCAGGGAAGCATCGTGCACGCCGAGGGACGCCGCCTGGAGCTGCGCGTCAATGACCCCATCGCGGTGAAGGACTTCGAGTGGCAGAAGGGCGAGCAGCTCCTGGACCTCGAGGTGGCGGGAACCGGGGCTGCCAAAGAAAGCGAGGGAGTGCTCCGGTTCCAGAAGATGACCACCATGGCGGACTTCGAGACCTGCTGGAGCGAGACTTTCTCCGACGTCTCCATCGAGACCAAGTACGACTGGCCCGACGACATCAAGAAGGCCGTCCGCAATCGCGAGGTCCGCGAAGGGATGGTTCCCGAGATGGTCGTGGTGGCGCTGGGCAACCCCGAGCGCATGACCACCGAGACGAAGGACAGCAAGAAGGTGGAGGTCTGGGTCTTCCAGATGGGGGAAGGGACCCGGATGGGCTACTGGACGCAGAAGATGGGCGACAAGAAGGAAGTCGAGGTGCGCTTCGCCGAGGGCAAGGTGATCCAGGTGGGCACGGCGGCCTCGGAGGCCCCCAAGGTCAAGTTGAAGTAGGCGCGCGGCGGCGGGAGGCCAGGCCTCCCCGCCGCCGGATCACGCCGCACTACTTGGCCTTCGCGATCTCCAGGTCGATGGTGATCGTCACATCGTTGCCCAGGACCAGCCCGCCGCCTGGCAGGCTAGAGCCCCAGGTGATCCCGAAGTCCTGACGGTTGATTTTCGTCGTGGCCGAGAGGCCCGACTTCGTGTTTCCCCTCGCATCGCCAACCGGCGCCACGGGACCTTCCACATCCAGCACGACAGCCTTGGTGACGCCTCTCATGACCAGATCCCCGGTGACCTTCAGCCTGTCGCCGGCCTTCTCGACCTTCGTGGACTTGAAGGTGATGGTGGGGAACTTGGCCACGTCGAAGAAGTCCGGGGACTTGAGGTGGGTGTCGCGCTGCTCGTTGCGCGTGTTCACGGTAGTGGCATCGATGGTAGCGTCCACCTTCGACTTGGTGATGTCGGCCTCATCCCACTCGATCGTGCCCGTCACCTTGCCGAACGCCCCCGGCACGGTGGTGACCGTCATGTGCTTGATCGTGAACGCAGCCACCGAATGCGCCGGATCGATGGTCCAGGCCGCCGCCACCGCCTGCTGCGAGATGCAGAGGATCGCCAGCGCGGACGCCGGCAGGAATCGCTTCCTCATGAATGACCTCCTCGGAAAGTGTGCCTGTGTGAACCGGCAGGATAGAAGCGCACGCGCCTCTGTCAAGTCCGCGGCTGGTCCGGCAGCAGGCTCAGCACCTCGAGAGTGCCGGTGCCGGGGTCCCCGCGCAGCAGGCGGTGGTTGTTCGTGTCGGCGATGATGAGCCGGCCGTCATGCACCGCGATCCCTCCCGGCTCGTGCATCGTCTCCGGCTTTCCATCGCCCAGCACCGTGCGGGTCTCCATCGAGCCGAAGGCGATCGCCTTGATCTTGTTGTTGTATGTGTCGGCGACGTAGAGGACATTGCTGTCCACCGCCACGTCCAGCGGGTGCTGCAGCAGCACCTTGTCGGGTGCCCCGTCGCGGTCACCGAAGTCAAAGAGGCCACGCCCCACGATCGTGCGCACCGCGGCCTCCTGAAGGTCGATGGCTCTCACGGAGCTGATCTCGCTGTCGGCCACCAGGACGAAGCGCCCCGCCAGCGCCAGTCCCGAAGGCTGCGCGAAGGCGGCCTCGCCCAGCGAGCCGTCGAGGTGGTCCTCGCGGCCGCTGCCGGCCCAGGGGCCCAGAACGCCGCGGGCAGTGTCCAGGACCCAGATCTGGTGAATGCCGGCCATCGCGATCAGGAGCTGCTCTCCCACCGCGAGCAGCCCCCAGGGCGATCGCAACGGGATCGAGACCGGGTCGCGGGGGTCGTAGCTGCCATGGCCGCGCGCCATCTCCCCGGTGCCGGCCACGGTGCGCACCTGCATCGTCGGCAGGTCCACGGCCCGGATGAGATGGTTGCGGGTGTCGGCCACGAAGAGCGTATCTCCCAGCAGCGCCAGGCCCTGCGGATCCTGAAACGAAGCGTGGGCCGCCGGGCCATCGTGCGCCCCCACGCCTCCCTCGCCGATCACCGTCTCGACGCGGCCATCGGTCCCGGCGATGATCACCCGATGATGCCCGCTGTCGGAAATGAACAGCCGGTCCCGCCCGGCCAGCACCTTCCCCGGAAAGCGCAGGAAGGTGGCGTTCGCTTCTGCGTCCGGAGTCACCTCGAGCGGCCCCTCCGCCAGGATCCCCGCGTGCCGCCCCTCCGCCAGCAGCGCATCGATGCGCCCGGCGAGATCGGCCTCCGTGGGCTCCCCCGGCAGCGTGGCCCGGATGCGGCCGGCGGCGTCGACCAGGACCACCGTGGGCCAGGCGCGCACGGCGAACCGCTCCCAGATGTCATGGTCGGAATCGACCACCACGGGGTGGCGCACGCCGTAGCGCGCCACGGCGCGCCGGATGTTCTGAGGGTCGCGCTCCGAGATGAACTTGGCCGAGTGGACGCCGATCACCACGACTGGATCGGCTTCGAACCGCTTCTCGAGCCGCGACAGGATCGGCAGCACGTGCATGCAGTTGATGCAGCAGTAGGTCCAGAAGTCCAGCACCGTGACGCGGCCGCGCAGATCCCCGGCCACGGTGAGGGGCCGGGTCGTGTTGAGCCAGGTGAACCCGGGGAGGAACTCAGGGCATCGGACGCCTGCTTCGGTCATGGACTCTCCAGATGTGAGCCGTCATGATAGATTCTCAGTGCGCATGAATCACTGGCTGCTCAAAACGGAACCGGGCGACTACTCCTGGGACGACCTGGTGCGCGACGGGCGCGCCACCTGGGACGGGATCACCAATCCCCTCGCCCTGAAGCACCTGCGCGGCGCCAGCGCCGGAGATGAGGTGGTCATCTATCACACCGGAACCGAGCGCAGCGCCGTCGGGCTGGCTCGCGTCACCAAGGGGCCCTATCCCGATCCGCGGGGCAATGATCCGCGTCGTGTCGTGGTCGACATCGAGCCGGTGGCTGCCCTGCCCCGTCCCGTCACCCTCGAGCAGTGCAGGCAGGACGCCGCGTTTGCGGGCTGGGAGCTTCTGCGGCTGCCGCGGCTTTCCTTCGTGCCGGTTCCCGGGCCGATGTGGAAGCGGCTGCTGAGCCTGGGAGACGCGGCGCGAGGTCCGGCGCGACGATCGTGACGGCACAGCCCGACGGGACCGACACGCAGCAACGGGATCCTGTCTGCGGGATGCAGGTGGACCCGGCCACCGCGGCGGGAAGCCACACACACGCCGGCAAGACGTATTACTTCTGCAGCCCGTGGTGCCTCGACAGGTTTCGGCAGGACCCCGATGCATACCTGAAGCCCGTTTCGGCACCAGAGCCGCCGCATGCCGCCGGCGTCTGGACTTGCCCGATGCATCCCGAGGTCCGCCAGGAGGGCCCCGGAGCCTGCCCGATCTGCGGCATGGCGCTCGAGCCGGTCGTATTGAGTGAGGGACCCGATCCGGAGCTGCGCGACATGACGCGCCGGCTGATCTTCGCGTCGATCCTGGGCGCTCCCGTGCTGGTCCTGGGCATGGCGCACGGGCTGGGCGGCGCCTGGTCCGCATGGATCCAGCTCGCCCTGTCGATTCCCGTCGTCATCTGGTGCGGCTGGCCCTTCTGGCAGCGTGCCTGGAGCTCGCTGCGCCATCGCAGCCCGAACATGTTCACGCTGATCGCCTCGGGGGTGGGGGCCGCGTGGGCCTGGTCGATCGTGGTCACAGTCGCGGCGCTGCACCTGCCTGTCTACTTCGAGTCGGCCGCCGTCATCACCGCCCTGACACTGGCCGGGCAGGTGCTCGAGCTGCGCGCCCGGGCGCGGACGGGCGAGGCGATCCGCTCGCTCCTCTCGCTGGCTCCCGCAATGGCCCGCCGCGTGGAGCCGGGCGGGACGGAATCCGACGTCCCGCTGGATCGCATCCAGGTGGGCGACATCCTGCGCGTGCGCCCCGGCGAGCGCATTCCCACCGACGGTGTCGTGACGCAGGGTTCCACGTCGGTGGATGAATCGATGCTCACCGGGGAGCCCGAGCCCGCCGCGAAGCGGCCGGAGGATCGCGTCACCGGAGGAACGCTCAACACGACCGGGAGCATTCTGATGCGCGCGGAGCGCGTGGGACGTGACACGCTGCTATCGCAGATCGTCCGCGTGGTGGGCGAAGCCCGCCGCAGCCGCGCACCGATCCAGAAGCTGGCCGACAGGGTCTCCTCCTGGTTCGTTCCGCTGGTCTTCGTGGTGGCCCTCGCGACCGCGCTGATCTGGGGACTGGCGGGCCCCGAGCCGCGGCTGGCGGGAGCGCTGGTGAATGCCGTGGCGGTGCTGATCATCGCCTGCCCCTGTGCGCTGGGACTGGCCACGCCGATGTCCGTGATGGTCGCCACCGGACGCGGCGCGCACGCGGGAGTGCTGGTGCGCGATGCCACCGCGCTGGAGATGCTGGCCCGTGCCGACACCCTGGTGCTGGACAAGACAGGGACCCTGACGGAGGGGAAGCCATCGGTCAGCGCCGTGGAGGCCGCGCCCAATGCAGGAATCAGCCCGGAGGAGCTGCTGCGGCTGGCGGCGGGGCTTGAGCGCGGGAGCGAGCACCCGCTGGCCTCGGCGATCCTGCGTGAAGCCGATGCGCGCGGCGCCGCGCCCGAGCCGGTGGAAGGGTTCGAGTCGGTGCCCGGGCTGGGCGCCCTGGCCCGGCTGGGAGGACGCGTCATCGCCGCGGGCAACGAGGAGCTGACGCGAAGGCAGGGCGCCGATGTCCGGCCGCTTGCCGGCCGCGCCGCGGCGCTGCGGCGCGAGGGGGCCACGGTCGTCTTCCTGGCGCGCGACTCGGCGATCCTGGGACTGATCGCCATCCAGGATCGTCTGCGTGCAGGGGCGGCGCGCACCCTGGAGCAGCTGCGGGCCTCGGGACTGCGCCTGGTGATGCTGACGGGAGATCACCGCGCCACGGCAGAGCGCGTGGCGCAGACGCTGGGAATCGAAGAGATCCACGCCGAAGTGCCGCCGCTGCGCAAGCACGACCTGATCCGCCGGCTGCAGCAGGAGGGACGCGTGGTGGCGATGGCCGGCGACGGGATCAACGACGCCGCTGCCCTGAGCGCCGCCGACGTCGGGATCGCCATGGGCACCGGGACCGACATCGCGATGCAGAGCGCCGATGTGACCCTGGTGAAAGGAGACCTTCAGGCCCTCGCGCGGGCACGCCGGCTCTCTGACGCGGCGATGCGCAACATCAGGCAGAACCTCGTGCTGGCCTTCGCCTACAACACCCTGGCAGTGCCCGTTGCGGCAGGAGCGCTCTATCCCTTCACGGGCTGGCTCCTCTCGCCGATGCTGGCTTCGGCGGCGATGAGCCTCAGCTCGGTGTCGGTGATCGCCAACGCCCTGCGCCTGAGAAGCGTCAACCTGGGGTAGAGCCGGCCGTCACGCGCCCTTCCTGTGCTTGAGGAAGGTCCCCTTCTCCAGCTCCTCGAAGGCCTGGCGCAGCTGCTCCTGGGTGTTCATGACGATCGGGCCGTACCAGGCCACCGGCTCTCCCAGCGGCTTGCCGGAGACCAGGAGAAACCGTATCCCTGAGTCGCCTGCCTGCACCGTCACCTGGTCTCCCCGATCGAACAGCACCAGCGTGCGGTTGTCCGCTTCGGACGGTGGCGCCGCGTCGGCCCAGCCGGCAGGCTCGGTGGGGACATCGAGCGGGCGAGAGGCGTTGCAGAACTTGCCTGAGCCCTCGAAGACGTAGGCGAAGGCGTGTCGCGTCGTCTCCACCGGCAGGCTCTTCATACGCCCGGCCGGCACCGAGACATCCAGATAGATCGGCTCGGCCGCCACCTGGTCGACCGGTCCCTTCGTGCCCTGGTAGCTGCCGCAGATGATCCGCACCTGCGTGCCATCGTCCTCTTTGACGAGCGCAACGTCTGGCGCCTTGACCTCCTGGTAGCGCGGCGTGGTCATCTTGAGCGACGCGGGGAGATTGGCCCAGAGCTGGAAGCCGTGCATCCGGCCCTCGCGGCTGCCCCGCGGCATCTCCTGGTGGATAATCCCGCTGCCGGCCGTCATCCACTGGACATCGCCGGCGCCGATCACCCCCTTGTTGCCGATGCTGTCGGCGTGCTCGACGGAGCCGTCCAGAACGTAGGTGATCGTCTCGATGCCGCGGTGCGGATGCCAGGGGAAGCCCGCCTCGTAGTCCTCCTTCCGGTCGTTGCGGAAGTCGTCCAGCAGGAGGAACGGGTCGTATTCGGACGTGCTGCCGAAGCCAAACGCGCGGCGCAGCTTCACTCCGGCCCCCTCGAGGGTCGGCTTGGATTTGACGAGCCGCTTGACGGGCCGGATGGACATGTGAGCCTCCATGAAGCCGTCTCCCGACGGCGGGATTCACTCTCCGATGATCTTGACCAGGATGCGCTTGTCGCGGCGGCCATCGAACTCGCCGTAGAAGATCTGCTCCCAGGTCCCGAAGTCGAGCTTCCCTTTCGTGATTGCCACCACGACTTCCCGGCCCATCACCTGTCGCTTGTGGTGCGCATCGCCGTTGTCCTCCCCCGTCCTGTTGTGGTGGTACCTCTCGGGAGAGGGATCGTACGGGGCGAGCCACTCGAGCCATCGCGCGTAGTCTTCGTGGAGCCCCGCTTCGTCGTCATTGATGAAGACGCTCGCCGTGATGTGCATAGCGTTGACCAGGCAGAGCCCTTCGTTGATCTTCGATGCGCGCACCGCCTCCTCGACCTGAGGGGTGATGTTGACGAAGCCCATCCGCTCGGGAAGACTCAGCGTCAGGTACCGGGTGTGTGATCTCACCCGCACATCATACAGACCCCTGTCCTTGCCCGCGAGAACAACAGCTGCTCGTTCAGGTGGGCCGATGGCGTCAGGCGCCCCGCCGGGGATGGAATCTCGTCAACCGAATGCGGCGCGTGCAGGCAGGCGCCACCGCGCTCGCAAAGATGCGCCAGCGTGTCCGCACCCCGATTCCTGCGGCGGCCGGCCTGGAGTCAGAACACCATCACCAGCGACAGCCGGACCACGTCGTTGTCGAGCTTGGGCTGCTCAGTCCGGTGCGTGTAGTCGAGCTGGATCTTCTGGTCGTGGCCCTTGATGAACCAGGACAGTCCCAGCGTGCCCGCTTTTGAACCGGCCCGCGCAGACGGGCGGTGCGAGTCGAGGCTGTCGAGCCGGCCCGCCACCTGCAGGCGCGTCCCCTTCATCTCCATCGGCAGCAGCAGTCCTGCCTGAAAATAGAAGGCGTCCAGGTAGCGGCTGCCCAGCATGGGATCCTGGTAGTCATCACGCCGCTCGATCCAGGCTCCCTCCGCAGTCACGGCCCAGCCTTCGCCGAACGGACAATCGAAATAGGCATCGAAGGCCCACGCCCCATAGTCGCGCAGATCCGTGGTGAAGCCGAGGTCGAGCGGGTCGACCCGATCGCTCTGCACATCCGCCTGGAGGCCGAGCTGCAGCAGCTTCGACTTGCCGACGGTCGTCCCGGAATAGGAGAGGCCCGTCTCCCGCGCACCCCAGTTCCAGGCGATCCGTCCCGATCCTCGAGGCGAGCTGGTGGAGTTCAGGTCTTCCTGATCCGATCCATCGAACAGGGCCGCCCGGTACTGGAATCCCCCGGCGTTTCCCCACCCCATGACACCCACGTCGCGCGAGCCGTCGCGGGCCGGCCTCAGTGCCGTCACGACGGTGCGGTCGACCAGGAGCTGGTTGAATCCCGATTCCAGATTCTGGCGCAGGAACGGGACCTTGAACTGGCCGGCGGTGACCTGGAAGGGCTCCAGCGCCTTCCAGTTGACGTAGAAATCCTTGACCCTGAAGCCGGCTTCGTCATTGACGATCTTCGCCCCATAGTTGTCCTGGCCGGCCTGCAGGTAGAGCTCGAGGGAGTCCGTGGGACGGTACCTGAACAGCACCCGGGCCCGCCTGATAAGGAAGTCCTGGACATTCTCCGCCTGGGGCGGGACCGCCACGGCCGCCCCCAGCTCTTCGCCTGACGAGACCCCCCAGAACATGAAGCGCGTCTCGATCTCCAGCTTCGGCTTCTCGCCGCCGCCGATCGGAATCCAGGCGTGCGCCGGAGCCGCAAGAGTCATCATCGACAGGTTCGCGGCCAGGACAGCCCTGCCCATTCGCTTCATCACTCCTCCATGGGAGTCAGTCGCTCGAGCGTGCCTTCACCTGGCTTGCAGGACAATGAAGCCAAAGCGCTCGAAGCCCGCCCTGGCTTCCGCGCCCGACAGCCAGGAAACCACCCCCCGGGCCTCCTCCAGGTGAGGACGCTCCCGCAGCGCCGCGATGACATACCGGATGGCGGGCGTCTCGTTTTCCGGCACGGTGAAGAGGACTCGCACCTTCGAGCTGATCGCGGCATCGGTGGCGTAGACGATCCCCAGCTCCGCCGCCCCTGCTTCCACGGCAGCCAGAGCGGCGCGCACGTCGACGCCCGGCAGGACGCGGCTGCTGATCGCATCCCACTGGCCCTGCTTCTCGAGCCAGGCCTTTGCATACTTGCCGGCGGGGACGGCTTCAGGGTTGGCCAGGGAGATGAATCGAGCCGGCGCGCGCGCCAGGTCGGCGGCAGACGCGATGGTGCCGCCGGCTCCGGCTGGCCCGACGACGACGAGCCGGTTGGAAAGGATCGCGCGGCGGGACACGGAGTCGACCAGACCGGCCGCGGCCACCTTGTCCATCCAGGATTCGTCGGCGGAGATGAAGACATCGGCCTTGCTGGCCGCCGTGATCTGATGAGCCAGGTCGTTGGAAGCGCCGAAGTTGAAGACCAGCCCGACTTCCCGCGCCTTCTCGCATGCCGGCGCCAGCTCCTTGAGCGCGTCGCGTAAACTGGCCGCAGCGTAAACCATGACCTCCTGCTTCTGGTGGGGCTCCGAGGCTTCGGAGCCGGACAAGGAGAGGGCCATGCAGACAATGGCGGACGTTCTCAAAAGCATCGTGGCAGCTCCTGGCGCTCCGGCTTGCGCGTGCGCGCTGCCGAGGCGCGTGATAGTTGCTTCGACAAGGTGCGACATCATATACGGAGGAATACAATGTGTTCAAGCCGATGAGCACATCAGGAGCGCAAAGCCGCAGCGGAGACTGGCAGGCGCGGCCCCGTTGGCGCGTGACTCGTGGCGGTGAGATTGCGCTTGGCCCCGGCAAGGCTGACCTGCTCGAGGCGATCGAGCGTACGCGGGCAATCAGCCGGGCGGCCGCAGATCTGGAGATGTCGTACCGGCGCGCATGGCTGCTCGTCGCCCAGATGAACAGGTGGTTCCGGCAGCCGGTGGTCGAGACGTCGCCGTGGCGCGGGGAGGGAGCCGCGCTGACCCCCATGGGGCGCCGCGTGCTGCAGCTCTACCGGCGCCTGGAGGCCCGCAGCATCGCGGGGGCCCGCGCGACGTCGAAGCAGCTGATGGCCCTGCTGCGCGATCCGCGGCGCGGATCGCGGCGGGTCACAGGAACGAGATCAGCATCACCAGGACGGTCCCGGCGTCGTTGAGCCGGCGGCGCTGTCCGTGTTGGGCGCTCAAAACCTGCGCAGCGGGAGGATCTGCAAGAGACGGCTCTCGCGCAGGTAGATGCCGAGCCAGACGAAGCCGCCGAGCAACACCGGAACCAGGAGTGGATCACCTGCTCGCCAGTGCGACAGGATGGCGCCCCCGAGGTAGCCGGTCAGGAGGACTGCCCCGAGAACCGACGTTGCCGGGATCAGATAGAGCGCCACGCATGCGAGCTCCAGGATCGCCAGCGGCATGATCATCGTCTCGGGCAGGCCAAGATGCGTCATCCCCTGGCTCACCTGCTCTCCTCCGACCAGCTTCATGACTCCGCTCATGATGAACATGGCAGAGGCCAGTACCGAGATCACCCTTCCCACCCACACGATCTTTCCGACCGGTGCGACCATGTCATCCCTCCTCCGGAAAGTGACAGATCAGCCTGACGCGCGCGGGCTACGATACCAGCACCCGGGAACACATGGCGATCCCAACGGCCTCATCATGGGAGTCATGACGGCGCGCGAGACCGGGAGATGACCTACCGCTTCCTCCTGTAATCGGCCTTCAGGAACTGGACCCACTCCCCGTCGCCGCCCAGCATGTGCGATGTGAGCACGCGGTGATCGTCGCTCTTGAACTCGATCACATCCCGGTACTTCGCGGTCTTCCCCTCGGTGGCCATGTCCGGGCCTTCGGCGTTGAGCGTCAGCACGCGTCCCGTGGCGTCCAGCTCGCCGTCATAGATCCAGAGGTTGGTCATCATCGAGCCGATCCAGGTGCCCGTGAAGCGCTTCTTCTCGGGATCGAATCCGAGCGTCATGATCATGGTCCCGGTGTTGCCATCCGTCATCTCGCCCTTTCCTTCTGCCACCACCCAGAGACCGCCGATCGACCGGCCGCTCTCCGTTCCCGTCGTCTTTGACACGGGCTGGCCCGGGCCCATGTCACACTCGCCTTCCATGGTCCATTCGCCGACGAGCCGTTGCAGCCACTTGTGCTCCTTCTGCGGTTCAGGGTTCATCATGCGGCACCTCCTCGAAAAGGCCGCCTGCCGGCGTCAGGCTGGCTTTGCCTGAACATCGGCAGAGGCGGTCGGGTTCAACGGATCCGGGAAGCTCCGATTCTGCATCAGTGCGCGGAAACCGGCAAGGGCCCGCCAGCCCTCTACCTCATGGACGAATGAAGGGGGGCTGGATCGACACCCGCCGCGGGCCACCGCGGCGCTGTCAGTCGGAGTGACCGCCGGCCTTGTACAGGCTCAGCCGGCTGTAGAGGGTCTTGAGGCTGATCCCCAGTGACTTCGAGGCGCGCTTCTTGTCGCCGTCGAATGCGGCCAGGGTGGCGAGGATCAGCTGGCGCTCCGCCTGGGCCACCGGCGAGCCGACCGGCACGGTCACGGCCGGAGGCGTTCCGGAGTGCGGGGTGGCGGCGTTGCCGCTCTCCGGAGCCTGCTCGGTCTTGATCTCATCATCCGCCAGAATGTGCACCCGGCGGACGTAGTTCTTCAGCTCGCGGACGTTTCCAGGCCATGGCTGCTTGCACGCGAGCTCCATCGCCGCCCTGCCCCATTGCTTTTCGGTCCCCATCTCCCGGTTGCTCTCCTCGAGGAAGTGCTGCGCCAGTCGGCGGACATCGTCGCCCCGCTCGCGCAGCGGCGGGAGGACAATGGGGAACACATTGAGACGATAGTAGATGTCCTCGCGCAGCTTGCCCGCCTTCACGGCCGCTTCAGGGTCCTGGTTGGTCGCCGCGATCACGCGGACATCGACCGGGATCCGTTGATCGCCGCCGACGCGCGTCACCCGGCTCGTCTCGAGGACCCGGAGAAGCTTGACCTGCAGCTCGGGGGACATCTCCGTGATCTCATCCAGGAATAGCGTGCCGCCATCCGCGCGCTCGAAATAACCCTTCTTCGTCTGACTGGCTCCCGTGAAGCTGCCCTTTTCGTGACCGAACAGCTCGCTCTCGATGAGAGTTGCGGGGATCGCGCCGCAGTTCAGCGGCAGGAAGACTTCTTCGCGGCGCAGCCCTCGATCGTGGATCGTCTCGGCCACCAGCTCCTTGCCCGTGCCGCTCTCGCCTGTGATCAGCACCGTGGCGTCCGTGGGAGCCACCCGCTGGATCAAGCGGTAGATCTTCTGCATCGGCGGGGAACTCCCGACGAGGCGCCCGAAGCGCCCCAGCTCGTACAGCTCGTCATGCAGGCGGTTGACCTCGGCCTTCAGGCCGTAAGTCCGCGTCACATGAGCCAGCACGGCCTTGAGACGCGCCTGATCGATCGGTTTGGTCAGATAGTCGAGCGCCCCGGCACGGAGCACGTCGACCGCTGAATCGACGCTGGCATTCCCCGTGACGACGACGAAGGCCAGAGAGCCCGAATTCCCCTTCTCGCGCAGCAGCTCGAGACCGTCTCCATCTGGCAGCATGAGATCGACGAGTACCAGATCGGGAGTCGCGGAGTCGAGCTCCTGGCGTGCCTCCGCCAGCGTCGAAGCGGAGCGGATCGCGAAACCCTCGCGGCGCACCAGCGCCTCCAGGCTCTCGCGGAAGTTCGGCTCGTCGTCCACGACCAGGACGGAGAGCGAGCGGCGGGCAGACCGGCCGGCGCGGTTCATTGAAGGTGTTTGTTCAGGCCGAGCCAGTATCGGGCGACATCCACCAGGTATTCTCCGGGCCGGTCAGGCTCGACACGCTTGACGACGAAGCTGTTGACCCCCGAGCGATACGATGACTCGATATCGATCCTCCGGCTGGAGGAGCTGATCATCACGACCGGCACGTGGCGCGTCCCCTCCGATGCCCGCATCGCTTTCACGACATCGATGCCGTCCACGTCGGGCATCTTGAGATCCAGCAGGACCACACTCGGCAGCGCTCTCTCACCTCTCTCAGCCTCTTGCAGGTAGTCGAGCGCCCGGACACCATTGTCCACCACGTCGATGATCGTGTCGAGGCGATGGCGGCGGAACGCGCGCAACGCCACCGCCACGTCATCCGGGTTGTCCTCCACCAGAAGGAGGCGTGGCCCCTCGCCCGAGTGTGTCATGCATTCACTCCGGACGGAAGCGTGAAATAGAACGTCGCTCCGCCGTCGGGTGATCCCTCGCACCAGACACGGCCGTCATGACGTCCGATGATCCGGCTGACGATGGCCAGCCCGACGCCGGTCCCCGGATACCGGGATGCCGGATGCAGCCGCGTGAACACTTTGAAGATGCGCTCCGAGGATTCCATCCTGAATCCGACTCCGTTGTCCTTGACCCAGATAACACATTCCCCATCCTTCCGGCTGCCGCCGATCTCGATGATGGTCTTCGGCCTCACCGCAGAGAACTTCAGCGCGTTGGACAGCAGATTCGCTATCACGAGACGCAAGAGTGTGGGATCCGCCACGACATCCGGGAGCTCGGAGATCCTGATCTCCGCCTCCCGCTTCGGGTCGGCGGTGACAAGCTCGTTCCAGACTTCCTCGACGAGCCTCCGCATGCTGACCCGGCGCGTCTCGATAGACAAGCGTCCCGCCTTCGAGAACTCCATGAGCGAGTCCATCATCGCGAGCGCGGTCATCGCGCTGGCTCGAATCCGCTCCAGATGGAGGCGCCCCTCTTCCTCGAGGCGCTCTCCTTCGTCCTGCTCGATGATGGCGGCGAAGTTGACGATCGCCCCAAGCGGCGAGCGCAGATCATGCGAGACGGAGTAGTTGAAGGCCTCCAGGTCCGCCACCGCCTCCTTGAGCGCCGCGGTGCGCCCTCTCACCCGGGACTCCAGCTCGTCATTCAATTTGCGCAGCTCCATTTCGGCATGGTGCGTCTCAAGCGTTGTACGCTCCAGCCTGCGGTTCGCCCCGACGAGCGCGACGGCTCCCGCCCTGGTAACGCCGCGCGTCCACATCACGCTGCCCAGCAGCGTGGCGGTCAACAACCCCCCCACGAGCACGATGTATGACAGTGGGTTGCTGACGTCGACGATGCTGGGAGAAGGCTCGATCGTGAGCGTCCAGATCCGGCCGGCGAACGCGTGGATCGGCGTCTCCACTTGAATACTCGAGTGACAGTCCGGGCTTCGCCTTTCGAAAAGGACGTCGTCCGCGTCGCGGATACGCACGTCGCACTGCTCGGCGTGCGTTCGCAGCACTGAATCGAACATGGCGTCGAGGCGCCTCCCGGCGACAAGAGCAGCGCCGCCCTTGCCGATGGGAACCATCGTCCAATGGGCATGTTCTCCCCCTTCGAGCAGGAACGGCCCCGCGAATGTCTCGACGCCATCGCGTGCTGCCTTCTCCTGGCTTGCGACGATCGCGGCGAGGTCCTCCGCGCGTGCCGGCTTCATCGGCGTGCCGAGACCGACCTCCCAGTTGCGCACCATGAACCCGGGATCCACCCAGACAACGGAGTCCAGCCCATTGTCCTCGAGGTAAAGGCGTGTGTCGAACTCCCACTCCTCCCACGTCTGCCGTCCGAACCGCCGCCAGAAGCGCGCGAGCCGCCTGGAGGCCTGGATCTGGTCATTGAGCCTCCACTGGATCTCGCTGCCGAGGCTGCGCGCGAACTGGAGCGTGACTTTCCGTTGATGCTCCGCCTGGACGAGCTCCAGCGAATGCCACGCCCCGAATGAAGCGAGGGCGACCGCGACGCAGGTCGCGATCGCCCAGACACCGTCGCGCCGGGAAGGACGGGTCGGCATCGGAACCTTCTGTTCCGCGGGCGGTTCGACCATGAGTCGATTCTACTCGATGAATCGTCCCGCTCTCCAGGTGGGCCAGTTGCCTTCCATCCTCCGCGGCGCGCATGATGTGCTTCTACGGATTCAGCTTCTCGACCTTCCAGAACCGCACGCCGGACACGTCGGCGCTCACCATCACGCCTGCGTCCGACAGCTTGTAGACCTTGACCCCTGGTTCAGAGGTTCCGCTGCCGCTGCCGCCCTTGTCACCCGCGCCAGCCGCGGCGGAAGCCTCGGCATTCCACTCTTCGGAGATGAACTGCCTGAACGAGTCTTTGTCCGCGAAGAACATGATCAGCTGGTAGTTCTGCGCGCCTATTGATGCGCCAACTCCCACCGTTGCCATTCTCATGTAGACGCGCTGGCCGCTCGCCACGGCAACGCCGGCTCCACCGCCTCCCGAAATGCCGAAGGCGACCTTCGTGGTGTCGAACACCGCGTAGCCGTACGAGTTCTTGTGGACCGCCTTCGTCTCGGGCTTCTCGACGTGGAGCCGATCGAGGCTCTTGCTCGCCATGAGGTCCACCTCGGCGCGCTGCGCCTCCAGCCTCGTCTTGTCGACTTGCTGCTTGTCAGCGCTCGGCTCGGTTGCGCTCACCTGCCCGAGCGCCAGCACCAGAACCGCCAGAGTCGTCCATGCGAGTCGTTTCATGGTCTGTCTCCTTATTGATTGAGTCATTGTGGTAGTCCACCCATCCATTGCACTCACGCTTCCGGGAGATCCAGAGAGCGGGTCGTCCTCACTCTCGCGCTCGTCCCGGCCGGCAGGCTCGCTTCGTCACCCTTGCGGGAGGCGATGGCCGTCCCGACGCCGCCGCCTACCACGGCGCCGGCCACGGCGTCCTTGGTCTCCTTGCCGATGACCTTGCCGAGGATGGCGCCGCCCACGGTCCCGCCGACGATGGCGCCGGTGTCCTTGCCGGTCTGCTTCTTCGCGTAGGCGGTGATCCCGCCTTCCACCGGCACGCTCTTGCCGTCCGGCAGCGTGACGGAGTCAAACCCGACGGCCACCATCGCCTGCCCGCCGAACCGCTTGGCCGGCTTGACCGAAGTCACGACGCCGCTGACCTTGCTTCCGGCTGGGATCACGACGTGTCCGCCCGCCGTGACATCCGAGACCACATCGCCCTGGATAGCTTCGCCCACCGACGCGGTGCCGCTCACCACATCAGTCTGGAGGCGGACATGCACGGTGCTGTTCGCCGGCAGCGAGTAGAGCGCCGGTCCGAAGAAGCCGCCGCCGGCCGACTCCGTTCCGGCCGCCGCGTTCTCACCGGTCCTGTCGCCGGAGCAACCCAGCGAAAGAACCAGCAGACAGAGGCTCCAGGCCGTCCATTTCCAGCGCAGGTTCTTCATGGTTTGTCCTCCTTGAGTCCGGGATCAGCCTTTCTTGCTGCTCACGACGAACGGGCGCAGCGCCACCGGCTCGTCGCCGACCCTGACCTCGGCGCGATACTCGCCGGCTCCCAGCTCCTGCCCGCTCATGCTGAAGGCAAGATGCGACCGTCCAGGCTCCACGGGCTTCTGCTGGGTCCAGACAGACTGTCCGTTGCTCGTATTGATCACAGTCATCCCGATCACCGATCCGGATGGCGCGTCCGTCACTTCCATGGAGACATGGATCGGGTCATTGGCAAGGAAGCTGTCGGTCACATCGGTCTGCGCGACGTGCCCGTTGACATCGAGCTTGCGGCCGAGCTTCACATCATCGATCCACCGCCTGGCGGTGATTGGATCCAGGTCCTGGGGAGAGTGCGTTCCCGGGATCTCCATGTTCGACGTCTTTGTGGTTGCGCCTTCCTCCACGTCGGACTGGGTCATTCCGCATCCGACGAAGAGAATTGCCGTGCCCAACCCGGAGAGCACTTTGGCGGCTTTCATTCTGCTGTTCATGGTGCCTCCTTCCCACGGGGCACTCGTTGCCCTCGCTGGCCTGGGCTGCAACGCTTATGCCACGGGGCCGCCCCATGATTGCGGCCCAGGAAGGCCTGTACAGGATGGCAATTTGCAGAAAACGGAGTGGAGGGAGCCGCGCATAGCGCACTCGGCCGCCGGGCCCGCACTGGTCTGGTCCTTGCTTCAAGAAGGGACAAAGGAGCATCAAGATGCATTCACTGCCTGCACTACCCTACGGGATGTCGGCGCTGGAGCCTCACCTCTCCGCAGAAACGCTCGAGTATCACTGGGGCAAACACCACCGTGACTACGTGGACACGCTGAACCGGCTGATCGCGGACACGCTGCTGGCTCAATTGGACCTGCCGGAGCTCGTGCGGCAGTCGTCCGGGGCTGTCCTGAATCTTGCCGGACAGCACTTCAATCACAGCTTCTACTGGAAGTCCCTCACTCCGAGAGGCGGGGGCGAGCCTCGGGGAGAGCTCAGCGCCGCCATCGACCGCGCCTACGGTTCCTTCGCGGCCTTCCGGACCGCCTTCGCCGAGCGGGCCGCATCCCACTTCGGCAGCGGCTGGGCCTGGGTGGTCCGCAAGCCGGACAACGTCGTCCGCATCGAGCTGACCCATGATGCGGGCTGCCCGATCAGATCGGGCGACGTGCCGCTGCTCGCATGCGACCTCTGGGAGCACGCCTACTACATCGATTACCGCAACCTGCGCGCGCGCTACATCGAAGCGTTCTGGTCGCTGGCCGACTGGCGCCACGCCGCGAGAATCTTCGATGCGCTTCAGGCAGGAGCTCCGGTGTCAGCGGCCGTGCCCCCGGTCATGGTCCCGTGAGGTCGCTCTCGCCGCGCGCGGGCCGGGAACGCACCGACGCTCACTCAAGTTCCGGCTGGCACGCCTTTTCCATGGCTTGCCAACGTCGGTCGCGGCCGCAATAATGAGCATCATATGAAGATGCTCGTTGCGGTCGGGATTGCCTCGCTGCTCACTCTCCAGGCGACAGGCCTGGAGCTGGCGGTGGCTCCCCTGAATTGCGCGCAAACCTGCCCAACCGATGGGCAGGACGGCGCCTGCGCGCCCCTTTGCACAGACTGCTTCTGCTGTCCCACCCTGAGGAGCTGCGTCCAGGTGGAGGGCCAGCTTCCCTCTCCGCTGATCTCGATGCCCGCCGGTGAGCCTGAGCAGACACCGGCTCCATTGAGAGCCAACCCCTCCGAGATCTTCCACATCCCCAGGATCGCCCTCGCATAGTTGAACAGGCCCGTCCGATCCCGGCGGCATCCAGTCCGCTGCGGGATGGATGGCTTCATCGAGCGGGGGTCTCATGGTATCGATGCAAAGGGCCGGGATTGCCATCTTCGTCTTGTCGTACGCCGGGGCCGCGTGCGCCCGGGAGGCGCGCACGCTCACGCTCGAAGAAGCGCTCGCGAGGGCGCGCGATCGCGCACCGGTCATTCTCGCGGCGCGAGCCCGGGTTGAGGAGGCTCGCGGGCGGCTGACGTCCGCCTCGGTCCGGGCGCGCGGCAATCCCACTCTCGAGGGGCATGCCGGGCGCCGGACGACTGATAGTGATGACTTCACGGACTACGAGATCGAGCTGACGCAGGGGCTTGCTCCCGCAGGACGGCGCCAGGACAGGATCGCGAGCGCGGAGGCGGAGGTCTCTGCTGAGCTCGCCGCAGTCGAGGACGTCGCACGAGAGCACATCCTGCGCGTCGCCACGGCCTACTTCACCGCGGCGCGCGCTGTGCGGCGGTCCCGGCATCTGACCAGCGCGCTCGATGCCGCAGCGGAGATCGCCCGCGCCGCAGAGCGGCGGTTCAAGGCCGGCGATGTGGCGGCGCTCGACGTGAATGTGGCTGGCACGGTCCAGGCACGGGCCCGGGCCAACCTGCTCTCGGCCGATGCGGAGCTCGAGGCTGCCCTGGGGGAGCTCAGGATCCTGCTCGGGCTGAGCGGCGAGGAGCTGCTGGAGATCGACCCCGTGCTGGAGCGGCAGCCTGCTCACGATCTGTCCGGGCTGCTGGAGCTTGCGGCCCGGCGGCCCGACATCCGCGCTCTGGAGGCCCGGCTCGAGCAGGCGGAGGTGGACGTGCGCGTCGCGAAAAGTCTGCGCCAGCCGATGTTCGACATCGGCGCGCGCTATGACCGGGAAGAAGGCGCCGATATCGTCCAGGGGGGCGTGACGGTGAGCATTCCATCCTTCGACAGGGGCACGGGAGAGGTGGCTGAAGCCAGCGCGCGGGCGCTGCGCATACGGATGGAAGCCGACGCACTGCGCCGGACCGTGGATTCCGAAGTCCGGACCGCGTTCGAGGTCTATCAGCAGCGGCAGGAAGCCGCCGCTGCCCTCGGTCAGGTCACCCCGATGTTGTCCGACAGCGAGGCGCTGGCGTCTGGAAGCTACGCAGCAGGCCAGATCAGCCTGTCGGAGATGCTCCTGGTGCGGCTCAATGTCCTGGAGACACGGCTGTCACATGTTGATCTGCTCTTCGAGGCGGCCATCGCCGGGATCCGGCTCGAGGCGGGCGCGGGGGTGCTGCGATGAAGCGCATCCTGGCCGGCCTGGGCGTGATCCTGGTGGCCTGCACGGGCTGTGAGAGGACCGGCCCCGGCCAGCAGGAGGTCCCTCCCGCCGGGGCGACGCGTGTCGCGGACCCTGAAGCCACGGAGTCCGCGGGTTTGGTGCGCATCGATCCGGAGATGCTGCGCGATCTGCGCATCACCACCACGACCGTCGAGTCCCGCGAAGGCGGTGAAGGAGTCAATGTCCTCGGAGAGCTTGGCGTCAACGAAGATCGGTATGCCGAAGTCGGCGCGCCCGTGCAGGCCCGTGTCCTCAGACTGCTGGCCTCACCGGGCGACGCTGTAGAGCCGGGCCGCCAGCTCGCCGAGCTGCAGAGTGTGGAGCTTGGAAAGGCGCGGGCCGCCTGGCTGACCGCGCGCGCGCGGGCCGAGCTGACCACGCGGGCTCTCGAGCGCAAGCGCGCGCTCGCCGAGGAGCGGATCGCTCCACAGCGGGAGCTGCAGGAAGCCGAAGCGGAGGCACTGGCGGCCGAGGCGGATCTGCAGGCCGCCGGAGCGACCCTGCAGTCCATGGGTGTCGACGCGGCCGGAGTGACTCCCCTCGAAGGAGATGCATCCAGGTTCGTGCTGCGCTCGCCCATCGCCGGCAGCGTCATCACGCGTGAGCTCGCGCGAGGCCAGGTCGTGGATCCATCCCGGCCGCTCTTTCGCATCGCGGATCTCACGCGTCTCTGGCTGACGGTGCACGCCTACGAGAGGGATGCCATTCGTGTGGCTCCCGGGACCCGCGTTCGTGTCACCTTCCCGGCGCTGCCCGGCCGCGATTTCTCCGGGGCCGTGATGCTGGTCGGCGGGCAGGTGGACGTCAGCTCGCGGACGCTGCCGGTCCGCGTCGAGATCGCCAACGACGACGGCCTCCTGCGACCCGGGATGTCGGCCACGGCCTGGCTTCCGGTTGGTGATGGCGGCAGCAGCATTATTTCCGTTGCTGCCGCCAGCCTGCAGCGGATGCAGGACGGCTGGTTCGTCTTCCTGCCGAGGGAGGCGGGTCTCTTCGAGATGCGGGAGGTCGGCCGCGGGCGCGATCTTGGCGGAGAAGTGGAGATTCTGTCCGGGCTGAAGCCGGGCGAGCTGGTCGTGGTCGAGGGCGCATTCCTGCTGAAAGCCGAAGCCGAGAAATCACGCGGTGAAGGCGAGCGTCACGAGCACTGAGGGACGAGGCCATGATCCAGCGCATCATCGCGGGCTGCTTCAGGAGACCCCTGATACCCGCCCTCATCGTCCTGACAGGTGCGTCGCTCGGAGCACTCTGGCTCCAGGAGCTCCCCCGCGACGTCTTCCCCGATCTCTCGGCTCCGGTCTTCAATGTGATCGTTCAGAACGCCGCGATGGGCGCCGAAGAGCTCGAGACGGTCATCGCGATCCCGCTGGAATCGTCTCTTGCCGGCCTGCCCGAGGTCCGGCGGATCCGATCGAGCAGCCAGCTTGGTGTCTGCCAGGTCACGGTTGAATTCGAGCCCGAGGCCGATTACTTCCGCGCCAGGCAGCTCGTGGCCGAGAGGATCAGCCAGGCGGCGGCCCAGCTTCCGCCGGGCTCCGACGCTCCGCTGATCTCCAGCCTGACCGGCCGGCTCAACGAGATCTTCGAGTTCACCCTCGAGGCCGAGCCCGGCGCCGCCGACCTCATGACGCTGCGCGACCTCGCCGAGTTCGAAGTCAGGAACCGCCTGCTCGCCGTGCCCGGCGTCGCGGCGGTCGAGCGCCTGGGAGGGTATCTGCGGCAGTTCCAGGTGCAGCTCGACCCGGAGCGCATGTCGGCGCGGGGAATCACTCTGGACGAGGTGCTGCACGCAGTCGAAGGGTCGAATATCAATGCGGCAGGGGGCTTTGTCGTCCAGGGGCCCATGGAATGGTCGGTGCGCGCCGTGGGGCGCGTGCGGACCGTTGAGGACCTGCGGGGCACGGTCGTGGCGATCAGAGGCACCACCCCGGTCTCTCTGGGCGATGTCACGGAGATCCGCGAGGCGCCTGCGGTCAGGCGGGGCCTGGCGCATCGCCTGCGGGGAGAAGTCGTCAGCTGCCGGGTCGTCAAGCAGTTCGGCGCCGACACGGTGGAGGTCGCGGCAGGCATCAGGAAGGCCGTCACGGAGATCACGGACAGCCTTCCGCACGGAGTCCGGCTCCGCATCGTCTACGATCAGTCCGACCTCGTGAGGTCCGCGCTGGGTGGAGTCGGCCGGGCCGTGGCTCTCGGCGCGGTCCTGGTCGTGCTCGTGCTCTTCGCGCTGCTGGGGAACATGCGCGCAGCCGTGCTGGTCACCCTCACCATCCCGCTCTCCCTGGCCCTGGCCGGCGTCGTGCTGAGCCGGATGGGCGTCGGCATCAACACCATGACGCTGGGAGGGCTCGCTATCGCGGTCGGCCTGCTCGTCGATGCCGCCATCATCATGGTGGAGAACATCGTTCATCGCATGACGGTCCGGCGCGGCTCTGGATCGCCGGCAGAGCACGCGCTGGCTGCGGCCCTCGAAGTGGGACGCCCCATCGCTTTCGCGACGCTGATCGTCGTCGCAGTCTTCCTGCCCCTTTACGGGATGACCGGGATCGAGGGACGCATGTATCAGCCACTCGCGGCGGCTGTCATCGCGGCCATGGGATCGTCGCTCCTCCTCGCCATCACCGTGGTGCCTGTGCTGGCGGCACTGATTCTCCGCCCGCGTCGAGAGGGACGTCCGGAGGACGTCGGGGCGATCCGGCAGCTCAAGCGGGTCTACGCGCCGCTGCTCGACACATTCATGCGCAGGGCGGGACTGGTCCGCCTTCTGTCGCTGGGACTGACGCTGCCGGCGCTGGCGCTGGCCTTCGCCATCGGCACTGAGTTCATGCCGCAGCTGGACGAAGGGGCGTTCCTGATACAGACACTGCTGCCCCCGGAGGCTTCGCTGGACGAGGTCGATCGGCTGAATCACCGGGTTGAAGATGTGCTGCGCGAGTTCCCTGAAGTGGAGGATGTCGTGCGCCGGACGGGACGGGCCGAGCGCACCGAGGATCCGATGCCTCACACGCTCTCGGATGTCCTGGTGGTGCTCAAGCCGGATCGCGCCCGCTCGCTGGAGGAGCTCGAGGCGGCGATGCGTGCGGCGGTGGAGAAGGTGCCGGGAGTGACGGCGCTCTTCACCACACCGCTCGGCATGCGCATCGACGAGGGGCTCGGCGGAACCCCGGCCGACATCTCGGTGCGCATCTTCGGCCCCGACCTGGATGAGCTCTCGGAGCTGGCCGGGCGCGCCCGGGAGCGCCTGGAAGGCGTGCGGGGCCTCACCGATCTGCGTGTCGAGAGCCTGACCGGCCTCCCCCAGCTGCGCCTCACGATCGACCGCCAGGCTGCCGCCCGGGTCGGTCTGACGCCGGGAGATGTCATCCGCTCGGCCCGCATCGGGCTGGTCGGCGAAGAGCACTCCGAGATCTGGCTCGGACAGCGGCGGTTCGATCTCGTGGTCCGCCTTCAGGACCACCATCGTGGCGACGTGCAGGCGATCCGCGGCCTGCTCGTGGACGGGCATGACGGGACGCGGATCCCCCTCGGTCAGCTCGCGGCGATCGAGGAGACCTTCGGTCCGGGCACCATCCGCCGCGAGGCCGGCAGCCGCCGAGTGGCCGTGGAGGCCACCGTCTCCGGCCGGGACCTGGGCGGCGCCGCATCCGAAGTCAGGCGGCTCATGCAACAGGAGCTCAAGCTGCCTGCGGGCTACTTCGTGGACGTGGGAGGGCGGGTCGAAAGCCAGGTCCGGGCGTCGCGCGCGCTGTTGGCCGCCATCGCCATGGCCGTGGTCGCCGTCTTCGCTCTGCTCTACATGGCGCTGGGTTCGCTTGCCGAGGCGCTCGTGATCCTGGCCACGCTGCCGGACGCTCTCGTGGGGGGGATACTCGCCCTGCTGATTGCCGGAGAGACCTGGAACGTCTCATCTCTCGTCGGGCTGATCGGGCTGTTCGGCATCGCGGTCCAGAACGGGCTGGTCCTGGTTGCGCAGACGCGCTCGCTGGTGTCCGCCGGCCGGCCGTTCGCGGAGGCCCTCCGGGAGGCCAGCATCGGCCGCGTGCGCCCCAAGATCATGACCGCGTCAACCGCGATCCTGGGTCTCCTGCCGCTGCTGGTGCTCCGGCTGCACGGAACCGAGATCGAGCGGCCCCTGGCCATCGTCATGATCGGCGGCCTGCTGACCTCGACTCTCTTCACGCTCCTTGCGCTGCCCGCCTTCTACACACTCGTGCATCACATGTCGGCGCGCGCCGCTGCGTCCCGTGAGGTGCCATAGGGCGCCGGACCAGCCTAGTAATAGGAAGGGTCGCCCCGTGGCCAGCCGATCATGACACTCCCGACTCAGGGTGCGCGCGGCGGAATGCGTGCCGGCGCAGCGGGCCGGCTCAGCCAGGCAGCTCAGTATTCCGCGAAGGCATCGTCCGGGTAGCAGTACAGCCACCGCTCCCCAGGCTCCGCCGATGCGATCACCGGGTGTGTGGTCGCCCTGGCGTGCCCGCTGGCATGACGGTTGGGCGAGTTGTCGCAGCACAGCGTCACGCCGCACTCCTGACAGGTCCTCAGATGAACCCACCGCGCTTTGATCTTCACGCACTCTGCACACTCGCGGCGCATTGCGTGCTTGACAGTGGCGATTGCCTGAAGCTCCGCGCAGGGTCGATCTGGCATGGGATGCGACCTCCTATTCCTGAAGGACCTGGTGCACGAAGCTGACGGCGATCGACCCCTCCCCCACCGCCGACGCCACCCGCTTGATGTTACCGGCGCGCACGTCGCCCACGGCGAACACGCCGGGCAGACTTGTCTCGAGTAGGTGGGGAGCCCTGGCGAGCGGCCAGTCGGCGGCCTTGAGATCCTCCGGAGTGAGATCCGGACCCGTCCTGATGAACCCCTTCGGATCAAGCTGCACGCAGCCCTTGAGCCAGCCTGAGTTGGGCACGGCGCCCGTCATGAGAAACACATGCCGGATGTCGTGCTCCTCGACACCTCCGGTCTGGCCATTGCGCCAGCGAACTCTCTCCAGATGCCCATTTCCTTCGAGCGCGACAATCTCCGTGCGCGCATGCAGAGAGACGGCGGGATTCTGCTCGATGCGCCGGATCAGATAGCGGGACATGCTGGCAGCCAGACCGCCCGAGCGCACGAGAATGTGGACGTGCCTTGCCGACTGCGCGAGGAAGACCGCCGCCTGGCCGGCCGAGTTTCCTCCCCCCACGATGACGACATCCTGGCCGCGGCAGATCTGCGCCTCCATGAACGTCGCGCCATAGTAGATTCCCGTTCCCTCATATCTGGACAGGTTCTCGAGTGGAGGCTTCCGGTATGCAGCGCCCGCTGCAATGATGACGGTGCGCGCCTTCACGCGCAGCGCGTCATCGATCTCGATCACGTAGGGCTTGCGGTCACACGCGAGCATCCTGGCCTCCCTCGCGATGATCACCTCCGCGCCGAACTTCTGGGCCTGCGTGTACGCCCTCGCGGCAAGTGCCTGGCCCGAGATCCCGGTCGGGAAACCCAGGTAGTTCTCGATCTTCGAGCTGGAGCCCGCCTGCCCTCCCGGCGCGCTGCTCTCGAGCACCAGGACATCGAGTCCCTCCGACGCGCCATACACCGCCGCCGCCAGCCCCGAGGGTCCGCCGCCGACGATCACCAGATCGTGCACGTGAGCCGCATCGATCACCGCGTTGAAACCGAGACACTCGGCGATCTGCTGATTCGTCGGGTTCCGGAGCACCTGGTCGCCGCGGCAGATGACAACGGGCACATCCTCCTCGGCAACGCGGAATCGATCCAGCAGCGCCTGAACGCTGTCGTCATGATCGAGGTCGATGAAAGTGTAGGGATGCCCGTTGCGCGTCAGGAACTCCTTCACACGGAGCGTTCCAGAGCAGTGCATCGAGCCGAGCAGCACGACATCTCCCAGTCCGCGCTTGATCAGCTCCACCCTGCGCAGGATGAACGCGCGCATGATCACTTCGCTCAGCTCGCTGTCGGTCTGCACCAGCGCCAGCAGGCGCTCACGATCCAGCTCGATCACTTCTCCAGCCTGACTGGCGCGCGCACGGACAAGCGCGCGGCGGCCGGAGAGCATGCTGACCTCGCCTGTGAACTGCCCCGGACCGTGAACGACAATGAGTGTTTCGCCCGAGTCCGATGGCCGGATGATCTCGATCTGGCCTGTTTTCACGACGAAGAACGGCACGGTCACATCACCGGCCTCGACAAGAACCTCGCCGGAGCGAAACGGACGCACCCTGCCGTGCGCGGCGATCCTGCCGACCTGCTCCTGTGTGAGCGTCGGGAAAAGCCGCTCGTACTGCGTCGGCCCGGTCAGCGGCACCGGGACCGTTGCGTCAGGCATCGACCTGTCTCTTCACGTGAGCCGTCCTTCAGCGTGCCGGCGCCGCGCGCAGTCTTCTCACCTGCATGGTGACGCCGATCAGGAATGCCAGGATCATGATCGGATTGAGCACCATGAAGATGGGGGCATCCGGACCTGCGACGAGAGGCGCGCCGGGCGGCACCCGGGTCAGTGTTTCCGTCACGGTCGGGATCAGCATGAACAGCAGCGTCATGGAGTAGCAGATCGTCTTGACGTACGCCGTGGCGCGTCCGAACACCTGTGTCTTCTCCGCGACGGCCGCGATCGCCAACACCACGAGGGTGAGAATACCCAGCACGTGCGGCGGCTCGATGGCGCCACGGCGGAAGATCGGCAGCCCGGTCATCGTGGTGACGACCAGTGCTGCCAGGTACGCGCGGCCGATTGGCGTTTTCGGCGAAACGCCCTTGTCCCGCACGATGGCCAGCACGCCCAGCACCACGGCCACCAGGCTCACCAGCGTGTGAAATAGCCCGAGCGGCGTCAGCTGAAACGGCGTGAGTGTTGCCATCGGATCTTCAACGGGCCCGGGCCTGTATTGCGGCCCATCCCGCCGGGACTCCTGTATGGATGCACAACCATACCACTTCGGCATCCGTGGGGCCCGCGAGCGGTCATGTAAAGAGGGTCTTCGGCTCTCCGCTGTGCCAGGCGTTCTCGACCCGGATCTTTGTGATGGCCCAGCGGCTTCCTTCTCTCCGGAGCGTGACCCAGTAGAAGTTCTTGAGGAGGAGGCTGCCGCCGGAGCCGCTCCTCAGCTTCTGGCGCGCATCGACGAGGACATAGAGAGATGCCGTGTCCTCCTGGATCTCGATCCGGGTGTTGGTCACGGTATGTCTGGTGTCGCTGTCTGCGAGCGCCGTCTGGATTGCAGCAACGATACTGTCACGACCCTTGATCCTGGGCAGCTCGATCCCCGGGATTCCCCCTCTGGCGAAATCGAGCTCGGCGTCCGGCGAGAGAGCGGATGCGAGGAGCTCTGCGTCGTGCAGGTCCTGGCCGGCCGGCTACCGGTTCAAGGCGTCGATGATTTCGAATCGGTCATCATGAATCCCGGAAATCGCCGGAGTGCGCACCATCTTGAGATCACCAGCCATCTGCGACTGCGATTGGGCCGACATACCCATCCCTCCCTTTCTCGCGGCCGGCTGATTCAGCGCCGCCCGTCACTGATTCATCTCGCTGCGTCACCTCACTGGAAGGAAAAGCAAGCTGTGTGCCATTCGTTTCCGGCCCCGGACGAGCAAGCAAAGCACTGCCACTGCGGCGTTTTGAAGAATCGCATTGCGAACCCGGGTGCGGGTGAGCTCTGGATCTCCTGTTAGACTGGCCCGGGAGGAGCCGCATCGCGATGCTGCGCAGGCTGCGTGATCGCCAGGAGTGGAAGTTCTTCGCGCTCCTGCCCCGGGCCGATCGGGGGCTGGCGTACGCCTGGTGGGCGATCCTGCTGCTGCGCGGCGTGCTGCCGGCCCTGCTCGCCGTCGCCATGGGGATACTCGTGGCGGCGGTGCAGGCAGGCGGCAGCCTGGCAGGGCCACTCGGCCTCATCGGTGTGCTGTTCGTGATGCTCCAGGTGCTCGTGCCGGTGCACCAGGCGCTCAGCGCCAATCTCGGCAGCCGCGTGGCGGCGTGGCTCTATGACCGGCTGACCGATGCATGCATCGGACCGCCGGGAATGGGACATCTCGAAGACCCCGAGCTCACCTCGGACCTGACGGTCGCGCGGGAGTTCGATCTCGGCATGACGGGGCCGCCGATGCACATGAACATGGACTTCATCGCGTCAGAGCTGGTGCAGACGGTGGTGGGGATTGCCTCCGCATGCGTGCTGTTCGCCTATTCCTGGTGGGCCCCGCTGGTGCTGGCAGGCGCGTGGATTCTGACCCACTGGCTCCTGCGCGAGAGCGCCGTCTGGCAGGACCGCAACACCCTGGCCGTACGCGAAGCGCAGCGCCATGCGGAGTACGCCTACCGGCTGGCCGTGGATCCGCCCGCGGCCAAGGAGCTGCGGCTCTTCGGCCTGGCCGACTGGGTGATGGAGCGGTTCGTGGGCCGGCGAAGGATGCTGCACGAGCTCCAGTACAAGGCGACGCGGCTGCGCGAAAAGCCGCTTGTCTGGAGCCTGCTGATCGTCACGGCGGCGAACATCGTGGTCTTTTCGAGCCTGGCGTTCTCCGCGCTCGCTGGACGCATCGACCTGGGCGAGGTCGTCATCTTCGCCCAGGCGGCCGTCGGCGTGAGCGCCATCGCCTTCGGGGGGCTCAGCTGGGCGCTCGATGGAGCCGCCGCGCCGGTGGCGGCGGTGCTGCGCCTGGAGCCGGCCATGAGAGAGCGGGGCGCGCTGGTGACTCTCTCCGCGCCGCGCCGGGCCAACGGACTCCCCGCGCGCGAGATCCGGTTCCGCGGTGTTGCCTTCGCCTATCCGGGCAGCGGGCGGCGGGTGCTCGACGGATTCGACCTGGTGGTGCCCGCCGGATCGTCGCTGGCGATCGTCGGTCAGAATGGCGCAGGCAAGACGACGCTCGCCAAGCTGCTCTGCAGGCTCTATGACCCGCAGGCCGGCGCCATCGAGGTGGACGGCGTCGATCTGCGCGACCTCGACGTGGACACGTGGCGCTCGCGGGTCACCGCCGTGTTCCAGGATTTCGTGCGGTTCGAGCTGCCGCTGCGCGACAACGTCGCGCCGGGCGGGGCTCCCGACGACACGGTGCGCGAGGCGCTCGCCGAGGCGGGCGCCTCGGGACTTGCACAGCTCGACACACCCCTGGCGCGGGGCTACCAGGGGGGCACGGAGCTTTCGGGCGGGCAGTGGCAGCGCGTGGCGCTGGCGCGGGCGCTCTGCGCCGTGAGGATGGGGGCCGGCCTGGTGCTGCTCGACGAGCCGACCGCCCAGCTCGATGTGCGCGGCGAGGCCGAGATCTTCGATCGCATCCTGACCGCGACGCGCAAAGCCACCACGATCCTCATCTCGCACCGCTTCTCGACCGTGCGCCACGCCGACCGCATCTGCGTGCTGGAGCAGGGCCGCGTCATCGAGCTGGGGACGCACGACGAGCTGATGGCGCTGGGAGGCCGCTATCGCACGATGTTCGAGCTGCAGGCGAGGCGCTTCACCGCGGAAACGGACGAGGAAGGGACGGCGTATGAAGTCCTCGCCTGAGCCGCTTCCCCCCGCGCTCGGGTCGATGTGGCGCTTGCTGAAGCTCGGCTACCAGCACGAGCCCGGGATGATTCTCGGTGCGTTCCTGTTGTCGCAGGTCGCCGCGCTGCCCGACGCGTTCATCGCCCTCTGGCTGAAGCTCCTGGGCGATGGGGTGCTCCAGTCGAACCGGCGCCTGCTTCTCCTCTCCGCCCTGGGGCTCGGCGTTTCTGCGACCGCGACGTGGTTCCTCAGCACGGTCAGCACGCGCGTGCAGCGGCGCTTCCGCGACAGGATCACCATCGCACTCGAGTCACATGTCGCGCGGCTCCAGGCCTCGATCGCCACGATCGCGCACCAGGAGCGCCCCGAATACCTCGACCGCCTGTCGGTGCTGCGCAATCAGGTCTTCGTGCTGGACCACATGTACATGTCCTTCTTCTCGACGTGCGGCTGGATCCTGCGGCTGGCTGTCGTCATCGGACTCCTGATGTCGATCCATCCCGCCCTCGCGCTCCTGGCTCTCTTTGCGCTGCCCACGGTCTTCACCTCGACCTGGCGGCCGGGAGTCGAGCGGGCCGTCGAGGAGCGCGGCGCCCCGGCGCTGAGACTCGCGCAGCACCTCTTCACCACCGCAACCACCGCGGCGCCCGGCAAGGAAGTGCGGGTCACGCGCATCGGCTCCCGGCTTGCCCGCGATCGGCGCCGTTCCTGGGAATCATGGTACGGCCCCGTGGCGGCAGCCAGATCGCGCAGCGCGTTCTGGCATGCGGTGGCCTGGGCGATCTTCGGCACGGCTTATGTAGGCGCGATCGTCTTCGTGTCCTGGTATCTGCGTTCGCCGGCCGGCAGCGTGCTGCTCGTGCTCGCCGCCGGCGGGCGGCTGTCGGCCTACATCGGTGCGACGGTGGGCGAGATCGGGTTTCTGCGCGGCTTCTGGCTGGACGGCTCGCGCCGTCTGGCGTGGCTCGAGGACTACGCAGCGTCCCTGGTGGCCTCCGCCGACGCGCCTGCTCCGGCGAAGCTGCGCGACGGCATCCGGATGGACAATGTCTCGTTCGCCTATCCCGGCACGGAGCGGCTGGTGCTCGATTCGGTCTCACTCGACCTGCCTGCGGGCAGGGTCGTGGCGCTCGTGGGAGAAAACGGCGCCGGAAAGACGACGCTCGTCAAGCTGCTCTCGAAGCTCTACGAGCCCACCTCCGGACGCATCCTCGTGGACGGCGCCCCGCTCGACCGCATCCGGGCCGACGCGTGGCGGGCGCGCCTCGCGGGCGCGTACCAGGATTTCTTCCGCTTCGAGCTACCCGTACGTCATGCGGTGGGGGTCGGCGACCTGCCCCGGCTCGACGACCTGCCTGCCGTGACGGCCGCGGTCGGACGCTCCGGCGCCGACGACGTCGTGGCCAGGCTGCCGGCGGGACTCGACACGCAGCTCGGGCCGACCTGGCCCGGCGGAGTCGAGGTGTCATTCGGGCAATGGCAGAAGCTCGCGCTCGCCCGCGGATTCATGCGCGATCAGCCTCTGCTGCTGGTGCTGGACGAGCCTACGGCGGCACTCGACGCCGAGACCGAGCACGCGCTGTTCGAGCGCTACGCCGCGGCGGCGCGCAGGGCCGTCCCGGGATCGGGCGGCGGGCGCGAGGGGGGCATCACGATCCTCGTGTCGCACCGTTTCAGCACCGTGCGGATGGCCGATCTGATCGTGGTGCTCGACGGGGCGCGGGTCGTCCAGGTCGGCAGCCACGAAGATCTGATGGCCAGGGGCGGCCGCTACGCCGAGCTCTACCGCATCCAGGCCGCGGCCTACCGCTGAGCAAAGTCCATGGAGGTGCCGGCGCCCGTCTCGAGGGCGCGCTGGTAGACCATCACGGCCGCGGCGACATCCTCGAGGGCGACCCCGGTGCTGTCAAAGATCGTGATCTCTTCGGATGACGTGCGGCCGGGTTTGTGCCCCGCCACGATCTCGGCGAGCTCGGCATGCACGCTCTCCCGTGTGGTCAGGCCTTCGGCCAGCGCGTGGCGGAGATCTCCAAAGGATGCGCATTGATCCAGGCTGTCCACCACGACCTTGGTGCCCTGAAACAGCCGCGGGTCGAGCTCCTGCTTGTCGTGTGAGTCCGCGCCCACGCCCGCGATGAAGGAGCCGGGGCGCACGGCATCCCGGCGCACAAGACTGCTCCGCGCTGGTGTGCAGGTGATACAGACGTCGCTCGCGCGCACCGCCTCGGAGACGTCGCGCACCGGCTCGACACGCACGCCGAGCTCGGCGCTCATCCCGGCCGCATAGCGCTCCGCGCGGGGAGAATCGATGTCGAACGCGAAGACGCGCTCGAGCTTCAGGACGCGCGAGAGCGCCCGCAGCTGGACGATTCCCTGGTTGCCGCAGCCGCAGATGGTGACGGCACGGGAGTCGGCGCGCGCCAGGTGCCTGGCCGCCACCGCCGTGGCGGCGCCCGTGCGCAGAATGGTGATCTCGATCGAATCGATCACCGCGAGCGGGGTTCCGTTGTCCCCGTCGCACAGAAGGATCAGGCCCTGGATGGTGGGCAGACCGAAGCGTGCCAGGTTGTGGACGAAGTTGCCATTGCACTTGACCGCGAACCAGGTGCGATCGAGCTTCAGGCCGGCCGCCTTGATATGAAACCCGCCCTCCATGGCCGGAACCCCCAGGACACCGGGCCCCAGCGTCCGGCCTCCGGCATGGTGCCGGAAAGCGTCCTCGACGGCGGCGATGCAGTCATCGATGCTCAGGAGGGCGGCGACATCACGCCGCGTGAGGATCAGCGTGCAGCGTGGCTTCACCTCATGCGACGAGTTGTTCAAGATGTCCTCCTGGCTCCGCCTCCACGGGCGGTCTCCCCTTCCTGAAGATCCGGGCACCCGCGTGCCCCCTGAGCACGATCCTCCCGGCGTCGACGAGAAGCATCGAGCCTTCGCGCAGCCCCACCACCGGCGCGTCATTCTCCTCGTGAAACTGGAGGATCCGTTCTTCCTGTGTTTCCCCCATGTGAGTCGAGCCGGGATCGGGGTCGAGATAGTGCGGGCTGATCTGGAACGGCACGAGCCCGAGCGCCTCGAAGGAGCGCGGCTGGACGATCGGCATGTCCTTGGTGGTCCTGAGGCTCGGGCCCGCGACGATGGAGCCGGCGCTCGACCCGATGTAGGGGATGCCGCGCGCCACACCGCTCCGGATGGCCGCGATCAGCTCGAGGCGCTGCATCGCATCGAGGAGCCTGAAGGTGTTGCCGCCCCCGACGAACCAGGCGTCCGCGCCATCGAGCGAGGCTCCCGGCTCATGAACCGAGTGCAGCGCATACCCCATGGCCTCGAACCGCGCGCGCGCCCTGGCCGCATAGCCGTCGCGGTCGTGCATGGCATGGGGAACGAACGCCACCCTCTTCGCGGATCCGAGAAGGGCGATGATCTCCTTTGCGACATGGTCGAGGTAGCCCGAGCCGTGCTGAGTCGAGTTGCTGATCAGAAGCAGTCGTCCGGATACCGTCATCCGAGTCTCCCGTCAGAAGATGAGTGTCTTCATGAGGCCGGCCAGGCCGCCGGCGAGCACCACCCAGACGCCGCCAATCTCGAACCGGTGCAATGCGACGAAGGCGGCGATGGCGGCCGTGACTGCGAACAGATCGACACCTCCCGCGAGACCGCCCGGAAGGATCACCGCCGCGCCGAAGATCAGCGCGAGATTCAGGATCGAGCCGATGACCGACGCGGTGACTCCCGAGAGCGCGGCTCGGAGAGCCCGGTGGCGGTTCAGGACTTCGATCCAGGGCGCTCCCGCGAAGATGAATACAAAGGAGGGCAGGAAGGTGACCCACGTGGTCACGAGCGCCCCCAGGGTCGCCGAGGCCAGCTGGCCGAGATCGCCGGGGTGGTTCCATCCGGTCACGAACCCGACGAACTGCAGCACCATGATGAGCGGCCCCGGAGTGGTCTCCGCCAGCGCAAGCCCGTCCACCGCCTGGGCCGCTGTGATCCAGCCGTAGGTCTGCACAGCCGCCTGCGAGACATACGCAAGAACCGCGTACGCGCCGCCGAACGTGACAAGCGCCGCGCCCGTGAAAAAGCCGTACTGCTTCACAGGGAGGCTGTCCGGGCCCAGCCACGCGGCGAGGGCGGCTCCGGGCAGCGCCCAGAGCAGGAGTCCTACGGCGAGCACGCCGCCCAGGCGGGTCTTCGACGGCGCCGCATGCGATCCGGGCGATGCCGGAGCTGCGTCGGGCACGGCCTGATCGGCAGCGCGTCCGAATCCGGCGGGCCAGGCTCTCGACACGATGACTCCGATCCCGCCGGCCGCCAGGATGATCAAGGGGAAGGGGATCCCCGCGAAGTAGATCGCCGCAAAGGCGCCTCCGGCCACGAGGAGATGTGCCGGGCCGCGCAGCGTGCGGCGCCCGATCCGCAGCACGGCCTCGATCACGATCGCCACGACGACCGCCTTGAAGCCCGAGAGCAGCCCGGCGGCGGCCGGGAGAGCTCCGTAAGCCGCGTACAGCCAGGAGAGGGCGAAGAGAATGACCACGGAAGGAAGAACGAAGAGTGCCCCGGCGGCGAGGCCTCCGCGCGCCCGATGCAGCCGCCAGCCGATGTAAATCGCCAGCTGCTGGGCTTCGGGGCCCGGAAGCAGCATGCAGTAGTTGAGAGCGTGCAGGAAGCGTGTCTCGGAGATCCACCGGCGCCGATCGACCAGCTCGCGGTGCATCAGGGCGATCTGGCCCGCCGGGCCGCCAAACGAAATGAACCCGAGCATCGTCCAGAAGCGGACAGCCTGACGGAAGCTCACGCGGACTTCTCCTGCGCGAGCCTCAGCGTCGCGCGGGGCGCCTGCCACTCCTGCGGCGGGCCGGCTTGACCGCCAGCGTCGCGTAGAGACCATCGAACACGCTCCCAGCTTCGCGGATGAGCTTCTGATCGTCAGCGATCCGCGCCTCGAGCCCGCGCAGCACCGCATTGACGCCGGTGGCTTCCGGGCGGCCGAACTTCCCGTCTTTGAGATCCACGTCGTGCACGATCTGGGCGATCGCGGCCATGGCCGGATCCCCGTCCATCCCGAACTGCTTCATCAGTGTCTCGAAAGTGCAGTCCTCGCCTTGATGGCCGAACTCGCTTCCGGCCATGTCGAACGGAATGCCTCCACGCGGCACGGCACCTTCCGCATGGAATGAGAAACGTGGCCGGCGGTCGATGAACCGGCGGATCAGCCAGGCCGACGCGCATCGATCGATGTGCGGCCGCGGGCGCGTCACTCAGAGCCGGCCCTGGTACTGAGCCGGGTCGCGCCTGTGGGAACCGCCTCCGGCACGTCGCGGAGGTTTCGAGCTCCGGCCCTGGATGGAGCGCAGCAGAGTCCGGCACCGCTCGAGCGCTTTCTCCGCCTCCGCGCGCCCTGACGCCTTGAAGACATCCATTTCGGTCATGCGGGTGAATTCGGCTTGCATCGTCTTCATCTCCACCTCCAGATCGGTCAGCTCGGCGCGCACGGGGTCCGATCCGCGCCGCGCTCCCGTTATCCGCCGCTCCAGGGACCTCAGGCTGAGGAGCAGCCGCCTGTAGGCCTCACCCCTCTCCTTGCGGAACGCGGCGATGATCTCGGCGTCGGTCGCCCCGGCCACCGAGCGCGCCTCGAAGACGACGGCCCCGCCCCCGCCGGAATTGATCTCCTGCTGGAGCCAGGTGAAATCCTCGAGCGTCTTGTCGGATGACGGCAGCACGTAGACCGAGTTCTTCACCACCACGGCCCCCAGCTTCTGCAGCTGGCGCCAGACCCGCACCCGCAACCGCGTCGGCCGGGGCGGCAGATGGTGGACGAGCAGGAGCCAGGCTTGGGGTGAGGCGGCCGTCATGATGCCTGACAGTAACAGATGTTACTTCAGGTTACAAATGCTACATCACCACGATGCCCGCCAGGCGACGGGAAAAGCACGGCAGGGGGAGCTGATGGCCTGACGGGAATCAGGCCGCGCGGCGCAGCTCATCGAAGCGCAGCGCCAGCTGGGCACCGAGGACTTCGTGCTTGAAGTAGACGTAGGCGCGGGTGAGCGGCTGCGATGCAAGGCGCTCGATCCATGCTTTCATCTCGTCATCCCCGTATTCGGATCGTCTCAGGCGCAGGTACGCGCGATCCGAGGTCGCGACGAAGGGAGTCCCGCCCTCGTCCGTGTCGCTCACGCAGAGTATTGCGTGGTGGTCGCGCATCGCCGCGTACACCTCCTCGTCGCTCCAGGAGGCGTGACGGAACTCGATGGCGACATCCCGCCCGGGCGGCAGCATGCCGAGAAAGTTCCGTAGCCGTGGCAGGTCCTTTCTCAGTGTCGGAGGCAGCTGGAAGAGCACCACGCCGAGCTTGTCTCCCAGCGCGGCCGTGCGCTTCAGGAACATATCCACGCCGGTCTCCACGTTTCCCAACCGCCTGATATGAGTGATGCTGCGCGGCGCCTTGAGGGCGAAGGCAAAGCCATCGGGAACCTCTCCCGACCACTTCGCGAGAACCGACTCGGCCGGCATGCGATAGAAGGTGTTGTTGATCTCCACCGTGGGGAGACGCTCGGCATAGTAGCGCAGCATCCCGCCCGCCGGCTGCTTCTCGGGGTAGAACGGCCCGATCCACTCCTTGTAGGAATAGCCGCTCGTTCCTGCTAGCATTTCCATGCTTACCTCAAGCGCCTGGTCAGGGAGGTTTCGCTGGCACGCCGTCCGTCGAAAGGCAAGCGTGGCACTGATCCAGCGGCCGGCCCCTCATCCCTGGACGAGTATTCCGCCAAGCGGACATTCCACGCCACCCCCGAGCCGCCGCCGTCACTTGCCGAGCGCCGGAGCGGGCCGCTGATGTTCGTCATCCAGAAGCACGCCGCGCGGCAGCTGCACTATGACTTCCGGCTCGAGTGCGACGGCGTTCTGAAGTCATGGGCCGTTCCCAAAGGACCGTCGCTCAATCCTAGCGAAAAGCGTCTCGCCATGCATGTCGAGGATCATCCCTACGACTACGCGTCCTTCGAGGGGATCATCCCTCCGGGCCAGTACGGGTCGGGAGAGGTGATCGTCTGGGACTGCGGCGTCTACTCGCCGGACGAAGACCACCTCTACTGGTTCCACGACGTCGCCGAAGCGCAGCGGCGGGTGCGCGACGGAATCGAGATGGGAAAGGTCAGCATCCTGCTGCGCGGACAGAAAGTGAAGGGCTCGTTCGCGCTCGTCCGCACCAAGGACAAGAAGAGCTGGCTCCTCATCAAGCACAAAGACGCGTTCACGTCACAGTCCGATGTCACCGAACAGGACCGCTCCATCCTCTCGGGCGTGACCGTCGAGGCCGTCAAGTCCGTGCCGGTCCGCCGGATCCCCGCCTCACAGCTCACCCCCGCGGGCACCATCGAGCCCATGCCCCGATCGCTCTCCCCCATGCTCGCCGAGATCGGCGATGCCGTCTTCAATCACGCCGACTGGATATGGGAGCCCAAGCTCGACGGCTACCGGGTGCTCGTATTCATCGGCGAAAAGGACGTGAAGATGCGCTCGCGCCGCGCTCTCGACTTGACGCCGGCCTTCCCCCGCCTCGCGGCAGAGCTGGGCAGGCAGGCGATCAGCAGCATGATCCTGGACGGCGAAATCGTGACGTTCGACGCGGCCGGCAGGCCGTCCTTCGCGGCCATGCAGACTCGCGCCAAGCTGACGTCACCGCATGACATCGCGGCGGCCGACCGCAACGGGCAGACGGTCTTCTACTGCTTCGACCTGCTGCACTTCGCGGGTGTCGATCTGCGCAGCGTGCCCTACAGGGAGCGGAGGCGCTACCTTGCCCAGTGCCTGCTGCCTTCTCCCCTTGTTCGTCTCGTGAACGGGTGGGAGGATGGAGCTGCGTTGCTCGAGGCGTCTCTGGCGAACGGCTTCGAGGGAGTCGTCGGCAAGCGGCTGGACAGCACGTACCACCCCGGCCGGCGCTCCCCATCGTGGCTGAAGGTCAAGTCGATCATCAGCGCTGAATTCGTCGTCGGGGGCTACACGCAGGGGAAGGGCTCGCGCGCGGCGCTGGGCTCCGTGCTCGTCGGGTACTGGGAGAACGGCGCGCTGCGCTTCGCTTCGCACGTGGGGTCGGGCTTCGACGCGGCCACGCTCGCGCGGCTGAAGAAGCTCCTGGAGCCGCTGCGCCAGGACGCGTGCCCGTTCGCCGAGAAGCCCGAGCTGCACAGCCCGACGCTGTGGGTGCAGCCATCCATCGTGGTCGAGGTGACCTTCCAGGGGTGGACGGATGACAACCATCTGCGCACGCCCGTTTTTCTGAGGACGCGCGACGACATCGATCCGAAGTCGGTGCGGCGCCCCCGGGCCGCCGGATCTGCTGACGCGCGAGGCAAGCCCGCGGAGCACCGCACCGGGGACGCCGAGATAGACGACGTGCTCAGGCAGCTCGACAACAAGAAGGCCGCCTTTCCCCTCGTGGTGGGCCCGCACCGGATCCGCCTCACGAACCTCTCCAAGGTGTACTGGCCGGCCGATTCCCAGCTCAAGCAGCCGGCGCTGACCAAGCGCGACCTGCTGCGGTATCTGGCGCAGGTATCGTCCGTGATGTTGCCGCACCTCGCGGACCGCCCCCTCACGATGATCCGCATGCCGGATGGAATCCAGGGTCACCGATTCTTCCAGAAGCACTGGGAGCATGAGCGGCCGGAGTTCGTCGAGGCCATCACCGTCTTTTCGGAGCACAAGGACGAGCGCCACGACTATCTTCTCTGCAACAACCTGCCGACGCTCCTGTGGCTGGCGCAGGCGGGGACGCTCGAGTTCCACATCTGGCACTCGCGCGCCAGCCTCGGCCCCGACGCGCCCGACCTGGGGACCGACTACTCCGGCTCACTCGCGGGGCTGGAGAGCTCGGTGCTGAACTACCCGGACTACCTTGTCTTCGATCTGGACCCTTATATATATTCCGGCCAGGAAGCGCCGGGGGCGGAGCCGGAGCTGAACACCGTCGCTTTCGAGAAGGGCAAGGAGACGGCCTTCCGGCTGAAGGAGTTGCTGTCAAGCATGTCGCTCGAGCCCATCGTCAAGACCTCGGGCAAGACCGGACTGCATGTCTTCGTCCCGATCCGGCGCACGCTGGATTTCGACACCGCCCGTCATGTCTGCGAGCTCGTCGGCCGCCACCTGGTGCGCCAGCACCCGAAGGACGTCACGATGGAATGGAAGGTGCCGAAGCGGACCGGGAAGATCTTCCTGGATTACAATATGAACGTACGCGGCAAGACGCTGAACGTCGCCTACTCTCCCCGAGGCGTTGCCGGCGCGCCGGTGTCGATGCCGCTCACGTGGGAGGAGCTCGCGGACGCGCATCCGCTCGACTTCACGATCGCGAGCGTCGCGCGCCGCGAGGACCGGATCGAGGATCGATGGCGCCAGGCCCTCAAGCGCAAGCAGAGTCTCGAGGGTCTTCTGAAGCAGACAGAACCCGGCAGGAAGAGGAGATGAGATGGCCCCACGGTCGATAGCGTCGCTGACTGTCTCGTTCGGGCTCGTGTCGATTCCGGTGAAGCTTTTTTCCGCCACCGAGGCCAGCAAGGCGATCTCCTTCAACCTCCTTCACAAGGACTGCGGGTCGCGCCTCAAGCAGAACTACACATGCGTCCAGGAAGAGGTGCCCGTCTCCCGTGAAGAGATGGTGAAGGGGTACGAGTTCGCCAAGGATCAGTACGTGATGTTCACTCCCGAGGAGCTCAAGGCGCTCGAGGAGACCGGCACCCACACCGCAGAGATCTCCGAGTTCATTTCGATTGATCAGATCGACCCGGTCTACTTCGACAAGGCCTACTACCTCGCCCCGGACAAAGGCGGTGCCAAGCCCTACGCGCTGTTCACGCGTGCGCTGCGCGAGTCGAAGCGCTGTGCCCTCGGGCGCTGGGCGGCGCGCGGCAAGCAGTACATCGTGATGATCCGCCCCGTGGCGGATGGCCTCGTCATGCAGCAGCTTCTCTACGCCGACGAGGTGAGATCGATCAAGGAGATCGAGATCCCCAAAGCCGAGGTCAAGGACGCCGAGCTGAAGCTTGCGCGGCAGCTCATCGATCAGCAGGCCTCCGACAAGTTCGACCCCGCCGCCTACGTCGACGAGGTGCGCGCGCGCATCGAAACGGAGGTCCAGAAGAAGGTCGACGGCCAGGAGATCACCATGACCGAGGAGCCCGAAGCCGGCGCCCAGGTGATCGACCTGATGGAAGCGCTGCGTGCGAGCATCGACAAGAAGTCCCCCGCCAGGGGACGCGAGCCCAAGGCGGAGCGCAAGCCGCCCCAGCGCGCGCCGCGCAGCGAGACCGGATCGAAGAAGACGGCCAAGAAGTAGGGCGATGCATCAATACGACGTGCGTGATGTGGAGAGGCTGGTCCGCCTGCCGCGCAGCACGATCCGCGCGCTGGTCGATGCCGGGTTCGTCACTCCCGCCCGGGGCCCCCGCAACGCCTTGAGGTTCTCGTTCCAGGATCTGATCGTCCTGCGCACGGCCCAGACGCTGGTCTCAGCCAGAGTGCCGCGCAGGCGGATCACACGGGCCATCAAGGGACTCTCCCGTCACCTTCCCGATTCCATGCCGCTCTCCGGCCTGCAGCTCTGCGCAGTGTCGGATCGAGTCGTCGTCAAGGAGGGCGCGCGCCTGTGGCAGGCAGACTCCGGCCAGTACCTGCTCGCCTTCGAGGGGGATCCGGACGATGGCTCGCTCAACGTCATCCAGGGTGACGGCCCCGGGCGGCCGGCCGGCGCAAAGAGCTGGTTCGACAGGGGCGTCGCGCTTGAAAAGGAAGATGCCGCGGCCGCGCTGAAGGCCTACGAGCAGGCCGTCGCGGCGGATCCAACCTTGCTCGATGCCCGGATCAACCTGGGATGTCTGCTGCACGAGGCGGGCCGCCTGGAGGATGCCGAGCGGGTCTACCGCGACGCACTCCGGGCGCACGGCAGCGACCCCGTGCTGCAGTACAACCTCGGCGTTCTGCTCGACGACATGGAACGCAAGGCCGAAGCCATGGAAGCGTACGAAGCGGCGCTGAGGCACGACCCCGGACTGGCTGACTGTCATTACAACCTCGCGCTGCTGTGCGAAGACCTCAGCAGGCCGCGGGAAGCCATTCAGCACATGGCGCAGTATCGCCGGCTGATCGGCTGAAGCACCCCCCCCCGGAGTCACGGCAGCTCCCGCGCCAGCTCGAGGTAGCGGCAGCAGGCGTTGGCCAGCCGCATCTGTGCGGGAGTCCGGCACTCGGGCTCGAACAGCCGCGGGCTGCCTACGACAACGCAGGCGCAGCGGGCCCGTGATGTGGCGACGTTGAAGCGGTTGAGACTGTACAGGAACTCCATGCCGCGCGGCGCGTCCTCGGAGCTCGACGCCGTCATCGAGTAGATGACCACGGGCGCCTCCTGCCCCTGGAATCTGTCCACGGTGCCGATGCGCGCGCCGGGCAGGCGCGCCAGCAGGTCCGCGACCTGCGCGTTGAAAGGCGCGATGACCAGGATCTCTTCGATTGAGAGCGGAAGCTCCGCTCCGCGGGCGTCCCGCCACCTGGCATCGCCCGCCGTCAGCCGCTCCACGAGCGCGGCCACGGCGTCGACTTCCTCCCGGCTTGAAGTCTGGTTTCCGTCGTGTGCGACGGGAAGGAACCAGAGCCCCGAACCCGCGATGGGCACCGGTCCCAGGATCTCCTGCCGCTCGAGACCCGCCCGCGGATGCAGCCGCCCTTCGTAGAACAGCTCGGAGGTCAACCGGCAGATGGCCGGATGGAGCCGCCAGGTCTGCTCGAGGAAGAGGCCGCGATCTTCCGGAATGGTCATTGCGCCGCGAAGCACATGATCGAGGGCCGAGATCCCCGTGCCTTCGGGATGGCTGCCCTGGATCGGCTGCTCCAGCTGGCGCGGATCTCCCAGCAGCACCAGCGCGGGGGCGCTCTGGGCGATCGCCAGGACGTTGGCCAGAGACATCTGGCCGGCCTCGTCCACGAACAGGACATCCACCGAGTCGAGGAACTCCTCGCGGGACCAGAGAAACGCCGTGCCGCCGAGCACGATGGCGCCACGGGGCCTCAGAGCATCGCGCGCCTTCGCGTTGTCGGAAAGAACGACGATCTCTTCACCGTGGTTCTCGTTTTCCCTTTCGGTCTTGTGGTAGCAGCGCAGCGTGACCGATTCTTCCCTGGCCGCCTCCACGACCTTCTCGAGTAGATTGCCGATCACCTTGTGGCTCACCGCGCAGACGCCGATCTTCTTGCCGGCCCGCGCCAGGTCGCAGATCATCCGCGCTCCGGTGAAGGTCTTTCCCGTGCCGGGCGGGCCCTGGATCGCCAGCGTCCCGCCTTCCAGCGCCATCACGAGGCGCCGCGCGGCGTCAACGCCCGTCTCGCCGTCGCGCCTGAGCGGTGTTCCGCTCGTGTGGCCGGCGATGCGCGGCGGCAGACCCTGCAGCAGGTCGCGCGCCGCCCGGTGGGCGCCGGGCGGTCCGATGCCGCTCTGCGCCACCCACTTTCCCAGCCGCATGAGCGAGCTGGCCTGACTGGCCGCGGGGAACGCCTTGTGCGAAAAGACGCTGGTGGGATGCAGGGGCACTGAGGATCCGCTCTTTTTCACGTCGAGCGTGCGCGCGGCCACATCGATAGCCACGACCTCGCCGAAACGGATGTCGCGTGGCAGCGGCACCTTCAGCGTGTCGCCGCGCCTGACGCTGGTTTCCTGCGCGGGGAACCGGTACCTGTCCACGACGCTGCTCCTTTCAGCGCCGACGCGCCCTGCGAACTGCATGTTTGAGATCGCCGACTTTTCTTCGAGCAGGGCTTCGTCGGACAGCTCCCGAAGGCGGAAATACTCCCACCAGGTGGACTTCTCCTCCCTCCGGTGCCAGTCGAGCATGTAGGCAAGCAGCCAGCGCGCCTGCTGCTCGCCGGAGCGATCCTCCAGGCGGGCCGGCAGATCCTCCAGGAGCATCTCCATGACCTCACGCACCTCCTGGTCGTGGTCCGCCACGCTATCGCTCGGCCGTCCCTCATCCAACGAGGGTCTCGACAGGCTCGCCCCGCCCGCCACCAGCTCCGCGCGCAGCCGCTCGAGCCACTGGCGCAGGGCCAGGGTCGAGAGGCAATCGTCGCGGTTGTAGGCCGCGACCACACGCCGCGTGGCCTCATCGATCGCGCCGGGCTCTTCCAGCTCGAGCGCGCGCTGCACCACGCGGAGGTGGACGCCCGCCAGCCTGAGGTCGGCCTCCCGCGTGAAGCCGTAGTGCGCCTCGAGCTTCTTGATCGAGTACTCCTCCACGCTGGCGCGCAGCGCCTGCTTGACGACAGCGTGCAGGTCGACGAACAGGCCGGCGCGCAGCATGCGGTCGATCTCGTTCTCCCGGGTCGCGTGCCGCCCCATCATGCGCTTGAGGGCGGCCGGTTCATAGGGAGCGTAGTGATACACATGAAGGGCAGGGTCCTTCGCCCAGCGCTCCATGATGAAGTCAACGAACGCCTCGAAGGCCGCCCGCTCGCCCGGGGCATCGAGCGCCCAGACTTCGTGGTACTTCGGGCCGCACCGGCCCTCCTCGGTGACCCATCCGAACAAGTACTCGCGGCCGGAGTCCCCCACGAACGGGTCCCCCTCCAGATCGAAGAAGACATCGCCGGCGGAAGGCTCGGGCAGCCGCTCGAGCCCGAACGTCTCTTTGTGCGGCAGAAACTCGTGCAGCGCCTTGCCGGTCCGTCGTCCGTCACGCTGCAGCCGCGCCTGCTCGCGCACCCGCGTGTACCCTTCCACCGCGCCGCGTGACGGCCGCCACGACAGCGGCAGCGGCTCCGACGCCAGCGCCTGCAGGGTTTCGATGCCGCGCCCTTCGAGCTCGCGGGTCTGCAGCCGGCTGATCCCCGCCACCAGACTCAGATGGTCGTCGCCGCGCCGCCGGCGATCGCAGTCGGGCCACCAGCGGCAGACATCGCAGTGCGGGACAGGCAGAGGATAGGTCGCAGGACCCGGTGCCGCGCCGGCCGCTGCCACGAGCCGCCCCTTCACGCGGCGATAGTAGGCGGCGAAGTCATCCACGCGATAGGTGTCGGGCTGGAACCCGGCCCGCGGCGGCACCACGTGCATGAGCACCGGGCGCACCCCCTGGATGGACTCCAGCAGGTCGGAGTACATGCAGACCTGGAGCACGGAGCCGCACTTGGTCTCGCGCGAGAGCTTCGTGTCCCAGGCCTCGTAGGACCAGGCTCCGAGATCGCTGGCGCGCTCGACCCGCCGCAGCACATCCGCCCGGCCGACCCAGGGTCCTTCCAGAAGCGTCGCCTGCGCGATCACGTCGTCGCCGGATCGCATCGCGTTCCGCGTGCGCTCGAAGGCCGCGGCCTCGTCGGGCTCGTCTCCGAGCCTCGTGACGCGCAGCCCCGACTCTTCGAGGTGCTTCAGGAACGCGGCTTCGTGGTCGAGCCCGCGCTCACGCATCGCCGCGGCATCGGGGGAGAACCAGTCGGGCGGCCGGCGCGCCCCCTGCGCAACGGCCAGGTCGAGCTGGGTGAGATGGCGGCAGGCCAGGTGATTGGCCAGATCGGTGGCGGTCAGACCTAGCGCGCTGCCGAGTTTCTTCATCGCCGGGGCAGAATAGCAGAGCATCGCTCCCGGCCTGTATCATGAGTTCATGCCTCACGTCTTCGAGCCCGCCCCGACCGGCCGCGCCAAGTGCCGTGGCTGCGGCAAGCCCATCGCGAAGGGTGAGCTGCGTTTCGGCGAGCGGATCCCGAACCCCTTTGCGGAGGGAGAGACGACGCTCTGGTTCCATCCCTTGTGCGCGGCGTACAAGCGGCCAGAGTCGGTGCTCGAGACACTCGGACAGGCCACCGGGAGCGTGCCCGACCCCGAGCCGCTCGAGCGCGCAGCTCACGCCAGCTCCGCCCACCGCCGCCTGGCTCGAATCGACGGCGCCGAGCGCTCACCGAGCAGCGTGGCCAAGTGCCGTCATTGCCGCGAGCCGATCGCCAAAGGGGTCTGGCGCATCCGCCTCAGAATCTACGAGGAAGGGATGTTCTCCCCCGCGGGGTTCGTGCACCTCACGTGCCGCAACCCCTACTTCGAGAACAACGACGACATACTGGATCACGCGCTTCACTTCTCGCCGGATCTGAGCGAGGAGGAGCGCGCGGAGCTGGCGCGTGCCGTCGCGGCGGATGCGGATCCACGCCCCCGAGGAGCGGGGTGAAGTGAGGGCCTCAGCCTTCCTGGAAGCCCCACGCGGAAGAGCCGATCCGTGCCGAGATCTTCGGCATCGAGCGCCTCGAGCAACATGCCGACAGCCTCGCCGCAGCCCACCGCACCACGGGGAGGCCTTCCGGAGGACGGATGCTCCTCCCCAGGGTTCGCGAGAACGCAAAGGTGCTTCCGGCCGGGTACCGGAGCATCGCTGAGACTGTCCTCGCGAAGCACGAAATCACCCCGGCAGCGGGAGACGGCCCGTGGCCCATCGCGCTCAACGGCCGCGTCGTGGACAGGGTTGCCCACCGATGGAGGCGAACGTCATGAGAAGCGGACCGAATGGCCGCCCGGCTGCGTAACTGGGCCGGTGATGTGCGCTGGAAGCCGGCGCGCATCGACCGTCCGGCAAGCCAGGAAGAGCTCATGGCCTGCGTCCGCAGCACGGCCATGCCCATCCGCGTGCTGGGAGCCGGCCATTCGTTCAACACTCTCTGCGCAACCGACCATCAGACCATCCAGCTCGACCGGCTGAGCGGCTTGCTATCACTGGACCGCGAACAGCAGACGGCCACGGTCCGGGCCGGAACGCGGCTGCGCGATCTGGGACCGCTGCTCGCCCGCGAAGGGCTGGCCCTGGAGAACCAGGGCGACATCGATACCCAGTCCCTGGGCGGGCTCCTGGCTACGGCGACGCACGGCACCGGCACGCGCCTGGGCTGCAGCGCCAGCCAGGTTCTCGAGCTGACGCTGGTCACGGCGTCGGGCGACACACTGACCGTGAGCCGCCGCGCGGACGCACGGCGCTTCCGGGCCGCAGCCGTTTCGCTGGGAAGCCTCGGAATCGTGTCGCAGGTCCGGCTCAAGCTCCTCCCGGCCTACCGCCTGTCCGAGGTGCGGCGGCGGGTTCCACTCGATGAGTGCCTCGCCGACATCGCAGCCACTGCCTCACGGCACCGGCACTTCGAGTTTTTCTGGTTCCCCCATGCGGACCTGGCCCTCACCAAGACCATGGATCTGGTCCCGGCGGAGGAGAATTCTCCCAGCCGGACCCGCCCCGGTCTCACCAGCCTGCTGCTGGAGAACGCGGCGTTCTGGCTGGCGTGTCAGGCCTCGCGCCTGCGCTCGGCCTGGACGCCTGCCGTCAACGCCTTTTGCGCCCGAACCATGGACGAGGCCGATTATCTTGGCCCGCCGCATCGCATCTTCCCCACCCCGCGCCTGGTGCGCTTCCACGAGATGGAGTACGCGGTGCCGGCCGAACGCGGCCCCGACTGCCTGCGGGAGCTGCGCGCGTTCATCGTCGGCCGGAAGCTGCCGGTGAGCTTCCCCATCGAGTACCGGTACGTGCGGGCGGACGATTTCTTCCTGTCCCCATTCTTCGAGCGCGATGCCGCCACAATCTCCGTCATGGTCTTTCATCCCTGCGGCTACCGGGAGCTCTTCGATGGCGCGGAGGCCATCTTCCACAACCATGCCGGGCGACCGCACTGGGGCAAGAAGCACAACGCCGGGCCGGCCTACTTGCGCCGCCTCTACCCTCACTGGGACGAGTTCCTCCAGGTGCGGGAGGAGCTCGACCCGGGGGGACGCTTCCTGAACGCGCACCTGCGCCGGCTGTTCTTCGAATAGCCTCGAGACCGGCGCCTACTTCTGACAGCGCGGGCAGTAGAACGTGCTTCGTCCCGCCTGGACGATTCTCCTGATCGTGGTGCGGCATCGCCCGCAGGCTTCCCCCTTGCGGTCGTAGACTCGGAGCGCCACTGCGAAATAACCGGGATCTCCCTCGGAGTTGAGGAAGTCTCGCAGGGTGGTGCCCCCGGCCAGGATCGCCTCCTGCAAGACGGCGCGGATCGCCGCCGCCATCCCGTCCCAGCCCCGGCGGCCGACGCGGCGCACTTGCCGCCGCGGGTTGATGCAGGCCCGGTACAGCGCCTCGCAGGCGTAGATGTTCCCGATGCCCGCGATGACGCGCGTATCCATCAGGAAGTTCTTCACCGGCTTGCGCCGGCCCCGCGTCGTCCGGTAGAGCCACTCGCCGGTCATCACGTCCTCCAGCGGTTCGACGCCGAGCCCACGCAGCCGTGGGTCCTCGTGCAGCTCATGATCCCGGATGACGTCGATGAGACCGAACCGGCGCGCGTCCGCGTAACGCAGCTCCCGTCCGTCGTCGAGCCGGAAGACGACGTGCTGGTGCGGGCGCGCCAGCCGGTCGGGGTCCGACACCCAGAGCTGGCCGGTCATGCCCAGGTGCAGGAGCATGGTCCATCCGGCATCGGTCTCGAGGAGCAGGTACTTGCTGCGCCGCCTCACGCCGGTCACCATCGCGCCACGCAGCCTGGCCAGCACCCGTGGGCCGATCGGCTGGCGCAGCCGCCGCTCGCTGACCTTGACTGCGACCACCTTCCGCCCGGTCAGGAGGGAGGCGAGGCCGCGGCGTATCGTCTCGACTTCCGGCAGCTCGGGCACGGGCGGTCCCTCCAGAAAGGCTCGACGGCATGGTAATACTGAACGGGTGTGGCACCCCGGACTGAACCTCCGGCGGTCATCCTGCGTAGGATGAGCACGATATGTCGACCGTGACGCTACCCGACATCGCCCGGCAACGGCTCGATCCGTTCGACGGCTTCTTCCGGGACCCGGGGCCTCCCCCGGTGCTCCCGGACGGCCTGCTCGATCTCCCCGCCGCCCGGCGCTGGTTCGCCCTGCTTTCCTGGGGGGACGAGGCAGGACTCTACACCTACCAGATGCCCCTAGAGGGTCGCACGGGCACCCGGGTCTCGGTGCTGGGGCGCTCGCGCCTCATGCTTTCCTGCTACGACTACCTGGGTCTCGCGGGCCATCCGGCGGTCGAGCAAGCCGCCATCGCCGCGGTCAGGACCTACGGCACGGGCACGGGCGGCGTGCGTATGCTCACCGGGACCACCGCCTTGCACCGCCACCTCGAGCGCGAAGTCGCCGCTTTCAAGGGTGTGGAGGCGGCGCTCACCTTCGGATCAGGGTATCTCGCCAACCTCGCGGTCGTGGCCGCTCTCGTCGGTCCGCGGGACCGCGTGTTGCTCGACGCCCACGCCCATCGGAGCCTGCACGACGCGTGCACGCTGGCGCGCGTGCCGGTGACGATCTTCCCCCACAACGACGTCGTCGCCCTCGAGCGCGAGCTGCGGCGCCGGACCTCCGGACGGCGCACCCTGATCGTCGCGGACGGCCTCTACTCCATGGACGGCGACACCTGCCCGCTTCCCGAGCTGGTGGAGCTCAAATCCCGCTACGGCGCCTTTCTTCTGGTGGACGAAGCGCACGCGCTCGGGGTGCTCGGCCCCACGGGGCGCGGCGTCCACGAGCATTTCGGCATGGCGGCTGACGCAGTCGACGTGTGGACCGGCTCGCTCTCCAAAGCTATCCCGTCCAACGGCGGGTTCCTCGCCGGCCGGCGCGAGCTGATCGTCTATCTGCAGCACGCCGCGGCGCCGTTCTGGTTCTCTGCGGCGCTCGTGCCCGCAGCCGCGGGGGCGGCGCTCGAGGCGCTGCGCGTGGCGGGGCGGGAACCGGAGCGGCTCGAGACCCTGCGACGCAACGCCGGCGCGCTGCGCGCCGGGCTCCGCAGGCGCGGCTACGACACGGGGGATTCAGTGAGCGCCATCGTTCCCGTGCTGGTGGGCGAGGAGGTCGCAACCTGGGAGCTCGCGCGGCGGCTGTTCGACGAGGGGGTCCTCGCCTCCGCCGTGGTTCACCCGGCCGTGCCGCGGGGCGCCGCCCGGCTGCGCCTGTGCGCGACCGCGGCCCAGTCGGCCGCTGATCTCGACGAAGCACTCGACGCGTTCGATCGAATCGGCCGCCCGCCTTGCATCACGTGAGCGCCGTCGCGACGACTCCACAGCGTTCGACTGCCGGCGCCACCGGCCACTACATCGTCCAGACCTACTCCGACATCGCCGGCGTGGATCCGCGCGCCTGGGACGCTCTGCTGGCGCCGGATGACGTTCAGGCCACGCATCGCTTCATCAGTATCTGCCAGCGTTCGCGGGTGGCGGACGCGGCCTATCATCACGTCACGGTGCACGACGGCCAACACCTGATCGCCATCGCCAGCTGCTGCCGGATGCAGGTGGCGCTCGATACGCTCTCCACCGGCGTCGTGCGCGGCGCTATCCGGGGAGTGCGGCGGTGGCGTGGCGGCTTCCTGCGCGTCCCGGTCGCGTTCTGCGGGCTGCCGGTGTCGTTCGGGCAGTCGTGCGTGCGGTTCCGTCCAGGGACCGACGCTGCGGCGATCACCGCCCTGGTGGCGCGGGCGCTGGAGAGCTGGGCGAAGAGCTCCGGCGCAGCCGTGCTGTGCTTCAAGGAATTCGCGCCACGGGAACAAGCCGTCGTGGAGCCGCTGACTCAGCTCGGTTACTTCCGGGCGCCCAGCATGCCGTCCTGCACGCTCACCATCGCCTGGCGTACCTTCGACGAGTACCTCGGCGCGATGCGGGCGGGCTACCGGCGCCAGCTCCTGGCGAGCCTGCGGGCGCGCGACAGACTGGGCCTCACGGTGCGTCTGGCCTCAGACTGGGAGGCGCAGGCCGCGCGCATCTTTCCGCTCTACGAACAGGTCATGGACCGCGCTCCGTTCCAGCTCGAGCGGCTCAACCTGGCGTTCTTTCAGCATCTGGCGGCAGACCTCGGCGGCCAGACCAGCGCCATTCTCGTCGAGCGCGACGGCGTGCTGCTTGCGGCCGCGGTCCTGCTCTATGCCGCGGGCACGCTCACGTTCCTGCTCGCCGGTATCGATTACGCCCACCACCGCCAGAGCCAGGCCTACCTCACGCTCGTCGCCGAGATCGTCGCCGAAGCGATTCGCCATGGGGCAACACGGCTCGAGCTGGGACAAACGACCTATGACCTGAAACAACGCCTGGGCGCCGGGCTGAGCGCACGCTGGCTCTACATCAAGTGTCCGAATGCCGCGCTGCACTCAAGCCTGAGGGTGGCGTCCGGCGCGTTGTTCCCGACGATCTCTCCTCAGCCGCGCCGGGTCTTCAAGGGCGATGGCGTCCGATAATCGCAGCGTCGATCGTCGGGCTCGACCCCAATCTTCCTGATCTTGACGGCGCGCGGGGCCCTCGAAGCCGCGAAGCGGATTGGGAGTCACCGGCGGCGCTTGAAGATCAGCACAGCCCGACAACGTGGCTCATCGGTCAAAAACGGCTCCTCGTGGACCAGCGTGTACACGGAAGAACCAGGAGCTGCGCAGGAGGCTCTGCTCCACGCAGGCTGGCAGGCTCATCACGTAGTCGGGGCGCGAGGTGCGGACGAATTCCACCGCGATCGGGCCGAGCTGCCCGCCCCGCTCCTCGACGTGGGCCTCTACGATGACAGCGGCGTAGCCATGACGTCGCACGCGGAACCCTAAGGAGTTGACAAAGCGTGCGTCCTCCTGGTCACTCCCCGCCATGACGGATCCGCCGCTTCGATCCAGTGCGTGCCCTGCAGCCCAGCCTGATGGCAGACCCCGTATTCACCAGGGGCGCTGCCGAGGGGTCGCCAAGCGCGACGAACCGACTGCCCAGGTCGTGGATACGGGTGGGTCTCGCTGTTGAAGGTGAGTGGCTTGGCGGGAGCGACGGGACTTGAACCCGATTCAGGTGGTTCTTCTAACTTACTGATGGTGCGCGACTTTCGTCGTAAGTCCCTGAGAACGTGTTGCCTTGCCCCTGTTTTTGATTCCCCTGGAGTCCCCTCCCGTCCCCTGGAGTCCTCCGCAGTCATGGAGATACTCTGGAGACGGTCTCGCGCTCCTACCGTCCCTTCGCTGTCTCCACGACCGCAGTATCGGCCCTCCCTTCCCGCGAGGACGCCCACTTGAGCAGCGCGTCCAGAGCGGGACAGAGTGCCTGACCCCACGTTGTCAAGCAGTATTCGACCTTGGGCGGGACCTGATGGTGAACGATTCGCCGGACGACACCATCTCTCTCCATCTGGCGAAGCTGCTGAATGAGCATCTTCTGAGAAATCCCTGCGATCGCGCGCTCCAGGTCCGAGAAGCGCCGCATCTTGCCACCGAAGAGGTGGAAGAGGATCACTAGCTTCCACCGTCCCTCAAGGATTCTGATTACGTCCTCCACGCCCTGAGCCGCGGTTGCCGGCGTCAACTGCTTACTTCGAGGTGAGTACCTTACTTTCTTGTCTGTTCTTGACATGCGGTTAGCATACCGTCACTCTGCCGAGGTCTCAACGAGAACAGGACTCTCTGACACGATCAAGGAAAGGAGGAGACATGTCCATTCACCTGCCTCCGGCTGTCCAGACCTACATCGATTCGGTGAATTCGGACAGGACTGACGCGCAGGCGGCCGGCTTCTCGAACACTGCAACGGTTCAGGACGAGGGCCGTACCTATGAAGGTACCAGCGCGATTTCCGCATGGATGGCGGAGACAAAGCAGAAGTACGGCCACACGATCCGGCCCCTCGACGTCACCGAGCGCGAAGGGAGGACCATCGTCACGGCCACCTTGACCGGAAACTTCCCCGGAAGCCCTGTCCAACTGCAGTTCGTCTTTGGGCTGAAGGGAGACTCCATCACGTCGCTGAAGATTCACCCATGAATGGGAGTCTCGAACTCCAAGGCCACCGGGCGCTCGTGACCGGCGGCACCAAGGGGATCGGCGCGGCCACTGTCGCGCGGCTCCGCGAGGCCGGTGCGATGGTGCTGACCACGGCCCGCAAACAGCCCGATCGTTCCCATAGTGACCTGTTCGTCGCGTCGGACATCACCACCGCCGAAGGCTGCGCGACTGTGGCTGACGCCGTTCGGTCCCGGCTGGGCGGCATTGACATCATGGTCCATGTGGTCGGCGGCTCCTCTGCTCCAGCCGGCGGCTTCGCGGTTCTCGACGATGACGAATGGCGTCGAGCCTTTGATCTGAACCTCTTCCCTGCCGTCCGGGTGGACCGCGCTCTCCTCCCGTTCATGCTGGAGCAAGGCTCGGGCGTAATCATTCATGTCACTTCGATCCAGCGGCAGCTGCCGCTTCCCGAAGCCACCATCGCCTACGCCGCGGCGAAGGCCGCGCTCGCCAATTACAGCAAGGGCCTGTCCAAGGAGGTGAGCCCGAAGGGCATCCGAGTGATCAGAGTCTCTCCCGGTTGGGTCGAGACGGAAGCCGCGGTCGGGCTGGTCAACGAGTTGGCGGACAAGATGGGCACCGGCGATGAGGGGGCTCGCCGGGCGCTGATGAACTCACTGGGAGGAATTCCGATCGGACGTCCCGCGAAGCCGCAGGAGGTGGCGGATCTCATATGCTTTCTCGCTTCTCCGCGCGCTTCGTACATCACCGGGGCAGAATACGTTATCGACGGAGGCACCGTGCCGACAGTTTGAATCTGAGATCTATGCGGCGTCGCTACGTAAGTGTTTTGCGGAGATGGCGCGCGTGCTGAAGCCAGAAGGCAAGCTTGTCTTCAGCTACCAACATAGTACGCCCCAAGCGTGGGAGGCGCTCCTTCGAGCGATTACGAATCAAAGCATGAGGGTCCTTCAAGTCTTTCCAATTCTTGGGAACAGCGCCGCAGGACCGCACGTCGACGACGGTACGTGCCAGTGGGACGCCGTGTTCGTTCTCGGCCGCGCGCGTGCAGTTTGGAGACGGGTTGGAGACCGGCGGTGGGTAGATCAGGAAGGTAAGTGCTTAGAAGAAGATAGCTGGCGGGAGCGACGGGACTTGAACCCGCGATCTCCGGCTTGACAGGCCGGCGTGTTAACCAACTACACCACGCCCCCGCGCCATGCGAATCGAGCGCGACGTCACTGGTGGGCAGTACTGGATTTGAACCAGTGACCCCCTGCTTGTAAGGCAGGTGCTCTCCCGCTGAGCTAACCGCCCCCGGGGTATCGCGCGCGAAGCGCAGATATTACCGCCAAGGGGGGCGCTCCGCAAGCACCGGAAATGCACGAAAGCTCTTGACGGGGCAGAGTTTCGGCCGTATCCACACGCAATCATGCGCAGAGCCACGCTGTTGCTGGTGTGTCTGCTTGTGTCCAGCGCCCTCCGGGCGGGGACTCCTCTGCCCGGCTTCCAGGAAACGGTCTTCGTTCCCAGCATTTTCTCCCTCACCGGGTTCGAGTGGGCCCCCAACGGCGACTTCTGGATCATCAGCAAGGGGGGGCTGGTACGTGTGATCCGGGCAGGCACGACCAATCCGGTCGTGGTTGTCAATCTGCATCCCGATCAGGCGGGAGAGCGCGGGCTGCTGGGACTGGAGTTTGATCCCAATTTCACCGCGAATCAGTACTTGTACCTCTACTACACCGTTCCGGGCCCGCCCCCCTTCAACCGCGTCTCCCGATTCACCGTCACGGGAAACAGCCTGGCCAACGAGCTCATTCTGTTCGAAGGGCCCGCGCTGGTGGCCGACATCCACAATGCCGGATGCATCGGCTTTGGCACAGACGGCATGCTCTATATCGCGATGGGCGACAACAACGACCCGCCGAAGGCGCAGGACCTCTCCTCGCCGCTGGGCAAGATTCTGCGCATCAAGCCTGATGGTGGCATCCCATCGGACAACCCGTTCGTGGCCGACCCGAACGCGCACCCTGCAGTCTGGCTCTCCGGCTTCAGGAATCCCTACCGGTTCACCGTCGACCGGCGCACCGGCAACATCTATGTCGGCGACGTCGGGCAGGCGTCCTGGGAGGAGCTCAACCTGGCGATCCCCGGGGGCAACTATGGCTGGCCTCTCACCGAGGGACCCAATCCGCCCGGCATCCCGGGAATCATCTATCCCTATTTCACCTACGATCACGGTGTCCTCAACTCGGCGATCATTCCGGGCGATTTCATGGTCCCGGGGAATTTCCCCGCGCAGTACACGGGCGATTTCTTCTACGCCGACTACGCCCGCGGGAAGATCTACAGGATCGTCTTCGACGCCAACGGGCAGGTTGCTTCCAACACGCAGTTCGTGAACCAGGCGCCCGGTGTGGCGCATATCCGCGTGGGGCCTGATGGCGCTCTCTACTACGGCAGCAACAACTTCCAGACGATCTGGCGGCTGTCGTACGTCGGCGGCGCCAACACGCAGCCGTCCGCGGTGGCAACGGCGCTGCCAACCGATGGCCTGGCGCCTCTGGATGTCCAGCTCGATGGGTCGCGGTCAACCGATCCCGACGGCACTCCTCTGACGTACGACTGGGCGTTTGGCGACGGCCAGCGCGGCACGCAGCCGATCCCCACCCATCGCTACATGAACCCGGGCTCCTACAACGCGACGCTCACCGTCTCGGACGGTCAGCTCACCTCCAACACAACGCTCCGGATCGTGGCGGGCAACCGCGCCCCCACGGGGACGATCCTGACGCCGCCGAACGGCGTCTCCTACAACGCGGGCGACACCATCGTCTTCAGCGGCGAAGGGTTCGATCCGGAAGAGGGCGCTCTCCCCGCGACAGGGCTGACCTGGTCGGTGGTGTTCCATCACCAGCAGCACATCCATCCCTTCCTGGGGCCATTCTCGGGGCTGTCCTCGGGATCGTTCGTGATCCCGGTGAACGGAGAGGCGAGTCACGAAGTCTGGTACGAGGTCCGTCTCACGGCGGCGGACACGGGAGCTCCGGTGGGCACGGCGGCGCTGCTGTCGGACACCAGGAGCATCAACGTGCTGCCCAATGTCTCCACGATGACATTCAAGGCGACTCCCCGATCCGATCTGAGCCTGACACTCGACGGTCAGCCCGTCATCGGTCCGGCCAGCGTGCCGGGCGTGGTGGGAGTGCAGCGTATTCTCGGCGCGGCGTCGCCACAGACTCCCGGCGACGGATTCATCTACACCTTCCTGCGCTGGTCCGACGGCGGCGCGCGCGAGCACGCCATCCGCACGCCGGCCACCAGCACCACCTGGACAGCCGTCTACCAATGCGGGCCCGAAGAGCCACTCACCGTCCCCTATCCCTCCGCAGTGGGCAACAGCCTCACCGTGACCAACGGGTCGGGCACTGCGAACCTCACGTGGGATGACGAGGGGAATGCGGGGCCTTTCAGGGTCTACCGGGGGTTCAGGCGCACGGGGAGACCCTGGAGCTACACGCACACCTGCCTCGAGTCCTCGCTCCCCGGCGCCAGCGCCACCGACGCGCAGCCTCCGCCTCCCAACACCCTCTTCTACTACCTGGTGACCCGGGGCGTCTGCCTGGAGTCTTTCGCAGGCCGGGACAGCGCGGGGCGCCTTGTGCCCAATCCTGACCGCTGCCCGGGAACGATGGCGGACGCCGATGGCGACGGCGTGGATGAAGCGATTGACACGTGCGCCGGTCTCTACAACCCGTCGCAGGCCGATGCCGACGACGATCAGCATGGCGACGAATGCGACAACTGTCCGGGCGACAGCAACGCGCATCAGGAAGATCTCGACGCCGACGGCCTGGGTGATGTGTGCGATCCCGATCTGGACGGCGACGGCGTGGACAACGCCACCGACAACTGCCCGCATCACCCCAACCCGGGACAGCAGGACGCCGACAGCGACGGCGTGGGCGACGCCTGCGACACTTGACTCTGAGTCTGCTCACTCCGTAACGCTGACGAAGCTCCCCTCACAACAAGAATGCGCTTCCGGCGGGCCGAGCGGCTCGACGCCGCGAGGCCTGCTCAGACCCATTCAAATAGATGGGGGCGGTCGAGCTCGTTTCCGCTCGATGACGTGAGCCCGGCGAGGCCCCGCTCCACGGGGCGGCGGTTATCTCTCCGACTTGAGCAGCGGCAACAGCTGCCCCGACAGCGCACCACGCACTGCCACGAGACCTGCGATCATCCCGGTGGCCAGGACAACGGCAAGCGTCGCAACGAGAGACAACCATGGTGCGCCACCTCCAACTTCAAGCAGCCGTGGCGCAACCGCCGCGAGCGCCGCGCCACTGCCTGCGAGCAGCCCTACGCCAAGCAGGAAACCGTTCTCCGCGAGGATCAAGCGCGCCAATCTCGCGCGCGTGAAGCCGACCGCAGCCATCGTGGCCAGCTCCGCTCGGCGCTCCATGACGTTACGCACCATCACCACCGCCAGCCCGACGGTCCCCAGCAGGAGCCCCAGCCCGCCAAGCACCTGGAAGGTGGACAGGTAGGTGTTCTCCACGGCGTGGTACGAAGCGATCCTCTCCGCGATGCTCACGACATCGAATCCCTGGGGAGCCAGCGCGCTCTCCAGGGTCTGCGTCAGATCGGCGCTACGGCCCGCAGGCGCCGCGATCAGAAAGAACGACTTGCCGCTGCGCGAGGGGAAGCGCGCCATCAGGTGCTTTTCGGCGATCAGGATCTCCCCCTGGAAAGGGCTGTCGGCCAGCAGTCCCACGAAGCGCAGCCGCATCGGGGCTCCGAGCTCATCGGTCAGCAGCAGCTCCCTGCCCAGGCCAAGATGGAGAATCCACAGGACCGAGTTGAGGTCCCCGATGGCGGGGATCACGCCCGGCCCCAGATCGGCCTCCAGCGCATCCCAGGGATTCCCGGAGGGGTGCTCCAGATCGGCGAAGCCGAACGCCTCCGGACGCAGGCTCCCGGCCGCAACCCCCAGCAGGCGCGGCCGCGTGGGAGCGTACAGGTTCAGGCACGAGACATCCTCGCCCGGCACCAGCCGCAGCGAGGCGATCTCCACGCCCTCGAAGAGCGGCTCGGCCGCCGGCTGCATCCCCAGCTCGAACCGCCCGGATGACGTGCCGGGGTCGTGGTGCAGCGGGATGTCGCTTTCAGCCAGCAGCGTATAGCCCGCAGAATCCCCCCCCTCTGCCTCTTTGCTCAATGGTGCCGCGTGGCGGCTCGCCGCGACGGTGACGATCACGAAGCTGGCCGATGCGATCAGCGTGGCGCTGAGCACGCTGCGCGCCGGACGATGGCCGCAGTTGCGCGCCGCCATGGCCATCCAGGCTCCTGCACCGGGTTTCAGTGACCGATGGCGTCCGGCGCTGCACCACCAACCGAAAAAGCCCAGCGCGCCGATGAGGGCGCACGCCCCCGCGCCGAAAGCCAGCCCCGCCTGGGCCGTCCCGGATCCGGCCGCCGCCGCGACCAGCCCGGCGCCGATCAGCAGCCCGGCCGAGCCAACCAGGATCCCCGCGGCGCCACCACGCCGGCCCCCGTCTGCGGCCAGGCTTCCTGCCAGCAGCCGGGCCGACGGCACGCGGGCGATGCGGCGCACCGACCAGAGGATCGCAAGAGAGACCGCCAGCATCGAGGCCGCCGCTCCCGCCAGAATCGCCCGCGCCGTGACGTGGAGGTAGAGATGCGATGTCCCGACTGCGGGAAGCCAGATGGTGCGCAGCCCCAGCATCAGCAGCCAGGCATACCCGACGCCGGCCGCCAGTCCCGCCGCGGAGCCTGCGGCGGCCAGGCTCAGTCCCTCCATCAGGAAGCGCCGGCGCACGCCGCGCTCGGAATAGCCGATCGCCAGCAGCAACCCCGCTTCCGCGGCTCGCTGCTCGACTCCCAGGCGGAACAGCAGTCCTGCCAGGATCGCCGACGACACGATGAGAAACATGCTGAATCCGAAAAACAGCGCGCCGAAGTCCGTGGCGCCCTCCGACGCTGCCAGCGCGTCCTGCCGCAGATCCCTGAGGCGCAGTCCTGCCGATTCGAGCGGAAACTCCACGCGCAGCGACTCGCGAAGCTGCTCGGCGAAGGCTCCGGGATCGAGCCGCGTCCGCGGCACGATCCGGATCGACGTGACGACACCGTGCCGATTTCCCCAGAGGCGCTTGCCGGTGTCATACGTGACGAAGGCCTTGGGCGTGGCGCGATGCTGGTCCCAGTAGTCTTCGTCGCGCTGCCTGATGCGCGAGAGCTCGACCGGAAAGGGAGGATCCCACGAGGCGATGTCGCGGGCGTCCGCGATGCCCGGGTAGTCGGGCGTCAGCGCAGGATCGGCGGCGGGGCCTTCCATCGCCACCACGCCGGCCACGCGCAGAGGCATTGTGCGCTCGGTGAGCTGGTCGTGATCCCCGACCACGTAGTAAGTGACATCCACCCTATCGCCGCGCGCCACCTGGAGATCCTGCTGAGCCCAGCTCGAGATCAGGATCTCGTCGTCTCCCACGATGGCCGGCCCGCCGCGCTCAAGCCTCAGGGCGGCAAGAGCCGGAGGGGTCGGGCCCAGGGCGCTGATGGTCGAATAGGGGATCGCTCCGCGCGCCGATCGGATCGAGTTGACAAGGTAGGTCGCGATCCGCTGCGAGAAGCCACCCACCGCCCCCGCGGCCGTCTCGACGCGAGCCGCGGCATCCTCGGAGAGGACATACCGGCGGCTCTCCACCGTCAGGTGCGACGCTCCGCGCGACAGCAGCAGGCCCAGGTCGTCGAGCTCCAGAGCCTGGCTCACATCGCGCGCGACATCGCCGAGGCCGGCCTCTCCGCGCGCGGCGAGCAGCAGGTTCACCTTCGCCTCCAGCTTGAGAGCGCGCTGGAGCTCGGACAGTGGAACGTAGACGTTGAGCGGCAGCGCCTGCTGCAGATCGAGCGTGAAGCTGCCCGGGCCCGCGTCGAGAAGCACCACCGCGATGGTAGAGCGCAGGCTGGCCAGCGTCGCCGCCAGCTCGCGGCGCCCCAGCAGGCTGTCCACGGGAGCGTCATGTGGCCTGGGAAGCGAGATCACCAGCGTGTCGCCGGCCTGCGAGCCCAGCTCGCGCAGGAGCGCCGCGTTGACGGCCACGGCAGGCATCGCCGCGCCCTGCACACGCAGCTGCTCGGGCGGGCTCACGCCATGCAGCGCCCAGAACCGCTCCTCGACGCCGAGCACGTTGACGCGCGCGGCGCGCCGGCGCGTTGCGGCATCCACCACCGCACCCCGCATCAGGATGACCGGGGCCGAGTCGGCGTGCAGCGCCTCGACGAGACTCTGGCTGATGGGCAGCTCGGAGGTCACGGCGGTGTCGATGCGCCCCAGGCGCCCCAGCGCCAGCTCCCGCAGGCTGCCGCGCACCGAGTCTCCCGTGAGCAGGGCGCCGGTCATGACGGCGCAGGTGACCGCCGCGCCGGCCAGCACCGCCAGGTTCACCCGGCGGTAGTGGATCAGGCTTCGGAGCACCGTCCCTCCGCCAGGCGGACCCGCCGCGGCAGCAGGGCCGCAAAATCAAGGCTGTGCGTCACCACGATGAGCATCGTGCGCTCCTGCGCGTGCAGCTCGAGCAGCAGCCGGGCCACGCTCCCGGCCGCGTCGCCATCGAGACTTCCCGTCGGTTCATCGCACAGCAGCAAGCGGGGGGAGTTCAGGAGCGCGCGCGCCACTGCGGCCCGCTGCCGCTCCCCACCGGAGAGCTCCGCCGGCCTGTGCCTGAGACGGTGGCTCAGTCCGACGCGCCCCAGAAGCTCCAGCGCCCTGCGCGAGGCGCTCTCCGCGCCGTCACCGCCGCCCGCCAGCGCCGGCAGCAGGACGTTCTCCAGCACGTCGTACTGCGGCAGCAGGTGATGGTCCTGGAAGACGAACCCCACGGCACGGTTGCGCCACGCCGCCAGCTGCGGCTCGGGAAGCTGGTGCGGGCTGGCGCCATCCAGCTCGACACGGCCCGCGGTGGGGCGATCCAGGGCGCCGATCAGATGCAGCAGCGTGCTCTTGCCGCAGCCCGATGGGCCCAGGATGGCCAGCGACTCGCCTGCCTCCATGCGGAAGGTGACGCCGCGCAGCACCTCCACCTCGTCGGGCCCGAGCCGGAAGCTCTTGCGCAGGTCGCTGACGACCAGGGACGCGCCGCGGGCCTCCATATCCTGCTAGGAGGGGGCCACGCCGATGCGTGCGGCGAGCTGGGCCGGGATCGGGATGGACGCCATCGAGCCGGAAGGGTCCTTCATCACGCAGACCGAGGTGCTCTGCGCGCGGGCCAGCACCTCGGCGTCGCGGCGGACCTCGAAGCCGTAGGTGATCGTGCTGCGGCTGATCTTCAGGACCCGGATCTGGATCTCCAGCTCGTCACCGTAGCGCGCCGGGGACAGATACTCACATGATGCGGCCACCTTGGGCCAGCCGCCGCGCCTGCCGTCGATCTCGAAGGTGAATGACGCATCCAGCGCGCGCAGGAACTGATCCTCGGCGGTCTCCATGAAGATGAAGAAGCGCGAGAAGTGGACGATGCCGCCCAGATCGGTGTCGGAGAACTCCACCCGGCGTTTGATGAACAGCTCGTGCATCCAGTACCCCTTATGACCGGCCCCGCGCCAACGCGGCACGGTACACCTCCAGCGTCCGCTCCGCCATCGCGGTGTCGCTGTAGCGCACCCTCACCGCCGCATGGCCCGAGGATGCCAGTGCGTCCCGCCGGGCCGGATCGTCGCGCAGCGATACCAGAGCGGCCGCCAGCGCGCGCGGGTCTCCCGGCTCGAACAGCAGCCCGCCGCCGGTGGCCTCGACCATCTCGGGAAACGAGCCGTGGCGCGGCTGGACCACCGGGACTGCGTTGGCCAGCGCCTCCAGCACGGAGCGCCCTTTCGATTCGCGGTAGACGGTGGGAACGCTCATCACGTCGAGTGATTGCAGGAAGCGGATCTTGCCTGCCCTGTCCACCTCGCCCAGGTACTCGAACCGATCGTCGAGATTCAGCGCCTTCACCCGCGCCTGCACTCCGGCGAACCACGGGCGGTCGCGCGCGCCAAGATACCCGGCCGCGCGCACCCGCACCCGCTCGCCGCCGGGGGCCGCGGCGAGAATCGCCAGCGCTTCCACCAGATGGTGCAGCCCTTTCTCCGGGCAGATGCGCGCCATGTAGCCGATCGTGAAGCGGCCCTTGTCGCGGGCGGCCGCGTCCGGGCCGTGTCCGTCCAGATTGAGCCCGAGCCCCACCGGGGTGATCTTCGCCGCCGGAATACCCAGCCACTCCCCCATGCGCCCGGCGAACTCCGCGCTGCTGGCCACGTAGGCGTCGGCATCGCCCGCCTTGGACCGCAGCGCCTCCAGTACTCGCGCTTCATGCGGCTCGCCCAGCGAATCCAGGAACAGATCCTCTCCTTGCAGCGAGCAGACGATCGGCACGCCGAGGGCCCGGCGCAGCGGGGCGGCGAGGCCCAGGAACATCGAGTTCGTCAGATGCACGATCTCGGGACGGAACTCGTCGGCAAGCCAGCTCACCAGGCGCCGGAGCTCCTTGCGCTGGGGTCCGTCCTCACCCTGGAGCATTGCCACCGTCAGGTCTCCCAGCTCGTCGGCATTGACCGTGGCGCTGCCGCGGCGTCCCGCCCAGTCCAGCAGGCCCGGAGCATCCAGCCATCGATCGATGAACCGCGGTGTGGCGCGGAACAGCGCCGACTTCTGCTGCAGGTAGATGTTGATCGCTCCGTAGTAGACCTCCGGCAGGCTCACATCGGCCTCGTCGGTGCGCAGCGGCGTGTAGGTGGGGATCAGGACCGCGTCGTGGCCCATCCTCTGCAGCGCCGCGGCGAGCGTGTTGTCGTGCAGGCAGCTTCCGCACAGCATGCCGGCGGCACCGGCCGAGACGTAGGCGATTCTCATGACGGGCTGAAGAAGCGGTCCAGGACCGCGCGATCGGGCGGGCGGGTCACGAGCGAGACGACCACCATGGCGGCCGTGGAGGCGGCCAGGATGACGGCCACCGGCATCAGGCCGGTGCCCCCCACGGAGTAGTCGGGATCGCTGCCCGCGGCGAAGAAGAACCAGCACCACAGCCCCGCCACCGTGACCACGCTGGCGATCGCCCCGGCCGCCGTGCTGCGCTTCCAGAACAGCGCCGCCACGACGACGGGAAAGAGGGCCGAGAAGCCGGTGAAGGACCAGATACCCAGCTTGAAGATGCTGCGCGTGGTGAGCAGCGACAACACGAAGGTGAGGGCCAGCAGCGCCGTCACGAAGATGCGCCCCGCCACCAGCTCCTGCCGCTGGGTCATCCGATCGTGGAAGCCGTAATGGCGCACGATGTCGTGCGTGAACATCGTCCCCATCGCCAGGATCTGCGAGTCGAGGCTGTTCATGCAGGTGGAGAAGACGCCGGCCGCCAGCAGGCCGGCCAGAATCCCCGGCGCGTGGCTGGTGATGAGCCTCAGGATGACGGAGCTGGAGGCGGCGGCCGGCACGCCCGGCAGCTCGGCGGCCGCCAGGATCCCCAGCAGCACGCTGGGCACCCAGACGAAGGCGATGCAGACCGGGTAGAGCGAGATGGTCCAGCGGAAGTACGACGCCCGCTGAGCCGTGAGCCAGTGGATGAACAGGTGCGGGAACATCCCCGCCGACAGCGGGATGCAGGTGTAGCTGAGCAGCTCGAGCTTGCCCACCCGTCCTTCGCGCACCAGCAGCCCGGGGTCCACCTCCGCGACCCGCTGCAGCGCCGCGGGCAGGCCGCCCATCCTGTGCACCACCACGGCGAGGGCCGCCGCGCCGAACAGCATGAAGATCATCGTCTGGAAGGTGTTCACCCACGCGGTGCCGCGCATGCCGCCGTAGTAGACGTAGACGAATACCACGGCGCAGATGACGAAGTTGCCCACCCATTCGGGGATGCGGCCGCCGGTCACCTGGCTCATGGTGATGCCGCCCGCCATCATGCCGATCAGGACGTAGGGCACCAGCAGGGCGATCAGAACGATGAAGAACAGCAGCCCCACCAGGTCGGAGTCCCACCGCTCGCGGAAATACTGCGCCTGCGTCACGTAGCCGCGCCGCTTGCCCAGGCTCCAGAGCCGCGTGCCCACGAAGTAGAAGACGGCCGGGATGATCAGCGCCGAGGAGGAAGCCATCAGCGCGAAGACGCCGATCCCCGTGCGGTAGGCCTCCCCGGAGGCGCCCAGGAGTGCGAAGGCCGTCATGTTGGTGCCGAACAGCGACATCAGCAGGACGAAGGGGCCGATGGTGCGCGTGGCCACGAAGAAGTCCTCGCCCGTGCCGCGGAACAGCTTGTGGCTCCACAGTCCGATGATGAGGACGAGGGCCAGGTATGTGATGAGAACCGCGAAGACCATCAGCTGGCGGGCCCCTCCGGAGGCTCCACTTCGAGGTGGGCAGGCCAGGCGTGGCGCACGAGAAGCGCCATGACGAGCGTGGTGACGACGCAGTAGATGGCGTGGTAGAGCAGTCCGACTGGCAGGCCCATGACGATGCGGGGATCGTCCCAGAGCCAGAAGTCATTGTGCAGGATGTAGAGCAGCGGGAGGCCGGCGAGCGCCAGGCGGCCCCGCGTCCGCGCCGTCATTCAGGAGCCTGTCCGAGTAATGGTTTGAGCCGCGCAGCCGGGCTTGCGAGCCGCAGCCGCGAAGCGAGGCGCGGACCAACCGTTGTGGTTGTCCCCATCAGGCATGCCAGAGCGACACAGGCAGGCGGCCGCAAACCCCGGCTGCCCGAAGGGTTGCGGCGGCGCGCTCACAACGCGGCACGAATCCATTACTAGGACAGGCTCCTGACCGGCGTGCCCAGCGAGAGCGGCTTGTACCCGGGCGGCAGGCTCATCACCTGATCCATCTTCTCGTAGAGGCTGTCGGTGGGCTTCCGGTAGACGTTGCCGACCAGGACGTCGGTGAGGTCCGGGCGGCACTCCGGATAGCGCTCCAGGAACTTCTTGAAGTGGAAGTCGGGCATGTAGAAGGCGTAGACCAGGTGGCGCATCGCTTCCATCCCTTTCACGAAGCGGTGCCCGTGTTGTCCCAGCGTCGCCGCCGAGAAGTCGCCGGTCCGGAAGGCTGCCGCGATCGACTCGGAGGCCATGTCGGCCCCCGTCAGCGCCAGCAGGACCCCGGATGAGTAGATGGGATCCAGGAAGCCGAAGGCATCCCCTGCCAGGACCCAGCCGTCGCCCGAGATCCGGTCCGAGATGTAGGAGAAGTCGCGCAGCGCCTTGATGCCGCCGACCTGCTTGCGCCCCTGGATGCGCGGCACCAGCGACGGACAGCGCGCCACCTCTTCGTCGAAGGTTTCCTGAAGGGAGCCGCTGCGGTTCGTCGCCAGCCAGGCCACCGGCCCCACGACCCCCACGCTGACGACGTCGCCCGCCAGCGGGATGTACCAGAACCAGGACCTGTCCTCCTGCGTGTGCATCACCAGGGTCGACCCCGCATCCCGCCCGGGATCGCGGTAGGCCTTCTCGAAGCGGGTGAAGATCGCCGTGTTGCGCAGCACTGGGTCGTAGGTCCGCTTGAGCTTCGAGCTGGCCATCAGGGCCGCCTGGCCCGTGGAGTCCACCACGACCTTCGAGGCGATCTCGCGCGGCGTGCCGCCATCCTTGCTGAGTCGCACGCCCCGCGCCTGCCCGCCGTCGAGGATCATCTCGGACACCACAGCCGGCTGCAGGACCTCCACGCCGCACTCCCTGGCGTGCTCCAGCATCAGGGAGTCGAAGGCGCCGCGATCCACCTGCCAGGTGATGGCGGAATCGTTTGGATCCACATCGCTGAAATAGAACGGACGTGTCGGGCGCCCATCGCCGAGCCAGAACTGCACGCCGTGCTTACGAGTGAAGTCGCTGGCGTGCAGCTTCGGCAGGATGCCGAGCTTTTCGAAGGTCCACCAGGTGGCCGGCATGAACGACTCGCCGATCCGGAAGCGCGGAAACGGCTCCCGCTCGACGAGCAGGACGCTGCGTCCCTGCTTCGCAAGAAACGTGGAGGTGGCGGAGCCGGCCGGCCCGCCACCCACCACAATGACGTCGTACTCTTTCCTGATCTTCATCGGCTAGAAGCGGTAGCGTGCTCCCCCGTAGGCCGCGAATTTCGCGGCCGGAATGACCGATGTGTTGCCGAACCCTACTGTCTCGTACTCCGTCCCTGTCAGGTTCTTCATGTTGAGAGTCCATTCCCAGTCGCCCCGCTCGTAGAACAGCGCGGCGTCCACGGTGATGTACTCGTCGATGGCGAACGCGTTGTCGGCAGCGATGAACTGATCAGAGACCCAGCGCGGCCCGCCGCCCACCCCGAATCCGGAATCGAACCGCTTGCTGACCCAGACATTCAGGATGTTGCGCGGGGCGAAGGCCGCGCCGTTGTCCGAGCGATCGACCGTTCCGAAGATCGGATTGAAGTTGGGATCCACCCCGACGACGATCCGCTCCGAGAAGCTGGTCAACTCCGAATCATTGTAGGCGTACGAGATGAATCCGCGCAGCCCCTTGGCCAGCTCCGCCGTCAGATCCGCTTCGATCCCTTGCGACCTCTGATCTCCGATCTGCTGCGTGAATCCGTTCGCGTCGGGGATGCCGATGTTCTCGCGCTCGATGTGATACCCCGCAACGGTGGACTGCAGCTTGCCGCCCATCCAGGTCATCTTGGCGCCGGCTTCGTACTGTCGCGATCGCTCCGGCTCGCGCACATCGGTGACGCGCGGAGATGGAGGGGCAAAGGAGCTGCCGGCGCTCGCGTAGTAGCTGACCACCGACCCCGGTGTGTAGACAACGCCCAGCGTCGGGGAAACCTCGGAGTCGCGCCGGTCGAGCTGCGGTGCGTCCTTGTCTTCATAGTCGATGACATCCCACCGCGCGCCGGCCATCACATGCCACTGATCGTTGAACCTGATCTGGTCGATGGCAAAGGGTGCGTAGACGAACGCCTCGGAATCGCCCTGCGTGGACTGGCCCGGGATGAAGATCAGCGGCGGCGCAGCGGTCTCGACTGGATCCTCGAGGTCGATGGCGGGCAGGGTCGCCACGTCGAGCGTGAACTCGTCCCCGTAGCTGGTCACCTCGGCTCCGAGCAGGACCTTGTGCTCGACCCTTCCGGTCGAAGCCTTTAGTGTCGCCTCGAACCGGTTCCCGACAAACTGCTGCCGATCATCCAGCAAGGTCAGGAAGCGATTCACCTCCGGCCGTCCCGTCCCGAAGTTGGGAAAGACTCCCGAGAAGAGAGTCCCGTCGGACTCCCAGTCCAGGTCCCTGTAATAGGTCTTGTTGCGCAGCGTCCAGCGCTCTCCCAGGAGGGTCTCGAAGTCCACCTGGGCGCGGCCGATCTGCTGATCCGAGAAGTCGAACGGCGACTGGTACTCACGCTCGCGCGGCACTTCGGCGATCTCGCCGTTGAAGATCGGCAGCCCCGCATCCGGGGAGTAGCTGGTGTCGACGTATTCCAGGTTGAAGTTGATCGATGCGCGGTCGGAGAAGCGCCAGGTCAGCGCCGGGTTGACCGCCAGATTCCTGTTGTACATGTCGTCGCGGTAGAAGTCCGACTGCCGCCAGGTGGAATTGATCCTGAAGGCGAGCTTGCCGCTCTTCGTCGAGGTGTTGAAGTCGGCCGTGGCGTCGGTGGTGTTGAACGACCCGTACGTCAGTCCGACGCGGCCGAACGTGCCGGCCAGCGGCTGCTGGCGCACGATGTTGACGGCGCCGGCCAACGGGTCCCGTCCATACAGGAAGCCGCCCGGCCCCTTGAGCACCTCGATGCGCTCGACGTTGTAGGTTTGATAGAAAGTGGCCTCCGGCTCGGGCGCGCCATCGGTCAGGACGAGCGCAGACGAGACGGAGTCAAATCCCCTGATGGAGAAAAAGTCGACCACGTCAGAAAGGGTCGCGACGTTAACGCCGCTCACATTGCGCAGCGCGTCGCCCAGGACGACGTCGTACTGCTCGCGCATGAGCTGCTCGTTCACCGTGCCCACGTTGGCCGGCGTCTCGCGCAGCGGCACCGGAAGACGCGTAGCAATGGTGTTGGAGGTAGGAACGTACGGCAGCTTCCCCTGCACCTGAACTCTCTCAGGCTCTCCCGGCGCGGGCTGCGGAGCGTTGGGATCCGCTGCGGCCGCGCCGTTGCTGTCGCTGGCCGCCTTTGATTCCTCCGCCCGGGCTGAAGCCGCGACTGCACAGAATCCCACCAGCACCAGAACACCACCACACAGCACTCGGCTCATCGTCTTCCCCCGTGTCATCGGCTCTCCTATCCTGCCAGGTCCAGCGCAACCATCACCTTCTCGTTGCGCAGGTAGAGTTTCTTGCCGGCCAGCGCGGGCATGGTCCATGTCCTCCCCTCGAGGATCTGGGCCCTTCCCTTTTCCTTGTACGCATCGGGCGACGCCTCCGCCATCGCCAGCAGCCCCTGCTCCGAGAAGATGATCAGGTGGCCATCGGCCAGCAGCAGCGAGCCCTTGTTGAATCCGGTCTGCTTCCACTTCTCCATGCCGGTGGCTGCATCGATGCACTTGAGGTTGCGATCGTCGAATCCGTAGAGGTACCCGTTCAAGTAGACGGAGGAGTTGAAGTGGTTCTTCATGACCCGGCTCTTCCAGACTTCGCTCGTGGTGAAGGCCGCGCCGCTCTTCGTCACCTGGTAAACGGCCGCCCCGGTGTCGTACGACGAGGAAATGAACACCTTGTCAGGCGGGATGAACACCGGCATCGCGGCATTGACGTTGTAGGGGGTCTTCCAGGGCACGCTCCAGAGCACCTTCCCATCGGTGGGAGTCACCGACACCAGCGAGGAGCCCGCAAACGAGAGGATCTGGCGCACGCCGCCGATCTCCACGGCGAGCGGCGCCGAATAACCCGGATCATCCGAGTGGGCCGTCCACTTGACGGCCCCCGTCGACCTGTCCACCGCCACGACCGACTTGTTCGATCCGCCTCCGGCGTCCAGGATGAGCAGGTTCTCTTCGACCAGCGGAGAGGTGGAGACTCCCCAGTGCGGGATCTTGGCGTCCACCTTATCGGTCAGATCGGCGGTCCACATCTTCTCACCCGTGGCTGCCTTGACCGCCACCAGCGTGCCGCGGCCCGACAGCGCGTAGACCGTGTCGCCCGCCACGGTAGGCGTTGCGCGCGGGCCATTGCCCACATCATCGGTCCACTTCCTGTCGACGCGCAGCTTCCAGATCTCGCGGCCGTCGGAGGTCGAGTGGCAGGCCAGCACGTCGTCCTCGCCGGTTCCATACATGGTGTAGAGGCGGTCACCCACGACCGAGATTCCCGAGAACCCCTCTCCGATGGGCATCTTCCAGACCACCTTCGGGCCGGGCTCCGCCCACGACTTGAGCAGCCCGGTCTCCTCGGAGATTCCCGTCCTGGCCGGCCCGCGGTACTGCGGCCAGCCCGTCGCGGCCTGGTCGGCGGCCCGCGTTCCGCCGGCGATGATCAACGCGCAGCAGCCGGCCGCCAGAGCCTGCACCGTGCGCTTGATTGTCTGATTGGACATCCCCTTCCTCCATCTGCGCCCGCGTGGGCACTCCAGCCGGTTTTGCATCATGTGTATCGCGCGTTGCGGTACTCCGGGGCGTAGAACTCGGGCAGCAGCAGATCGACCCGCAGCAGCCCCTCCCGCGTCAGCGTGATGCCACTGCGCTCCGTGCGCAGCATCCCCCGCTTCTCCAGCCGGCGCCAGACCGGCTCGAACTCGGCGATCACGTCCACTCCGAACTTGCCGGCGAACCAGGCCGCCTCGATCCTGCCCAGCTTGAGCGACAGGATCAGCTCGCGGACCAGGCGGTGCCCCGCCGAGGTGGCGAACGCCCGCGCCAGCGGGAGCTTCCCCGCCTGCAGGCTCCCTATGTACGTTTCCCACTCGCTGGCGTTCTGGTAGTGCACACCGTTGACATGTGAAAACGAGGCCACCCCCGTTCCGAGCAGGTCGGCGCCGCGGAACATGGCATCCCGGTAGATGAAGCGGCTGCCACGCTTCACCATCGTGTAGGCGCTCGAGATCTCGTACCCCGCGGCAGCAAGCTGATCGATGGCGTAGTTGTGCCATTCGCGCTTGAGGTCCCACCCGGCCACCTCCGGGCCGCCGCTTCCCTCGAGCAGGTTCTTCGAGTAGACGGTGTTGAAAGGCAGCTCCATCTGGTAGATCGTCACGCTGCCGGGATCGGCTTCCAGCGTCCGGCGCACGCTGGTGCGCCACGACTCCCAGCTCTCCCCGACCATGCCGGCGATCAGATCGATGTTGAGCTGATCGAACTTCTGCTTGCGGATCAGCGGGAGGGCCCGATCGATCTCGGCGGACAGATGCGCGCGGCCGTTCTCCTGCAGGATCCGGTCATCGAAGCTCTCCACGCCGAGGCTCAGGCGCGTCACGCCCAGCTTCCTGATGGCCCTCAGCTTGGCTTCGGTCAGAGTGCCCGGCTCGCACTCGAAGGTGATCTCCTGCGCTCTGTCCCAGGGAAGAGCCTCCCGGATTGACGCCGCGAGCTGCTCCAGGTCGCGGGCGCTGATGAACGACGGGGTCCCGCCGCCGAAGTAGACGAAGTCAAGCGCGCGCCCCGCAACGGCGGGCTGCCCCGCCAGCAGGGAAACCTCGCTGGCCAGCGCGGAGAGATACGAGCGGATCTGGCTGCTGTCTTTTTCCGTGTAGACCTTGAAGTAGCAGAACTTGCAGCGCACGCGGCAGAAGGGGATGTGCAGGTAGAGGCCGAGCTGCCTGCCGGGCTCGCCGGGGGCCGCCAGCGCCGCCTGAGCCTGCGGGATCTGCTCCGCGCTCCAGGCTGAATAGGGCGGGTAGTTGGAGATGAAGACGCTGCCGACGTCGGTCTTCTCGTCCACTCCCACCGGCGCGTTGGTTTCCATCACTTCCCCGCGAAGGCGTGCAGCACGCCGTCTGCGTTGCCGATGACCAGCCTGCCGCCGGCGATGGCGGGCGAGCCGAGGATCGCGGCGCCCGTCTCGAACTGCCAGAGCATCTGCCCCGAGCCGAGCCCCAGCGCGAAGAGGTCTCCGGCGGCGTTGGCGGCAAAGACGCGGTCGCCCGCGATCACGGGCGAGGAGTCCACTTTGGCCCTCGTGACATACGACCACAGCACCTTGCCGGTGGCCGGCTCCAGCGCATGCACGGTCCGGTCCCGTCCGCCGATCACCACGAGCCCATCGGTGACGGCGGCCGAGGCGTAGAAGGGAAACTGCCTCTCGGGATTCGAGAAGCTCCAGAGCAGCCGCGGTCCCTTCAAATCGATCCCCAGCACCGAGTTCTCGAAGGTCCCGACCCAGGCCCGATCGGCCCGCACTGCGGGGCTGGCCCCGACATACCCGCCCAGCTCCAGCTTCGAGATCACCTCGCCATCGCGCGCCCGCACCAGGCGCAGGAATCCGTCGCAGCCGGCCGACAGGATCATCATCGCGCCACCGGACTCGAACACGGCGGGCGTCCCGTAGACATAGCCGCCCGTGGCGACCTTCCACGCCAGCCTGCCTTCTTTGGCCGTCACCGCGTAGAGGTTGTTGTCCTCCGATCCGAACACGATCAGGTCGCCCGCCAGGTTCGCCGACGACGCGATCGCCCCCTCCGTGCGGAAGATCCACCGGCGCTTGCCTGCCGCGGCGTCCACGCAATGGAGCTCTCCGCTCTCGTCGCCGACGTAGACCGCCCCGTCGAACACGGACGGAGAGGACTTCAGCGGCGAGCCCGCCTCGTAGGTCCACGCCACCGCGCCGGTCTCCAACGACACGGCCTGCAGGGCTCCGCCCAGCGTGCCGACATAGACCAGGCCGCCTGCGACCACCGCGGACGTTTCGATCCCGGCCGCCGCGCGGTGCGTCCAGATCGGCTTGAGCTCGGCCGGCAGCGCCGCGGAGGCCACGCCGGTGAGCTGGCGATCTCCCCTGAAGAGCGGCCAGTCGCCAGCCGGAGCGGCGGCGAGCCCGGAGCCACCTCCATTCAAGACGCAGAGCGCCGGAGCCGCGCACAGCAGCACGGTGAAAAACTTACCAGGCCGACTCATAGAGTCCTCTGAGATCCGCTTCCGAGACAGGGCGCGGGTTGAACCCGGCGGTCCACTGCGATGCAGCCTGAGAGGCCAGACCCGCAAGGGCGGAGGCCGGCACGCCGGCGTCGCGCAGGCGCGTGGCCAGCCCCGCGCGCGACCGCATCGCTTCGAGGCGCGCCGCCAGCGGCTCGTCGCTCAGCTCGCGGTACCACGCGCCCGCGACCGGCTCGTTGAAGCGCACCACGTGAGGCAGCCCAAGCATGACCGCCTCGCCGTGCGGCACACCGAAGTCTGAAGTCAGCGGGTTGGCCATGGCATGGGCGGCTCCCAGCATCGAGGCTTCGATGGCGCAGCCTGCCAGGTGCGCTCCCAGCAGCATGTGGCCGCGGGTCGATTCATCGGGCGAGTCTTCCATCGCAGCAGGGAAGGCCTCGGACAGCAGCCGCCATGCCTCGCGCGACAGCAGTCGCGAGACCGGGTTGCGCCGGGTGGTCACGAAGCTCTCCACCACGTGCGACACGGCGTCCATCGCGGTGAGGGCCGCGACGCGCCGGGGCTGCGTGGCGGTGAGATCAGAGTCCAGAATCACCGTGGCGAAGCGCACCTTCTCGTCGCCGCAGGCCATCTTGCGCAGGGTGCCTTCCTGCTCGATCAGCGCGAAAGACTGCGCCTCGCTCCCGGTGCCCGCCGTCGTGGGCACGCCAATCGAAGGCAGCATCGGCTTGGTGGCCTTCCCTTCGCCCCAGTAGTCCTCTATCCGGCCACCGTTGGACACCAGGAAGTTGATCCCCTTGGCGCAGTCCATGGCGCTGCCGCCTCCGAGGCCGACGATCAGCTCGATGCCGGCGGCGCGCGCCACGGCGGTTCCCGCCTCCACGTGGCGCGTGGTGGGATTCTCCACCACCTCATCGAAGATCCGGAATTCCAGGCCGGCGGCGCGCAGGGAGTCCACGGCCCTGCCGGCATGCCCGGCGGCGCTGACGCCCGGATCGGTCACCAGCAGGACGCGGCGCGCGCCGCGAGCCCGCGCCAGCTCGCCCAGGCGCGCCAGCTTACCGGCGCCGAATACCACAAGCGTGCCGCCCAGTCTTGCTCTGAAGGGTTCCATGGCATCACGCAGCCCCGGCGCTCTGCAGCGCGCGCTGGCGGTAGAGGTGCTGGAACAGATTCCCCTCGTGGGGCTGGTCCCAAGAAACGCGGCTGGTCGGCATCGGTCCGAGATTGAGCCGATCGATCGAGCCGCTGGACATTGCCTCGTGCTGGAACTCCTGTTCGTCCGAAATCACGGTGGCCACGAGAGTGGATCCGATGCGTGACAGGATCCGGCTCTGATCCATCTCCACCACGCTCACGAACGGAAAGAGGAACTCGCAGGCCGCCAGCGGGTGCTCCGGATCCTCGCACCAGATCACGGTGGGCATTAGAAACGTGACTCCGCCGGCGCGCGCCACGCGCGGTCCTTTGCGCAGCGCCGCCGTCATGTCGGTGGCGCCGGGCACGGCGAGCAGGTTGTCGATGTGGCGCGAGACCAGCTCCGCCTGGCGCGGCTCGGCGAAGCCGCACAGCCGCGCCGCCGGGTCATCCAGGCCGCGCGCTTCGATGCGCGCCAGGCGCGCCGCGAGCGCCTCGGCGATCTTGCGCCCGTGGGAGGCGGCCCAGATTCCGGAGGTGTTCAGGCACGACCGGCCGCCGTTGTCGGCGACGGAGGCTTCCATGACGTCGAGGTAGCGCTCGTACGCGGGCGCGGCATCCCGGCCCAGAATCACCTTGCTCCATCCCGGGCCGTGCAGTTGCACGCGCGGATCGTCCTGCCAGGCACGCAGCGTGCCGGCATCGCCGAACAGGAGGGAACGCTGGGTGCGCAGCAGGATCTCGGCCGCGCCGGCATGGTCGGTCGGATAGTAGAAGAAGCTCTCGCGCGGCGCCCCCGCTGCCATCAGCGCGCGGATGATCCGCAGCGGCGTCCAGGGCTCCTGCCGGCCCGGCTTGAGGACCAGCAGGTATTTCAGCGCGAAGGCCGGCACCCAGAGGGAGTGGACCCCGGGCGAGTTGTTGGGCAGGACGGCCCCCAGCATCTCACCTTCGGCTCTATAGGCCACGCGGCGGCCCGACTCCATCCCCCATCCGCCATCCAGGACAGCCAGGTCGAGACCCCGCGTCAGCCCGGCCATGACCTGCGCCATCTGGTCCAGGACGAAGCGGATCTTCTCCATGTTGGCGCGGCACAGCGCCACAGGCATGCAGGTGCTCCCGGAAAGCTGCCGGAGGTAGTCGGTGGGGCTCTGCGTGGCCCCTTCATCGATCGGCAGGTCAGCCTCTGTGAAGAGCTGCGCCGCCTTGCGGCAGATCCCGACCAGCTGCGCCGCCGGCACCTGCCTCAAGGCGCGCGCGTGGCGTGGCGCATCCTGAAGATCCCGGGCGATCAGACCGCGGTTGGCCTGGCTCACCTCGGCCAGCACCGACCCATCGCGCTGGTCGGACAGCCGGGCCGTCTCGAGGCTGCGGTACGGCACGCCCGCGCGCAGGATCGGGACGTGGACCATCTCAGTAGACCTCCACGTCAGTAGACCCCCACCACGACGCTGGCCTGCAGCGATGACAGCAGGCGCAGGTTCGAGACGCCATCCCACGGGAAGCGCTCGCAGGGCCGGGCGCGCTCCCCTTCGTCACGCTCCAGAAACCGCGGCATGAAGAAGTCACGCGTCAGGGTGGTCAGCATGACGCGGCCGGTCTCACCGTACTCCACGGCCCGCCCCGGGTCGTCCGGGTCCACCAGCTCGAAGACAGCGCGCGGCAGCGGCGGGTAGTAGGTGATCGTGTAGTTGTCGGCAGGATCGAACGGCTTGGGGCAGGCCAGCCCCATCAGGGTGTTTCCATACGTCGGCACGAAGTCGATACCGGGCGCCAGCTCTTCGCGCGCGAAGCGGTTGAACTGAGCCGTCATCTCCGTGCCGCCGCAGAAGATGCCGGTGATGCCGACCTTCGTGAGCGAGATCCGCTCGCAGAGCGCCTCGAGCAGCTTGGGCGTGGTGAACAGGCAGCGGATCGAGTCGTGCCCCTTGAGGACCTTGAGCGCCTGCCCGATCACATGGCTCTTATAGGCCTCCAGCTCCCGCGGCCTTCCATCCTTCACCAGCACGTTGACCCATCGCGGGTCCAGGTCCACGAAGAAGGCGATGCCGCCGCGATGCTGCGCCAGGTGCTCGATGGAGAGGCGCAGCCGCCGCGGGCCCGTGGGCCCCAGCATCAGCCAGTCGGATCCCTTCGGAAAGGTCTCGTCGGAGAGCGTCTCGCTGAACATCTCGTAGTCTTTCTGGAAGTCCTCGATGTTCAGGCGGGTCTTGGGCAGGCCGGTGGAGCCGCCCGTCTCGAAGGCGTACATCGGGCGTCCCGCCTGGCCGGCGGGCAGCCACCGCCGCACGGGGCCTCCGCGCAGCCACTCGTCCTGGAAATGGCCCAGCAGCTTGAGGTCGTCGTATCCCTGGATCTTTTCGCGCGGATCGAACGACAGGCCGCGGGCGTGCTCCAGCCAAAAGGGGGAGCCGGTCTGCGGCGAGAAGTGCCAGTGCACCGTCTCACGCACATGCGCGTCGAGGCGCGCGCGCGCCTCGGCGGCGCGGCCCCGGATCGCCACATCACTCCCGCCCGCCGGGTCCGTCACGGCCCGCGTCATTGCTTTGCGGCGCCCGACGCGGCCGCCGGCGCGGCAGGCGGCGTCCACTGCGCCCCCTTGGCCAGCGCGAACAGCTTCGTGCGGCTGACGATGTAGAGCACGCCGTCCTTGGCGACCGGCGTGGTGTAGACGGTGTTGCCCATGTTCATCGTGGCGATCACCTGCTTGGTCTTGCCTTCCTTCAGAATCGTCACGTCGCCGTCCTCGTCGCCGAGGTAGACCTTCCCGTCGGCCACGAAGGGGGATCCCCAGACCGCCGCCTCCATGTCGTGCGTCCAGTGATGCGTCCCGGTGCGCGCGTCCAGGCAGTAGAGAAAGCCGCTCAGGTCGGAGGCGTAGACCAGGCCGTCGTGGATGGCTACCGTGGAGATGGTGCGGTGGAAATCCTTGCCGCCCCGGTGCCATACAGCTGCCTTGTCCGTCACATCCCCGTCCTGGGTGGCATCGATCGCCCAGAGATGGCCGATTCCCTCGCCGTGCTCCGGGTCCTGCCCGACGGCGATGTAGACCTTGTCTTCCCAGATCACCGGCGTGGCGATGATGTAGCTCTTCGTGCCGCTGCCTCCCAGGATGTAGACGGCGTCCTTGGGGTTGGCGTCGAACTTCCAGAGCACCTTGCCGGTCTGCGGCTCGAACGAGTAGACCCAGCCGTCTCCTCCCGGGATCACCACCTGCGCGCGTCCCTTGACGACGCCGTAGGCCGGGTTTGACCAGGAGCCATGCAGGGTCTTCTCGCCCGGCGAGGAATCCTCCCAGACCAGCTTGCCCGTGTTGCGGTTCACCGCGATGAAGGTCGGCGCATCGGGGGACGGCACGTTGACGTGGCCCTCGTCCACGCCGTTGCCGCTGACGGTGAAGATCAGATCGCCCACGCCGATCGGGCTTCCGGCAGCCAGGTTGTGCGGAAAGACATTCAGGTCGGCGATCATGTCGTACTTCCAGATCACGTCCTCGTCGATCTCGGATTTCTCGGTCTCGGTGGTGAAGGGGCCGTCGTTCTCGCCGTCGCGGAACCCCTCCGTGTCGGCGCAGATCAGCTCGGCGCGGTTGGAGACGTAGTAGATCCGCTCGCCGTCGATAAACGGCGTGGAGCAGACCCCCTGGAGCGGCCAGTCATTGACCATCCCGGAGGGGAGCTTGGCGTGCGCCGACTGCCAGACCAGCGAGCCGTCTGCCAGGTTGAAGGCCATGACGTTTCCCCGGTCGCCCTTCAGCTTGGGGTTCTTGAGCGCTTCGTTGTTGGTCCCCACGTACACCTTGCCGCCGTGGATCACCGGCCCCGCATACGACTGGGAGCCCAGCGTGGCCACCCACTTCACGTTGGCCCCCTTGGCCACGTCCCAGATCTCGGGGAGGTTCTTTTCATCGGAGACCATGTTGCGCGAGAGCGTCCCACCGAACATCGCGGGCGGCTCGCCTGCCGGCCTGGCGGGTGTTGACTTCTCCGGAGTCGCCGCCGCCGGTTTGGCCGGGGCCGCGGGCTTTTCTTTCTTTGGCTCCTCGGCCGAGAGCAACAGAGCCGCGGAAGCTACACATACACATGCTGCGATCATGCCGGTCTTCATCGCTGATTCACCGTGACCTTGATGTTGTCATAGAAGATGTCTGCCGCGGAGTAGCCGTAGAGGCCGGGGCTGCCCTGGCGGATCGGCAGAGGATCCTGCGCTTCGATCGTCCAGGCCGAGGGCTCGGGGTCGGAGGCTTTCCATGCCTTGCCGCGGATGGTCGCCTTGTCGCCTGACGCGTCCACCATCAGCTTCATGCTGTACCAGACATCCGGCTCCCAGGCAAAGGGCGCCGTCTGGTGCAGGCGCCGCTCCTCCCAGTCCCTCAACTCGAGGCGCTGATGCGCCCCCATCATGTCCAGCGTGTAGCCGCTGTTGACCAGGCCCAGATCGGACCGCTTGCGTCCCTTGATCGAGCCTCTCACATCGGACTGGATGGTGTAGCCGCTCATGGTGGACAGGCCGATGAACAGGCTGGAGCGCTCCAGGCCCTGGTCCATGAAGGGCTTGGTGAGGACCTTGTTTCCATCGAGCGACGCCACCACGAAGCGTCCTGCGCCGCCAATCCACATCGCGGGGTTCTTCTTCTCTTCCATCGAAGAGAAATCCTCCAGCCACGGAAGGTCGGTGAACACCCGCACGCGCGATGAGCCTTTCAGATCGCCCAGCGTGGCGACGACCTGGCCGGCCTGTCCACCCTTGCCGGCGTCGGGCGTGAAGCCCGAGGCGTCCACGGCGCCCGTCAGTCCCTGCACGCTCCAGACCGCGTCCTTCGCGACGCCGATGAGCCGGCCCGAGGCGTCGAACGCCCGCGCCGCCAGCGCCACTTTCACGCCCGGTTTGGCGATCTCCTCAGCGGGGACCACCTGCAGCCACGCCGGCTGAGCGCCGGCTGCGGCCGCCGGGACGCCGGCGCGCGGGGCAAGGGAGGTGGGCGGGATGGCGGGAGCATCCTTCGATCCGATGGCGAAGACGCCGGCCTCCGTGGAAAGGAAGATCCGGCTCCAGGCCACGATCGGCGATCCGTAGATCTCGGCGTGGCGGCCCTCGGGCATCGTGATCTGATCGGCGTCGAGCGCTGTGGCGCTGGTATCGCCCGGCTTGATGATGTGGACGTGGCCGTTGACTTCGGCGGCGATGATCTTGCCGTCGGCCCAGACCGGCGAGGCCTTGCCGACGGTGCCGACATTGAAGGTCCACTTCTGCGCGCCGGTTGTCGCGTCCAGCGCGAACATGTTGGCCGAGTCGTCGATGACGTACAGCGTGCCCTTGTGCAGCAGCGGCGAGGAGAAACCCACGCCCAGCTCGTTGGCGCGCCACAGCTCGTGGGTCTTGGTGATGTCGCCCTTGCCACGGCCGTCGATGCAGACCACGCGCCCCATCGTCGGCTCGTCGAGATTCTCGTCCGCGCTCGTGGCATAGACGCGATAGCCGTCGACGACGACCGACGTGTTCGGGCCTTGCTTGGAAAGGGCAAAGCTCCAGACCTTCTCACCGGTGCGCGCCTTGAGGGCATGGATCGAGCCATCGCCATTGGCTTCGATCAGCAGGCGCTGGCCATCGATCTCGGCGACGACAGGAGTCGATTGCGTGGTGATCGGATCGGGGCGGCCTCCGGGAGTCGAGACCCAGACGAGATCACCTGTGAGCTTGTTGAAGGCAAAGGTGCGCTGGCGCGGCACGGCCTGATCGCCCCAGCCGAAGTTGGAGTAGCTCAGGATGACGCGATCTTCATCCACCATCGGGGAGTGGGTGCGGCCGCCGTAGCCCGAGACGCGCCCGAAGTCTTCGGTCAGCATTAGTTGCCAGACCACCTTGCCATCGCGATCGAAACAGAAGAACGGACCGCCCACGCCGTGCACATAGAGGTAGCCGGTCTCGGGGTCCCCTTCGACCGTGGCCCACCCCACGCGGCTGTACGGGACGGCCGTGTGATAGACGTTGAACCGGCGCTCCCAGAGGAGCTTGCCCGTGGCAGCGTCCCAGCACGAAGCCACCTCCTGCCGGATCTCGCGCGATGTGCGCCCCACCGCGCAGACACGGCCGTCGAAGGCTACGGGCGTGGATCGCCCGATGAAGTCGGCGTGCCAGAGCTGGTTTTCTCCGTTGATCGTCCAGCTCGACACGACGCCGGTATCATTGGAGACGCCGTTCTGCTGCGGGCCGCGCCAGCGGGGCCATTCACCGGCCGCCGCCGCGGCGATCACGAGGGACGCGACAAGAAAGACAGAAAAGATCGCCGGGCGACGAGACATGGTGAGACGCAGCCTCCGCACTGAGATGGGCGCAGCATAGTACGGCGGTGTCGCGCCCGTGTTCCGACAAAGCTCTTTGCCGCCTGATTTTACAAGGTTTTACAGCAGAGTGGGCTATCGCCCGGTGCCGGGAGTCGGGGCCGCCTCCGCGACGGATCGCGGGGCGGGTGCGGGCGCCGCCGGCTTGTAGAGGGTCACCAGGCATCCGCCGAGCGCAGCCAGCAGGATGCCGGCGAAGAACTGCCAGGGAAGCGCGCGCCAGCCGCCTTCGGGCGGGTGCATCGCCAGCGCCGTGACGGCATTGACCACCGGCGCGCCGGCAAAGACGATCGACATCACCACGCTGGGAGCGCCCTTCGCGCCGAAAGCAAGCAGGACGCAGAAGGCGCCCGCGGCTCCCATCAGGCCGGCCACCAGCGACCAGGCCACGCCGCGCACAGGAAACTGCCACGACGCCCCGCGCGCCAGCAGCAGAGCGAGTGGCGCGAGCACGGCGGTGATCATGTAAGCGATCCCGACGAAGAGGAAGGCGCGGTAGCGGCCGTTGACCGGATCCTGCATCGAGGTCTGACCCTGGTGCAGGAAGACCCCATAGAGTCCCCACGTCACCACCGTCAGCAGGGCGAAGATCAGCCAGCCGATCCCGCCGCCGCCCGGCCCGCTCGCAGCCATCCTTTGCCTCCCTCGTGACGGCGCGCAGCTTACCATGCTGTGGCGCCGGATCTGATAACTTGAGTCCCAATCCGGCAGATGACTCGGCACCAAGCATGAGGAGGACACACGATGAGGGCAAAGCTGTTTATCCTTGTTGCACTGGGCTTCATGCTGGCCTCGAGTGGACCAGCACTGGCGCAATCCACGGCGACGCAGCCGAACATACTCATCATCTGGGGCGACGATGTCGGCTACTGGAACATCAGTGCCTACAACCAGGGGATGATGGGCTACAAGACCCCGAACATCGACCGCATCGCCAAAGAGGGTGCCCTGTTCACCGACTGGTACGGGCAGCAGAGCTGCACAGCCGGCCGCGCCTCCTTCATCACGGGTCAGGTCGGCTTCCGCACCGGACTGCTCAAGGTGGGCCTGCCGGGGGCGAAGGAAGGACTCCAGTCCCGCGACGTGACGATCGCCGAGCTGCTCAAGGCGCGGGGTTACAAGACCGGACAGTTCGGCAAGAACCACCTCGGCGACCGCGACGAGCACCTGCCCACGGCGCACGGCTTCGATGAGTTCTATGGCTCGCTCTACCACCTCAACGCCGAGGAGGAGCCGGAGAATCCGGACTACTTCAAGGACCCGGAGATGCGCAAGCGCTACGCGACGCGCGGTGTCATTCACACCTGGGCCAACGCCGGCGGCACGCAGAAGATCGAGCTGACAGGACCGCTCAACAAGAAGCGCATGGAAACGGTGGATACGGAATTCACGCGCGAGGCGCTGCGCTTCATGGAGGAGTCGAAGACGGCGGGCAAGCCGTTCTTCCTCTGGTGGAACTCCACCCGCATGCATATCTTCACGCATCTGAAGGCGGAATCGCAGGGCAAGACCGGCCTCGGGATCTATCCCGACGGTATGGTCGAGCACGACGCGATGGTCGGGCAGGTGCTCGACAAGCTCAAGCAGCTGGGCCTGGAAGAAAACACCATCGTGATGTACTCGACCGACAACGGCGCCGAGAAGATGTCCTGGCCGGACGGCGGCGCATCGCCGTTTAGAGGCGAGAAGAACACCAACTGGGAGGGTGGATACCGCGTTCCCTGCGCCATCCGCTGGCCCGGCGTGATCACGCCCGGCACGGTGCTCAACGACATCTTCGCCCACGAGGACATGCTCCCCACTCTCCTGGCGGCGGCAGGAGACCCGGACGTCAGGGACAAACTCCTGAAAGGCATGGCGGTGGGCGGCAAGAACTTCAAGGTGCATGTGGACGGCTACAACATCACGGACGCCCTGGCCGGCAAATCACCGAGTCCGCGCCATGAGTTCTTCTATTTCGATGACGGAGGCTCGCTCGTCGGACTGCGCTACAACCAGTGGAAGGTGGTCTTCGCTGAGCAGCGTGCGCGTGGCCTCGAAGTTTGGCAGGATCCGATGGTGCCGCTGCGCTATCCGAAGCTCTTCAACCTGCGCTCCGACCCCTTCGAGACCGCAGACGAGGAAGGCATGGACTACAAACGTTGGCGCATCGAGCGCAGCTTCGTGCTCGTGCCCGCACAGCAGTACGTCGGCCAGTTCCTTGCCACCTTCAAGGAGTTCCCGCCCAGCCAGAGACCCGGGAGCTTCTCGCTCGACAGTGTCATGGAATCGCTCCAGCGTGGCGGAGGCACCTAGTAGAGCAGTTCGCGGCTGACTGGCACACTCTCTGACCAGTACATGAACCAGCACAGAACCCCGCCGACAGAATGGCGTAGTGTGAACGCATGGAATCTCCCTGCAAGGCAAGCCTGCCTGCTCTCCTGCTGAGTCTGGCCGTCGTCACGCTCGCGGCGGCAGGAGACTGGCCGCAGTGGCGCGGGCCGGGCCGTGACGGCACCGCCGACGGGTTCAAGGCGCCGGCGACCTGGCCCGAAAAGCTCACCAAGGCCTGGAGCGTGCCGATCGGCGAGGGGCACTCCAGTCCGGTGGTGGCGGGGGATCGGGTCTATACCTTCTCGCGCGAGGCCGATCAGGAAGTGGCGCGCGCCTTGCGCCTGGCCGATGGCGGCGAGATCTGGAAGCAGGCGGCTCCGGTCGGCTACCAGATGCACTCAGCCGCGACGGGACATGGCAAGGGGCCCAAATCCACCCCGGTCATTGCGGCGGGAAGGCTCTACACCTTCGGCATCAGCGGGATCCTGAGCGCCTTCGATGCCGCCACGGGCGCGGCACGCTGGAGGCGAGAGTACGCATCGGAATTCAAGACGACTTCGCCGCTCTTCGGCGCGGCCAACTCGCCGCTGCTGGATGCCGGCGCCGTCATTCTCTACGTGGGAGGCCATCATGACGGCAGCCTGGTCGCCCTGGATACCGCCACGGGCGCGCTCCGCTGGAGCCTGAAAGGGGACGGGCCGGGCTACGCGTCGGCGATCATCGCGGAGCTGGCGGGCAAGCGGCAGATCATTACGCAGAGCGACAAGCGCATCGTGGGCGTGGATCCGGCCACCGGGGCGCTGCTCTGGAGCCTGCCGTTCACCACACCCTACGACCAGAACTCCGTGACTCCGGTGGTGGCGGGCGGGCTCCTGATCACCTCCGGGATCGACCAGGGCGTGCATGCCTGGACGCTCGACACGAAGGAGAAGGCGCTGGTGCCGCGCGAGGTCTGGAGCCGCCGGGAAGCCTCCTTCTACATGAGCACGCCGGTGGTGGTGGGGACGAGGCTGATCGGCTATTCCCATCTCCGGCGCGGGCAGTACGTCTGCATGGAGGTGAAGACGGGCGAGTTCCACTGGGCCAGCGAAGGCCGGAGCGCCGAGAATGCGGCGCTGGTGGTGGCGGGCAGCCACGTGCTGGGGCTCACCGACGACGGCGACCTGGTCGTGCTGCGCCCCGACGCGTCCCAGTTTTCCCCGGTTGCGCAGTACCGGGTCGCCGAAAGCCCGACGTGGGCCCACCCCGTGCCGACATCGGAGGGCCTGCTCATCAAGGACAAGACTCACCTCACCCTCTGGAAGCTTGTCTCCGCCCAGGCCGCATCCGGCTCCTGACGCCTCCCAAGGTTATAATCGGCCTCTCCGGCTTCGAGACTCTGCCTCTTCACGATCTGCGCTGATCAGGAGAAGACAGATGCTTCCCAGATCGTTCATACCCCTTCTGTCCGCCCTCGCCCTGGGCGTGGCGCTCGCGCCGGCCGCCGGAAGGAAGCCGGACGCATGGCCGCAGTACCGGGGCCCGCGCCGCGACGGAGTTTCGGCAGAGACGGGACTGATGCGCTCGTGGCCCGAGGCAGGTCCGCCCGTCGTCTGGCGCAAGCCGATCGGCGAGGCGTTCTCCAGCATCGCGATCGTCGGCGATCGGCTCTACACGATGGGCGCCGACCCCAATGACGAATACGCCGTCTCCCTGAACGCAGCCACCGGCGAGGAGATCTGGCGCGCGCCGCTGGGCGAGCGCTTCGAAGAGGAGTTCGGCGACGGGCCGCGCTCTTCTCCGGTGGTGGACGGCGACCTGTTCTTCGCGCTCAGCTCCCGCGGCAGGCTGGTCGCGCTGAAGTCGGCCGATGGGTCGAAGGCCTGGGATGTCGACCTGATCGCCGCGTTCGGCGGGCGGGTTCCGCTGCGCGGCGTCAGCTCCACGCCTCTGGTGGACGGTGATGTCCTGATCGTGGAGGGAGGCGGCACCGAGGGCAAGGCGATCCAGGGACTCGACAAGCGCACGGGCCAGGTGAAGTGGACGGTCCTGAACGGCTCGGCGGGATACTCCTCGGGGATCACCGTCACCGTGGACGGCGTGCGCCAGGATGTCTTCGTGCGCTCCTCCTCGGGCGAGATCGTGGCGCTGGATCAGGCGGGTGAGGTCCTGTGGTCTCATCCGTGGGCAGCAGGTGCGATCGCCATGCCGCTGTTTCTCCCCCCCAACAGGATCTTCGCTTCCAGCTCCGGTGACACGGGCTCCACCCTGGTGCAGATCGAGATGAACGGGCGCAAGGGAGCGGTCAAGGAGCTGTGGGGCAGCCGGGCCATGAAAAACCACTTCAACTCCTCGGTTGCCGTGGGTGATCACATCTACGGCTTCGACAACGCCACGCTGAAGTGCATCACGGCGGCCACCGGCGAACAGAAGTGGGTCCAGCGCGGCTTCGGCAAGGGGACCCTGATCGCCGCCGACGGCATGCTGATCATCCTGGGAGATCAGGGAACGCTGGCGCTCAGCGAGGCCACCCCGGATGGCTACCGCGAGAAGGGGCGCGCCCAGGCGCTCACCGGCAAGTGCTGGACCTCTCCAGCGCTGGCAGGCGGCCGTCTCTACCTGCGCGATCAGGACGAGATCGTCAGCCTCGATCTGCGCCCGCGCAGCCGCGCGGCATTGATGGTGGGAGATGGGGCGGTGCGAGATGGGGGGATGTGAGATGGCGGGTCCGAGCATGATCGCCCGCACTCTCCTGCTTGCGGCTGCGCTGGTCTGCTCGGGCGCTCAGGCCGCTGCAGCGGCCATGACGGCCGACGACATCATGCATCGACACATCGAGGCGAAGGGCGGGGCCGATCGATGGCGCGCCGTGACCTCCATGGAGATCACCGGCACCCTGCTCTCCTTTTCCGAGCCCACGCCCTTCAGGCTGGTGCGCGTGCGCCCCGACCGGTTCCGGCTCGAGCAGACGGTGCTGAAGCTGCCGGTGGTGCTGGTCCACGACGGCACGACGAGCTGGTGGATCAACGGCCTGGCAGGCAACACCTGGCCGCTGCCCGCTCCCGGAGACAACGCGGGAATGATCAAGTCACAGGCGGAGTTCGCTCCGCCGCTGATCGCGGCCCACGAGAACGGGCACTCCGTCGAGCTGCAGGGACAGGAAGAGTTCGAAGGCCGGCGGGCATGGAAGCTGAAGCTGACCCGCGAGGGAGGCGGCGAGGAGACCTGGTATCTCGATCCGAAGAGCTACCTGGAGATCGCTTCGATCTCCTCCACCATCGACTTCGGCCAGTCGATGGAGAAGCGCAGCTATTACACCGACTTCCGCAAGGCGGGCGGGCTGGTGATGCCCTTCAACGTCGAAACGGAATACGGCCAGCGCAACGACACGTTCCGTATCGAGGAAGTGAAGACGGGGGTCGCCGTGGACGAGGCGATCTTCAAGCTCCCCCCTCCGCCCGGCATGGAGCTGCTGCTGCCGATGGTGGGCAGCTGGGATCTCAAAGTCGAGACGCGGCCCAACCCGAGGGTCCCGTGGGAGGCCAAACAGAGCAGCTCAACGATCACGGCGATGCTGGACAACGGCCTGCTTGTTGAGAGCTACAGCGTGGAGCAGGGCGGCGCTACGGTGGAGACGCTGCGCAGCTGGTCATACGACCTGTTCCGGAAGGTCTACCGCGTCGTGGAGGCCGACAACTACTCCTTCATGCAGAACGTGATGGAAGGCGCCATGACGGACGGCAGGCTGACGGTGGACAACATCAAGACCGGAACAACGCTTCAAGTACAGGACCAGGCATTGCACATGCGGCTCGTCGCCTACGAGATCACCCCGGACGGCTTCAAGCTCGACGCCGAGGTCTCACGGGACGCCGGCAAGACCTGGCGCACCGACACGAGGTACACCTATACGCGGAAGTGAATTGAGTACGGAATCCATTCCGACCCTGACAACCGCATGCAGGCGACGGCGGACGAGATAGCACGTGCAGGGCTGCCGGGCGAGCGCCCGCCGCGCCTGATGCGGAGCGATCGCAGGAGGAAGATGACCACGAGATGCAGCTGACAATCCTGGGTTCGGGCACCGCCGTGCCCTCGCTGAGGCGCGCTGCGCCGGGATACCTGCTGCGCGCCGGCTCCGATCTGGTGATCATGGACGCGGGCTCAGGAACCCTGCAGCGCCTGCTGCGGCACGGCGTGAAGCACGATGAAGTCTCCCACCTGCTGATCACGCACACGCACCTGGATCACTGCGGCGAGATCGCGCCGTGGCTGTTCGCCAGCCGCATCCCGGCCAGCCGGCGGACCCGCCCGCTGACCATCGGCGGCTCCGCCGGCACTCTCGAGATGCTCGCGGGCCTGCGCGGCGTGTATGGCCACTGGCTCGAGGCGGCGGCGTATGATCTGCGGCTGCTGGCGCTCGAGGGCCGTTCGGGTGCTGTGCAGCAGTTCGAAGGCTGGAGTCTTCGGGCGGGAGAGGTCAACCACATCGGATCGTCGCTGGCGTACCGCGTCGAGGATGCGTCGGGGCACAGCGTCGTCTATTCTGGCGATACGGCTTTCTGCGAGGAGCTGATCGAGCTGGCGCGCGGAGCGGATCTGCTCCTGATAGAGTGCTCGGCGCCCGACGGCCTCGGGATGCCCGGGCATCTGACCCCGTCGGAGGCCGGAGAGATCGCCCGCCGGGCCGCGGTCCGGCGCGTGGTGCTGACTCACCTCTATCCGGCCTGCGACGAGGTCGATATCATGTCCCAGCTTCGCAGCGCGTACGATGGACCGGCCGCGCTGGCGGAGGATGGAGCCACGTTTCACATATGAGTGTTCTCTTCACCATGCTGACCATGGCGGCGCTTCTGCTGGTGGCTCCGCCTGCACAGGTGGCCGTACCGCAGCCCGCGCCTCCGCCCGCTCTGCCCGGCGCCGGCCCGCTCGCCTCCCAGGTGAGCGGTCAAGTGCTCGACACGAAGGGCAAGGGTGTGGCAGGGCTGTCGGTCGCGGCGATCCCGGAGTCCGGCGCCTGGCTGTACGGCACGACGACCGACGAAGGGGGACGCTACGCCTTCAAGGGACTGCAGACCAGCACCTACGGCATCATGGTGGCGCTTCCCACCAAGTCAGTGCTGCGCAAGGACGGCGTCCGCGTGCGCCCGCTGTTCCGGAGCATCGTGGATTTCCGGACCGCGGATGCGCCCCCCCGAGCGGCCTCGGCCCTTCCACCGGTGATCGCCTCCAGCGAGCAGGGCGTGCTGGCTGTCGGATTGATCGTGAACGCGGTCGACAGGTCACCCGTGCCCGACGCCCTCATCACGATGACCCCGATGGAGATGGACGGCACCGTGTCCGGCGCCGTGCAGCTGGCGCGCTCGGGGCTCGACGGTCTGGCGCAGCTTCCCGAGGTGCCCTCGGGCGGCTTCCGCCTCGCGGTCCGGATGCCGGGGATGATCACGTGGGGAATGGGTCCGCTGGACCTGCGCGGCTCCGGGCCCATCGCCCTGCGTCTCACGATGACGCCCTACCCTCTCGGGTTCGAAGGGACCATCGAAGACTTGCTGATACCGCTGGATCCGATCCCGCCGGCCGGAATTCCCAGATAGGGAGCGGCCCGGTGAGGCCGGCCGCTATTTCGAGACCGCGTAGTAGCCCTTGCGGGTCTTGACGTTGGCGCCCTTGACGCGGGTCTCGAGGCGGATCTTGCGCCATTTGCCATCCGAGCTGCGGTTGGTGGGTGGATATGTGAGGTAGTACTGGCTGCGCAGGTCGGTGGCGATCTGCTCGTAGACGTCCTTCAGGTCGGCGGCGGAGCGCGGGAAATACGACCTGCCGCCGGTTTCGTCGGCGAGCTGCTTGAGGCTGCCGCGCACGCCGACGTCCAGCACCGTGGCTCCCAGGCCGATCGAGTAGACAACCACGTCCCGGGTGCGCGTCAGCTCGAGAACCTTCTGGTACGAGAACCTGCTGTTGGTGTCCATGCCATCCGTGAGGAGCACGATCGCCTTGCGGCCTTCGATCCCCTTCAGCTTGCGGTAGGCCGCGTAGAGAGCGTCGTAGAAGGCGGTGCCTCCTTCCGCGTCGGTGTTGGCGAGCGCCTGCTGAAGCAGGCCGCGGTCGGAGGTCAAATCCTGGAGCAAGTAGACGTTCTCATCGAAGTCCACCACCAGGGCCCGGTCGGTCTCACGCAGCGTGCCCACGAAGGAGCTGGCCGCCTGCTGAACTTCCGTGATCTCCTCGCGCATGCTGCCCGACGTGTCCACAAGGAGTCCCATCGTGATCGGGCGGGTCTCCTGGGCGAATTCGGCGATCGCCTGGATCTTGTCGTCCTCGAAGAGCGTGAAATCCTCGCGCGCGAGTCCTTCGATGAAACGCTGATCGCCATCTGTGACGCTGGCGGTCAGGAGGACCCGGTCCACTTCCTCGCGGTAATCGATGTTGAGCTTCCGCGTGACGATGGTGTCCTTCGCTGTGTCGCCCTCCGCCGAGATCGCCTCGGCCTCGATCACCCAGGATCGCGGCTGGTCGCTGAAATCGAAGAAGGTTTCATAGGGCGCCTCGCGATCGATGAACACCAGCTTGCCGCCCACGGAGAACTCGACGCGCACTTGGCGCATCTCGCGGGAGGCTTCCACGAGCGCCACGATCTTCCCCTTGCCGAAGATGAAGTCGTTGTTGAGCGGCTCGGTGATCTTCACGCTGAGCTTGCGCACGGGCACCGGCTCACCCTGCTTCTCCTGCGCCGCAGCCAGCCCCAGGGCGCTGATCGCCAGCACTCCCGCCGCCACACGCGCGCGCCCTGTCATGCTCCCTCCCCGGCGCGGCTGCGCAGCGCGCGGATCAGCCGCTCGATGCGGGATCGTTCCTCGGAGCCCTCCGGAGTCATCGCGACCGCGGTTCCCAGTGTCTCGAGCGCCTTGCTGAACTGCCCCTCAAGCGCGTAGAGATCCCCAAGGTAGCAGAGGGGCGCGGGGTCACCCGGCTTGAGACGGGCCGCCTCACGCAGCGCGGTCTCCGCCTCGGCCGTCCTGCCCACTCCGAGACGAGCCAACCCAAGATTGATGAGCTGCGACGGCTCTCCCGGGCCGAGCCTTACCAGCGTCTCGGAGGCGCGCACGGCATCGTCGAACCGCCCGGCGCGCAGCGCGGCGAAGGACAGCCTGCCCAGCAGCCCCGCATCCGCATCGCCGCCCGCGGCCAGCTCTGCCTCCAGCAGGCGCTCCACCGCCGCGGCATAGTCACCGAAGCTCATCCGGAGATCGGCCAGTGCGAGCAGCGTGGGAACGTCGCCGGGTTTCGCCTCCAGCGCGGCGTTCAGCTCGGTCAGCCGCTGCGACTCCTGGGCGAGCCTGGTCTCCATCTCGGCAAGCTGGGCTTCCATGCGTGGATCTTCGGTGTCACGCACCATCCCCGCCTTGATCTCCCCCTGCGCCCCGGCGAGATCCCCCACGCGCCGCTTGAGGCTGGCGCGCGCCAGGTACAGCTCGAGGTAGTCGGGGTCCACTTCGAGCGCCTTGTCCAGCTCACGCTGCGCCTGCACCAGGCTGTTCAGCTGCATGAAGATCCCCCCGATGGTGACGGGGTGCCACGGGTTTCCCTTCTCGAGCAGCTCGGCCTGTCTGAGCGCCGCGATCGCCTCGTTGTTGAAGCGCTGCCGGGAGTAGGCTACTCCCAGCCGGTTGTAGGCGGCCGCGAAATCCGGACGGACTCTGATGGCCGTCACGAAGAGCTGGATCGCCTCGGTGAGGCGCCCTTCGTTCATGAGCAGATCGCCAAGGTTGAGCGACGCGTCGGGGAATCCGGGGTTCAGCTCGATCGCCTTGCGGTAGTGCTCGATCGCCTTTTCAGTCTCCCCGGCCGCCTCGGCGGCGCGGCCCAGTCCGTCGTACGCGGGGGCGTAATCGGCCTGCAGCGCCAGGGTGCGATGATACTCGGCGAGCGCCTCGGGCGGATCGCCGCGCTTCAGGTAGCAGTCCGCCAGAGCCACCCGCGCCGCCAGGTTGACCGGATCCAGCTCGATGGCGATCTGGAGCGGGTCAATCGCCTTCTGGTACTGGCGATCGCCCTTGTAGGCCAGCCCCAGGTAGTAGTACGCCTTGAACGAGTTCAGCGCGATGCCGGCGGCCTCCTCGAGCATCCGGATCGCCTCGGCATGGCGCCCGTCCTTGTAGGCCTGCGCGCCGTCGGTGATCAGCTTGAAGACCCGGGCGCGGACCTCCTGCGCGCGGGACACTTCAGCGCGCAGCGGCTGAAAGCCGCCGGTCAGAACGGCAAGACAGCAGATCATGGTGGCGGCGGCGCGATGCATCACGCCATCGACTCTAGCACGCCCCCGCCGCGGCGTCCTCCCGGGTATACTGCGCCCGATGCGCCGCACGATGACCGCTTCCCGCGCGCTGTTGATCGTCTGGCTGCTCGCCGGCTCGATGGCCTGGGCAGCCACGGCGCCTCCCGAAAACCCCAAGGTCTCCGGTCTCGTGACGGGGCTGGACCTGACCTCGGCCGAGGCGCTGGGCTGGACGCCGGAGCAGCACGACACGGCCCGGCACTACTCGCGCGGCAACTGGGCGCTCTTTTTCGCGGGCAGCATCTGGCAGATCGGCACCCTGGCTCTGCTGGCCCTATCCGGACTGGCGGGCCGGATCGTGAGCGCCGTCGAGGCGCGCGTGAAGGGCCGCCTGGCGGCGGATGCCGTCGCGCTGGCGGCGCTGATCCTGGTGCTGGCGACGCTGAACTTCCCCATGGAGATCCTGCGCCACGCGCGCGAGCGCAGGTACGGCTTTGTGACCCAGAGCGTGGCGGGCTGGCTCCGCGACGAGCTGATCGGACTGGTGGTGGTCACCCTGCTGGGGCTGATCGTGCTGCTGCCGCTCTATGCGGTGATCCGCCGCTGGCCCAGGCGCTGGTGGGCGATCGGATCGGTCATCGGGGCGCTCTTCATTGTCTTCGTCATGGCCGTCGCGCCGGTCTTCATCGCGCCTCTGTTCAACAAGTTCACGCCCCTGTCGGATCAGGATCTCAAGCAGCGCATTCTCGATCTTGCCCATCGCAACGGCATCGCCGCCGACGATGTCTACCAGGTGGATGCTTCACGCCAGTCGCGCCACGACAACGCCTACGTTGCCGGGATGCTCGGGACGCAGCGGATTGTCCTGTACGACACGCTGCTTGCCGCCTACCAGCCCGCCGAGATCGAGTTCGTGATGGGACACGAGATGGGCCACTACCTGCTGCGCCATATCTGGAAAGGGGTGACCTTTGCGGCGGTGCTGCTGGGCGTCGGACTGTACCTGACCTACCGCGTGATGCAGCGGCTCCTGCCTTCGTGCGCGGCGAGACTGGGGTTCAGCGCGGCGGGGTCGGTCGCCTCGATGCCGCTGGTGGGACTCTGTCTGTCGACTTTCTTCTTCGTCATTGCGCCGATCGACAACAGCTTTTCCAGGATGCTGGAGCATCAGGCGGACGTCTTCGGCCTGGAAGCCACCAGCACCGATCGCCCCGCCGCAGTGCAGGCCTTCCAGCGGATGGCCGGGCGCAACCTGTCTGATCCGAACCCACCCGCCCTCATCGAGTGGTGGATCTATTCGCACCCCAGCATGGGCCGCCGCATCAGGTTCGTCGCGGGGCAGTAACGCCCGGATGCAACCTGATACCCGCGCCTCCATCTGACCGCGCAAGGCAAGAGCCGTCCCAATTTGGGACACTCAGTTGAGTGCGTCGTCCAATTTGCCCGCTGATCATCTCTGCCTATATTGCAAATCGATTCCCAGTAAGGGCGAGGAGCCTTTCGCGTGGACCCAATGCCGACACATTCGTTGCAGCCGAGTCATGAATCAGACATATAGCGTCCCGAAGATCCGCGTGCGTGCTGATGTGCTGCTGCCTGGGAGGATCTCGGCGAAACTGACGCTCTTTCTAAGCGACCGCGCCGAGCATCATGAGGGACACGAGAGGCCGAGCGATCTTCTCAATGGAGCGCTGGCGTTCATCCCGGCGATGAATGAGCTCGAAGAGGTCGTCTTGCTGGGTCATGACAACCTGATGGTGGTCTCGGTGTCCGCCGGAGACGAGTTCAGCGACGCAGCTCAACAGCCCACCGCCGCGGCTCCGTTCGACGTAACCTGCCACTCCATCAAGATCGTGCTGCTGGATGGCACGACGCTTTCCGGTGAAGTCAGTTACCTGATGCCCGAATCGCAGCGCCGACTACAGGACTACCTGAATAACGGCGAGCGATTCCTGTCGCTTCGTGAGGCCGGCATCGTGCACCTGGTCAACAAGCTCCAGATTGTCCAGATCTCCAGGTCGTGATTCCGTGAGGTGAGGCCTCCAGGTGGCACGCATCGACCGGTTCATCCAGCAGCTCCGGAGAGCGAAAGCGCATGGACTCGTGCTGTCTTCGGGGTCCAAGGCTGCGCTCGTTACGAACGGAGCCCCGTGGCCCATCACCCCTGTCGAGCTCCAGGAGGAGCAGATCCTGTCGTTGCTGGATGAAATCCTCCCGACTGAATTGAGGCCGGTCGTCGCAGCGGGCGGGAATCTCGAGTTCGCCTACTCATCTCCCTTCGGAGATGTCCGCGCCCGCTTCAGGATGGACCAGGGCTGTGCTCACCTGGTACTGCAGCTCGTCGAGGCATCGGCGCCGGCAGGGAGTCCGCCTGCAGCGGGCGGATCACTGTCGTGCACGCCAGCCGGCTCACCGGGCGCGGCCGCGGGGAGTTCATCGACCGGGGAGCCTGTAATGGCAGCGCTGTTCCGGAGGATGGTCGCCGAGGGATGCTCCGACCTGCATCTCAGCCCTGGCAATCCCCCGCTGTTCCGGAAGGACGGCGACATCGTGAATCTCGGAAACAGCCCTCCTCTCACTCCGCACCAATGCCGCGACTTGCTCTTTTCTATCACGCCGGACAGCCAGAAGCGCCGTTTCGAGCAATCACGTGATGTTGACTTCTCCTATGAGATACCGCACCTCGCGCGGTTCCGATGCAACTTGTTCGTCGACAGAAGCGGCGCCGGCGGCGTGTTCCGCGTCATTCCCTCCAGAATCCCCACAGCGGAAGAGCTCGGCCTGTCCAGCCACGCGCTGGATCTGTGCGGCGAGAGCAAGGGGCTCATCGTGGTTACGGGCCCAACCGGATCCGGAAAGTCGACGACGCTGGCGTCCATGATCGACCATATCAACCGCAGGGTTCGCGGCCACCTCATCACCATCGAAGATCCCATCGAGTTCGTTCATGAGAATCGCAAGTGCCTCATCAATCAGAGGGAGATTGGCGACCACACTCAAAGCTTCAAGGTCGCCCTCCGTGCTGCCCTCAGAGAAGATCCCGATTTCGTCCTGGTGGGGGAAATGCGTGACCTGGAGACCGTCGCCATTGCCATCGAGACCGCCGAGACGGGCCACCTGGTGTTTGGCACGCTGCACACAAACACGGCCGGATCCGCGGTGGATCGGATCATCGATCAGTTCTCCGCCGACAGGCAGGCGCAGGTGCGGACGATGCTTGCGGATTCACTCCGCGGGGTCATTGCGCAGGTGCTCTGCAAGAAGCGCGGAGGAGGCCGCGTTGCCGCTTACGAGGTCCTGATAGTCAACTCCGCCATCAGCAATCTGATCCGAGAGGGAAAGACCTTTCAGATCCCATCCCTGATGCAGACGGGCAGAAGTCAGGGGATGATGACCCTGAATGACTCGCTCTGGGACCTGGTTCATCGCAACCTGGTGGATCCCCGGGAGGCATACAGCAAGGCCGTCGCAAAGGCGGAGTTCAAGAATATTCTCGCCCGAAACGGGATCGCCCTCGACGGAAACGCACAGGTTGGATCAGCTCGATCCAGTTGATCGCTTCAGAGCTGCGACCTTCCGATAAAAAGTGGACCTCGGGATACCCAGCATCCGGGCGGCACGGGCTCTGTTGCCCAAAGTCCTTGTCAGGGCGGCCTCGATCTGGGCCGTCTCCACTTCCTCCATCGTAGGCAGTGGCCAGGCTCTCCCCCGTGACGCGACGAGTGCTGCAAGGTCCCCGGGCATTATGACCCGATGCTTCGCGTCCGCGACCGCGGCATGCAGCAGTGTCTGCAGCTCCTCGACGTTTCCCGGCCAGTCATGCCCCGTGAGCAGCTCAAGGCTTCGTGGCGACAGACGAGCCAGTGGCCGCCGAAGGCGTCTGCACTCAGACTGCAGGATGTGAGCCGAGAGCAGCTCTGCATCTTCGACTCTCTCTCTCAGAGTCGGAACATGGATCACGATCTCACTGAGCAGACAGTACAGATCAGCAAGCAGCGCGTTGTTTTCGAGCGCCTCATCGAGGGCCGTGGATGCCGCGATGAGGCGGACAGCCGGAGCAGCCTCCGAACCCGGCACCTGGTGTGCCGCGTCGGCGGCCTCCAGAGCCCGTACCAGCCAGGCCTGATCCTCGATGGAGAGCTGTTGCACTTCATCCAGGAACAAAGTCCCTTGGCCTCTCCCATCCAGGAGCCAATTACTCCCGGTGGGAACCGCGCGGCCGTCTCCAAGAGCAGCCCGCAGCCCGCCATCCTCTGATGGTGAGCTCCTGTCGGCACACCGGACGATGCGAAAGGGCTGGCGCATGCTGCGCGCGTGGATCTCCCGTGCAACGAGCTCCTTGCCGGTGCCCGGTTCTCCCAGGATGAGGACACGGCTCGTGCACGAAGTGCTCTGATCGATCTTCTGGTAGACCCGCTGCATCGGAGTGCTTCGGCCCACGAGTTCCCCGAGGCGATCCCGCCCTTGGATCCGCCTGTACAGGGCAGATGCATAGTCGGTGAGCCGCCTGCGCTCAACGGCCTTCCTGACACGGACGAGGAGAGCCGAGGCGCTGGGCCGGGTGACGTAGTCGTAGGCCCCCTGGTTGACCGCCTCGATCGCTCCGGCGAGATCGGAAGGGTTGGCGGATACCAGCACAGGCAGACTGGGATCGATCTCTCTGACCTGTGGGAGCATCCCGTGGATCGATGGCTTGTCCAGATCGGTCACGAGGGCATCGCATGGAATCCTGTACAGGACTCTCACGGCTTCCTGGATTGAGCGTGCCTCCTCCACGAGGTAGCCGCCGCTTCTGAGTACATCGGCCTCCTCCCGGAGGACCGACTCGTCTTCGTCCACGACGAGCACACGCGGCCTCGGCTGGACAGCCTCGAGATCCAACCCCGGGAGATCGACGATTTGGCGCGACATAATGCCCCACGATGTGCACCTGCCAATCAAGCGAAGCCATTCAATGTGCAGCGTGATGACAAATCATCAGTAGACCCTCGGCCTCCCACGTACGTAGAAACCGCATCCTCTCCAGCACGCTCTCGGTTGTCAGAGTCACCGGGGATAGGGCACTGCGGAGGCGCGCCGCTGAACAGCTTCTCTGCCGGCTCCCAGGATTGCGAGCCGGTGTTTCTGCTGAGCATCGTCGGCAACAGTCACTGATGCGCCATCAGGCGCTCACTGGCAGGATCCACTCTCTTTTCAGGAGGAGGACACAAAATGCAGGTGTCAGCACTCGCCGAAGCGCTCGCTCTCTCCAGACGCCCCGATGGTACGTTCTCACTTCACGATCTTCACCTTCGCCTCTCGCTCGCAGGTCTCGGTGAGCTTGCGAGCGCCGTCACGTCGCTGGCCGGCCGCGTGAGCATCACGAACGAAGACCCGGAGCACGATCATCCCTGGATTTGACGCCGTGCTTGAGCTGCTACGCGATCAGATGCGCGAGGTGATCACGACAGTAGTCGCACCATCTCTCCACGCGGACCTCGTGCGGCTGCTTGGCCGTCCGGGCTACGCATTGAGCCCCGACGGACCGTGCCGGGCCGGAGTCCTTGCCCTCGAGATCCACAAAGCGGTGACCGGGCACCAGGCCGGCCGGTCCGCGCTCCTTGTCGCCTCGGCGGCGGAGTTCATGATGGAAGCCGCGTATGTCTTCGACGAGGTTGCCGACGCGGCTCCCTACGGGACGCGCAGTGAAGACCTGGCACTGGCCATCGCCCTCTTCACGGCGGGAAGCGCAGGGGGAATGGAGGCGGCGGCGGACGCACTGGACCCGACAGACGCATTCCGTCACCTCTGCTCCGCCTACAGCGGCGCGTGCGCGGGCCAGTTCCTGGACGCGAAGCTCCAGAGGCGTGGAGGAGCGACCCTCGAGGAGGCGCTCCAGGCTACGTGTCTCAAGTCGGGAGGGCTCGGCAGGTTCATCGCCGGATTCTCGGCCAGAGTCTCCGGTGCCGATAGGGAGGGAATCGCTCTGATCGAGCAGTTCGGCGCGGACACGCTCACTTACGCACAGCTCGCGGACGATCTGCGCGACGCCTGTGCTCCGGGCGAGGCATCGGACGTTGCTCAGCGCAAGGCCACGCTGCCCGTGGTCTTTTACGCCTCGGCAATTGACTCCCGGTTCCCCGACGATGGTATGCTCACACCCGAGATTCGCCGGGCGTACGAGTCCTCAGGAGCCTCGCTGTACGTCGCGATTCTTGCTCAGGCATACCTGAGGCGAGCGAGAGAGGACTTGAATCGCCTGGCGGTGAGTGGGTATGCCGTCACAGGACTTGTTCGCTTCCTCCAGAACATTGATGCGGTGGCTCGGGAGACTCTCGTCACAGCCCGGGACGGGCTGGTCGCGGCTCCCGGCATGGCTGCCTGCGTCAGCGATCCTGCTCGCGACGGCCTGGGTGTTGCTGTCGGCGAGCCGCGCGACGCAGTCGCCAGGTGACCTCGGTGTCCGGCTTGGTCCGTGCGGCAATGACATCTGCCTCACCTGGGTCATGCCGTCGGGTCATGCCTGGCATGACGGCGCCCGCCCGGGTATGCGCGTCGTCTCATTGAACGGAAGTGCCGCGCGCGCCGTGGACGACTTCCAGCCGGTGACGCAGCTCGAGCTGCTCTCTGCCCGGAACGCGGTCCTGGAGGCAGGCATTCACGGCGGGGCGAAGACCCGGCACTGGGCCCGCTTCTCACTCTGGGTCACAGGAGCCCTGTTCGCTCTCCTGGGCGCCGCCGTTCTGGTGCGACGTCCGGATCTGTCCGCCGGCCGCTGGTTCGGCCTCTTCACCGGGCTCACGGCGGTGGCTCTCAGCGTCTCGCCTGCCGCCGGCGGACCTCATCCAGTGTGGGCCCTGGTTGTGCAGTTCCTGAGTCTCCTGACACTGGCGGCATGCCTTCCGGCCTTCGCGACCAGGTTCGTCGGGGATACGCGCCGGCCGCGTCTCGCACTCGTCTTGTTCTGGCTGGCTGGCGGCGCCCTCTGGGGTGGGTATCTGGCTTCGGTGCTCATCGCGCCGCGGCTATACAGCGTGGTCCGCCCCGGACTCATCCTCTATCTGGTGACCGGCATTCTTACGGCACTCTTCGTGATAGGACGTGCGGCCATCGGACACCGCTCTCAGCGTTCCGTGCGCGATGCGCGCATCGCGCTCACCGGCATCGCCTGCGGCACGCTGCCCTTCGCGTGCCTGACGCTGATCCCACAGGCTGCCGTGCACAGATCCATCGTGCCCGCGCACATCACCGCGATTCTCTGGAGCATCATTCCCGTGACATTCGCCTATGCGATCTTCCGGCATCAGACGCTGGGCATCCGCCGTCTGGTGCACCGCGGCATGGTCTACGCGACCACGGCGCTGGTCCTCTTTGTGACCGTGCTCCTTCTCGTCGTGAGCGCCGAGTCGCTCGCCGCAGGCTTCATGCGTGCGCGTCCTGCCCTTGCTGCGGCGATCATCCTGGCCATCGGAGCGCTGCTCTTCAATTCTCTTCGAAGCCGCGTGCGCCGCCTGATTGATCGCTGCTTCTATCCCGAGATGATCGACGCGAAGATGTTGCTCTCCGGGATGCGTTACGACCTGCTCGGCAGCAGGCGCACCGAGGAAGTGGCCTCCGCGGTGGTGAATCGGCTGCGGGATTCGCTGCATCTGGAGGCGATCTCCCTGCTCCTCGGGGCCTCGATTGAGACGATGCGAGTCGCGGCCGGCGCCGGGCGGCGCGCGGACGAGACCATCGGCTTCGCACGGCCCCGGCTCGAGGGGCTGGCGTACGGAGATGATGGCCTCTCCGAGCTGCGCTTTAACTCCGATCTGCTTCTCATTGCCAGACTGGAGGCCGGGGGCGGCACCTTCGGTATGCTCGTGCTCGGGCCACGGGAACGGGGCGAAGTCTTTCTCCGGGAAGATCGGCTGCTGATCGCGACGCTCATCCCGATCTTCGCGCTCGCGATCCGCGAAACGACGTTGCTTACCGAGCTGTGCCGTGTGAGCGAGCAGCTCACCAGCGCTCAGGAAGCCGAGCGCGCCAGGATCGCGCGTGATCTCCACGATGGCCCGCTTCAGAAGGCGATTCTCCTCGGTGGTGCCGCGCATCCGGCGCTCCGGGACCGGGACGGCGTCGCCCGCGAGCTGGCCTCGGAGCTGCGCGAGCTCTGCGCCCGGCTCCGGCCGGCGATACTCGACGATCTCGGCCTGGTCTCAGCGCTGGAGTGGCTTCTGGAGCAGACAGCCAACGGGTTCAAGGTCATGCCGCGCCTGACCCTGCGAGGCATGACGGAGGACGATCGCCTGGCACCAGACACCGAGCTTGCCCTCTTCCGTGTCACCCAGGAAGCCGTGAGCAACGCGCTCAAGCATGGCCATGCCACATCAATTCACGTTTCGCTGACGAGGACAATCGACGGTATCCAGCTCTCCGTCGCCGATGACGGCACCGGGCTCGTGCTGACGGGTGCGCCGTCGCGGGGATTCGGCATTCCGGGAATGCGCGAGCGGCTGCGCCAGGTCGGCGGGATCGTGGATCTGTGCCCGAACGGAAGCTCAGGCACTCTCGTGACGGCTCGCGTTCCGACTCTTGCTCCTGGAGTTCAATGAGCTCGCCGACAAAGCTGCTTATCGTGGACGATCATCGGATGTTCCGCGAGGGTATCAGGGGCCGCCTGGCGAGGCACAGCCGGTTCAAGGTCGTGGGAGAGGCCGCGGACGCCAACGAGGCGATCGCGCTCATCCAGCAGGCATCTCCCTCCATTGTGATCCTCGACATCCGCATGAGCGGTCCATCCGGCATCGATCTCGCAAGGCGCATCCGCCGGGATTGGCCTGACGTCAAGATTCTTGTCCTGAGCGGCTATGACTTCGATCAGTACGTCCGGGCCCTTTCCCGGATCGGCATCCACGGCTATCTCCTCAAGGACGCCCCACAGGAATCGCTTGTCGAAGCCCTCGACACGATCGCCGATGGCGGGGTGGTCCTTCCCCCTCGCATCGCGTCCAAGGTCATGCGCAGTTACGCCTCCGACTCGGCCGGCGAGGTCCACAACCCGAGATGGGACCTGACCGTCCGTGAGATCGAGATTCTGGAGTCGCTCCACGAAGGGCTGCGAAATGCCGAGATCGCTTCCCGCCTCGAGATCTCCACACGGACTGTCGAGACGCACGTGAGCAGCATCATTTCGAAGCTGGATGCGCGCAGCAGAACCGACGCGGTGCGCCGGGCGCTCCAGGCCGGCCTGATCCGTTAGAAACGCGCTTTCGGCAGGCCGAGGCCCTCGAAACCGTGCCTGCCAGGGAAGGTGCCCGGCGGCCCGCAGGTGGATCAGGATCAGCTGGCGCCAATCTCTCTGCGGATGACCTCGGCGAGTCGTCGGGACAGTCGATCCACCATCGCTGCGTCGGTGGCCTCGATCATGACGCGGGCCAAAGGCTCGGTGCCCGAGTAGCGCAGCACCAGCCGGCCCGCATCCCCGAGCTCCTGCCGCACGTTGGTCGCTTCCGCGCCGATCACCGGGTGCGACTCCAGGTCGGGGCGCGTGGCGACCCGCACGTTGAGCAGCACCTGGGGGTAGGCCTGCACTCTGGAAAGCCATGTCTCCACGCTCTCGCCCGTGCTGACCAGGATCTCGATGAGGCGCAGCGCCGTGAGGATCCCGTCGCCGGTGGTGGCGCGGTCCGCGAAGATGATGTGCCCCGATTGTTCCCCTCCCAGCGTGGCGCCGGCACGCCGCATCTCCTCCAGGACGTACTTGTCGCCCACCGGGGCGCGCAGCATCCGGATCCCCTCGGCGGCCAGCGAGCGCTCCAGCCAGAGGTTGCTCATGACCGTGGTGACCACCACATCTCCCGGGAGCCGCCCCTCCCCCTTGAGCTTCAGCGCCGCCTGGAGGATCAACACGTCGCCGTCGGCCAGCCGGCCGTCGGCGGCCACGATCAGGCAGCGATCCGCATCGCCGTCGAAGGCCACGCCGAGAGCCGACCCCGTCCGCCGGACCGCCTCCGCAAGCCCGGCAGGATGCAACGACCCGCACGCCTCATTGATGTTGCGTCCAGTCGGCGCGCAGTTGAGCGCGTAAACCTCCGCGCCCAGCATCCGGATGGCGCGCGGACCGATCTCCGACGCCGCGCCATGCGCGCAGTCCACGACCAGCCGGAGTCCGGCGAAGGTCACGCTGCGGTCCACCGAGTCGCGCAGGAATGTGGCATAGGATGCGGGAAGATCTGCCGGCGCGGCGGCAACGTCCGGCAGCGAGTTCTCCGAGACGGGCAGCGCCACGCCGCTGTCCAGCACCATCGCTTCGATCGCCATCTCTTCCCGATCCGGCAGCTTGTACCCGTCCGACGAGAAGACCTTGATGCCGTTGTCGCGGTATGGATTGTGGGAAGCCGAGATCATCACGCCGGCGTCGAAACCGCTTGTCCGCGCCAGGTAGGCGACCCCGGGGGTCGGAATCACTCCCGCCGCCAGACACTGCGCGCCTTCGCGCGAGGCGCCCCAGGACAGCGCCCGCGCGATCTGCTCACCGGACTCCCTGGTGTCGCGGCCGATCAGGATGCGCGCCGGGCGCCCGGGATGCCGCGCGGCCAGGTCGCGCGCCAGCGCCGCGCCCACGCGCGTGACCGTATCGCCATCGAGCGGGAAGCTCCCCGCCACTCCCCGGATGCCGTCGGTCCCGAACAGACGCTTCATCTCAGCGCTCGCTGATGGCGACGCTGATGGTGGACTCGCTGACCGATCGCACCGCGACGCGCGCCCCCAGCTCTCCTGGCGTGATGACGATCCGCGGCTTGACGGCATAGGGGGCCGCGCGGGGGCCCATCCCCTCGAGGTCCAGCACCGCCGTGACGGCTCCCGGCGCGATGGCGTTGAGATCCTCGGGCGTGCCCTCCAGCTCGACGCTGACCACCTGCGGCCTGAAGCGCGCCTGCGGGCGGGCCCTTCCTTCAGGCGCGGCGACGACCGCCACATCCGCGAAGGCCCGCACTTCGCGCTTGCGGCGGATACTGATCCGCAGCGTGGACGGACTGTCGGCCGCCACGCGCACCCCGGCACGATCGGGCGCCACGCCCACCACGACATCGAAACTCTCGTTGCGGCCGTCGATCTGGACCTCGTCGGTCACCGCCTCACGGACTCTCTCCGTGGCGCTGCGCGGCCCCTCGACCATCGTGCGATCCGGCGTGAGGGTGTAGCCGTCGTACTCGAATCCGGGCGCGGGCCTGCCCTTGATGCGGGCCACGACCGGCACCTCGCGGCGCACGCGCGGCTCCAGCAACAGCTTGATCGATGCTGGATCCACCCGGACGATCTCGACTCCCAGCGGACCCCGCACGATGTCGGTCGAAAGCGGCACCTCGACCTCGCCGGCCGCGGCCCCGCTCATCTCGACCCGCGCGTGGAACCGGCCCGGCGAGAGGTTGCGCAGCGTCATCTCGGGGGCCCGCACCCGCACCGTCACACTGTCGGGAACATCTCCGGCCAGGGCCAGATGAGGCGGCAGCCCCTCCACTTCCAGCGGCAGCGACATCACGTGCAGAGGCTTTTCCTCGCTGCGCACATACATCCAGACGAAGCACGCCAGCAGCAGCGCGGCGGCCTTCAGCGGCAGGTCCTCGATGCGCGGCAGCAGCTTCATGGCTCGACGTGGCTTTCGGAGGCCAGCGTCTCGGGCTCTTCTTCGCGCAGCCTGATCGCCAGGTGATCCTTGAGCAGGCCGCGCAGCCGCAGGGCATCGAGCTCCTCGATCATCTGCCCTTCGAAGGCCAGAGAGACTGTGCCACGCTCCTCCGAGATGACGATCGCCACCGCGTCGGTCTCCTCGCTGGCGCCCAGCGCGGCGCGGTGGCGGGTGCCGAACTCGCGCGTCTGGGCCTGATGGGGGGACAGCGGCAGGTAGCATGAGGCGGCGCGGATCCGTCCTCCCTGGATGATGATCGCGCCGTCGTGAAGCGGCGAGCGCGGCGAGAAAATGCTCAGGACGAGATCGTAGGAGAGCAGCGCGTCCACCAGGACTCCTGTCTCGATGTAGTTGCGCAGCCCCTGCTCGCGCTCCACCAGGATCAGCCCGCCCAGCCGCCGCGACGCCAGCGACGTGGCCGCCAGCACCAGCTCATTGATGATGGCCTCCCCGCGCGGCTGGCTGCGCAGACCCAGGAACGGGTTGCGCCCGAAGCGCGACAGCGCGCGGCGGATCGTGTTCTGAAAGATGACGATGACGGCAAACGGGATCCAGTAGAGGACGAAGCCCAGGAAGCGCTGCACCGTGGTGAGCTGCAGAACGCCGGCCACGAAGTAGGCCGAGATGATGAACAGCACGCCGGCCATCATCTGCACGGCGCGCGTGCCCTTGATCAGCAGCACGAGCTGGTAGATCAGGTAGGCCAGGATCAGGATGTCGACGACGTCGATCAGCCAGCCCGCAGGGCTGGCGCGCAGCGACTCAAACAGGCTGCGCGTCTGTTCGATGATCGACTGAATCGTCACGCGGATCCTCCTGCGTCGATGTTACCACCGCGGCCAGACGCACCGCGTGCGCGGCCCGCCCGGGATCGTGCGTGCGCAGCAGGGCGGCCCCCGACGCCGCGGCGAGCGTCTCGGCGGCCAGAGTCACGTCGGCGCGGCCGGGCGAGGCCGGCCCCTCATCGCGCGGGCCGGCCAGCGCGCCGAGGAACGACTTGCGCGACAGACCCGCGAGAACCGGATAGCCCAGCGAGACGAACGAAGCCAGGTGCCGCAGGAGGGCGGCGTTGTGCGCGGGCAGCTTGCCGAAGCCGAAGCCGGGATCCAGGATGATCCGCTCGGCCAGCACGCCTTCCTCCCTGGCCGCCTCGACGAGCTCGCTCAGCTCCGCGATCACCTCCAGAACGACATGCGCGTAGGCAGGCTTCTTCTGCATCGTCGCCGGCGTACCGCGCATGTGGCTGATCACGACACGCGCCCCGGCCGCCGCCGCGACGGCGCGCATGCCGGGATCGGCCGACAGCCCGCTGACATCGTTCAGGATCGTGGCGCCGGCGCCGGCCGCCGCCCGCGCCACGCCCGCCTTCATCGTGTCAATCGAGATCTCCACTGCGGAGGGCAGTTCGGCGCGCAGCCGCTCCACCACGGGCAGCGTCCGCCTGATCTCTTCAGCCTCCTCCACCGGGTGCGCCCCCGGCCTCGTGGACTCCCCTCCCACGTCCACGATGGCTGCTCCCTGCGAGACCATCTCCAGCCCCCTGGCGACGGCGGCCCCCGGGTCGGCGTAGCGGCCACCATCGGAAAATGAGTCGGGCGTCACGTTGAGGATCCCCATCAGCCGGCATGACGGCGAGGGCCGCTTCGCGGCCGCCAGCAGCTTCTGAATCGGAGAGGCGATCTCGGCGTGGCCCGCGCGCACCAGCTCGAGGGCCATCCGGCTCAGCGCCGCCTCGGAGCCCGCCAGCAGGAAGCCGCTGGACCAGTCGGCCCGGTGCTTCCAGCTCATCGCCTCGGCAGCCTGCACCTCGCTGCGGAGGGCCGCCTCGCCTGCGAGCTTCGCGCGCGCCGCCGTCAGGCCATCCAGGCGCACCAGCATCGATGCGGTCCCGGCGCACCGGGCGCCGGATGCTGGGTAGAGCCCCAGGTCGGCGGCGTCGGCCGACGGGGGAGAAACGCGGAGCCCGCCGGAGAAGGCGGGCCGCACCGCAAAAGCGATCGGGATCAAGCCGAGCCGGGAGTCTTGAGCGGGTCGGGCGCGATCGGATTCTCCTTGATCGGCCGGCGCCTCTCCTCACGTGGCTTCTTCTCTGGAACCTCCGCGGCGGACTCACGGGCGGCGGCCTGCTTGGCTACCTCGCGGAACGGCTCGAGCTCCTCGCCGCGCACCAGCTTGGCGACCTCTTCGGCGTCGAGCACTTCCCGCTCGAGCAGCGCCTCGGCCACGCGCTGGAGCGGCTCGCGGTTGTTCTGCAGCAGGGCGAGGGCCTTCTCGTACCCTTCGGTCACGATCCGCTTCACCTCGCGGTCGATCAGGATCGCGGTCGCCTCCGAGTAGTCTTTCTGGTGGTACAGGTCGCGGCCCAGGAACACCTGCTCTTCCTTCTTGCCGAAGGTGAGCGGGCCCATGTTCTCGCTCATGCCCCACTCGCAGACCATCTTGCGCGCCATCTCGGTGGCCACATCCAGATCGTTGCCGGCGCCGGTGGTCCTTTCATCGAAGAACAGCTCCTCGGCGATCCGGCCGCCCATCGCCACCGCGATCCGCCCCTCGAGGTAGGTGAGGCTGTAGTTGTGCCGGTCGTCCATCGGCAGCTGCTGGGTCAGCCCCAGCGCCATGCCGCGCGGGATGATCGTGACCTTGTGGATGGGGTCGGAGTCCGGGTGCAGAAAGGCCACCAGGGCATGCCCGGCCTCGTGGTAGGCGGTGGTGCGCTTCTCCTTGTCGGAGATGACGAGGCTCTTGCGCTCCGCCCCCATCAGGACCTTGTCCTTGGCCGACTCGAAGTCGCTTTGCGCCACGGCCTTCTTGCCCACGCGCGCGGCCGCCAGCGCGGCCTCGTTCACGAGGTTGGCGAGATCGGCGCCTGAAAACCCGGGTGTGCCGCGCGCCAGCACTGTCACATCCACATCGTCGGCAAGCGGGATCTTCCTGGTGTGCACGCGCATGATGTCCTCGCGCCCGCGCACATCCGGCCGCCCCACCACCACGCGCCGATCGAAGCGGCCCGGGCGCAGCAGCGCCGGGTCCAGCACGTCGGGACGGTTGGTCGCGGCGATCAGGATGACGCCCTCGTTGGATTCGAAGCCGTCCATCTCCACCAGAAGCTGATTGAGCGTCTGCTCGCGCTCGTCGTGTCCGCCCCCCAACCCGGCGCCCCGGTGGCGGCCCACGGCGTCGATCTCGTCGATGAAGATCAGGCAGGGAGCGTTCTTCTTTCCCTGCTCGAACAGGTCGCGCACGCGCGAGGCGCCCACCCCGACGAACATCTCGACGAAGTCCGAGCCGGAGATGGAAAAGAACGGTACGTTCGCCTCTCCTGCGATAGCCCGGGCCAGCAGCGTCTTGCCGGTGCCCGGGGGCCCCATCAGCAGGACACCCTTGGGAATGCGCCCGCCCAGCTTCTGGAACTTCTGCGGCTCCTTGAGAAACTCGATGATCTCCTGGAGTTCCTCCTTGGCTTCATCCACTCCCGCGACGTCCTTGAAGGTGACCTTCTTGCCCTGGCTGGAGGAAAGCTTCGCCTTGCTCTTTCCGAAGGAGAGAGCCTTGTTGCCCCCTGTCTGCATCTGCCGCATGAAGAAGATCCAGATGCCGATCAGCAGGAGGACCGGCGCCCAGATCATGACGTTGAGCAGATAGGTGCTTTCCTTCTGCGGGCGGACGGTGACCTGCACCGCGGCGCTGCGCAGCAGACCCATGAGCTTGTCGTCGGGAGGCGCGAAGCTGCGCAGGCGGCGCGACGCGCCCGTCTCGGTCTTGTACTCCCCTTCGATTTCCTGGCCTGAACTGCTGGTCAGGATGGTAACCTTCTCAACGGCTCCTTCCTCCACCTTGCGGATGAAGTCGGTGTAGGCGAGCTCCTCCTGTTGCTGCGCGTTGGCGCGGAACAGGCTGTAGAGGGCCATCACCGCCAGGATGGCGATGACCCAGAAGAGGATGGCTCGAAAACTGGCGCTCAACTCTGTGGCTCTCCTTGGAGTTCAGGGCTTCGCTTGCAACATATCTTATAGATTGCCGCCGGATCGATCCACCTCGGCGCCGCCGGGTGACCAGTCGAGCACCACCGCCCTGACAGTCGCCGGCCCGATCCGGTATTCCTCGCCCGCCCGATACCCGACGATCCATGCGATCCCGCTCGCGCCGACCACGAGCGGAACGCCGATGCGGTATGACTTCGGGACTTTCCTGTCAATCAGATAATCGCTCACCTTGCGGTGACCCGCCCCTCCCATCGGATGAAACCGATCCCCGGGCAGGCGGCTCCGCACACACGCGGAGCCCCCCAGGGCGGCGGCATCCAGATAAACGCGCCGGGCATCGAGGCGGCCCGCGTCCTTTTCCGAGGCGATCTGTTCGGGGGTCGGCCCCGGCTCCAGAACCCGCGTCTCCAGGGTTCCCCGCCCTCCGGGCAGCGCAACGCGGCCCGGGATCGGCAGTGCAACGCAGAATGGGGCGCTCAGGATGCGCGCTCCCCGGGAGATCAGAACGACCTCGCCCGCCTCCCTGCGGGCGCGGATCCCTCCCGGCAGATCGCGCCCCGCCCCTTCCTCCCCGAGCGCAGCCAGGTCGAGCAGATCCCTGACGGCGGCCGTCCCGGCCCCCCTGGGATCCCCTCCCGCCGCGGCCATCAGGATGCGGGACGCCCTGCGGCCCAGCGGCAGCGCGAGCCCCGACAGCCAGCCCGCGGGAAAGCGCACCTCAGCCGTGCCTGCTGGTTGCGATGCCTGCCCCCGCGCCCGGAGAGTCACTTCGCGGCCGGCCAGGTCATCCAGGAACAGGTCTTCGGCGCGCAGGAGGTCGGCTGTGCGCGCCAGCCCGGCCACGATCCCGGGATTGAGCTCCTGCAGCAGGGGGATCACCTCAGCGCGCACCTTGTTGCGCAGGAAGCGGTCCTGCCGGTTCGTTTCATCCTCCCGGCAGGCCTGTCCGATCTCTCCCAGCCAGGCTCTCAGCGCCTCGCGGCGCACACCCAGCAGCGGCCGGATCAGCATGCCGGGCCCGCCGAACCGCATCCCGGAGAGGCCGCGGCGGCCCGCTCCGCGGATCAGGCGCATCAGGGCCGTCTCGGCCTGATCGTCCATGGTGTGTCCCAGCGCGATCCGAGTGCCCCCGGTCCGGCGCGCTGCGGCGGCGAGGAGCCGGTGCCTGATGCGCCGCGACGATTCCTCGCTGCCGCGCGCGCGCGCCAGCAGGGATGCTTCCTCCTCCGAGGGGCGCAGCTCGACACAGGGGATCGTCAGCGACGCGGCCAGCTCCAGCACGAAGCGCGCGTCGGCATCGCCGGCGGCTCCGCGCAGTCCGTGATTGACATGCGCCGCCGACAAGGTGAAGGGGATCGCGCCGCGCAGCGCGTGCAGCAGCCGCAGGAGCGCCACTGAATCGCCGCCGCCCGACACCGCGGCAAGCACCTGCTCGCCTGGGGCGATCAGTCCATGTCGCGAGATGGCGCCGCGGACCGCATCAAGAATCACTTTGCGTGCTGGTAGCGGAGGAGGGACTTGAACCCCCGACACCGCGGATATGAGCCGCGTGCTCTAACCACCTGAGCTACTCCGCCACCTCTTGTCTAGTCGAGAGCGGCCAAGACTAGGCCAGCCTCCCAGGTGAGTCAAGGTGATATACTCCGGCGGCTTTTTTCTCCGGCCGTCTACTCTGATCGTGGAGTCCCCGTGACAGCCGCCTGCTCGAAATGCTCCGCCGGCGATAAGGTCGCTCTCATGATGTGCCCGATCTGCCACAAGATGGTCTGCGAGAGGTGCCAGTTCAGCAAGTCGGGGCGCAACTTCTGCAGTCAGTACTGCGCCGAGTATTTCTTCTTCGGCGACGAAGACGACTGATCGCCCGGGTTCCCCATATGCCTTCCTTTCCCACCACCCGGATGCGCCGGCTGCGCCGCACCGAGGCGCTCAGGCGGCTCGCACGCGAGGCCGACCCGTCCCAGGCCCGGTACATCCTGCCGCTGTTCGTCTGTCCGGGCTCGGGGATCCGCGCCGAAATCCCCTCCCTGCCCGGAGTCTTCCATCACTCCATCGACGCGCTGGTGGACGAGGCGGCTGCCGCGCACGAGGCGGGCGTCGCCGGGGTGATCCTGTTCGGCATTCCCGCCGCCAAGGACGCCTCGGGCTCCGAGGCCTGGAGCGATGAGGGGATCGCGCAGCGCGCCTTCCGGGCCCTGCGCGAGAAGGTGCCCGGCCTGTTGCGCGTCGCCGATGTCTGCCTGTGCGAATACACCGATCATGGCCACTGCGGCCTGCTGCAGAAGGGCGCAGCAGAGGTGTCCAACGATGCCACCCTCGAGCTGCTGGGCCGGACAGCCGTCTCGCTCGCCCGCGCCGGGGCCGACCTGATCGCGCCATCGGACATGATGGACGGGCGCGTCGGCGCGATCCGGACCGCACTGGATGGCGCCGGGTTCGCCGGGACGCCGATCATGTCGTACGCGGCCAAGTACGCCTCGGTCTTCTACGGCCCCTTCCGCGAGGCGGCAGGCTCCGCGCCGCGCTCGGGGGACCGCCGCGGCTACCAGATGGACCCGGGCAATGCGCGCGAGGCGATGCGCGAGATCGCGCTCGACATAGACGAAGGGGCCGACATCGTGATGGTGAAGCCGGCCATGCCCTGCCTGGACGTGATCAGGATGGCTCGTGACAGGTTCGACATCCCGCTGGCCGCCTTCCAGGTCTCGGGCGAGTACGCGATGATCCAGGTGGCGGCCGCGCGCGGCATGCTGGACCGCGCCCGGGCGATCGACGAGTCGCTCACCGCCATCCGGCGCGCGGGCGCCGACATCATCCTGACCTACTTCGCGCGGGACGCGCTGTCGTTGCCGTGAGCACCAGGTACACGGAACGCGCGTCGGGCGCGTCGCCGGGCGCCGGCCCGGCGCACGAGGCAGGCACCCGCTCCCGGCAGGTGATGGACCGGGCGCGCGCCCTGATGCCCGGCGGGGTCAATTCTCCGGTACGCGCCTTCGCGGCGGTGGGGGGCGAGCCCAGGGTCATCGAGAGCGGGAGCGGGGCGCGGATCCGGGATGTGGATGGCCGCGAGTACCTGGACTATCTCGGCTCGTGGGGCCCGCTCATCCTGGGCCACGCGCACCCCGACGTGGTCGCGGCGGTGAAGGAGGCGGCCTCGGGCGGCACCTCGTTCGGCGCACCCACGCAGCGAGAGGTCGAGCTGGCCGAGCTGGTGTGCGAGATGGTCCCCTCCATCGAGCGGGTGCGCATGGTCAGCTCGGGCACCGAGGCGGCGGTGTCGGCGCTGCGCCTGGCGCGGGGCGCCACGGGACGCGAGCTGATCGTCAAAGTGGAGGGGTGCTACCACGGCCACGCCGATCCGCTGCTGGTGAAGGCCGGCTCGGGGCCGATGACGCTGGGGATCCCGGACAGTCCGGGCGTTCCGGCTGCCCTCGCCCGGCTCACCCTGACCGTCCCCTTCAATGACCCGGAGGCTCTGGAGAAGATCTTCTCGCACAAGGGAAAAGAGATCGCCTGTCTGATCCTCGAGCCGGTGGCTGGAAACATGGGGGTCATCGCGCCGCAGCCCGGTTATCTGCAGGCCGCGCGCGACATCACCTCCCGGCACGGCGCGCTGCTCATCTTCGACGAAGTCATGACCGGGTTCCGCGTCGCCCCCGGCGGCGCCCAGCAGCTCTACGGCGTGCAGCCCGATCTGACGATGCTCGGCAAGATCATCGGCGGAGGGCTGCCGGTGGGGGCGTATGGCGGCGCGGCCGATCTCATGGCACGCGTTGCCCCGGAAGGACCGGTCTACCAGGCGGGCACTCTTTCGGGCAACCCGGTGTCGATGGCGGCCGGCCTGGCCACGTTATGGGTTCTGCGCCGGCCCGGCCTGTACGAGCGGCTGGAGGCCCTGTCAGCCCGGCTTGAGTCAGGCGTGCGCGAGGCGGCGCGGCAGGCCGGCATCCCTGTCTGGCTCAACCGGGTCGGCTCGATGATGTGCGCTTTCTTCACGCACGGCCCGGTCACCGATTTCGCCTCGGCCATGACCTCCGACACGCGGCGGTACGCCGCGTACTTCCACGCCATGCTGCGGCAGGGGATCAACCTGGCGCCATCCCAGTTCGAGGCGACCTTCGTCTCGGCCGCTCACACCGAGGCGGATATCGACGCCACGATCGCCGCGGCGCGGGAGGCGCTCGGGGTGTGAGCAGGTGATTGTTACGGAAACACCCGCCCGCGGCCCGCTTTGCCGCCCCTGATCCGAAAACCCCTGTCACCGATCCGGATCGGATGCTAAGATGATTTTTGCGGTGGACGACCGGGGGGGTGCGGGCCCTCCCAGGAGGAATGAACCGATGAACGCACGTGCATTCAGAGGTCCGGCCGCCGCCCTTGCCGCGGCGCTTGGCCTCGCCCTGATGGCCGGCGCACTCACAGCATGCGGCCAGGGCTCGATCGAAAAGGGCCTCTCCGGCCCGGTGCCATCCAACCCACAGGAATTGATGGCGGAGCTGCAGACTCAGCGCGAGAGGATCGACAAGCTGAGCGACGGGATGCTGGAGCGGATCAACCAGTTCAACGCGACGCGCGGCCCCAACGACCGCAAGGTTCAGTTCTCGGAGCTGTTCTACACCGACCTGAGCCCGGAGCAGCGCGACGTGCTCGACCAGCTCCTGCAGCAGGAGAAGAGCCCCACATACAAGAACCTGCTCTCCCGGATCATCGAGGACCGCAACACGATCCAGAACCTGCAGGATCGCGTGCTGCGCCTCGAGCAGCAGCTTCCCGACAAGTTCATCATCGCGAAGAGGGGCGACACCCACTTCAAGCTGGCCCACGACTTCCTGGTCGGAGAGGGCGCGACCGAAGAGGACTCGAAGGGACTTCTCAACCAGATCGACCTGAACGAGGACCTGATCCCCGGGTTCAAGGTCTGGTACAACTTCGACAAGGAGAAGGGCACCTTCCGCACCTATGTGACCCAGGGTGAGGCCGGCCAGACGCCGCTGGCGGTCAAGCGGGCGATCAAGCGCAAGCTGATTGGCGAGCGTGACACGGCCATCGCGCGCGCCGACTCGCTGGAGCAGACCAAGGTTTCCCTGGAGGAGGACATCAAGGGCCTCGAGGGCGACATCGCCAGCCTGACCGACCGCCGCACGCAGCTCGAGACGGATGTGATGGATCTCGAGCGGCGCAACACCGACTTGCAGGTGCGTGGCGACACGCTCCAGTCGGATCTGGACTTCAGGCAGAATTCCCTCTTCTTCCACGCCAACACCGAAAGAGCGCTGGCGCAGCAGGGGATCCTGTCGAAGGTCCTCAAGAACCTGCGCGACGTGAAGGGGGTCGCCTACGAGCGGACCCTGGACCTGCGCCAGGCTCACTCGATCACATTTACTCCGGAGACCTACGGGCTCACGAAGATCAGCAACGTCGAGATGTGGCCCGATGTCTACACGGAAGGGCGCGACTACAGCGTGGCCGTCTCGGACGACGGCATGCAGGCGACCGTCACGCTCACCGACCCGCAGCTGTTCAAGCAGCAGCGGGTGCTGTTCGCGATCCGGGGCAACGCCCGGTCGTAGCGATCCACCGCAGCTTGCAACCATGACAGCCCGGCGCTCCCTCAGGGGCGCCGGGCTTTTTTTTGTGCGAGAATCAGCTTCTCAGTCCATCAAGAGCTGCTACCGGCCGCGGAGGTGTGAGATGCGTCGTCACCCGTTTCTGATCGCGTTGGTCATTCTCATCGTCGGCACCACGGGCCTGAGCCTGGCGGCCGATGCCGGCTGGCCGGGCCTGCGCGGACCCGACTACGACGGCGCCGTGCGCACCGCGAAGCTGGTCGGGGCCGATGGCAAGGGGGCGCTCTCCCTGGGCTGGAAGAAGTCCCTCGGCTCGGGATACTCGATGCCGGCGGCCGCAGACGGGCGGATCATCGCGATGTTCTCGTCGGGCGATGGCGATTTCGCCGCCGCGTTCAAGCCGGACAACGGCGACGAGCTGTGGCGCTACCGCATCGCGGATCTCTACAAGGGGCATGATGGCTCGCACGACGGGCCGCTCTCGTCCCCGTTGATTGCGGGCGGGCGCGTCTACGGGCTGTCGCCGCGGGGCCAGCTCTTCGCGCTCGATGCGGCCACGGGCAAGGCGATCTGGTCGAAGGACCTGGTCAAGGAGCAGGGGGCGAAGACGCCCTTCTACGGTTTCACGACGTCGCCGATCCTGGTGGGCGGCGCGCTGATCGTCCAGATGGGGGCAGGCGCCGGTAAATCGATCGGCGGATTCCGTCCCGAAGATGGCTCGCTGATCTGGTCGGCCGGCGACGATTCGGTCAACTACCAGACCCCCATCGCCGCCACCCTCGGAGGCAAGCTCCAGGTGCTGGCGGCCGGCGACACGACCCTGGTGGGACTCGATCCGGCCGGCGGCAAGGTGCTCTGGAGCCACCCTCACAAGGGGGATCAGTCGGCCACGGGAGGACAGTCGATCGTCCCCGTTCCCGCCGGCGAGGGCCGCTTCCTCCTGCGCAACAAGAACGACTCTTCGACGATGCTCAAAGTGGCCGCCGGTCCGGCAGGCGCCTGGGAGATCACCGAGCTCTGGACGAAAAACTCCATCCGCGGCAACTACATCATCCCCGTCTATCACGAAGGGTACCTCTACGGCATGAGCGGCTTCATCCTGACCTGCGTGGACGCCGCGACGGGAGAACCGCAGTGGAAATCGCGCGAGCCGGGCGACGGCTTCCTGACCCTCGTCGGCGGGCACCTGGTGATCATCAGCAAGCCCGGCGCCCTGCGCGTCGCGGCGGCTTCCCCCGCCGGCTACCAGGAGGTCGCCCGCATGGATCTCTTCTCGGAGCACGCATGGTCCGCGGTGGCCTACGCCGACGGGCATCTGTATGCACGCAGCATGGCGCACCTGGCCCGGGTGGACGTCGTGGCGCCCGCCGCCGCGCCCCAGACGATCGCCGGCGGCTCGTGGGTCGAGGGGACCGGGTTCGGCCGCTTCCTGTCCGAGGCAGGCAAGGCCTCCGACAAGAGCTCCGTCATCGACAAGTACCTGGCCCAGTGGAAGTCGCTTCCGATCGTCGAGGACTCCGGTGCGGTGCACTTCGTCTACCGTGGGGAGGCCAAGGATGTCGCCCTCGTGGGCGACCTGATCGGCTCCGAAAGGGAAGACCCGATGTCGCGGCTGGAAGGGACTGACCTGTACCACTACTCGGCCCGGCTGGAGCCCGACGCGGCGATCACCTACGGCTTCGTGGTGGACTACGGCGAGCCGGCGGCCGATCCGCGCAATCCACGCAAGGCCAACGGCCTGTCGGGCGACGTCTCCTTGCTGGTGATGCCTGGCTGGCAGGAGCCGGCTCCGGCGGGAGCCGTGGACGCGGCGCGGCAGGGAAAGCTCGAGACGCTGGAGATCACCACCCGCTCAGGCGCAGAAGGGAAGGAAAAGAAGCGCACAGCGCAGATCTATCTGCCCGCCGGATACGATGCGCAAAAGGAACGCCGCTATCCAACCCTGTACGTCCCCGACGGCAAGGATGCGCTCGAGAAGGGCGGCATGAAGGAGACGCTCGACCGGCTCATGGACACCAGTCTGGAGCCTCTGATCGCGATCTTCATCATGCCCGACCCGGAGGCCTCGTGGGAGCTGTGGAACGTGGACCCATACGTGCAGATGGTGGTGGATGACCTCCTGCCGGCGATCGACGCGAAGTACCGCACCGAGCCGCTGGCGGCGCGCCGCGCGATCGCCGGGGCCGGCGGCGGGGGCAGCGCCGCGCTGATTGGCGCGCTCACGCACCCCGACAAGTTCGTGCGCGTGGGCAGCCAGTCACCCTTCATCTTCGATCGGGCGCAGTACGTCGATCAGGTCAAGGATGCCGAGAAGCAGCCGCTGGTGATGTATCTGGGCTGGGGCACCTACGACATGCGCTCCACGCGCGAGGCCTGGGACACGGCACAGGGGAATCGCGCCCTGTGGAGCTACCTGCGCGAGCGCGGCTACAGGCCTGCGGGAGGCGAGGCTCACGAGGGGTTCGGCTGGAGCTTCTGGCGAGGACACACCGGCGAGATGCTCGCCGCCTTGTTTCCCGCCAGGAAGGAGTAGAGCTTTCGGGCTAACGCTCCAGGACGATCACCGTCATCCGGCAGAGTCTGCCCAGGGGCGGGCAGATGGCCAGAAGGGCGCGGTCCAGGGCGTTGAGGATCGCGAACGGCTTCCTGTAGCGGTCTGCCTCGACGATGATCTTCTTCCAGTAGCGGACCTTGTTGGGATCGGCCCGCTCGACGGCGTAGAACCAGACGAAGAGGGCCAGCGTGGCCATCTGGAACTCGCGGTGGCGCAGAGAGCGGAACCCGCTGCCGATCACCCGGAAGTCGGCAAAGCGCAGCGCGCGCTCGTCGGGCGTGCGCGTCTCGGGCGAGATGTCGCGAAAGCGATTGATGACGGGGTTGTGGCCGAGCGGCTCGGCGAAGACAGCCCTCCCCCCGGGCTTCAGGATGCGGCGGATTTCGCTGGCAGCCTTCGCGAGATCAAGATGGTGCAGCACATCATGGCCGAACGCGGCGTCGAACGAGACATCGGCGAAAGGCAGCGACTCGCCCGGCGCCACGTGGAACCGGATCCGATCCGCCACACGATGCCGCGCCGCAAGCGCTGACGCCTTTGCCACCATCTCCGGCGAGATGTCCACCGCATCGACGCGCGCGCCGCGCAGCGCCAGCCAGACCGCCGTCTCTCCGTAGCCGCACCCCAGGTCCAGCAGACGGCGATCCTTCACTTCACCCAGCGCGCTCAGCGCCCAGGCCGTCTCGGGAGTCGTGGGACAGGTAGCGAGCCGCTCCGGATCGAGCTCCTCCAGGGCCACGTCCCCAGCCCACCGATCGTGGAACTCCTTCTCGCGGGCCTGCCGATGCTCCAGATCGTCCGCCCCCGTCATGTGCGCACGCTCACGGCTCCGCGCCTCCGCGCCGCAGCGCCTGCTCGGACAGGGCGAGGGCCTCGGCCGCTTCGCCCATCTCCGGGTCCCTCGCCAGCGCCATGCGGAATGATTCGATCGCATCCGCATGCTGCCCGGCGCGGGCCAGCGTCAGGCCCGCCTGGAGCCACAGCGAGGCCTCGTGATCCTTGAACGCCGTCTCCTGCGCCGAAAGCCTCGCGGCGCTGCGCAGCTCGTCGGCTGCTTCCTGGGGCTGGCCCCGATCCTCGAACAACCGCGCGACCATGACGAACTCCACCGGCCGGTTGTAGCCGTACCCGGCCGGCGGCGTGCGCGCCAGCAGCGCGGCCGCAGCAAGCGCCGCCGCCAGAATCGCCGGCCCCCGCCATGAAAACCCCCCTCGCCCCGCGCGCATCCGGGCCAAGACCTCACCGAGGGCCCAGCCGGCCAGGGGGATCAGGCTGATGAGCAGCGGCAGGCGATAGCGTGACACGACGTGCGTCAGGGCAAACAGACCGGTGCATGCAGCCAGGTGAAGCGGCAGGAGCGCGGCATCGGGATCGCGCCGGGCCCGCGGCAGAATGAGGCAGAGCCCTGCCAGCCCCAGCGCGGCCACGGGGAGGAAGCGCAGCCCGTAGCGCAGCACAGGCGACAGCCGCGCCGCATAGTAGAAGCTGGGGTTGTCGGGCAGCTCGTAGGCTCCCCACAGCGCCTTCATCTTGTCCCACTGCTTGCGCGCCAGCGCGCCGTAGCCGCCGTCATACCGGCGCAGCGTCTCGCCCATCGTCGCGGCCATGCCGTAGCCGGAGGCGCGCAGGATCGATCCTGTGGACTCGGGGATGTACGCCGCGCCGGGATTCGCGTCCGGGGCGTTGCCCATGATGAACGCCAGGGGCGCGCGCGTCGTCGCCGAGAGCAGCGGCGCTCCCACCGCGGCGTTGCGCGCGCACAGGGGCAGGACACCCACGATGGCGCCCAGAGCAAACAGCCCGACGGGCCGCAGCCCGCTCCGCGAGAGCGCCAGCTTCCCGCCGGCCCACCAGACCCACAGCGCCGCGAGAGGGGCGAACACCACGATCGAGGAGTCGGCAAGCCACGCGATCGCGAAAACGGCGCCTGCCACGAAGTACCACCGGGATGCGAGCGCCAGCAGAAGCCCCAGCTGCGACGTCGTCACGACGGTGTTGCGCAGCAGCTCGGCATCATAAAAAATGAAAGGGGCATAGGTGGCAGCACCAAACCCCGCGAGCCATCCCGCCGCCGGCCCGAAGAGCCGCGCAGCCAGCAGCGCCAGCAGCCCGCAGTTGATCGCGCCCAGCGCGAGCTGCGCCACGCGCGCGGCATCGAGGCTGTCGGTGAGCTTCAGGTTCACTGCGAGAAGGTACGGGTACAAGGGGGGCTGGTAATAGGTATGCGCGCCGAACCACGAGCTCCAGACTTCGCGGGGCGCGATCGACTCCTGCCAGTCGAACCAGGCGCGGAACGTATTGCGATCGAGCCAGTCGCCCGCCTCCAGGTGGCGCGCCCAGAGGAGATTCTGGTGCATATCCGATTCGGCCCAGATCGACGCCAGGTCCCACCATGGATGAGGCCGGATCGCGGCCAGATGCAGCAGCCGGACGGCAAGCGCCGCCAGGGAGATGACGGCGAACAGCAGAACAAGACGCCGGCGCGCCGGGCTGGGCCCGTTCAACCGGGTGGCCTCCGTGCCGTGCCGAGGATGCTGTAGAAGAAGGAGGAGAAGAACAGCTGCGCACCGATGACGGTCAGCGTCAGTGCGAAGAGCGCCGGCCGGATCCGCACCTCGCCTCCGAACGACCACCCCATCCGGATCCAGTCCCAGAGGATCTTCCCGTTGATCGCCAGCCCGGCCAGAGCCAGCGCCCCCCCCGCAAGCAGCCCACGCTCCAGATTGAGCCAGGAAAAGAGCCGCTCCAGGAGCGGATCCCGGCTCTCGAACCCCTCGGTCAGGGCAAAGATGCGCGCGAAGAACCCGATGTTGAGGATGTTGAAGCCCAGCACCACCATCAGGCTGCCCAGGATCATCCAGTGGTAGTCCACCAGGAAGCTGCCCACATGCAGCGGCGCGAAGCCGGTGATCAGCATGAGCGCCGCCCCGAGCGCCAGCAGCGCCGCTCCGGGGATGACGAACAGGTGGGTGGGCGACAACATGAACATCATCTTGAGATGGCGCCAGCCGTCGCGGAACGAGCGCAGGTGCGGCCGGCCGGGGCGGCCTCCGCGGTGCAGCGTGATCGGGATCTCGGCGATCTTCAGGCGGGCGCGCGCCGCCTTGATGATCATCTCCGAGGCGAACTCCATCCCGGTGGATCGCAGGTTGAGCGGCTGCAGCGCCGCGCGCGTGATCGATCGCATCCCGCAGTGGGCGTCGGAGATGCCGGCCCCGAACATCATGTTCAACAGGCCTGTGAGCGCCGGCACACCCACGTACCGGTGATGCCACGGCATCGCGCCGGGCTCGATGCGGCCCTTGATGCGCGTTCCCATCACCATGTCCGATCCGGCGCGCAGCGGCTCGACGAACCCCTTCAGCCCGCTGAAGTCGTAGGTGTCATCCGCGTCTCCCATGACGAGATAGCGGCCGCGCGCGGCGGCAAGCCCCGCAAGGTAGGCCTGTCCGTACCCCCGCCGCGGCTCACGCACCAGGCGCGCGCCGGCTGCCTCCGCCCTGGCCGCCGACTCGTCGGTGGAGCCGTTGTCCACCACGAGCACCTCGCCCGCCGCCCCCATGTCGCGCAGCGCCGAGGCCGCCTTGCCGACACAGGAGGCAATGGTGGTCTGCTCATTGAGGCACGGAATGACCACGGAGATCTCGGGAATCTCCGAAGCCTGCGGCATCAGGAAGAGATCCGCTCGAGCCGGGCGATGCGTGTCATGAGGGTCTTGCGGCCCCATGTGGAGAAGCGCACCGTGGCCGTCTGCTTCTCCCCCGTGCCATCCACCGACATCACCTCGCCGTAGCCGAAGCGCTCATGGAACACCTTCATTCCCCGGCGCAGGCGGGTTTCGCCGGGGCCGGCCTCCCCGGCATCGTCGTCGCGCCCCTGGGTGATGTCTTCATCGCCCAGGGCAGTCTCCTGCTTCCACGGCTTCTTCCTGAACGGCATGCCCTGAGGGGAGCCGGAGTATGCGCGACTCCGGCCAGGTGGTGGGCTGAAGCGCGTTCCACGGTCCGGATGCGCCGCCTCCCACTCGGGGGTCAGGTCTGCAAGCGCGCCTGGGCCGATCTCGGAGATGAACCGCGAGGGCTCGTTGTAGGCCATCGCGCCAAACGCCCGCCGCTGCCGGCAGGCCGACAGGATCAGCCGGCGCATTGCGCGGGTCATCCCCACGTAGCAGAGCCTGCGCTCTTCTTCGATCTCGCCCGGGTCGTCGGAGCCCAGCGACCGGGCGTGAGGGAAGACCTTCTCCTCCATCCCGATCATGAAGACCACCGGGAACTCGAGACCCTTCGCGCTGTGCAGCGTCATGAGGTGCAGGCCCGCATCCCCTGTCACTGATTCCACATCGGAGACCAGCGCCGCGCCGTCCAGAAACTCTCCGAGGCCGGGCTCGCCGGCCGCCTCGCGATCCTTCGCGGCGGCGACGAGCTGTCCGATGTTCTCCATCCGCGCGTCGGCGTCCCCCGGCTCAGTCCGGCGCAGGTAGCCCTCGTAGTCGATCCGGCCGACCAGCTCCTGGATCAACGGCGCGGCCGGCTCGTCCGCCTCGGCGCGGGCCCGCAGATCCTCGATCATCTCCACGAACTTCGCGAGCGCGGCGCTGTAGCGCGCCGGGGGCGAGGCGCCGGCCGCCCTGCCCACCGATTCGTACAGAGAAATCCCCTCGGCGCGCGCCGACTCCTCGAGCACCTCGAAGGCCGTCCGCCCCAGACCGCGGGGCGGGACATTGAGCACGCGCTTGAGTGAGACATCGTCGCGCGGATTGACCACGACGCGCAGGTAGGACAGCAGGTCCTTGATCTCCTTGCGGTCGTAGAACCGCAGCCCCCCGTAGATCATGTAGGGGATCCCGGCCGATACCAGCGCCTCTTCTATCAGGCGCGACTGGGCGTTGGTGCGGTACAGCACCGCGATGTCACCCAGCTCGCAGGGCTCGGCAGCACCTCCCGAGCGGCCCGCCGGGCGGCGCAGTCCCTTCACCTGATCCACGACGAACTCCGCCTCCTCCCGGTCGGTGCCCGCCTGCAGCCAGGTGATCCGTTCCCCCTGGCCGTTCGAGGTCCAGAGCTCCTTGTCCAGGCGGCCCTTGTTCTTCCGGATCACGTTGCCCGCGGCGTCCAGGATGCAGCTCGTGGAGCGGTAGTTGCGCGTCAGCATCACCACGCGCGCATCCGGGTAGTCTTGCTCGAAGCGCAGGATGTTGCCGACGTCGGCTCCCCGGAAGCGGTAAATCGACTGGCTGTCGTCTCCCACCACGCACAGATTGCGCGACCCCGCCGAGAGCCGCTGCACCAGCTCGTACTGCGAGCGGTTCGTGTCCTGGTACTCGTCCACCAGCACGTGCGTGGTGCGCTGCTGGTAGCGCGCCTCGAGTTCGGGATCGGTCCTCAGGATCTCCAGAACATTGAGAATGATGTCATCGAAATCCATGGCGTTCTGATCGCGCAGCCGCTTCGCATAGAGCTCCCAGGCATCGGCCAGCCGCGCTCCCCCGCCGCCGCGCAGGGCCGCGGTCACCTCGGCGTTGGTGGCGCTGCGGTTGCGCGCGGCCGAGATGGCGCTCAGCAGGCTGCGCGCCGGGTAGCGGTCCGTGTCCAGACGCAGCTCTTCGGCAACCTCCTTCATCAGGGCGGTCTGATCGGCCGTGTCGAAGATGACGAAGCCGGGGCTGTAGCCGAGCCGGCCGGCTTCGGCACGCAGGATGCGCAGGCAGATCCCATGGAAGGTCCCCATCCGCACGCCGGTGGGATCATCGGGGCCGAGGCCCCTCAGCGCCGCGATGCGCGCCTTCATCTCCCCGGCGGCCTTGTTGGTGAAGGTGACCGCCACGATCGAGGAAGGAGGGACACCCAGTTTGCCAATCAGCCAGGCGATCCGGAATGCCAGGACGCGCGTCTTGCCGGAGCCGGCGCCCGCCAGAACCAGAACGGGCCCCTCGGCCGCCAGCACCGCCTCGCGCTGCTGTTCGTTGAGCTGATCGAGAAGCTGTTCCAGGGTGACGCCTCCCCGCGCGGGGAGGCCCCCGCGCTCACTCCACGGTGACTGACTTGGCGAGGTTGCGCGGCTGGTCCACGTCGCACCCGCGGCGCAGGGCGATATGATAGGCCAGAAGCTGGAGTGGAACAACGAGCAGCATCGGCGACAGAGTGTCGATGGTGCGCGGCACGATGAACTTCTCGTCGGCCTTCTCGAGGGCGGGCGACGACCCCGACTCGCGCTCCATCGCCACTGCGATGATGATCCCTCCGCGCGCCTTGGCCTCTTCGATGTTGACCAGCATCTTCTCCATCACGTGGTCATCCGACAGCAGCGCCAGCACCGGCATCTTCTCGTCGATCAGGGCGATGGGGCCGTGCTTCATCTCGCCGGCCGGGTATCCTTCCGCGTGGATGTAGGAGATCTCCTTGAGCTTGAGCGCCCCCTCCAGCGCGATCGGGTAGTTCACGCCCCGGCCCAGGAACAGGAAGTCGCTGACGTGCGTGTAGCGGTGCGCCAGCTCCTCGATGTCCGCATCCCGCGTCAGGATCGCCTCGATCTGCGCCGGGATCCGCTGCAGGTGCTCCAGGTGCTGGCGGATCTGCGAGGCGGTCATCGTGCCGCGCGCCTGCGCCAGGTGCAGGGCCAGCAGGTCCATCGCGGCCAGCTGGGCAGTGAAGGCCTTGGTGGAGGCCACCCCGATCTCGGGCCCGGCGTGCGTGTAGATCACGCCGTCGGCTTCGCGCGTCATCATGCTGCCCACGGCGTTGACGATCGCCACGCTGCGCGAGCCACGCGCCCTGGCCTCGCGCTGCGCGGCCAGGGTGTCGGCCGTCTCGCCGGACTGGGAGATGACGACGGTGAGCACGTCGGGTCCGCAGATCGGATCGCGGTAGCGGAACTCCGAGGAGATGTCCACTTCCACCGGCACGCGCGCGAACTTCTCGATCAGAAACTTGCCCACCAGCGCCGCGTGCCACGACGTGCCGCAGGCGATCAGGTTCACCTTGGTGAACGACCTGAAGGCCGCCTCGCTGATCTGCATCTCGTCGAGATAGATCCGGCCGGTCTCCAGCGAATAGCGCCCCACCAGGGTGTCGCGGATGGCGCGGGGCTGCTCGTAGATCTCCTTGAGCATGAAGTGCTTGAAGCCGGACTTCTCGGCCATGATCGGATCCCAGGTGATCCGCTGCACCTGCTTGGAGACCGCGCGCCCCTGCAGGTCCATGATCCGCACGCCGCTCTCGGTGACCACCGCGACCTCGCCGTCGTCCAGGAAGAACATGTCGCGGGTGTGCTGCAGGATGGCGGGCACGTCGGAGGCCACGAAGTACTCCTTGTCGCCCAGCCCCACCACCAGCGGCGGCCCCTGCCGCGCGGCGACGATCTTCTGCGGCTCCGTGGTGGTGAGCGCCACCAGCGCGTAGATCCCCTTGAAGTGCGGCAGCACTTTGCGCACCGCCTCCTCGAGGGGCATCTTCGTGCCCGCGCCGATCTCCTCCAGCATGTGGGCGATCACCTCGGTGTCGGTCTCGGTGAGGAACTTGTGCCCGGCAGCCGCCAGCCGCGTCTTGTGCTCGACGTAGTTGTCGATGGTGCCGTTGTGCACCACGACGATCTTCCCGTGGCAGTCACGGTGCGGGTGGGCGTTCTCTTCGGTGGGACGTCCGTGAGTGGCCCAGCGGGTATGGCCGATGCCGAACCGGCCGTCCACCGGCTGGACGCGCAGCACTTCCTCCAGCTCGCGCAGCTTGCCCGCGCTGCGGCGGATCTTCAGCTCGCCGTGATCCACGACGGCGATACCCGCCGAGTCGTACCCCCGGTACTCCAGCCTGCGCAACCCGTCCAGCAGAACCGGCACGACGCTCTTGTTGCCGATGTAACCCACGATCCCGCACATGCTCTGTCTCCCGCTACCTTCTGCGCCGGTGAGCCGCCTTGCCGCGCGGCCTCGACTTGCCGGGCGGCTTCGACTTGCGCGTGCGGGCCACCCATCCTTCTATGTTGCGCTGCGGCGCGCGCGTCAGCGCCAGGGCCCCCGCGGGGACATCCTTGGTGATGGTGGAGCCGGCTCCCACGTAGGCGCCGCGCCGCACCTTGACCGGCGCCACGAGCTGCGTGTCGCTGCCGATGAAGACGCCGTCCTCCAGGATGGTCGGGTGCTTGGCCACGCCGTCGTAGTTGCAGGTGATCGTGCCCGCCCCGATGTTGCACCCCGCGCCGATGGTGGCGTCTCCCAGATAGCTCAGGTGGTTGGCCTTGGAGCCCCGCCCGAGCCGGGACTTCTTCACTTCGGTGAAGTTCCCCACGTGCACATCCTGCTCCAGCACGCTTCCCGGGCGCAGGTGGGTGAAGGGGCCCACGGTCGACCCGTTGGCGAGCCGCGATTCCATGATGACGCACATGTCCCGCACGGTCACCTGATTTCCCAGCGTGGAGTCCACGATCCGCACCAGCGCGCCAATCCGGCAGCCCGCGCCGATCCGGGTGCGCCCCTGGATCTGGACCATCGGCGAGATGATCGTGTCCTGCCCCACCTGAACCTCGGGCTCGATGTAGGTCTGGTCCGGGTCGATCAAGGTGACCCCCGCGGCCATCAGCTCCCCGGCCTTGCGCCTGAACAGGGTGCGCCCCGCGGCGGCCAGCTCTGCCCGGTCGTTGATCCCCAGGACCTCCTCGGCGTCGGGATGAACATAGGCCTCGATCCGCTCGCCGTCACCCCTCAGGATCGGGAAGAGATCGGGCAGGTAGTACTCTCTCTGGGCGTTGGCCCGGCCCGTCCGGCGCAGCGCGGAGAAGGCCTTTGCGGCTTCCACGCAGTAGAGCCCCGCGTTGATCTCCTGGATCGCCTTCTGCTCCTCGCTGGCGTCCTTTTCCTCCGCGACCCCCTCGAAGCCGTGCGAGCCGCGTAGAACCCTGCCGTATCCTGCCGGATTGGCCACCTTGGTGGTCAGCGCCGTGGCGGCGGCCCCCGTCTTGCGGTGGTGATTCACCAGCGCGCGCAGCGTCTCGGGACGGATCAGCGGGACATCGCCGTTGAGGATCAGCAGCGTGCCACTGCCGGCCCTCATCTTGCGCAACAGCCTCTCGGCCTGCAGAACGGCGTGGCCCGTCCCCAGCTGTTGCTTCTGCGTCACGAAGCGCAGCCCCCGCGCGCCCAGACTCTCCAGCGCCTCGGTGACCTCGCCAGCCTGGCTGCCCACGACGGCGGCCAGCACCCGCGGCCGCAGCTGCCAGGCCGCGCGCGCGACATGGCAGACCATGGGCGCGCCGCCCAGCGAGTGCAGGAGCTTGACCCGCGAGGAGCGCATCCGGACTCCCTTGCCGGCGGCCAGAATGAGCACGCCGAGCGCGCTCACGGAGCCCGCGCTCCGCGCGGCGGGCATCAGCGCCTGGCCCGGGAGCGTCCGGGCTTGTGCAGCGCCAGGATGTATCGGGCCAGCTTGTCGGGATCGTGGCGCACGACGCTGTCTTCCGACATCACGCGTCGCGCGACGGCTCGCAGCCCCAGTGCGCGGAAGCGCGCCAAGTCGACGGCCACCGCCTCGGCCCCCTCCCGGCGGTAGCGGCTCAGCGCGGCGGATGAAGGACGTGCGCTGTTGATCACCACGGTGTCGATCAACCCTGGGCCGCAGATCTCCATCACCCGCCGGGGGTGATCCGACGCCGTGAAGCCGGGGGTTTCTCCCTGCTGCGTCATGATGTTGCAGACGAACACCTTCAGCGCGCGCGACCGGCGCACCGCCTCGGCCACCCCGGGCACCAGGAGATTCGGGACGATGCTGGTGAACAGCGAGCCCGGCCCGATGGTGATGACGTCGGCGCCGCGGATCGCGCGCAGCGTCTCGGGAAGCGGCCGGCACGAGGAAGGCTCCAGTCTCACCGCACCGATGCGCGCCGCCGAGCGGGAGATATTGGACTCTCCGCGCACGCGCGTGCCGTCGGCAAGGTCGGCCACCAGGCGGACGTTTTCCATGGTCGCGGGCAGGATGGTGCCGCGGATCGCCAGCACGTCGCTGGCGGCGCGGATCGCCGTGAGGAAGTCCCCCTTGACGTGCGTCAGGGCGGTCAGCAGCAGGTTGCCGAGGGAATGGCCCCCGAGATCCCCGTTGCCGTTGAAGCGGTACTGGAAGAGCTGCGACAGCAGCTCCCGGTGGTCCGAGAGCGCCACGATGCAGTTGCGCACGTCCCCCGGCGGCAGGATCTGGAACTCGTCGCGCAGTCTTCCCGAGGAGCCGCCATCATCGCTGACGGCCACCACCGCCGTGAGCCCCTCAATCCGCGGGCCTGTCTTCCTGGTGGGATCGACGTAACGCTTGAGCCCCGCGAGCAGCGTGGCCATCCCGGTCCCGCCGCCAAGTGAGACCACCTGAAGGGCGCGCGGGCGCGCCTGGGTCACGCACTTGCCCCGACAGGCCTGCCCAGAAGAGCTGAGAATTCCTCGTCCTCGGCGAGCGTGTCGAAATCGTCATCGTTGAGCGCCAGGGTGCGATTGACGGGGTTCATCCCGATCGCCTTGGTCAGGTTGCCCATCGCGCCAGCCCGGTCGCCGCGCAGGGAGCAGACCGCCGCCAGGGCATACCAGGGCCGGTCGTCCTCCGGCAGCTCCTTGATGGCCTTGTCGAGCAGCTCGGCGGCATCTTCGAGCCGGCCATCGTTGGTGGCCATCACCCCAAGGTAGTAGAGCTCTTCGGCTCCCTTGGGCTTCGGGTGGGCGGGCGCCATGCGGACCTTGCAGATCTGCATGTAGATGCGCGAGCGGTCGCAGACTTCGCGCTCGATGGGGTATTCCTTGAGCAGGTGCTGGAAGGCCTGGCTGGCTTTCGCGTAGTCGCCGCGTGCCATCAGCTTCACGGCGTCTTCGTAGTCCTTGATGGCGCGGTCCAGATTCGCGGTGCGGGCCACCGGCGCCTTGGATTTGCCTGCGGCGGCCTTCTTGGTCTTCGACGATGCAGTGCTCTTGCGAGAGGTGGAGGTCTTCAAGTCACGTCACCTTTTCAACGGGAATGGGGAGGGCGTGCCGTGGAGCGTGAGAAGCGTGAGAGAACCTGACACAGAGCCGGGCATTATAGGCGGCCTCATTTCGAGCCGTCAACGGAGCCCTCCGTTCACGGCCGGCCGGAAGATGCCCTAATATACGCGTCTCCAGGCGGCGATTCAATCCAGTAGGCCTCTGCTTTCAACAGGTTGGGAAGAATGTCCCAGGAAACCCCATCTTTCTTGCTTGGCGTGGGGGCCCGCGATGGCGAGCGGCTCGGAAACATGCAGGAGGCGCTGCGACGCCTGGCCGCCGCGGGTCTCGCCATCCGCGCTGTCTCATCCGTCTATGAGACAGAGCCGGTTGGGCTTGCCGGCGACCGGACGCTCCTCAACGGCGTGGCCGTCATCGGCTCGGCCCTCGCCCCCGCCGACGTGATGCAGGCTCTGCTGCGGATCGAATCCGGCATGGGGCGCGCGCGCACGGCCGGGGCCCCCGATCCGGGTTATCGCCCCATCGATCTGGATATCCTCCTGTTCGGCGACCAGGTGGTGCAGTCCGCCGGGCTGGTCATCCCCCACCCGCGCATGCAGGCGCGCCGCTTCGTGCTGGAGCCTCTGGCAGAAGTCGCTCCCGATGCCGTCCATCCGGTGCTGGCCCGCACCGCGCGGCAGCTGCTCGCTGAGTGCCCCGACAGGGCCCGGGTCTGGCGCCACGCGCCTGCGGAGGCGTGGTGGCCAGCGGCGCGCTGAGCTCACCAGGCATCATTGAACGGAGGGGAAGCTTCCATTAACATGACCGGCCATGGATGCGCGGTTCATCGCCGTGGAAGGGCCGATCGGCGTTGGGAAGTCGAGTCTCGTCGATCTGCTGGCGACGCGCTTCAACGCCGTCAAGGTCCTCGAGAAGATCGAAAACCCCTTCCTGCGCGACTTCTACCGGGAAAAGTCCGGCTCGGCCTTCCAGACGCAGCTCTTTTTCCTGCTGAACCGCTACATGCAGCAGCGCGATCTGTCCCAGCACGACCTGTTCCAGCAGTTCACGCTGTGCGACTACATCTTCGCCAAGGACAAGATCTTCGCCTACCTGAACCTGGACGACTCGGAGCTGATGCTCTACGAGAAGCTGTACGCCCTCCTTTCGGAAAACGTCCCCCGGCCCGACCTGGTGATCTATCTGCAGGCTTCCACACAGGTGCTGACGGAGCGGATCCGCAAGCGGCACAGGGATTACGAGGCGGAGATCTCGGGCAAGTACATCGAGGACCTGAATCAGGCCTATAATTACTTCTTCTACCACTACAAGGAGTCGCCGCTGCTGGTGATCAACACGACCGACATCGATTTCGTGGAAAACGAGTCGGATCTTGAAGACCTGGTGGCGCAGATCAGGAACATGGGCAAGGGGGTCCAGTACTACATGCCCCTTGCCAGGAAATGACCAGGAAGTGACCAGGAGCAACGCGACGTAAGCAGGCAACTTCTCTCGACCCGGAGACGCCGGGCGGGCACAAAGGAGCCGACATGAGCAGGCTGCAGCAAGACAGGATCACCGTCCCAGGACTGCGGGGCCGCAAGAACACTCCGGAAAAGATCGTCGCCCTCACCGCCTACGACTTCCCCACGGCGCGCGCGCTGGATCAGGCCGGCGTGGACATCCTGCTGGTGGGCGACTCGCTGGGCATGGTGGTGCTCGGACACGACTCCACGCTCCCGGTGACTCTCGATGTCATGCTGCATCACACCGCCGCCGTGGCCCGCGCGCGCACCCGCGCCCTGGTGGTGGGGGACATGCCGTTTCTGTCGTACCACACCGGCCCTGCCGACGCCGTGCGCAATGCAGGCCGGTTTCTCCAGGAGGCCGGCGCGCAGGCGGTCAAGCTGGAGGGGGGCCGCGCCCGGGCCGCCACCGTGGCGGCCGTCGTGGAGGCCGACATCCCGGTGATGGGGCACATCGGCCTGACCCCGCAGGCGGTCAACTCGATGGGGGGCTACCGCGTGCAGGGGCGCAGCCTGGACCAGGTCGAGCTGCTGCTGGACGACGCGCGGGCGCTGTGCGATGCAGGAGTCTTCTCCATCGTGCTGGAGGGGATCCCCGCCGCCGTGGCGAAGCTGATCACGCAGAGCGTGCCGGTGCCCACCATCGGGATCGGCGCCGGGCCAGACTGCGACGGCCAGATCCTGGTCCTGCACGACATGGCCGGCATGAGCTCGACCACCCCGGCCCGCTTCGTGCGCCGCTACGCCGATCTGAGCCAGGCGCTGGCGCAGGCCGCGGCGGCGTTTGCCGCCGACATCCGATCCGGCAGCTACCCCTCGGAGAAGGAGTCGTATCCCACGCCGCCGGAGCTGGAGCGGGCACTGGACGAGCGCCTCGCGGCGCGCCGCGATCCGGCGCGGCGGGTCTGACGGGCGACTCAACCTCCCATGAAGCCCGAGGTCATCACCGATCCGGTCCGCGTGCGGGCGGCTTCGCGCGCGGCGCGCGCCCGAGGCGGCACCGTGGGGTTCGTGCCCACGATGGGCTCGCTGCACGAGGGGCACATCAGCCTGATGCGCCGCGCCCGCTCCGCCTGCTCGCTCAGCGTCGCCAGCGTCTTCGTGAACCCGGCGCAGTTCGGGCCTGCGGAGGACTTCAGGCGCTACCCGCGCGATTTCGCAGGCGATCTGGAGCTGATGCGTCGCGCGGAAGTGGACCTGGTGTTCCACCCCTCGGTCGAGACGATCTATCCGCAGGGATTCTCCACCTGGGTCACCGTGGAGGGACTCTCGGAGCCGCTGTGCGGGCGGTTCCGGCCCGGCCACTTCCGCGGCGTCGCGACGGTGGTGGCCAAGCTCCTCAACATCGTGGAGCCCGACGTGGCCTGGTTCGGCCAGAAGGACGCCCAGCAGGCGCTGCTGATCCGCGCCATGGCGCGCGACCTGGACATGGGCGCGGCGATCGAGATCTGCCCCACGGTGCGCGAGCCCGACGGACTGGCGATGTCCAGCCGCAACCGGTACCTGAGCCCCGCCGAGCGGGCCGCCGCGCCGGTGATCCACCGCGCGCTGCGCGCCGCCGAAGAGGAAGCCGCCGCCGGCAAGCGCCAGGCGGAGGCGCTTCTGGCCCGCGCCTCCTCGGTGCTGGCCTCCGAGCCGCGCTTCAAGACGCAGTACCTCGAGCTGGTGGACACCCGATCGCTGCAGCCGGTTTCCGGATTCATGACCGGCGAGGTCCTGCTCGCCGTGGCTGGACATATCGGGGCAACAAGGCTTATTGACAACGTCATCATCTCAGCCGGACGCTGAGAGACATGAGACTCAAAGGAGGAAGACAGAAAGTGCGCAGAGAGATGCTCAGGGCCAAGGTCCACAGGGCCACGGTCACCGAGACCAACCTCCAATATGAGGGAAGCCTCACCCTCGACGCTTCACTGATGTCGGCCGCCGGCATGGTTCCCTACGAGCGGATCGACGTCTACAACGTGAACTCGGGCGAGCGCTTCTCCACATACCTGATCCCCGGCGAGCCGGGCTCCGGAGTGGCCTGCGTCAACGGAGCGGCGGCCCACCTGGCCCGCAAGGGAGACAGGATCATCATCGCCGCGTATGCCCTGCTGGAGGATGCCGAGATCCCCCGTCATCGCCCCACGGTCGTGCTGGTGGACCCCGCCAACCGGATCAAGGAGGTCCGGCACGAGATTGCCGCCGGCACTCTGGTGCCCGCCTGAGCGCTGCTTCGTTCAATGGTACGGTGGCTACTCCGGGAAGAACAGCTGCACCAGCAGCGTGTACTGCATGTCGGTGATCTCTTCCCAGGTGCTCAGCCGCGATCCAAAGAGCGGGAAGCCGCGGCGGGCGATGGAGGGCAGGGCCGCGAACTGCGCGCCGTACACGACGCCGCCTCCCTCCGCCAGGATCTTGAAGTTGTGCCCCCGGTCGTAGAAGGTGATGCCGAGGCGCCCTTCCTTCACGGAGTCCTCGGTGGAGTCCTCGTCGGGGTCGATCACGGCGCCGCGCAGGCCGACCTCGAAGTGCTTGCTGACCATCATGCTGACCTGGGCATGCCAGCCGTCGGAGATCACGTCGCTGGCCTGCACCGGATTCTGCAGCTCGTCAGTCATCCAGAAGTACTCGGCGGTGGCGAAGAAGCGCTTCCACTTCCAGGCACCCTCGAAGGCGAAAGAGGTCTGGTTGTCCGGACTCTCGAAGACCACGCCCGTGTTGGGATCGACCGTTGTACCGTTGACCGCCTCGCCCGTGCGCCCGGCCACGCCGAAGTGAAGCTGCGCCTTCTCGGAGAAGTCGCTGGCTCCTTCCGACAGCCTGTACTCGGCCAGCGGATCCCACCAGACGCGGCCCACGTAGAGCAGCGCCGAGTCCTCCTGGTTGCGCGACTCGCCCCCGCCGTTGAAGGCGCCGGCCGAGTAGCCGAGATGCTTCTGCTTGGTGATCCCGGTGAGCATGATCCCCTGGTCGCGGAAGGCCGTGAACTTGAACGCCGTGATCGAGCGGAACATGAACTGGTTCTTGAATGAGCTGGTGAGCTGCTGGAGGCCGAAGGGGGTCTTGTACTGGCCCACCTTCAGCATGGCCAGCGGCAGCTTCTCGATCGAGACGAAGGCGTCCTTGATCTTGTTGTCGCGCTCGCCTGGAGTGTCGCCCAGCTCGAACTGGAAGCCGTACTTGAGCCATGGCTTGAAGACGCCGCCCGTGAAGGCGAGGCGCATTCTCTCGACACGGAACAGCGACGAGGGACCGTCGGCGACGCCGTCGCCATCGCCGACCGTGTCGGCGTCGAACGACTCCCGATCATTCATCGTGTAGCGGAACTGGACACCGCCGTAGATCGTCAGGCTGTTGTCGCCCGACTTGAAGGTGACGCCGCCCTTGCCGGCATCCACCGTCGTCTCGGCCGCCGCCGGAGCCGCCAGCGCCGCGCACAGCACCGCGGCCGCCCAGACTTGCGTCGAGAGACTTCTCCTGGTCCCTGCCATTCCCGCCCCCCTGGCCCGCCGGGCCGAGACGCCGGGGCAGAGACTTCCACGATGGAGGCCCGCCCGCGGCCGTTGCAACTGCGTGACAGGCTCGCTTCGGGCCTTTACACAACCGTGTCAGAGTTGTAAAGAAATCGAGAAGTTTTCGGCATCTGAAAGACCTCAGGCGCCGCTGACGCTTATCCCGGTCAGGAGCGTGGAGGAGCCCGCGCCGCCTCCCGGCATCGGCCTCAGATCCGTGGCCACCCCGGCGACCGACTTGAGAAGGTCCAGGATGTTGCCGGCGATGGCGATCCGGTCCACCGGCGCATCGAGGCGTCCGGCCTTCAGTGTCTGCCCCGCCGCCCCCACGGAGAAATCACCCGAGATCGGGTCGATGGTGTGCAGGCCCATCACTTCGGTGATGTAGAGGCCATCGCCTGCCTCCATCAGGAGGGCCTCACGGGAATGTCCCGAGGGCTGCAGATAGAGCGTCGAAGGACTGATGTGCGGCGCCGACTTGTATCCGCTGCGCCAGGCGTTGCCGGTGGGGGCCGCCCCCATCCGCACCGAGGTGTAGGTGGAGTGCAGGAAGCCCTTGAGCACCCCGCCTTCCATCAGCATCGTGCAGCGCGTGGCCACCCCCTCGGCGTCGTACGGCGAGGAGTGGTCCGCCCCGGACATCCGGCCGTCATCGAGGATGGTCACCCGGGGGCTTCCCACCTGCTGGCCCACCCGCGATGCCAGCAGCGACTTGCCCTTCAGCGCGTTGTCGGCATGCAGGGCCGGCGCGATCGCCGAGAGGAGGTCGGCCGCCACGGTGGGATCCAGCACCAGGTTGGTTCTGCGCGTGGACACCGGCGCCGCGCCCAGCTTCTGCGTGGCGCGGCGCGCCGCCTCGCGTCCGACGTGCGCCGGGTCGAGCGTTGCCAGGCGTATGGCGAACTCGGCGTACGACCCGCTCTGCTGCTCGTCTCCCTGCTGGGCGGTCAGCTCGATGGCGGCGTAGATGCGCGAAAAGGGCCAGGCGTGACGCAGTCCCCCGGTGTTGGCCACTTCGATGCGCCCCATGACATCGGTGTAGCGGCACTGGCGCACGCGCTTGACGCGCGGGTCGGCGGCGCGCGCCGACTCCTCCACCCGCCGCGCGATACGGATCTTCTCCTGATGCTCCACCCGGACCAGCGCCGCGTCGTAGGTCTCGGGATCGGGTGTCGAGCCTTCGTCGGCCTCGGGGACGCAGTTGGCTTCGTCCGGGTCGGCCAGCGGCAGGAGTGATTTGGCGATCGCGACCGCCTCGCGCAGACCGCCGTCCGACAGATCCGACGTGTAGCTGAAGGCGACGCGGCCCTGATCGAAGAGGCGCACGCCGATCCCGCGCGCGTCCTGGCTTTCCTGGCGCTCGACGCGCCCGTCGGCCACCGCGGCCGAGAAGACCGTGTGGTCCTCGAGATAGACCTCGCCCCCCTGCACCTTCGCGTCGGCGAGGATCTGCAGGCAGAGATCCACCGCCGGATCCGCCGGCACCCTCACGTGGCCACACCCCCCACCGTGATCGAGGGGATCCTCAAGGTGGGCTGCGCGTCGGTCACGGGCACCCCCTGGCCTTCCTTGCCGCAGGTGCCGACGCCGTACCCCAAGTCGCTTCCCACCATGTCGATGGCGCTGAGCACCTCCGGTCCGTTGCCGATCAGCGTGGCGTCGCGGATCGGCTCGGCCACCCGGCCGTCGCGGATCATGTAGGCCTCGGCGCACGAGAAGACGAAGTTGCCCGAGGTGACGTCCACCTCGCCGCCCCCCATGCGGCGTATCAGGATGCCATTGCGCACGCTGGAGAGGATCTTCTCGGGAGGCGTGCTGCCGGGCAGGATCATGGTGTTGCGCATGCGCGGCAGCGGCAGGTGCCGGTACGACTCGCGCCGCCCATGCCCCGTCGGGGCCGCCTCCATCGCCTGGGCGGTCAGGCGGCTGTGCAGGAATCCCTTCAGGACGCCCCGCTCGATCAGCACCGCGCGCGTCGTCGCAGTCCCTTCGTCATCAACGCTGCTGCTGCCGCGCAGCCAGGGAAGAGTCCCGTCATCCACAACCGAGATCAGCTCGGAGGCGACTTTCTGTCCCAGCCTGCCGGCGTAGGCGGAGAGCGACTTGCGGATGAAGTCCGCTTCCAGACCGTGCCCGCAGGCTTCGTGGACCATCGTCCCGCCGGCGCTCGAGGAGAGCACCACCATGAACCGCCCCGCGGGCGCCGGGCGCGCGCCCAGCTGCAGGACGGCGAGGCGCGCCGCCTCGCGTGCCGTCTCCTCCGGGGGGTGGATCTCGAAGAACTCGAAGCCGCGCGTCTCGCTGCGTGACTCCGATCCGGTGCGGATGTCGGCCCCGTCGCGCGCCACGGCGGTCACGTACATCGTGATGTGCTGGCGCGTCTCGCGCGCCCACCGGCCGGCGCTGTTGGCGATCAGCACCTCCTGCTCGGTGTCCTTGTACCACGCGGTCACCTGGGAGACCCTCTTGTCGAAGCCGCGCGCCGCGGCGTCGGCGCGCCGCAGCACCTCGACCTTCCGGGGCATCGGCACCCCCCGCGGCGGGACGCTCACGGGCGAGACCAGGGCCAGCGGCTCCTCGCGGAACCGCACGGGCCCGCCCGGCGCCGCCGCGGCGGGGGCGCCCTGCGCCGCCCTCGCTTTCACGAGGCGATCAGCCATCGCGAGCAGCGTGTCGCGGTCCAAGCGGTTGCCGCTCGCGTAGAGTGTGCGCTCCCCTTCAACGAGCGAGAGGCCCACCCCCATGTCCACCCCGCAGGCGGCTTCCTCGAGACGCCCGCCGTCGAGGCGCAGCAGCGTGGGGGTGGTGCGCTCGGCGAACAGCTCGCTGAACCCGCCGCCCCCCGCCAGCGTCGCGGCCAGGACCTCTCCGGCCAGATCACGCTCGATCATGCGGCGCTCCGGCGCGGCGGCAGATCGGGAAGCGTGTCGAGATCCTCCAGAAGCCTGGCGTAGACCTCTCTGGCCCGGGTTTCCGTCATGGCCAGCGTCCCCGAGGTGTCGATCAGGTAGTCGGCCACTTTCTTTTTCTCCTCCAGGGGGAGCTGCGATCCGATCCGCAGCCGCGCCTCTTCCTCCGAGAAGCCGTCACGCGCCATGAGGCGCCTCAGCTGCAGCCCGGGCTCACAGAACACGACGACGAGCCGCTGATAGCGGCGGTGGCCGCCGGTTTCCACCAGCAGCGCGGCGTCCGAGATGGCGATGCCGCGGCCGCGCCGGATTCCGAACTCCGCGACGCGGTGCTGGCAGACCTCCAGGATCATCGGATGCAGGATCGACTCGAGCCGGGCGCGCGCCGATCGATCCGCAAAGACCCGGGCCCCCAGCGCGCGCCGATCGATCCCGCCGTGCGCATCCAGAAACTCCTTCCCCATTGCCGCCGCCACCGATTCCACGGCGCCCCCTCCCGGCGCCATCAGCTCGTGGGCGACCTTGTCCATGTCGAGGACCAGCGCGCCGAGCCGCGAGAATATCCCCCCGACCGTGGTGCGCCCGCAGGCGATCCCGCCGGTGAGGCCCACGTCCAGGACGCGGTGGACCGCCTTCTCGTCATCAGGGGACATACGGGGGGACATACGGGGGGACATGCGGGGAGGCATGCGATCGCGATCCGGCGCGGCGTGCCTGCGCGGCCTGCAGCGTGTTGCGCAGCAGCAGCGCCACCGTCAACGGTCCCACGCCGCCGGGAACCGGGCTCCAGGCTGACGCCCGCTGCAACATCTGGGACGGATGGGTGTCTCCGATCAGCGTGTACCCCCTCCGCCGTACTCCCTCGAGGCGCTCCGCGTCTCCCGCGAACCACTCGCTCACCAGGGCAGGGTCGCTGACTCTGCTGATCCCCACATCGATGACCACGGCGCCGGGCTTCACGAAGGCATCCGTGACGAACGCGGGGATGCCGATCGCGACGACAAGGAGATCGGCGCGCGAGGTCACCCGAGCCAGGTCGCGCGTGCGCGAGTGGCAGATCGTCACCGTGGCGTGGCGGCGCGCCAGCAGCGCCGCCATCGGCTTGCCCACGATGTTGCTGCGCCCCAGCACGACCGCCTCGGCCCCTTCGATGCCGATGCCGCTGCGATCCAGAAGCTCGATCACCCCCAGCGGCGTGCAGGGCGTCCAGCCGGCATCCCCGGACCAGAGCCGGCCCACATTAAGAGGATGAAAGCCATCCACGTCCCGGGCCGGATCGACCGCCTCCAGGATGGCGCGTGCCTCGATCTGCTTCGGCAGCGGCATCTGGACCAGGATCCCGTCCACATCGTCCGATGCGGAAAGCACGCGCACCAGTGCGAGCAGCTCCGCCTGGGATGCCTTCGCGGGAAGGTGATGCGGCAGCGGGCGGATTCCGACTTCCCTGCATGCCGCCATCTTGGCTCGCACGTAGGTGCTGGAGGCCACGTCGTCGCCCACCTGCACCGCGGCCAGTCCCGGGGCAGCCTGGCCGGCAGCGATCATCCTGGCGACCTCGGCCGCCACCTCGGAGCGGATCGCCCTGGCCACCGCGCGCCCGTCCAGAATGCGCGCGGGCATTACTTGTCTTCCTGGAGGAACTTTCTGAAGGTGAAGGCGACATCCATCGGCTTGTCGCCGAAGGTGATCTCGGCGAAGATCACCTCGAGCTGCTTGAAGCGGTCCTCGGTGGGCGCCACGAAGGCCAGCAGCTTGCGCGCGCTGCCGCCCGGCTTGAGGCTCATCGAGCGATCGAAGAACAGCGCCGCGAGCTCGTCGAGACTGGGGGCCTGGGGGCCCAGCCGGTTTGCCGCCTCGTAGATCCCCGAGTAGTCCAGCGCGATCTTGTAGTCGCCCTTGTCGGTGATCATGCGCGCCATGTTCGGATTGAAGATCACCTCGGTCTTCGAGTTGTTGACCACCTGGGCCAGAAAGACGAGATAGCCGACCCGGCCCTCATCCACCTTGCCCGGAAGCAGGTCCACCTCGCGCCCGAGCCCCCGCGAGATCGCCGCGCGCGTGGCCGCCGGGTCGAGGTACTTCATCTCGAAATCTACCCCCGCGACCTGACGGCCCATGACCTCGCGGGCTTCCCATTTCTTGTCGGCGTTGAGCAGCGCGCCCGAGATCACGTAGGGCTTCGGAGCGGCGGCGGCCGCGGCCCCCGCCAGCGCGGCGCAGCAGGCCAGCGCGGCCGGCGCCCAGCGGGGCACCAGTTTCATCCGCTTGGTCATCTTCATCATGGCGCCGGGCAGTCTACGCCACGGGCGATTCAAGGTCCAAATCAACCGCGACGGCGCCTTGTGCGTCCTGAAACTCACGGGTAGACTCCGAGCACAGCTTCTGGCGCATCTTTGAGCACGAGGGGAGCAGCCGCGTGACCCAGGATCCGGATGATTACCCGCATGGCGGGAGGATCGTCACAACCGAGGTGATGGTGCGGGCGAGCCCGGCCGCGGCGTGGCAGGCCTGGGCCGATCCAGCCACGCTGTCCCAGTGGTTCACGGACCGGGCGCGGGGCCAGGTCGCAGAGGGGGCGTCCTTCACCTGGATCTTCGACCGGTTCGGCTCCGAGTTCACCTACACGGTCGTGAAGGCCGAGGCGCCGCGCCGGCTGATCCTGTCGGGGGCGCCGCCGGGCCGGCCTCCCTACGTGCTCGAAGTGGTGATCCGCGCCGAGGCGGAAGGGTGCCGCATCCGCGTGATCAACTCCGGCTTCGCGATGAGCACAGACAACGACGAAGAGTTCGAAGGAGTTCTCTCCGGCTGGACGATGGCGCTGAGCATCCTGAAGGAGTACCTCGAGGAGCACTTCGGCGAGGAAAAGCAGGGCTTCTTTGCGATGCAGGCCGCCCAGTTCGGCTATGAGGAAGCGCTGCACTTCTTCACGCGCGAGGACGGCCTGGCGCGCTGGCTGAGCGCCGGCGGCGAGATCGGCCCGGTCGGCACCTCCTACCAGCTGAGCCTGCACTCAGGTGAGGCGATCACAGGGCGCGTCCTGGCGATCACCAGCCGCGAAGTGGCGCTGAGCTGGGACGAGATCGGAGGGATTCTGGAGCTCAAGTCCTTCCTGCTGGGCCCGCGCACGCGCGCCCTGTGCCTGCGCGGCTGCGGCTGGAGCCTGTCGGAGGAAGGAGCCGCCAGGATCGAGATGCAGATGTCACGGGCGCTGAACCGGCTCGTCCGGGCGCTGACCGGCCCGGGCAACTACGTGCACTGACGACCCGATGGAAAGGCTCGTCAGCGCAGCCGTTGCGGTCAGACCAGAGGCTCCCGCACAGTATCTGACGAGCCACTCGCGAATGGATCTGAGGGCATCTGGAACCTCGATCACTCCCTTCGCTGCCCTTGACACCCCGCTAACCCTCTGTGATTCTTGAGACTCCGCACACGACAGGCCGGCTCCGGCGCACCAGGAGGACCAATCAGATGACGGATCAGGGCGACACCCCCCGGCTCGCACCCCGGCGCCGGATCTGAGACCCCGCCATGGCTCTCCAGAAGATCGTCATCAAAGGCGCCGCCGAGCACAACCTGAAGCGGATCGACCTGGAGATCCCCAAGGATCGCCTCGTGGTGATCACGGGTGTGTCGGGCTCCGGCAAGTCCACCCTGGCCTTCGACACGATCTACGCCGAGGGACAGCGCCGCTACGTCGAATCGCTGTCGGCCTACGCGCGCCAGTTCCTGGACCAGATGGAAAAGCCCGAAGTGGAGCACATCGAGGGGCTCTCGCCGGCCATCTCGATCGAGCAGCGCACCGCCAGCCACAACCCCCGCTCCACGGTGGCCACCGTCACGGAGGTGTACGACTACCTGCGCGTGCTGTTTGCCCGCGCCGGCGAGCCCCATTGCCACAAATGCGGCAAGGCGATCACCTCCCAGACGGTCCAGCAGATGGCCGACCGGCTGCTGTCGCTGCCCGCCGGGACGCACTTTTCGATACTGGCGCCCATCGTGCGGGGCCGCAAAGGGGAGTACCGCAAAGTGCTCGCCGACATGGCGCAGCGCGGCTTCATCCGGGCGCGCGTGGACGGCAAGGTCGTCGAGCTGGCGGAAGGCCCTCCCGAGATCGACAAGAAGAAAGCCCACACCATCGAGATCGTCGTGGATCGGCTGGTGGCCGGCCCCGATCTGCGCCAGCGCCTCACCGACTCCCTCGAGACGGCGCTGGGACTCGCCGAGGGGCTGGCCTCGGTGCAGGTGGCCGGCAGCTCCGCGGAGATGATCTTCTCGGAGTCGCTGGCCTGCCTCAAGTGCGGCATCAGCCTGCCGGAGATGTCGCCGCGCGCCTTTTCCTTCAACTCCCCGTTTGGAGCCTGCCCCGGCTGCGCCGGGCTGGGCACGCGGCTGGAGGTGGATCTCTCCAAGGTGATCACCGACCCGTCGCGCCCCATCAAGGACGGGTTCGAGGGAGTGTCGGGCTGGGGGCCGGCCCACGCCAAATTCTGGCTCAAGCCGCTCATGAAGAAATTCAAGTTCACCGCCGACACGCCGTACAGCAAGCTGCCGCGCCAGGTGCGCGACATGCTCGTGCACGGCTCCGGCACCGAGGAGTTCCAGTTCGAATGGGTCGGCACGCGCAGCAAGTTCACCTTCAAGCGCCGGATCGAAGGGATCCTCGAGAACCTGGCGCGCCGCCACCGAACGTCGGGCTCCGAGTCTGTGCGCAACGACATCGAAAGGTTCATGACGACCCGGCCCTGCGCCCAGTGCGGCGGCGCGCGCCTGCGCCCGGAGAGCCTCGCGGTCACCATCGCGGGACGATCGGTCTCGGCCTACGCCGCGATGTCGGTGACCACGGCGCTGGAGACCTTCGGCGGCCTGAAGCTGGGCGCGACCGAGACGGCCATCGCCAAGCCGGTCGTCAAGGAGATCATCGAGAGGCTGGGGTTTCTCAACGACGTCGGCCTGGGGTATCTCACTCTGGATCGCACCGCCTCGACCCTTTCGGGCGGCGAGGGACAGCGCATCCGGCTGGCCACGCAGATCGGATCGCGGCTCACCGGAGTGCTCTACGTCCTGGATGAGCCCTCGATCGGCCTGCATCAGAGAGACAACCGCAAGCTGCTGGACATCCTGATGCGCATGCGCGACCTGGGAAACACCGTCCTGGTCGTGGAGCACGACGAAGAGACGATCCGGGCCGCCGATCACCTCATCGACCTGGGCCCCGGCGCCGGCGAGCACGGAGGCGAGGTGGTGGCCCAGGGGCAGGTGGCCGATCTGGTCAGGCAGAAGCGCTCCCTCACCGGAGCCTACCTGTCGGGACGGCTGTCGATCGAGACCCCCGAGCGGCGGCGCGACGGCGGCAGGAAGGCGCTGGTGGTGCGGGGGGCGGCCCACAACAATCTGAAAGGGATCGACGTGGCCTTTCCCCTGGGGCTGTTCACCGCGGTCACCGGTGTGTCGGGATCGGGCAAGAGCACTCTGGTCAACGAGATCCTGTACAAGTCCCTGGCCAGGCGGATCTACGGCTCGGCCGACGAGCCGGGCCGCCACGACCGGATCGACGGCATCGAGGCGATCGACAAGGTCATCGACATCGACCAGGCCCCCATCGGCCGGACTCCCCGCTCGAATCCGGCAACCTATACGGGGGTCTTCGGGTCTATCAGAGAGCTGTTCGCGCTGGTTCCCGAGTCGCGGGCCAGGGGGTACTCCGAGGGGCGCTACTCCTTCAACGTGAAGGGGGGACGCTGCGAGGCGTGCGAAGGGGATGGCATCAAGAAGATCGAGATGCACTTCCTGCCGGACGTCTACGTGACCTGCGAGCAGTGCAAGGGGCAGCGCTACAACCGCGAGACGCTGGAGATCCGTTACAAAGGCAGGAACATCGCCGAGGTGCTGGACATGTCGGTTGATGGCGCGCTCGAGTTCTATTCCAGCGTGCCGGTGCTGCGCCGCAGGCTCGAGACGCTGGCGTCGGTGGGGCTGGGGTACGTGCGGCTCGGGCAGTCGGCCACGACCCTGTCCGGAGGCGAGGCCCAGCGGATCAAGCTGTCGCGCGAGCTGTCCAAGATCGGCACCGGCTCGACGCTCTACGTTCTGGATGAGCCCACAACCGGGCTGCACTTCGACGACATCCGCAAGCTGATCGGCGTGCTCACGCGGCTCGTGGAATCCGGCAACACCGTCGTGGTGATCGAGCACAACCTGGATGTCATCAAGACCGCCGACCATGTGATCGATCTGGGCCCCGAAGGGGGCGACGGCGGCGGGCGGGTGATCGCTCAGGGCACGCCCGAAGAGGTCGCGCGCATGAAGGGATCGCATACGGGACAGTTCCTCGCGAAGGTTCTCTCCAGCGCCGTGGGGGCGGCCTCGTGATCGCCCCGGCGCTGCTTGCGGTGATGCTGGCGCTGCCACTTCAGACCGCCCCCCAGCAGACCTCGAGTGATCCCAACGATGCTGCACTGCAGCGCAACCTCGAGGAGCGGATCCAGGTCCTCGAGGAGCCGTGGAAGGTGGGTGACATGAAAACCTACTCGCTCATCTTCGACTACGCGCCGTTCGGGCGGCAGACCATCCGGCTGGATCGCGTCGTGGAGGAGGCCGGCGAAAAGCAGCTCGAGTTCTCCCAGATGCTGCACCTGGACCTGCGCGCGCTGGGACAGGAGGGATCGCTCTACAACTTCGGCACGGTGCGCTACGCACGCGGCAAGATGTTCCGCCACTACGCGTTCCGGGAGCTGCTCAAGGACTGGGCGGGCTACGCCACCTACGAGCCATCGGGCAAGATGCGCGAGCGGGCCGTGACGCTGGATCGCGCGGGCGACGCCGCGTCGGTGTCGGTGCAGACCGGCAAGGATCCCCCGGCGCCGCAGAGCCTGCCCCCGATGGACGGCCTGCAGCGTAGCATCCTGGTTGACCTGGAGATCATGGGACACTGGGAGAGGCTCTTCCTGTTCGACACCTGGGCCCTGGGCCAGGAGAAGATCGTGCCGATGATGGTTCCTTCGAGCCCGGTCGCCTACGACTACCACCTGCCGGTCAAGCAGTTCCGCCCGATCGATCCCCAGGTTCGCGACGTAACGCTGAAGGTGGAGGCGGTGGAGCCGGTGTCGGTCTTTTCGATCGACATCGAGGCGTTCCGCTGCAGGATCCCCGAGCTGGGGTACACCGTCTGGGTGACGGCGCGCGGGGGCGTGATCAAGTTCGACACCGGCCGCGGACTGAGCGGCCTGCTGGAGCGGTAATCATGATGCCGCGGCCGCGGTCCTGCCTTGCCGGCAGCGTCATGTTCGGGGCGATCCTCGTCGCCTGCATCGCGCCGGCCATGGCCCGTCCCGCACCCCGGCAGGGCAGCGCGCGCGATGTCTACACCGACATCGGCAAGGTGCGCGGGCCACTGTCTGATTTCTGGATAAAAGTCCGCAGCGAGTGGACGGGCTACCTCCGGCGCGACGGCGGCCTGGGCCCGTCCGGTGGCTTCCTGCAATCCAACCTGGCAACGCAGCCGCTGCCGGGGCGCGCCTGGGTGTCGCTCGCCTACAGCGATCTGACGGCCGGGGGACGCCCCACGGCCTTGTCCCATCTGTTCGAGGAGTTCCTGCTGGAATACCGCCGCGCGGAAGGGCGCAACTGGCCGTACGCGCAGATTTACGATCGCACCTGGGACAAGCTCTCCGAGATGGGGCGCAAGCAGAACCTGATCCTCGTCGGCGCACCCTGGAGCCTGCCGCCGGTGGGGCCGCTGGCCGGACAGCTCGGCTTCACCATCGGCCACGGGCGGATCGATATCGGCAAGCGCCGCTACCGCGGCGACAACCTCCTGCTGCTGTTCATCGCTCCCAATCCCGTCAACGCCGAGAAGTACACCCTGGTGATCACGGGAACGAGCGACGAGGCCCTGCTGCAGGCTGACCATCTCCCCTACGGCGAGACCGACTATGCGCTGTTCCGCGGCCGGCGCCTCCTCGAGTCGGGGTTCTTCTCCAAGAACGATCGCCGCCCCGGCGAGCCGATCCTGGCCGCGGACGCCCGGCCGGACCCCGTGTGGGGACCGCCGGAAGCCTGGGAAGCGCGCGGCACGCACCACAACTTCGCGGTGCGCGAGTCGAAGCACTACACGTTCCTCTACGAGAAGGATCGTCTCTCGCCCGAGCAGCTCGACGGGCTGGTCCGCGCCAAGGAGGCCGGGTGGCCCGCACTGGCCGCCCTGCTGCCCGTGGACCACGACGATCCGCCGCGCATCGTCTACTACCTCTATCCCTCGGTGGACCGCAAGATCGACGAAACGTCGCGCGACGAGGCGGTGCACCTGGATCTGGCGGCCGGGGAGATCCACACCGTCTACTCCGACACGCAGCGCATCATTGAACCCTGGCTCGATGCGCAGATCCTGCTGCACCGCACCGTGGGGCCCACGCGCGTGCCGCGCCTCGAGCGGGCCCTGGCGATCGCGCTGGCGCCCGACTTCCAGGGCCGCGATGTGGATCGGATCGCCGCCCAGGTGCTGGCCGGGCTGCGGGGAAAGGAAGGCGAGGCGCTCAAGGCGTTGCGTGATCAGAATGTGATGACACCCGCCGACGGCCCGCCTGCATCCCACGACCTGCTCCTGGCCGGGTTCGTCAAGGATGTCGTGCGGCGTCACGGAAGGGACAAGGCCTTCGTTTTCCTGTCCAAGGCGTCGCCGCGGAAGCTGTCCGCCACCTTCCAGGATGTCTATGGAAGCGACCTGGGCGACGCGCTGGATGCCTGGTCCAAGGATGCGCGCAGCGCCTGGCAGGCAGTGGCGGCGCAGGATGTCCCTCAGCGGCCTCGCACCAGCTCTCAGGCCAATGGCACCGCAGTCTCTCTTGTGGCCCGCGGCACGCAGCTGCTGCACGACCGCGACGATGAAACCGCCAGGACGGTCCTGCTCGAAGCGCTCGCGCAGGATCCGCGCCAGCCGCTCGCTCTGGCATCACTGGCCCGCCTGAGATTCCGCCATGGGCAGTTCGACGATGCCGACGCCGATGTGGAGAAGCTGCTGGTAGCCTGCCCGCACGGCGGCGCGCTCCCTGAATGCGCCGAAGCGCTGGCCTGGGGCCGGCTCACGCGTGGCCGCATCGAAGCGGTCAGGGGCCGCCTGGTGGCCGCGCGCATGGATCTGACGCACCCTGACGTGACCGGCGCCCCCGCGCCGGTACCCACCATCGCCGACTACTGGCTCGAGACGATGGGCTTCTCGCGCAACCAGCTCACCGTCGTGTCGCACCTCAAGAGCGAGGCGCGGGTCTCGCTGCGCAACCTGAGCTGGCGCGAGGCCGAGACCGATCTCAAAAAGGCGCTCGAGATCGATCCCACCGACGGAGAGGCCCACCGGCTGCTGTCCGAGGTCTACCACAAGGAGCACGAGTACTGGGCCTGGCGCGTGCGCTATCTCAATGAGATCCAGCCGGACTACAACCTGCTCGAGAGGGTCTACTTCATGAACGCGCAGGGCGACCTCTCCTCCATCTCGCGGGTGGAGAACCTGCATTCCCTCGACGTCTTCAACGATCTGGTGCTGCGGGGCAACGTGGAGCTGCTCAAGGCGCAGTCGCTCTACGCCGTGGAGATCCAGAACCTGCATGCCGAGGGGGACCGGTTCCTGATCGAGCACAAGGATGTCGAGGCGGCCCTCAACGTCTACCGCAAGGCGCTGGAGCTCAACGAGAGCTTCTTCCTGTCGCACTTCCTGGTGGGCCGCTGCCTGTTCCTGCTGGATCGGCACGACGAGGCGCGCGCGTCGTTCGAGCAGGTGCTTCAGCAGAATCCTTCAGACCCGCTGGTGATCGCCTGGACCTGGACCTACATGGGGTACATCCACCTGGAGCAGGAAGAGCTCGCCGAGGCCCAGCGCGCCTTCGACAAGGCGCTGGGGGCCCGATCGGAAGGCAAAGTCGCCGGCATGGCGCGCGAGGGGCTCACGCGCGTCAGCACCATCCGGATACTGCTGCCACCGGGCAACGGCCGGCCGTGATACGGGGAGCCTGTCCGAGAATTGGCTTGAGTCGCGTTGCGTGCGCCGCGGCCCCGGATGCGCGGAGCCGCGACGAAGGCGACCGTGGTGGTCGGTGAGGAGCGGCGACAAAGCAGACGGGGCCGCGCGGCCCAAGCGAATACTCGGACCGGCTCCCATACGCGCGGCCGCCCTGTTGCTGGCGGCGGCGCCCCTGATACTGGCCGCCGCGGCCGCCGCTCCGCCGCCTGATCTGGGCGGTCCGCTGTCCGACTTCTGGGCCAAGGTCAAGCGCGACTGGTCCGAGCGCCTCGACAGCCTGAACCGCGGCCCGCTGCAGACATTCACCTGGGTGGCACTGGTCTGGGACGCGCCTGACGAGGTCCCGATGCGGGCGCTCGTGGACCGGCTTCAGGAGCGCGAGTCGCTCCGGTGGGTGCGATCCCAGATCACGAAGCACAAGTACCGCAAGCTGGCCCGCCGCGATCTGAAGAAGCTCCAGGCGATGCGCCAGAACGTCATCCTGATGGGCGCGCCCGAGGACAATCCCCTGATCGACCGCGCGCTCGCGTCCACGCCTCTGCGGGTCGGGAAGGGGTATGTCTCGATCGGCCCGCGCCGGATCTCCGGCAACTCCCTGCTGCTCATCTGCATCGTGCCGAGCCCTCTGGCGCCGGAGCGCTACGCGCTGGTCATGACCGGCTCGACGCCCGCGGCGGTGCTGGCGGCCGCGGATGTCCCCTACGGAGACAGCGACTACATCGTCTATCGCGGACGCAAGGTGATCGAGCGGGGCTACTTCAGGTGGCGCGCGGGGCGGATCGACCCGGAAGCCGTCGCGAGAAACACGAGCTTTCACGAGCACTTCGGCTGGACGACACGGCGCACGTCACACTTCATCCTGAAGTACGACGAGAAGACGCTGCCGCGCGAGGCGGCTGAGGCGGCGGGGAGCGATCTTGATGCAGCGCTGGAGCAGGCTGCGGCATTCCTCGGGATTCCCTCCCGTGAGATCGAGCCGATCAATTATCTCCTCTACGCCTCGCTGGATGAAAAGGTGGCCCAGACCGGCGACACCAGTCTGTCGCATCTCGACACGGCGGGCCGGAGCATTCATTCCGTCGGGCTCGACCTGACGCTTCCGGCCTCTCTGCTGCTGCGCATTTCGTCCGCCTGGGGGCCGCGCGGCGAAGTCGAGCTGCCCGGTCTGGCCTTCGCGCTGCGGCTGGCCAGCCAGGAGAAGTTCGAGGGCCGCGCCCTGGGTGACTGGGCTGCGCATTCCACCCGCGAGCGCGATTACCTGCCGATGGATCTCATGATCGTGCGCACGCCCTCCGCGCCCGAAACAGGAGATCTATCTCTGCTGGACGCCGCAGCCTTCACGCGCTGGCTGGTGACGACCGAAGGAGCCGAGCGCGTGGCTTCCTTCTATCACAACTCCACGAGACAGGACTACCGCGAGCGGTTCAGGGACTTGTTCGCACGATCGATCGACCAGGCCGAGAAGCGCTGGCTCGAGGAAGTGCCGCACCGCCCGGCTCCGCCATCCGTGGCAGGTGCTCCCGCGGGCGGCACCGGGCTTCTCAAGCAGCTGTTCCGAGCCGGCCGGCACGACGAGGCGCGGCAAGCATCGCTTGGAGTCCTGGCTTCCGGGGCTGCGGCTCCGGAGGATCGGGCCTGGGCCCGCGTCACGCTGGGCCGCATCCACGCCATCCAGGGGCGCCGGGCCTCGGCCATCGTCGAGCTGCGGTCAGACGAGATCGAGCGCGGCCCGGAGACCGTCCGCGTGCTGGCCGGCCACTGGCTGGAAACACTCGGCCAGCCCCTCAACCGGCGCGCCGCGCATGCCGTGCTCAAGCAGCAGGCGGAGCTCGATCTGATGAACTTCGAGTGGGAGAAAGCCGAGGCCGCCCTGCGCGCCATCCTCGCCAACGATCCCCTCAACCGGGAAGTGCATGCCGCGCTGGGAGAGGTCTACCTGTCCAAGTACGGCTACTGGCACGACTACATGCTCCTGGACCGGGAGCTGTTCCCGGGCCTGTCCACGGCCGACCCCGAGACCTACGCGTATCTCGCCGACAAGGGACGCACCGAGCTGGACATCTCCGAGAGCCTGCCTCCGGCATCCGCCGCCGCTGCGGAGGGCGCCGGGGAGATGCCGCCCGACAACGATCGCTTCATCGGCCTGGGAGTGGATTTGGCGGCGCCCCATTTCCTCGCGGGCAAGGTGCACTACCTGCAGGGAGACTTCCCATCGGCCCGGCGCGAGATGGAAACCGCCCTCGCCCTCGAGCCGCGCACGACGCTGCTGGCCGCCTGGTGCCACCTCTACCTGGGCCGTCTGGACGCCACGGACGGCGACCTCCCCGCGGCGAGGATTCACTACGAGACGATCGTGCAGCTCGCCCCTACCGGCGCGCTCACGAAGCTGGCCCGCCACGAGCTCGACAAGCTCCCCGAGGGCGCACCCACCACCAGCTCGCGGTGAGCGCCTACCCTTCTTCCACCGTGACGCTGCTCACGGGAGTGACCACGCGCATTTCGTAGCGAGGGGCGTCGGCGGGAAGGCTCCGGCAGGCCTCGGCGGTGACCGATCGCGGGAAATGGTCGCCCGAATCGAGAACGGCGGGCTCAACGTCGAGCGTGCTCAGGATCCGCTTGCGCGACAGCGTGAAGCAGGACCCGGACGGCACGGTGATCGACACGACCGATGCGGCCCCTTCGATGTTCACGCCCACCCGGCGCGTGGGTTTGGGAAGCCGCAGCGCGAGGGTGGAGGCGGCGGTGGTGACCTGTACATGGTCGAGGGTGAAGGCGCGCAGGTCGGCTTCCACTTCCGCTGCGGCCACCTGCAGGTGCAGGTCGACCGGCGCCGAGGAGGAAAGCTTCGCATCCCAGGCGCTGGTGACCCTGCCGAACGGCAGCACGACGTTGAAATCGTCCCAGTCGCCCTGGCGCGCAAGGCGCAGGTCGCCAGAGCTGGAACACGATCGGCGGGGCGTCGGGCCGTCGTACCGGAGTGTGCCCTTGATGCCTGCCGCCGCCGAAGGCTCGGAGGTCAGATGCGCGCTGCCCGCCGCATACTGGACGCGCACCGTGGCGGCCTGGCCCGCCGCCGGGGGCGGGCACTCGATGGCGGTGGCATCGGCGCCGGAAAGATCCGCCCACCCGTCCGAGGCGCGCCCCTCGTAGGTCGAGGCCACCAGAATGATGGTGATGATGATCAGCAGAGGGCCGAGCAGGCCGACGGCATGCAGCGGCGTGTTCTGGAAGATCAGCCGCAGCCCCCATGCGATCAGCAGCACCGGCCACCATGAGAGCAGCACGAACCAGACCCCCCAGCCCAGCCTCCCGGAGGTGTTGAGCAGCAGGACGATGCCGACGCAGATCAGCAGGACGCCGGTGGTGATTCCCTTGTAGGCGCGGCGCCGCCTCATCGCAGTTTCCGGGGGCACTGCTTCAGTCATGTCAGGCTCCCGCTCCCGCGCGCTCGTTGCGGACAGAGCGCCAGAGCATCCAACCTCCCAGCGCGATGAGCATCAATGGCCAGATCGTGCGCCATCGCCACCACTGGAAGATGCGCCAGTCGAAGATCCCGAGGTTCAGGCAGAGAAAGAGGATCCCCAGCCAGAAGATAGCCAGGCCAAAGATCAGCGAGCCACGGTGTTCACCCTGGCGGCCGCCCGCTGCCGGTGCCGCAGCGGGGTTCCCGGACGGAGGCGGAGGGGTCGGTTCCGCTGCGGCGCCGCCGCCCGGCGCGCCTCCCGGAGGGACGTACTCGGCCTGTTGTGCCGGCGAGTATGCCGCCGGGTTTGCTGCCGCTGCCGGCTGGTTGGGGATCACCAGACAGGCGATGAGGTAGATGATTAGCGTCGGGGGACCCGGGATGAGGATCATCGCCACGGCGACAAGACGGACGATGACTGGATCCGCGTCGAGGTAATCGGCGATCCCGCTGCACACCCCGCCTATCTTTCGATCGGTGGTGGAGCGATAGAGCCTTCGGCCGGGCATTCTGCTCCTTTCACGGGCCGTGATGGATCGGGCGGCCTGCCGGTTGAAACGAAGCCCGGCGCCGGAGGTTTCCTCCCGGCGAAGTTATCCCAGTGCCGACAGCAGCTCTTTGGGGTGCGCCGCGGCGCTCACCTTCGGGTAGGCCTGGACGATCCTCCCGTCCGGACCGATCACATAGGAGATCCGCTTGGCGTACTCAGCCTTCGGGTCGTCGCAAGCGCCGTAGGCCATCCCCAGCTCGCGCTTCGTGTCGCACAGGAGCGGGAACTTGTAGCCGAACTTCTCGGCGAAGGCCTTGTTCTGCTCCTGCGTGTCGAAGCTCACGCCAAGAATGGCAACGTTCTTCCTCGTGAACTGCTCTTGGAGGTCGCGGAACCCGCAACCCTCGGCCGTTCAGCCGGGGGTGTCCGCCTTCGGGTAGAACCAGAGGATGACGTTCCTGCCACGATGGTCCGACAGCTTGATGGTGCGGCCCGTGTGATCTTTCACGGAGAAATCGGGCGCCGGATCGCCCACGTTCAGCATGCGGGGCCTCCTGAGCAGCGCGATGAGGGATGAGAATTTCGACCAAACGTCGATCTGCGTCTCCAGTTAAAGATACCCCGATGATACGCCCGTTCCGAGGGAACGGTCAATGCGGCCGCTTGGAAATCCGCGTCGTCTCAGTACGAATCGACCGGCGGCAGCGCGCGGGCCGGATCCATCCAGCGCTTGACTGCCTGATGAGCCAGCACCGACTTCATGTAGTCCGCGGCGCGCGGTGTCGCTTCCACGGGGACCTTGAAGGCGGTCAGGCGCACCACTGCGGGAGCGTACATGGCATCCACAGCGCCGAAGCCCCCGCACAGGAAATCGCCCTCGGCGCTCTTCGAGCTCAGCGCCGCCTCCCAGTACTCCAGCATCTCGGCGGCCTCGGCAAGGGCCTCCTTTGTCGCGGCCGGCGGCTGCGGCAGAAAACAAAGGTTGAACGACATCGACTCGCGCAGCTGCCCAAAGCCCGAGTGCATGGCGGCGGACAGCCAGCGCGCCTGCGCCCGCGCGCCGATGTCGGCGGGCCACATCGGCCGGTACTTGGGGAGCGTGAACAGTTCTTCCACATATTCAATGATGGCCAGCGAATCGGGGATGATGCGAGTCTGGCCTCCGTCCAGCACGTGATGCAGCACCGGCAGCTTGCCGGTGGGGCCGATCTCGCGCCGCTTGACCCGCGTCTTGTCCCTGCGGATCTCGATGGTGCGCTCCTCGAACTCGACTCCCTTCGCCGTCAGCGCCACATAGGGGCGCATCGACCACGAAGAGACGTTCTTCTCGCCGATGTGAAGGATCAGTTTGTCGCTCATGTGGGATCTCCTGTGGGGGGGAACCTCCGCCGGATGCGGAATCATACCACCGTCCCGGAAGGACGCCGCAGCGTGGTAGCCTGCTTGGCGTGAAGCGCCGGGCGGCCACTCCTCGCACACCGTCGCGGCCGCTCAAGACGCTCGATCGCGTGCTGTCGAAAGCGGGGCTGGGTTCGCGCACGCAGGCGCGCGCCTGGATCGCGGCGGGACGCGTGCGGGTCAACGGGCGACGCGTCACGGATCCCGATACCTGGGTGGATCTGCAGCGCGACCAGGTGGCGCTCGATGGAGAGCCGATCCAGGCCGCTCAGCGGATCTACCTGGCGCTGCACAAGCCGGCCGGCTACGTGACGACCCGGCGCGACGAGAAGGGCCGGCCCACCGTCTACACGCTGCTGCGCGCGGGAAGCCCCTATCTCTTTTCCATCGGCCGCCTGGATCTGGACAGCAGCGGGCTGCTGCTTCTGACCAACGATGCCGTCTTCGCCGAACGGATCGCCAGCCCCGATCAGCATGTCCCCAAGACCTACCGTGTCACCGTGCCGGCTCCCATCCACGATGACCAGCTCGAGGCGCTGCGCCGCGGCATGCTGCTGAAGGACGGCCCCACGCGGCCGGCCCGCGTGCGGCGACTGAGTGACGCAGACGGCAGCGTCGTCCTGGAGATCACGATCACCGAGGGGCGCAACCGCCAGATTCGGAGGATGCTGGAGGCTGTGGACAGCGCGGTGCTGGGACTGGAGCGCACCGCCATCGGCCCGCTGGGGCTGGGAGGCCTGCCGGCCGGCGCCTCCCGGCCGCTCACATCGGCCGAGGTGGCCCGGCTCTCGGCGTCAGCCCGCCCGGCTAGAACTCGTAGATGAAGTCCAGCCGGAAGCGCTTGCCGTCCTCCGGCGTGGTGATCGACTCCGCCCGATAGAGCCGCCCCAGGATCGTGACGGCATCGTGGGGCTTCCATCCGGCCCGCAGCTCGTGTCCTTCGTAGTCGCTCGACGTGGTCTGATCCGGATTGCCCCAGCGGAAGTAGTCGTCCTGCCCGAAGGAAGCATTCACCGCCAGAGCCTCGATGCGCGTCCAGGTCCAGGAGCCCAGCCAGTCTCCCTTCTGCTTCAGCCTTCCGGCCGTTGCGGTGACCGCCCAGCCGTTTGTCTCATCATGGTGCGCGGCGGTGAAGAGATCGGGATCCGTATCCGAGTAGTCCTTGAAGTTGCGCATCCAGTCGGCGCCCAGCGACAGCGGGATCCGCCCCGCGGCGAGGCGCCACTGCCCGCTGACGACGCCGATCCGGTAGTCGCGCGCGCCATTGCCGTCGAGAAGAAAAAGCGCCCCGTCCTCGCCAAAGAATGAATAGAACCCGGCCGCCACGGTGAAGCCATCGGCATCCTGCGAGCGGTCGTAGACCACCTGGCCCGCCGCCATGTTCGCAATGAAATGCGTCATGCCGTCGGGCAGCGTGTAGTAGCCGCCGGCCGCCTCGAACTTGTGCGAGCCCCACGCGTGACGCCAGCCCGCGGTGCCGCCGGCCAGGGTGGCATCGTCGTCCCAGAACAGCTCGTTCTGCTTCCAGAAGGTGAAGCTGTTGCGTCCGGCCCAGCCCCAGACGCGCCCGGACTGCGCCGCCACGTAATACCTGTTCGCGAAGACATCAAGCTCTTCCGATCCCGCGTTGTCGGACGACAGGATCGTCGAGAACGCCGAGCGCTGGGTTCCCTCCCTTCCCGTCTGGATCCTGGCGCCGAAGGTGATCCAGCTCTGTGGGGTGAACTCGAGCCCCAGCCGGCCGCGCACGCGGGCGCGGTTGCGGTCGTCCCGGGGGACCTCCATGGCGTCCTGTGAGTCCCAGTCCCCCACCAGTCGCAGGGTGAAGTCACCCAGCAGTTTGATTTTTCCGGCCGGGTCGAGCGGCACCGCGGCGCGCGCAGCGGGCCAGCCCAGCGAGGCGCAGAGCGCGATCGCGGCAAGTGCGCGCCGTCGATGAGAACCTCGCACGGTCATCATTTCTCCTGCCCTCACTTTCTGCGTATCGCGTAGATGACGTCGGCTCTCACATCGGCGGCGCCCTGGGAGCGCAGCCCCTCCACGACGCTGACCAGGATCTGCGACTGCTCCGCCGTGGTGAGCTGATCGAGGGCCGCCCGGTAGCCCGTGCCGAAGAGCAAGGCGCGCACATTATCATCGGTATGCAGAGGGTGCAGCGACTTCTCTTCCATGATGTCCGGCTCGGGCAGCTCCGCATCCCGGAAGAGCTGCCGCAGCGTCTGCGGCTCGCTGACCCGGTCCCAGGGATTGAACGACTTGTAGAGCTGCGGCCGTTTCCGGCGCACCGCATCCCAGAACAGCGAGTTGGCCGGCTCGAAGACTCCCGCCCCCCACGTCGTCACCGCGAGCCCGCCGCCCCGGTCAACACAACGCCACATCGTGCGCACTGCCGCCACCATGTCGGGGATGAAGAACACTCCGAAGACGCAGATGACGTGATCGAACAGGCCCAGGTCGATCCCCGGCGCCATGATGTCGGCGCACACGAAGTCGACGTTGCGCAGACCCCGCTGCGACGCCTTCCGGCGCGCCAGCTCGAGCAGCTCCTCGGACAGGTCCACGCCGACGACCCGGCCGGCGGGGCCGGCCGCCTCCGCGGCGGGCAGCGCCGAGGCGCCCGTGCCGCAGCACAGATCCAGCACGCGTGAGCCGGACGGGATCGCCAGCCGTGCCACGGTGCCACGCCCGAAGCGATCCCAGAAGTGGTTCGCGGGATGGTCGTAATGGTCGGCGGCAGCGCTGTAGGTGGAAACAACCCGCGCTTTCACTTCGGGAGGTGTGGACACGGCGCACAGGTTACCGCGCCGGAAGCCTGCCTGCCGCCGCGCGGCGTTGACGCTCCCGGACCCTCTTCCTACACTGCGTCAGGTCTCATGCCCCCACCCCCGGCAACATCCACGCCGTCCCGCGCCGCCTGCATCCTGTTTGACTTCAACGGGGTCCTGGTGGACGACGAAGGGTTCCACTTTCGCGGCTTCCTGGAGGTCTTCGCGCCGCTGGGGGCGCGCTTCTCCCGCGCCACCTACAACGCCCGCTATCTGGCCCTGGATGATCTCAGCGCAGCCCGCGCCATCACGAGGGACTTCGGCCTGCGCACCGGTGTGACGGAGCTGGTGGCGCGCAAGCGCGCTGCCTACATCCGGCTGTGCGGGCCTTCGTTCGGCATGAAGCGGGGTGTCGTGGAGATGGTGCGCCGGCTCCACGGCAATGGAGTGCAGTTCGGGATCGTCTCCGGAGCCGCCCGCGCCGAGATCGAGGCGGTGCTCAGGCGGGCCCGCCTGCGGCGGCTGTTCCATGTCGTGATCGCAGCCGAGGATGTACGCCGCTGCAAGCCCAGCCCCGAGGGATACCGGCGCGCCCTGAGGCTCATGGGAGCCGCCGCCCGGACGACGCTCGCCATCGAGGACTCCCCCGGTGGGATCGCGGCGGCGCTGGCAGCCAGGTTGAAGGTGATTGGCATCGCCACCAGCTATCCCGCTGCCGTCCTGCGCCGCGCGGGAGCGGCCCGCGTCGTGCGCAGCCTCGATCGCATGCGGCCCGAGGCTCTGGTCATCTGATCACCCTGGTCCGCGCGCCGGCGCGGCGATCGGCGCCAGCGTCACGACGCTGAACCCCACCGCCACCACATCCCCCATGTTCTGATAGGTGTGCGCCTGGTCGCCATGGAATGCCGCCACGTCGCCGGGAGAAAGATCAAACCGCTCGCCCGCCGCCCAGAGAGTCAGGTGGCCCCGCTCGCAGGCCAGATACTCCCGCGTGCCGGGCCGATGAGGCACGCCGGTCATCCGGGCGCCCGGCTGCAGCTCGAGACGATCGATCTCCATGCCGGGGATCGGATCAGGGAGGATCTTCTGGACGCGGGCGGCGCCGTCACGGCCGCGGGCCGTGGTGGGAAGCGCCCCTTTGCGGAAGACCTGACACGACGCATGCGGCGCCGAGAGGATCTCCTCGATGGAAAGCTGCAGCGCCGCGGCGAGCCGCGACAGCACGGCCAGGGTGGGATTGCCCGATCCGGCTTCCACCTGGGCCACCGTGGAGCGGGGCACACCGCACAGCCGCGCGAGGCCCGCCTGCGTCAGCCCGCGCCGCTCGCGGATATAGCGCAAGTTGGCCGACAGATTCGCCGAGAGCGCTCCTTCCGGTCCCTTCTGAGCCACGCCGGCAGGATAGAGTTCGGCCGGTATATTGGCAAGATGGTTGATGAAGCGGCCGCCGTCCTCCATGATGCGGGTGACAAACACATCAGGAGGCAGTCATGAGCTCAGTTCATCTGGAGCACGCGTTGCTGGACGTCTCGAACATCCAGGGTACGCTCGGTTTCTACAAGGCCCTGCTTCCCGACTGGGTCATCCGGTGGGAAGGGCCCACCATGGAGGGGGATCGCTGGGTCCACCTGGGTCCGGCCGGCGACGGCCAGCCGGGATATCTGTCGCTGTACGAGACGCCGGGCCTTGCGCGGGGAGATGACTCGGGGATCCGGATCGAGCACGTCGGGTTCGCGCACCCGGACGTCAACGCGCTCGTGGCCAGCGTCGCCGCGCAGGGGATCACCCCCAGCGATCGCGTGGACGACGGGCGCTACCGCCGGGTCTACTTCGCCGACCCGGACGGACACGAGCTGGAGTTCGTCCAGAAGCTGGCCTGATCTCCGAGGAGACTGAGGAGCCGCGCCTTACCCGGCCTGCTCCTTGGTGATCTTCTCCAGCGTCAGCCAGCGGTTGGTGCCGCAGAACACCTGGTGCTTGCGGGTGATCGGCTCGGGATCGGGGCCGGCGACTTCTTCGTTCTGTAGATCCGCGAGGGCCTCCAGGCCGATCTGCCGGAAAGCGCGCAGCTTCCGCTCCAGCGACATCCCGGTGGTGCGGAACGACAGCAGTGTCGAGAACTGCAGCGTGTAGCCCAGCCTGCCGAGCTGCGCGTTGGTGAGCAGCGTGCCCTCGGTCTTGGCCCGCCCCCAGTGCAACGACGGGGACAGGTTGAAGCCCAGCATCTGGTCCGGGTAGTGCTTGTGAATCCCTTCGGCGAAGGCCTGCGGGCCGTCGATCAGGGTGTCGTTGAACTCGGGCCACACCACGTCGACTCCCAGCGAGGCCGCTTCGAGCCCGCGCTCGATGGCGTGATCGATGCCGGCGCCGCGCCCGCCGGGCACGCCGCCATCCACGGCATCGGTGCGCGCGATCACCACGGTCTTGATCCCCGTGGCCTGCGCCGCCGCCTTCACAGCGATCAGCTTCTCGATCCACTTGTGGGTCGGCACCAGGACTTTGTCACGCTTCTTGCCGTGATGGGCGATGACGTGGCCGCAGGTCCGCTCGGCCGGATCCTGGTCCTCCAGATGCACACCGGCAGCGCCCGCCTTGATCAGCTCGCGCGTCAGCGTGAAGGTCTGGGTGGGGCCTCCGAAGCCCGCCTCGATGTCGGCGAAGACGGGGGGTGCTTCGAGCACCTCCCCGCCGCTGTCATAGAAGTGGGTGTCGCGTGTGCCTTCGATGCCGCGGATCAGCTCCTGCACCAGCCCCACCATCGAGTGGCTGGGGTAGATGCCGATGTCGGGGTACATGCTGTGCGCCACGGCGAGCTGCCAGCCGCTGGCGTAGATGGCGTCAAAGCCCAGCCGGGTCTGCAGCGAGGCGGTGAAGGCGTCATAAGCCCCCGCCGACCCGACGAAGGACTTTTCGGGCGCGGTGTGTCGCTGGTCGAAGCGCGCGCGCAGCATGGCGCGCAGCTTGTCCGCCGGCTGGATCGCCTCGGGGGGCGCGTAGAGCCGGCCGATCTCCTCGGCAGGGTAGCTCCAGGTCCGGCGTTCCTCGAGCGTCGTGACCGTGTCCTTGGCTTTCATTCTCCTGCCCTCCCGTATGTGTCAGCTCGTCGCATCGTTGACGTGTCGGATCGGATCTAGAACTCTCCGCGGTGAATCATCTGCTCTGAGTGTGCGCGCGCCTTGCGGTATCTCTCCTGGAGCGATCGGTAGCCGGGCTCATCGCGGTGCGCCGCCAGAATCTTCGCCAGCTCCTCGTCGAACAGCCGGCTGACCAGCGCCGCCGTGATCTGCACGCCGTCCTCGGTGAAAACGCCATGGTGGATCCGCTGCGCAATCATCAGCCGGTAGATGCGGTCGGTGGCTAAATCTTCCATGAATCCACCGATCAGGTTTCCCTGATGGTCGAATCCATTGATCAGCCGCGCGCCCAGGCCCGACAGGACGCCGTAGCGGTACTCGATGACCGTGCGCACCGCGTCGCGCGTGCCGGCGAGGCTGACGTGCCCGACACCAGCCGGGCTGGGTGTCAGGTCGGGCTGCGCGGGCGCGTCCGGGTGCGTCACGCCCATCTGGTTGGGCGCAGGAAACTGGGCGATGGCTGCCTCGTGCTGATCGGGATGCCCGGTCCAGGCGCCGTCGAATCCCGCCGCAGCCTCGTTGCGCTTGTCGGCCGTCAGCCGCTCGATGGCGCGGCCGTTGAGCGCCGCATCCTGGCGGTTCGGAAAGAGCGCCGTCATGCCGCCGACGGCCAGCGCACCACGGCGATGGCAGACATCCACCAGGCGGCGGCGCAGGTTCTGGAAGAAAGGAATGTCGTGGGGGATCGTGTTGCGGTCCGGCAGGATCCATTCGGGGTCGGCCAGCTTGTAGTGCAGGAGGCTGGCCATGTAGTCCCACCGTCCCAGATTCAGCCCGATGACGTGGCGCCGCGCGGCGTGCAGGATCTCTTCGATCTGGTAAGCGGCCGGCAGCGACTCGATCAGGAACATCACCTTGGTGGTGCCCACCGGGATCCCGGCCGCCTCCTCCATCGCGGCGATCAGCTCGCTCCACCAGCCGGCCTCATCCGCCGATTCGATCTTGGGGATGTAGAAGCAGAGCTTCGCCTGCCGCGCCGGATCGGCCAGCGCAGCCCGGCGCTCGGCAAGGGTCTGGTGAAAGACAAAGGAGAGGTCGAAGATCGACGCCGAGATCGGCAGACCGGGGATGACGCTGTCTTCCCAGAGGTGCAGGCCGCGGGGCCGGTAGAACATCACCTGGTCAGACGGCCGGATGGCGTGGAACTTCCCCGTGGCCGGGTCGGTCCAGGTGAGCGTCCCCTTGATGGCGGCCACCGTGTTGTCCTGCGCGGCGCGCACATGAATCCACTGCGTGGTGATCGAGTCTTCGCCGTCGGGCATGCAGCCAGGGTCGCTGGTGTTGCACATCGCGATCAGCAGCTTGGCGTTGTCGGCGGGGCCGGTGATCTGGTTGCGCTGGTCTGCGGCCCAGGCGGGCACATCGATGCGCCACGCGCCGGTGCGCGCCTCGGAGGCGGGCAGCCAGGTGGGAAGCCTGCCTGCCTGCGCGGCCTCCAGCGCGCGCTGGCGCGCCGACAGGATCTGCCGCCGGCGCGGCTCGAAGCTGCGGCGCAGCGGCGTGAGAAACTCGAGGTAGTCTTGCGGCAGGTGGCTCGTTGCGGCAGAGTCCGTATCCGGCATCTCGTGTTCGGCAGGTTCTGTCTCGACGAGCGGCATCGCGCGGCTCCCTGGTTGGCCAGTCCCGGACTCGGGCCGGTCCGACGCCTGATAAAGCAAGCCGTGTACCACGACGCCGGGGAGGTGCGGGAGGGCCGCGATACGGGGGAAAAGCCACTGGAAACAAAGGAGTTGAATGACGATCAGGCCGCGTTCCCGGGCGGACCTGCATCTCGACAATAATGTCCAACACCGCCAGAACTTCGACACTCATGCCGAGTCAGTTCGCTGTGTCGGGATCCCGGTGGAGGCCGGAGCCTGACATCCGGCAAAGCCCCGCCATGAGGGAAGTCATTGGTGTAAGCGGCTTCCCGCCCGATCGCACGGTTCATCCACAGCTCTCGTCGTGATTGTCGAAGCATGGCCTATTCTCGACATCCGCGTCGGCCATGCGCCGCAGCCGGTGCGTTAGTTTCCGCCATTGGCGATGTCGGCGGCGCCTGGTCTCCTTCAGGACAGCATCTGACCCCCGGAGGTGACGGTTCGCGCCGGCGGCCAATCACGACAACTGGCGTGATCTTAACGAGTTGCCTCACGCGGCCGGCTTCCCGGGGTGGCACGCGTTCTGCTGATCTCAGGGTGATGCTGCCTGCCGGATGGCGGCATGGGCTTCATGGATGAATACACGGAGGTCAGAGATGGCAATCAACTTCGGCAAGGCCGCTCTCGCTTCGGTCGCACTGGCCCTCGCACCGGTCGCACTCACCGAGATCTCAGGACGCGGGGAGGCCCCCCTGGCCCACGGCGGCGTGTCGGCGCAGGTGGTGATCGGCTCGCCCTACCATGTGGTGGGCTTCTCGTACGCCGATCCTCACTTCTACGGCCACATTCACTCGAGCCCCGTGGCGTGCCATGCGGGCGCGCTCTACTTCTACCCGCACTACGGCGTCTACGGCCACTACAATCGCCACGCCGCCTTCCACCGCTACGCGCGCCCGGTCCATTGGGATCTCCGGGCTCACAGCCCCATCTACCATCACCGCCGGGCCCTGCATGGGGTGCATCGAGCCGTCTGGAACGGCCGCGGGCACGACTACAATGACCGGCGCCGCAGCAATGGCAGCCATCGCGGCCATCATAAAGACCGCCATGATCACGATGACTAAGGCAAACCTGCCTCAGTCCTCCCCGCCCGTGACCTTGTGCTGCAGACGGTACTTGCGGGTCTTGTAGCGCACGACGCGCTCCGAGATCCCGAGCAGGCGGGCGGCGCGGCTCTGATTGCCGTCGGCATTGGCCAGTGCTTCGGTGAGCAGCTCCTTTTCGAGCTGCTCG